>JACCDG011452921.1_pt1 | contig 34910 bp, 35 predicted proteins | sample 7442471 | NCBI WGS metagenome assembly JACCDG01 (sample SAMN15323444, study PRJNA562643) | freshwater metagenome | isolation source: river surface water | place: USA:Blue River Watershed | collected 2017-08-17 | reverse complement strand
CTCGCATTGCCACCAACACCCAGTGGAACGCGATGAACATCCTCAACAACACTGAAGTAGGTGTTGCAGGCACGAGCTCCGATGTGGGCTCTGGTGTTCGTAACGTGAAGTTCCAAGTGGGCGCTAACCCGAACCAGGTGATCAATATTGGCCTGAAGGACTTCTCCTATGGCGTTGCTGTAGGAACAACTGCTAGCGAAAGCTCTTTCTCACTTTCAGGATTGGCGGAAAAACAATATTTTTCATTTCAGATTGGGAGCCAGAACTTCGGATTCAATACAACCAGAGCAATTGCTGGTAGCACCATGACCGAAGATGAGTTGGTGGATTTCGAAACCCAAATGAATAAAGCTATTACCAATACGGCTGGGTTTGAGAATGTTTCTGTCACACGTGTAGCTAATACTATTTATGTGAAAGATGCTGAAGGTCGCTCAATTGACTACGCCTCTGGGTCGAGCGCATTGCAATATTGGACTGATCTCGCTAAACGTGATGCTTGGGTAAGTGGAGACAATGGAGCAAACGCACCACAGGTCCGTGCTTCAGCCGGGACTGTTGGTGGAGAAGTTACTGGTACTCAGATTACCGCAGGTAGTCAAACAGGTGCTGTAGCCAGTGAGACAAAATTTAGTATTGCGAGTTTGGCAGCAAAAACGCACATTAAATTAACGCTCGACAATCAAAATTTTGAATTCACTACAACGGCGGTTAGCACTAGCAGCACAACCAACATGGATTTGTTAGTTTCAAATATGCAAGCTGACATTCGTGGGGTTGCAGGTTATCAAGATGTGTCTGTGACTCGAAATGGCCTTTATTTGTATGTGCGTGATTCTGCTGGACGGGATATCGGCGCTCTTGTAGGCGGCACAGATACAAACTACGGGACCAGTTCCACAGCCACAGAAATCTCACAAGGTTTACCTCCAACAGTGTCTTCTGCTGTCTTTTCCGGAAGCGCTCGTCTAAACGACACCCAGATCAAGACTCAAACTGGCGCTAACCAAGCCGTTGCCCGCCTGGACAACGCCATGGCAAATGTAGACCACGAATTGGCTACCTTTGGCTCGGTCATGAACCGCCTGACCTTTGCGGGTGACAACCTGACCAATGTGTCTCAGAACACCCAGCAGTCTCGTAGCCGTGTGCTGGATACCGACTACGCTGCTGCCACCACCGAGCTGGCTCGTACCCAGATCATTCAGCAGGCTGGCATGGCCATGTTGGCGCAAGCCAACCAGCAGCCTCAGACCGTGTTGTCACTGCTGCAGTAATGCGCACCCCAGAGCCCGGCATGGCCTAGCCTTGCCGGGCTTTCTTGTTCGTAAACGCCATTGAGGAGTTGTGTGATGGCTGTTATCAACACGAATATCAAGTCTTTAGTCACCCAGAACAACCTGACGGTGAACAACCGCGCTTTGTCCAGCGCGATGGAAAAGCTCTCGACGGGCAAGCGCATCAACAGCGCAGGTGATGACGCTGCTGGCCTGGCGATCAGCAACAAGATGACCGCTCAGATCCGCGGCCTGAACCAGTCGGTGCGCAACGCCAACGACGGCATCTCGATGATCCAGACCGCCGAAGGCGCTCTGACCGAAGTGACCAATATGCTGCAGCGCATGCGTGAGCTGGCCGTGCAGTCTGCCAACGACACCAACACCAGCAGCGACCGCTTTGCCTTGGATCTGGAATACCAGCAGCTGGGCCGCGAAATTTCTCGCATTGCCACCAACACGCAGTGGAACGCGATGAACATCCTCAACAACACCGAGGTGGGTGCCAAGGGTTTGACCTCGGATGTGGGCGATGGGGTGCGGAATGTGAAGTTTGAGGTGGGGGCCAATCCAAACCAGTTCATCACGGTGGGGTTAAAAGACTTTTCTTACGATTTGGCGATTCCGCCTCTGACCAGTGAGGCGAAGTTCACTTTGACTGGGCTTGCCGGGTCTCAGGGTTTTCAATTTCAGATTGATAACGAAATATTTGACTTCAGTACGTCTCGCCCGATTGCCGGGAATACGATGACGGAAGAAGAGTTGGTTGATTTCGAAACTCAACTCACGAAGGCTATTACCGATAGAACCGGATACACCAACGTTACCGTCTCTCGAGTTGGCAATGATGTTTACATTAAGGATGAAGAGGGTCGTATCGACCCAAATACATCCTTAAAGCACAGAGTCTGTGCAAACATTCAAGGATGAGAGGGTAGTCGTCCATGCCTAACTACTGCACCAATGTTCCTATTGCAGGCATTACGACGGGTAGAGAAACAACTTCTGCTGCTAATCCGACCAGCACGGCAGTTTTCTCCGGCAGCGCTCGCCTGAACGACACGCAAATCAAAACGCAGACCGGTGCCAACCTGGCAATTGCACGTATCGACAACGCCATGTCGCGGGTGGACCAGGAGTTGGCGACCTATGGCTCGGTTATGAATCGGCTCAGTTTTGCCGCGGACAATGCTTTGAATGTGGCGTTGCAAACGCAAAACTCGCGCAGCCGGGTGCTGGACACCGATTACGCCGCGACCACGTCCGAGCTCGCTCGGACGCAGATCATTCAGCAAGCGGGCATGGCCATGTTGACCCAGGCGAACCAGGCGCCGGGCGCGGTGCTGAAGTTGTTGCGCTAAATTTCGTTAAGAATCCAAAAACCCCAAAGCAAGAAGCCCGGCATGCCGGGCTTCTTGCTTTCCATGTCGATAAATCGCTACTTCAGGTCTTGCTGTTCCAGAGCATGCCTTTGGTGTCGTTGAGCTGTTCTTCCACCTGGTGGGCGAATTCGATCAGCCCGTCAGACGGAATCTGGCGAATCACTTCGCCGGTGTCGCGCTGGCGCACGGTGATGATGGTGCGGTCGGTCACGTCGTCCACGCTGAATTCGATGGCGCGGGCGTTTTCGCGCATGTGGCGGTTCAGGCGCTCCAGCGCGGCTTGCAGCTCGGCTTGTTGCGCTTCTGCTTTTTTGGCGCTGGCTTTGGCGGCTTGCTGGTCGGCTTCCATGGACTGGATGCGGTTGACCGGCTCAGCAGCTGTGCTGGGCGCAACGCGGTTTGTTGTGGCGGAGGCGTCACCCTGCAACGCTCGCTCGGCACCGGCCTGCGGGGCTGGGGTATTGGCTTTGGTGGCGTCGGCAACAGGGGGCTTGGCCCCGGCAAGGGGCATGGCGGTTTGCGGACTGAAACCTACTCGGCTGATATCGGTATTCATGGCATCGACATGGAAATGGAACTAAAACCGGCCACATGCACAGGGCATATGACAGGGCCTTCCATAGGTAAATCGACACCAGTCCGGAGAACTTTAGGAAATTTATTGAATTTTTTTCGTGCTTTTCGCCGGGGTATGAAATAGACTTTTAAGTATTCAGAAAAAGTCATTTACGGCAATTTTTTGCCGCTAAATCATGAAAAACACAAAAAACATGGGTCGCAAGACCCATGTTTGAGGGCAGGGAGCCTTTAGATATCTTCGTCCAGCAAAATGCCCTTGAGCTGCTCGATGTTGTGAGCCACTTTGAGGGCTGCCGGATCGGGGATCTGGCGGATGACATTGCCGGTTTTGGCGTTCTGCACGGTGATGATGGATCGGCCCAGGCGCTCGTCCAGGGAGAAGTGCAGGCCCTTTTGGGTCTGGGTCATTTCCAGGTTGAGGTCTTTGAGGGCTGCGCGCAGAGCCTGCCGGCTTTCTTCGGCGTTGACCTGCTGGGTTTGTTGGCTGACAGGGGCAACGCGGGGCTCGACAGCAGCGGGGGCGGCTACGGCAGCGATGTCCTTGCTGGACGCGACGGAGGTGATTTCTGCACTCATGATGCTCTCCTTGGAAAAAATCCGGAATTAACTGACGATCCGCAAGTGCGGCGTGTAGTTACGCGTGGTTTGCGGCAGGGTGCTCCAGGCCTTGGCAATGTCTTCCATCAGGCCGTGGACTTCGCTGAGGACGTCCAGGTCGTTTTTGAGGTTGACTTGCATCAGCCGACGCAGCACGTAGGCGTACAACTCGTTCAGGTTCTGGGCCAGCTCGCCGCCTTTTTCGAAGTCGAGGGCGGTTTGCAGACCCAAAATGATGCGGTTGGCGCGGTCAATGGCGTCAGAGCGGCCCTGAATGTCGCGTCGTTCAATGTGACCACGGGCGACCGAGAAGCTCTCGAGCAAACCGTCGAACAGCATTTGAATCAAACGAACGCTGTCGGCGCTGGTCACACCGGTGTGAACATTGACATCTGCGTACATGGCTGAGGCCCGCATGACTGACTCCTGATTTCTGTTGACTACAGCTCATGAATCGGTCGGCCCGGGGAGAACTTGAGGCTATTTTTTGTCGCGCTCAGCCTGAAGTTTGTGTTCGCGACGGACTTGCTCGGTCATCGCGTGGACCAGTTCGTCCGAGAGGTTGAATTCGCGCTTCATTTTGCGAATGAGGGCGCTTTCTTCGTGGGTGAGCTCGCCGTCTTCCATGGCCATGCGCAGCTCGGCCTCCAGCAGGACTTTGCGGCGCTCCACCTGGTTGGCAAAGGCGGAGGCGACCACGCCGGTCAGCATGGCGACCGAGCTGACACCCAAGAACGCAGTGATGGCTGAAATGAACTTGCCCAGGGAGGACACGGGCGTCACATCGCCGTAGCCCACGGTGGTGAGCGAGATGACGGACCAGTACATGGCGGCAGGAATGGAGCCAAATTTGTCGGGCTGCAGCTCGTGCTCGACGTGGTACATGGCGGTGGAGGTCAGCAGCAGCGCAATGAGGAACAGGTAAATCGTGGAGTAGACCGAGGCGCGGGCGTGATACAGGGCGCTGAAGAGGTCTTCAATGGCCGAGTTGAAGTGCGAGAGCTTGAAGGTGCGCAGCAGACGGACCACGCGCAAGATGCGCAGGTCCATGCCGGGCACAAAAAACTGCAGGTAAAACGGCAGGATGGAGATCAGGTCGATGAGACCAAAAAAGCTGAGGGCGTACTTGCGGCGAGCCAGCCAGGGCTGGTCTTCGTGTTTTTCGGAGGCCGTCCAGAAGCGGGCGAGGTACTCGATGGTGAAGACCACAATGCTGAAGACTTCGAAGCCGTGAAAGTAGGCCAGGTAGTCGGTGTGCAGATGATGGACCGATTCGAGAATGATGGAGAGGGTGTTGGCGATGACCAGCGCAATCAGCGCCGATTGCACAAAGCGCCCGGGTTTGCCGGCGGCGGGGTCGCCTTCCAGGATGTGTAGAAGCCGGTGTTTGAGGTGGCGCTTGCTCATGCCCCTTATTGTGCACCGTCAGTTGTTATTGTTGTACATGGCGGCCAGGCCCTTGAGGCTGCTTTCCAGGCTGGTGCGCTGGCTGTTGGCGCTGCTGACCAGGGTGTCCATGATGCTGAACTGCTTGGTGTAGCGCTCGAGCAGCTTGGTCATGCGCTCTTCCAGCTTGGCCAGTTCGGTCTTTTGGCGCTCGATCAAGGCGTTGGTGCTGTCGGTCTGGCGGGCGATGGAGCCGTCGCTGCGCAGCATTTCGTCAATCTTTTTGACAGCGTCACCCGCCACGCCACCCGGCAAGGGCGAGTAGATGCTTTGGTTGTTGGTGTTGGCCGAGAAGAGCTTGACGACATCGTCAAAATGGCCGCTGAGCGCGGTTTCGAGCTTGTCGGTGTTCAGGCTCATCTTGCCTTCACGGTCGATGTCGATGCCGACATCGCGAGCGGCTTTGAGGGTAGTTCCCGGTGTGCTGGAGTCGCCCATGACCAGTTGGCGCACCTGCGACTTGATGCTGGTGAGGAAACGGTCGCCGGCCATGGCGCCGCCATAGGTTTCGACATCGCTGTTCTGGTCGGCCAGGATCTTCATGTTGTCCATGAAGTCGTTGTAGGCGGTGACCAGGGCGTTGAGCTTTTCTTCGATGCCACTGGTGTCGCGGTTCATGTCCACGCGGGCGCTACCGCTGGTTGCGGTGTAGAGCTCCAGGGTGACACCAGAGATGACATCGTTGACGGTGTTGGTGCTGCGGCTGATGGTCAGGCCATCGACCTTGAAGGTGGCGTTGGCGGCGTTTTGAAGGTTCGTCAGCGGAGGAGTTGTGGCGCCGGCAGTCGCATTGCCGAAGTTCAGTGCGCCAACTTCCGCGCTGGTCAGGGTAAAACTGTTGTTGCTGCCCGTTTGGCCGCTGACCACAATGGTGTAGGGATTGTTGGCGTCGCCCGTGTTGAGCAACTGGGCGGTCACGCCCAGATTTGCCCCATTGATGGCACTCACAACGCCTGCAGGGGTGGTCGTGGAGACGTTGATGGTTTGTGCAGTACCCGAACCAATCGTAAGACTCAGGTTGAAGGCTGTGCCGCCATTGAGCGTCGTGTCGCGAGCCGCAAATGCACCACTGGGGCTACGCTGCGCGGTGGCAATGTTGGTGACCTCTACGCTGTAGCTGCCTGCCTGCGCCGTGCTGCTGGTGGTCACCCCAAAAGCGGACGATTGGCTGTTGGTCGCTGTGAGCGAGCTGAAGTCGCTGGCGTCGTTGAGAGCGGAAAACGCGGTTTTGATTTCAGCCAGGGAGTAGTTGACCAGCGAAAGGCCGGAAATACGGGCCTCGGACTTGGCGATCTTGGCGTCAATGGCGTCTTTGCGCGGGGTTTTTTCAGCATCGACCAGGTTCTGGGCCAGCGCCTGGATGTCGATGCCGGAGCCGGCGCCGAGGCTAGAGACAATGTTGCTGACCGCCACGAACGACTCCTTGTGTCAGAAATGAGACCACTATACGACTGCAGTCGGCACGAGTGGCAAAAACTTGAGCGCGCCCTGGGGTCAGCGCAGGAAGTTGAACAGGCTCAGCTGCGAAGACTTGCTGAAGCTGCTCATGGCCGCTTCCATGGCCAGCATTTCGCGGTTCATGCGCGAGACGGCTTCCGAGTAGTCCAGGTCTTCGATGCCCGAGAGGGTGTTTTTCAGGTTGAGCACCGTGCCTTCGATGATGCTGTTTTCCTGCTCGATGTTGTTGCGGTCTGCGCCCAATTGCACCAAGCTCAGATCCAGGGTGTTGAAGAGCTGGTCGGTTTCGGCCAGGCCACGGCGAATGTCGTCTGGCTGTGAATTTTTGACCGAGGTGATGAGGTCGTCGATCACATCAAAAAAACCAACGCTTCGGGGTTGGTTGTTGGTCGTCTCGTCGTTGCGGACCACACGGCCAAACACTTCCGAGCCTGAATAGGTGAAAGACAAGTGCGCTTTTTGTTCAGAAGTCAGGCGCGAGGAGGTCTGGTCGCCCTGGTAGATGGTTCCGGTGACTTCGGTCCATGCATTGTTTTCTGTGTCGTAGACCCGACGGGTTCCATCAACAAAGGGTTCAGTCGAGGCGCTGGCGCCCGAGAACAGATAGTGCCCCAGGTCGTCGCGGCTGTTGGCCATTTCCAGCAGCTGTGAGCGCAGGTTGGTCATTTCAATGGAAATGGCTTCGCGGTCTGCAGGGGCCAGTGAGTCGTTGGAGGCCTGCACCGTGAGCTCTTTGAAGCGAAGCATGACTTCGATGCTGCTGTTGATGGCGGTTTCTTGCGAGGACAAACGGCGGTCGCTGGTGTCCAGGTTGGCTTTGAGTGCTTCCTGGCGGGCAATGGACGTGCGAAAGCGGTCGATCAACAAGGCGCGGTCGGGCTCATCGCTGGGGTTGATCAGCTTTTTGCCGGTGGCCAGTTGCGACTGGCTTTCAGTGATGCGCTTTTGCGCCTGCACCACCTGACTGGTGGCGTGGTCATAGAAGTAGGCGGTGGAGATGCGCATGTCTGTCTCCGATTACAGGGAGTTGATCAGGGTGTCGAAGATGTCGCCGGCAACCTGAACGATCTTGGCATTGGCCTGGTAGGCCTGCTGGAAGCGGATCAGGTCGGCAGCTTCTTCATCGAGGTTAACGCCCACAGCGGACTCGCGGGTCTGCAGCGCCTGGTCGTACACCACGCCAAGGGTTTTTTCGGCCAGGCCCGCTTGCTGGGCGACATTGCCGGCGCGTTGAACGAAATCAATATAGGCTTCGGTCAGAGTGTAGGAGCCAATGACGGCTTGGTCCTGCAAGTCGCTCAGGCGAAGCACGTTGGCGTTGTCGCCGTTTCCGTTGCGGTTGTTGTCAAAGTAGAACTTGTCGCCTGCCTGAACCACCGCGTTGAAGGTGAAGGTCAGGCCGCGGTAGTTGATGGTTCGGCTGGCGGGGTCAAAGGTGCGCTTGGCCAGCTCGGTGCCAGTAGCATCGTCTGTGATGGTGTAGCTGTCGTTGGCACCGAATTCGATGGTGAAGGGCGAATCACGCAAGGACTCCTGGGCGTCGAAAGCCGTGACGGTTGAGGAGGCGGTGAGTTTGGCGGTGCCCACGCCGGCTACAAACACCAGCAAGTCTTCTGACATGGTGCCATCAAGATAGGCTGCAGTGCGGAAACCGAGTTTTTCCAGCTCGGCGGGGCTGCCACCTGTGCCAAAGCTCAACTCGATATTGTCATTTTTGTGCAGGTTATCCTGGGTGAGCAGGCTGCCAGTGATGCGCAATTCAGAGCCGTCGAGTGTTCCCAAGATCAGCTCGCCGGCATCAGTCACGGTCGCTCTGACCGTCTGGATGTCCATCGACGCAAACTTGGTGTTGATGGCTTGGGCCAGTGTGGTGAGCGAGCTGACTCCGGACAGATCGATGGTGGTGCCATTGATGGCCAGCGACTTTCCGGCCAATGAGCCGGGAAGGCTATCAACTGTGTAGTTGGGGCTCGCCTCGATTTGGAGTCTGCCGCGGAATGTGCCCTCGGGCAGGGAAAACAACTTTGCATCATTGCCCCCGCTGATGGCAATTTCGCCACCGTCGGGCGTGCTCAATACCAGTTCGCCAGAACCAGCCAGGCTGGCTTGCATGCTGGAGCCCATTTTGGTGTTGATGGCTTGAACCAGGCCCGACATGGAATCCACATTGGACAGGTCGATGCTTTGGTTGTTCAGGTACAGCACACTGTCGCTGGCCAATCGAACAGCTTGTGGATTGATCGAGATACTGTTGATCAACTTTGCGCTCAGACCCATGCGCGCTTCTTCGCCTGCAGCTGGTGCCGAATTGACCCAGGTGATGAAGTCGTTCACGTTGTCCACATCGTCTGGTACCGTGATGCCATTGAGCGTGAGTGAGCCGTTTGACAATGTGCCCAAGGTGGCAGGCAAGCGTTCGCTGGTCAAGCGTGCTGTTGCTTTGCTGGTGCCCGTTTGCAAATGGCTTTGGGCGTCGTATTCCGATACTTCCAGCGGCTGTGCCCGTGCGCCAATGAAGTAGGACAAGTCCTGGTAGCTGGTTGTACCCGCCGGCTTGTTCAGATAAGTGGTGTTGTAGGTGGCACCCGCTGAAAGGCCATAGTTGGCATCAGGATCAGAAACAAGGTTCCACTCGGTGGGGCTGAGGTCTTTGCCCAGCAGTTGCCGGCCATCTCGGGTCATGACCTGGAGCCATTGGTCGCCGTCAGGGTCCATGTAAATGACGGTGTTTTTGGAGCCTGCTGGAACAGTCGCAAAGGGCGTGATGGTTTGCACATCCAGCAAGACGCTGGCATCCGGGTGGGTGTTGATGCCGGTGACGACATTGTTGAGCGCAGCAATCGGGGCTGCGCTGGGTTCCGCGTAGGCAATCCGGGCGACAGAGGGGCCTTGGTTCAGCGGCTCGGCAATGACGCGGAAGGCGGAAGCTGCTGCGACGCGCTGCGGGTCAACCACGCCCACGCTGATGGCCTGAGCTGCCGAGCCAGCATTGGGCAGGAGCGTAAACAGGTCTTCGCCAGGTGCACCCAGAGCATCGATGCCTTGGCGGTGGATGGCGTTGACCTCGTCCATGAAGGTTTGCGCCAGCAGGTTGATGTTTTCCTGCATGGGCTTGAGTACTTGCTCGCGAAAGCCCAGCAGGCCGCCCAAGGTGCCGCCACCCAGGCTGCCCAGGGTTTCGCGCTTTTCGGGGCTGTAGGGGTTGAGCACCATGGTCACACGGCTGTCGCCGCCGACCTCGAGCCCCAAACTCTGGGCGCGGTCGCGCTCGACGATGACGCCTTGCTCGAAGTTGTCGGTCAGGCTGACCTTGACCTCGCCGTTGGTGGCAAATTGGGTGTTGATCCGGATTTGCTCGGACATCTGGCGCAACAGGCGGTCGCGCTCGTCCAAAAGTTCAGCGGGCTGGTTTTCTAACAGGGGGGTTCTGCCCAGCTGTTTGTTGACCAGGGAGAGTTGCTCGGCAATGGTGTTGACGGTTTTGGGAATGTCGCCAATGCCAACGCGGGTTTCAGCCTCGATGGCGTTGAGCTGCTCGGCAATCAGACGGAAGCTGGAAGCCGTGGAGTCTGCGCTGCGCAAAAAGACGTTGCGCGCAATGAGCGAGGCAGGCTCGGCTGCCAGGTCGCGGGCGGAGGAGAAGAACTTGCCCATGCTCAGCGACAGGCTGGTGGTCTCGTCGGCCATGAGGTCGACCACGCGGTTGGCGTAGGTCACCAGGGGGGACTGGCTCTTGAGATCGCTGGTGGCGCCGCGCAGGTTGGACTCGATGAAGGCATCGTACTGACGAACGATGGCCTCCACGCCGACACCAGTGCCGACGTAGTAAGTGCCCAGGGCCTTGGGTGTCGTGGATTGAAACGACACGGTCTGGCGCGAATAGCCATCGGTCGCCACGTTCGCAATGTTGTTGCTGACGGTGGCGAGCGCGCGTTGGTAGGCATTGATGCCCGACGCACCGAGGCTCAGCATGTCACTCATGATTTCGTGCCCTCGTTGCTTTTAACTTCTTGTATCGGCAGCACGCCGGAAGAGTTGAGCGGTAATGCTTTTTGCTGCGGCAAGCCAACGGCCGGCGCCCCTTGGTCTGCTGGGCTACCGAGTTTGTAGGCCTTGATGGCCTCGGGCTTGAGCGGGTGGGCTACAGGAGCGGCTTGTCGGCCTTCAAGCAGGGCTTGGGTGGACACGGGGGCCTGGTTCTGGAGCTGCTTGGTCAGCATGTCGGCAATGCCGAAGGTGCGGCGCTTGGCGAACTGAACAGAAAGTTCACGATCCATCAGGTCCTGGTACATGTCACCAGCTTGGGAGACGTTGTCCTCGTCCTTGACGACGGCTTCGCGCATGGACTTCATCATCATCTGGACGAACATGGCCTCAAACTGTTCGGCGGTTTTTTCGAGTGCGCCGTTTTTCTTTTGCGCAGCATCGCCACGCAGTTGCCCCAGACCGGAGAAGTCCAGGTAACCGGGGGTGGCAGTGGAGGCTGGCGAGGTCATGATGGTCTCAATCAGATGACGATGAGTTCTGCACGCAGGCTGCCCGAGTTTTTGAGGGCTTCCAGAATGGCAATCAGGGCAGAGGGCGTGGCGCCCACCTGGTTGACGGCATCCACAATTTGTTTGAGGTCAACGCCCGGCTGGAACAGGAACATGGGGGTCTTGGGATCAGAGACCTGGATGTCCGCGTTTTGTACAGCGGTGGTCTGTCCTTGAGCCAGCATGTTGGGTTGGGACACTTCGTTGGTGGCTTTGACAGTGACCGAGATCGTGCCGTGAGAGACGGCAGATGCGCTGACCTTGACGTTGCGGCTGATGACCACGGTGCCGGTTTTGGCATTGACCACGACGCGTGCCGGGGGCTCGCCAGGTTTGACATCCAGGTTCTCGACCATGCTGATGAATGCCACGCGTTGGGAAATATTTTCGGGGGCGCGAATGGAAATCGAAACCGGATCGATGGCGCGTGCCGTGCCGTCACCAAATTTTTCGTTGACGCCATTGACGATGGCGGTGGCCGTGGTGAAGTCGGCTTCGCGCAGGTTGAGCACCACCTGGTCTGACTTGTCGAAAGGGGTATCGACCATGCGCTCGACAATGGCGCCGCCGGGAATACGGGCCGATGTGGAAACGCCAATGCTGACTTTGGAGCCGGCGGCAGAGGCCTCCACGCCCGTGGCGGTGAGCGCGCCTTGAGCCAGTGCGTACACCTGGCCGTCAATGCCGCGCAGGGTGGTCAGCAGCAGGTTGCCGCCACGCAGGTTTTTGGCTTTGCCAATGGCTGAAACGTTGATGTCAATTTTCTGGCCGGGTTTGGCCAGGCCGGGCAATTCGCCTGTGACCATGACGGCGGCCACGTTTTTGATGTCCATCTTGCCGCCACTGGTGCTCTTTTCAAAGTCGGAAAGTGCACCTTCCAGGCTGACGCCCAAACGGCTGAGCATGGATTTCATGCTTTGTGCGGTAAAGCTGATGTCGGCGCCATCGCCAGTACCTTCAAGGCCAACCACCAGGCCATAGCCAATGAGCTGGTTGGGGCGCATGGCAGCCACAGAGGCCAAGTCCTTGACGCGATCGGCATGCGCCAGGGGTGCCAGTGCGAGCAACAAGGCTGCGATGAAGGAGTGGGTCAGGAGCTTCATGAAGTTCTCGGTCAATTCAGGTCTTAGAACGGCCACAGGTTTTGCAGAATGCGAGTGCCCCAGCCCGGACGGGCAGCGTTGCTCAGCTCGCCAGTGCCGCGGTAAGCAATTTGGGCATTGGCCAGGCGACGCGATTGCACGGTGTTGTTAGGTGAAATGTCGGCAGCGCGCACGATGCCGCTGAGCTGAATGACTTCGGTGCCTTCGCTGAGGGCCAGCTGTTTTTCGCCACGCAGCACCAGGTTGCCATTGGGCAATACCTGCACGATGGATGCGGTGATGGAGCCTTGCAGGCTGGCAGCCTGGCCGGTTTCGCCTTTGCCGTCGCTGGAGATGTTGGCACCATCGGTCTTGAGGCCCGAAATGGTTCGTGAGCCGGGCAGCTTGGAAATCAGACCGGGGGTCATGACATCGTTGCTGGATTCGCGCGAAACGGTGGTGCTTTGCTGGCGGGTGGCCTGGGTGGTTTCATCCAGCAGCACGGTCACGGTGTCGCCAATTTGGTAAGCCACGCCGCGGCCATACCAGTTGTCGCCTTGGCCACCCACGTAGATGGCGCCGGTGGCTTCTGCACGGTTGGTCTGTACAACCGGATGAACCGGCGCAAACTCGGGTGTGTGCGTGAGTTTCATGGGCGCCGCCCCACAGCCGACCAACAGGCTGGCAAGGGTGAGGGTCAGAAGGCCGCGTGCTTTCATGATGATGCTCACATGTTGTTGTTGAGGTAGCGCAACATGCCGTCCACCGAGCTGATGGCTTTGGAGTTGATCTCGTAGGCGCGCTGGGTTTCGATCATGTTGACCATTTCTTCCACCACGTTCACGTTGGACGCCTCCAGGGTGCCTTGCATGACGCTGCCCGCGCCGCCTTCACCTGGTACCTGCAACTGGGGGGTACCACTGGCAGGTGTTTCCTTGAGCAGGTTGCCGCCCATGGATTGCAGGCCTGCAGGGTTGATGAAACGGGCGACCTGGATTTGCCCCAGGTTTTGAGCACCACCGCCGTTGCTGAGCTCGGCGGTGATGGTGCCGTCACGGCCAATCGTCAATGTGGCGGCATTGGCGGGCAAGGTGACATTGGGGAGCAAGGGGTTGCCGGCGGAAGTCACGATCTGGCCCGTGGCCGAAACTTTGAAGCCACCGTCACGGGTATAGGCGATGGTGCCGTCATTCATCTGGATCTGGAAGAAGCCATCACCCTGAACGGCCAGATCAAGCGCATTGCCGGTGGTGATCAGGTTGCCCTGGGTATGGGTTTTTTCAGTGGCCACCACGCGGGTACCGGTACCCACCATCATGCCTGTCGGCGATTGTGTGTCTGCTGTGACCTGGCCGCCAGGTTGCTGGATGTTCTGGTAAAGCAGGTCTTCAAACAATGCGCGATCGCGTTTGAAACCGTGTGTGTTGACGTTGGCCAAGTTGTTGGCAATGACCGACATGCGCGTTTGTTGCGCGTCGAGGCCGGTTTTGGCAATCCACAATGAGGCATCCATGGTTCTTTCCTTTGTGGGGTCTTAATTACGATTGGCGAATCATGCTGGCGCCGTTGGAGTCGAGATCCTTGGCTTCCTTGATGATTCGAATTTGGGCTTCAAAAGTGCGGGCATGGTCGATCATTTTGGTCATCGACTCGATGGCGCTGACATTGCTGCCTTCAAGCGCTTGAGAAATCAAGCCAGGTTGCTTGTCTGTGGCAGCGATATCCGTGCCAGGGGCTTTGCCGTCTACTTTGTAGAGCCCGTCTTCCCGACGACGCAATGGCGTAGCACTGGCGTCACGCAACAAAATTTTGGCCACCTGTTCACCGGTTTGAGGGCCGGTTTGGGCCGGATCACGCGCGTAGATGCTGCCGTCCTTGTTGATGGTGTAGTTGAAGCCCATGGGCAGAGTGATGGGGCCGTCTTCCCCGCGAACAATTTCGCCAGACCCTGTTTCCAGAACACCATTGGCGTTGATGCGCAGATCGCCTCTGCGTGTGAACGCCAATTCACCGTTGGGAGCCTGCACGCCCATGACGGTTGCATCTGTCATGGCGACATCCAGGGGGTTGCCGGTAATCATCATCGAGCCGGCTTTGAGGTTGATCACATCGCGAGCGTAAATTCGCGATTGAAACCGCGAGTCAAAGCCTGGGCCTTCCGCCTTGATGGACTGCATGGCTGCAGAAAAGCTGGTCTTGAAACCGGTCGTGGAGAGGTTGGCCAACTCATTGGTCAGCATGGCCCGGTTGACCGATTGTTGGGCCACAAGGTTTGCGGCATTGAAGATCAGCTTATCCATGGTGTGTCACCCTTGTGCTCAATGTCCGCTCATCAAGAACGGATGTTGATCATGGTTTGTGTCAACGTGTTGTTGGTTTCAATCGCTTTGGCGTTGGCCTGGAAGTTACGTTGAGCGGTGATGAGTTCGATCAGCTCTTGCGTCAAGTCCACGTTGGCACGTTCTGTGGCGCCGGCTCGCACGGTGCCGAAGCCGGCCGAGCTTGCTTCGCCCAACGAGAGGGCGCCCGACTGTGCGGTAGCCACATAGTTGCTGTCGCCAATTTGGCGCAGGCCAGTAGGAGCAGAGAAGTTGGCCAATACGACTTTGGCGAGTTTCTTCTGGGTGCCGTTGGAGTAGCTGGCCATGACCAAGCCGTCGTTGCCGACGTCCAGACCAATCAGGTCACCCTCAGGCTTGCCGTTCTGGTCTTGCGACAGGATCGAGAAGGACGAGGCGTACTGGGTGGAGCCCTCGTAGTTCATCGAAAAGCTCAGGTTGTAGGCAGAACCGGACGGCTGCACCAGGCGGGTGGCCACGGTGGGCGAATAAAGATTGCCGCGCGAGTCAAAAGTCAGTTCGCCCTTGTCGAGGAAGACGGGGACCCATTCTGGCAAAGTGTCGTTGCTGGCCTGGGTCGATTCGGCGAAGTCGTTGTCGTTTTCTGCCGAGATGTACAGCAGCGAGTTGCCGGCGTTGGTGGCTTGCAGGGTCTCGATATTGGGTACCCACAGGCTGGTGGTGCCACGGGCACTGCCGACGTCAGACAAGCCCCAGACACTGTCGCCAGAGACACGAATGAAGGCGTTGTTGCCGGTGGTGCCGGTGCTGAAGCTCAGGCGACCCGTGCCGTTGCCAGTTTGTTCGACATTGACCTTGACGCCGTTGACGGTCCGGCCTTCGCTGTCGACCATGGCGTTGATACGACGCTCAAGTTCTGCAGCAAACGAGTAAATGGTGTAATCGTCTTTGACTGGTACTTGAACAGTGCCGCTGACGTTGTCCACCGAGACCACAAAGGTGTTGTTGGTGGAGTCCACGCGGAACTTGTTGTTCAGGTTCACACCGATGGTGTTGCCCTGAAGGATGGCTGGTTCGGACGAAATGCCACGTGCGGGCGTCAGCGCGGTCGAAACATAGTTGCCATCTTTGGCCGAGGCTGCGCTGCTCAGGCCGAACAGTTCCTTGGCGATGTCGGAAGCACCGTAAATGGCAATGCTGGAGTCGTCGCCGGTAGAGCCGGAAGCAATGCTGAAGCCTTCGTCGCCAAAGCTGACCTTGATGCCATAGCGCTGGTCACTCTTTTCACGGACCATGTCGCCGTTGGCAATCGTGTAGGCTCCATACAAACCGGTAGTAGGGTCTACGGTGGTGTATTGAGTGCCACCCATGCCAAAGAAGGCGTCAGAAGCCAGACCACCAGCTGAACGCAGGTGAACACGGTTGGTATCGCTGCTGTCCTTGAAGGTGAAGCTCTTGTTGACAGCATCATAGCCCACGGTCACGTTCGGGTTGATCGCACGTACTGCGTCTTGGATGCGTGCAACTGCAGCATCTACGGTTACTTTGCTCATGTCCTCGTTGGGGCCAATTTCAAAATTGATCATCTTGAAGTCGCTTTGGGAGGCAGATTCTTCGGCCGTAGTTACAGCAATCTGAAACAGTGAGACTTTGTCTTTGTCGGAGTTGAGATAGTTAGTGAAGTCAAAGTAGCGTTCGTCACCGTATTTTTCATTGATCAGCTTGGTCATCTCGCGAGCCATGTCAGCACCAGTGATGGCAGCGTTTTCTGCGGTCAACGAGGAAAGGTCAACGTAGATGGGTTCTTTGGAGTTGTCGACATTGAGGTAAAACCCAGCCCCGACTTGCCAAGATTGGGTGAGCGCTGGATTGGCTGTAATAGCGGTGATCGGATCTCCGCTTTCCCAGGGAACGCTCAAGGCAGATGTAGCCTGGATATTGGTAGCTGTTCCCCCGCTTGGTGTCGTGGTCAGTGCAAGGGCAGGCAAGCTTTGACCTGCAGTTTTGGCTGTGATTCGCAGACGCCCGGAGTCGATAGTTGCAGTGAATGTGGCATTAGTGTCGGCATTGATGTCTGCGGCGATATCTGCCAATCCATCTGCATAAGTCGATGTGCCTGTTGCAGTGAACGAGTAGTTCGTTCCACCTGCCGCCAATTGCATGGTTGTTCCATTGCCTAGGGTGGCTGTTGTGTTGCTTACAGCGAATCCTGCATTAGCTTTGAGAGTGGCGGAATTGAGCTTGGTCGAGAAAGTGAATGTCGGAAGTTCTCGGCCAGCCTGATCTGCGGTTATTTTCATTTGGCCATCACTGTCGATAGCCGCACCAAATGGTGCGTTGCCATCAGCATTGATTGAGGAAGCGATTTGCGCCAGGCCATCAGCGTATGTCGAGTTGGCTGTGGCTGTGAATGAATAAGTGGTAGTGCCTGCAACCATTTTCATCACAGTACCCATTCCCATCAGGGCTTGGGGATTGCTGACCGTGAAGCCGGTTTTGGCTACTGCATCACTGCGCAATTTTTCAGTGGCGTAGCCAGTTTGCCAGTTTGTGATCTTGGTCAGCGTCAGAGCATCACCCTTCGCAGTGGCGGGCGTGGAGTCGATGCGGTCGTTCAGGCTGTCCAGGTAGTACAGCGGGGTGCCTTCGTAAACGGGTGGCTCAGTGCCCGCAGTAAAGCTGCGTGTTTCACCGTATTGGTTAACGAAGAGTTTGGCGCCATCAGTGCTGGTGGCCTGGATGAGTTTTTCTTCCAGTTTGGTGTCGCCAATGAACACGTGGGTCTGCCACTTGTTGGTGGGGTCAGTTGTGGTGGCGTTTTGGGTTTTAACGTAATAGACGGTGGCCAGGTAGCCGTTGCATGCTTCGTCGAATACCGTCACACCCGTGGTCAGATTGTAGGTTGTGGAGTCTGCGGGGTTGAAGGGGGCTCTGATGACTGCAGCGTCTGCAGGCAGGTTCAAACCCAGGTTGACTTCTGTGGTTTCGCGGGCGTCACCAATGGTGGCGCGGGGAATGACCAGCTTGCTGAGCTTGCTCAAGTCGGCTTTGCCGGCATCGTCCACCGCGGCTGCGATCAGCGTTTGCTTGGAGGCGTTGACCACGGCGTAGTCTTCATTCAGCACAAATTCACCGCTGCGTGTGTAAACGTCTTGCAGGCCGTCGGCTGATTTCATGACGAAGAAACCGTCACCGCTGATACCCATGTTGAGCGAGTTGGCCGAAAAAGAAAGGTTGCCCTGGCTGAATTCCTGGGTCACCGATTTGATGGCCACGCCCTGACCGATGACCGATGCGGCACGTTGCAGCGGAGAGGTGGCGAAGATGTCGCCAAAGTCCACGCGCGAACGCTTGAAGCCCGTGGTGCCCACGTTGGCGATGTTGTTGCTGGTCACGCTCAGCTGAGCGGTGGCGGCGTTCAAACCAGTGAGGGAGGTGTAAAACGACATGGCTGAATCTCCTGAGGGCGTTTATTGGTAAGCAGACTTGACTTGCGAGAGGGCGACTGTGGAGCCGTCTTGCAGCTCCAGAATCAAATCGTTTTGTGCAGCGCTGTAGGTCACGCTGGTCACGGTGTTGGGTGTGGTGATGGGCATCTGTGTTACTTGCCCCATGCTGGTGACAGAGGCCACGATCTTGTAGCGGCCTGGGTCTTGACGCTCGCCCAGGTTGTTGGTGCCGTCCCAGCTGATGTTGACGTCGCCAGGCACCTGGCGACCCATGGCACGGGTAGAAATTTTGTTGCCAGCGGCGTCGTAAACGTCGATGGAAACCTTGTCGGCGCCGTTGGGGATGGAAATGATGCTGCTGATGTTGGCTCCCGCCACCAGCTCGGCGGTGCCGTCGGGTGCGCTGACGCGCTTGCCGATCAGGGCAGCACCTTGCAGCAAACGATCGGCTTGCGATGCGCTGGCCATGGTGTCGAGCGAGTCGGCCATTTTGGTGGTGGCTTCCAGCTGCGAGAACTGCGCCAGCTGGGCCACAAAGGCTTCGTTCTTGACGGGGTCCAGCGGGTTCTGGTTTTGCAGTTGGGTGGTGAACAGTTTCAGGAAAGCCGAGCGATCCATCTCTTCGCCATTGGTTTTGGCGCCAGGATTGTTGATGGACAGATTGGCGCTGATGCTGCCGGTGGTGAGCATGGTCACGATGGGTCTCCGCTATCAGGAACGGGTGATTTCGAGGGTGCGCATCATGAGTTGACGCGTGGTGTTGACCACCTCGACGTTGTTTTGATAGGCGCGGGAGGCTGCCATCATTTCAACCATTTCCGTCATTTCATTCACGTTGGAGTGAAAGACGAAGCCCTCGGCGTTGGCCAGAGGGTTGGTGGGCTCGTAAACCTTGCGTACGGGTGTAGGGTCGTCGCTCATGTGGTCGACCTTGACGCCACCAATGTAGGGGGCGGCTGCGTTGACCATTTCGTTGCGCATCAGGGCTTTGAACACGGGGCGCTTGGCGCGGAAGGCTTCTTCTTCCTTGGTGCTGACAGTGTCGGCGTTGGCCAGGTTGGAGGCGGTGGCGTTCATGCGCGTCATTTGCGCGTTCAGCGCGGTACCCGCAATGCCAATGATGTTGTCAAGAGACATGGTTACTCTCCTTTGAGCGCACGGCGCAAGCCGCTGACGCGGCTTTCGAGAAAGTTGAGCGTGGCTTGGTAATCTGCCGAAGCCTTACCGAATTGCGCTTGCTCGACGTTGAGTTCGACGGTGTTGCCGTCGAACGAGGTGTTGAAAGGGGTGCGGTAACGCAAACCGTTGGTGTCCAGGCCTTCGCCGACCTTGAAGTGGCCGGTAGCGGTGGCGTCCATACGAGTGTCGTTGGCCAGGCCATTCAAAACCGCTTTGAAATCGAGATCGCGTGCCTTGAAGTTGGGCGTGTCGGCGTTGGCAATGTTGCGGGCGAGCAGGTCCAGACGCTGGCTTTTGAGTTGCAGCGCCATTTCGTGGTTGCCAAAAACGTTGTCAATTCCGTTCAAGAGACTCATCTCATTGCCTTAACTGTTGTGGCTGGTCCTCTGCAGGACGTGGCCATTGACGTGATGAATGCAGGTATTCATGCAAATGCCGTGCCAATGTCAACTTTCCCCTGTGGGCTTGGGGTTTTCGCTGGTGTTTGCGGGGGGGAGTGACGCTGCGGCGTCGTTGGCGGCAAGGTTTTGCCGCCGGCTTGCCGCCGGTAAATAGTCACCTGTCAAAATTTCTTCAGGGGCGCCGAGCTGTGTGAATTGGTTGAGTTTTCTGCTGACGCCCAGTGCGGTTCGTTCTGTGAGTAACCGGTCCAGGCTGTTTTGAACAAGGCCTTGAACAATGGAGTTGCGGGTAATGGGCAAGCTGCGTTGGCCGTTGATGTGCAGGGCGGCGGCCTGCGTGCCTGCGATCGGCAAGGCCTGGTTGGGTTCGCGGTAGGCGCGGGCTGCGGGTGTCAGAACGCTGAGGTAGAGATCGTCGAGTTTGAGCTTTTGGTCCGAGCCGTCGAGCCCGACATCGCGGAAGTACTTTTCGACCAGGTCCAGCTGCTGCAGGACGCTCATGTTGCGAATGCTGGAGGCCTGGCCTTGTTTGTTGACGCTTGCGGCGCCTCGTCCAGGGCCTTCGCAGAACTGGATGATGCCGTGGCACTGGCCATTGGTGGCGCGGGGGTTGAGGCCGTCGCTTTCCATCATGGCCACATGGGCAAAGTCGTCTGGGTCGAAATTGAAGTCGCTGGCCAGTTTGAGGATGCGTTCCTGAACCAGGGGCAGTTCGGCCTTGCTGAGGTAGCCTTTGTCGACAGCCCTGCCCAGAGTTTTGGTCAGGATCGTCCCACCTTGAGCCGCCTGGCGGGCGCGCAGGGTGTCTTGGGTAGAGGGTTGAGCGGTGCCGTCAGAGCCTGAAGACGATGCAGCGAAGCTGACACTCTGGCGTGCAGCAGCTTTGGCTTCGTAACGAGCGGTGAGTGTCGAAAAATCGACATTCTGGCCGGGGTGAATCAGATTCGGGTTGCTGATGCCATTGCTTTTGGCCGCGCTGAGCGCCTGCCGCATGGCCTCGTTGTCACTCAGGGTGATGCCGGCGCGGGCAGCATTTTGTTTGACCAATCCAATCAGGGTGTCGCCACGCTGAACCTGGACGGGCTCACGAGGCGTGGAAGAGGGTGTCCTTTGCTGGGTGCGCAAGACATCGGCGAAGCCCGAACCCGAGGGGCCGGCTTGGCTGATGGAGGGCGAAGTGGCGGGTTGCGCCTGGCCCAATTTTTGCGTCACACTCAACAACTTGGACTCCTTGACGGAATTTCTACACGTGGGTTTTATGCAAAGAGCGTGCCAAAAGACGATTGCCTATGTGTTGGCCAGCTGCTGCGCCAGCGGGGTGGTTGCGGGCGCAGCATGGGCTGCGGAGCCGGCAGACAGCATGCTTTCTGGGGCGCAAAAGTGGGTCGCAGCCCAGCACAAGGTGCCGGTGAAGTCTGTTCAGTTGGCCGATTTGGACAGTCGCTTGCGCGTGCCGGTTTGCAAAGACACGGGGGGGTGGCAATACGACTTTCCCTTTTCGGGTCAAGACACCGTGCGTGCACGCTGCGGGACCCCGGTGGTGCAGTTCTATATCCGTATAGCCAAAGGTGGCGCACATGCGGCTGGTGCAGACAAAGCGACGCCTGCCCCCGGGCAGATGCGGCAGGCGGTGGTGCTCAAGCGTGGTTTGTTAAGAGGGGCCAGGTTGACGGCAGATCAATTGCAGCTGGTCCAACTGCCGGTGGGTGAGCTGCCTTTGCAAAGTATTGATAACCTGGATAACGCGGTGGATGCCGAGTTGACGCGAGATGTTTTGGCCGGCAAACCCCTGCGCGGGTCCGATTTGAGGCCCGCTTTGATGGTCAAGAGAGGGCAAACCGTGACCTTGACCCTCAGGCAGGAGAACGGTTTTGCGGTGTCCGCCCAGGTAGAAGCGCTGCAGGATGGACGAAAAGGGGATTCGATTCGCTTGAAAAACCGCGAGTCGGGTCGAATACTTACAGGGAAGGTCAACGGTCCGGGGAGTCTGGAAGCGCAGTAAATGAGGTTTTTGGAGAAATATGGGTATCAACCCTAAAGTTTCCCCTAAAGCGGTCGATGCTGTTGACAAGGACTATCATTAGGGCCGAAAGCCGGTAAGCCGGCAGGAGAGAAGATCATGACTGATGCCATTTCAAACTACACGCGCATGGCTCTGGGCGACCCGCGTTCGCGCGACGGGTTGAAAAAGCTGGACCAAGCGGGCGACCGTGCCACAGCTGGCACTGGCGTAGCTGCGTCCGCGCCGGTCACGGTTCAGGGTGATGAGCTTCATTTGAGCGATGTGGCCCTGCAGGCCATGAAAACCGACTCGTTTGACCGAGTCAAGGTCGATGCCATCAAAACAGCCATCCAGAACGGTCAGTATCCTCTGGACGCCCGTCGAATCGCTGAAAGTTTTTACAGCATTGAACAAATGATCAAGGGCTGAACCCAGCCCTGAAGTCGGAAAACCCGTTTATGGTCAGCCCGAATTCCGGCTTTACCGCATCTCCTCCACCCCCTTCTCTTTCCCGCGCCGAGTTGGCCCAGTCTCAGGCGCGCAGGTTGCTCGGCCTGATCGACGCTGAGTTTGAAGCGCTCAAAAAACAGGACCTCACGGCCTTCGAGGCTCTCCAGCAGGAGAAACTCGAATTGCTGAACCAATTGGGCGCACTGGCTCCCAAAATTCAACAAGGCATTGTGGGGGCTACCGATACCCCCGAATGGGCTGATTTCAAAGCACTGATTCGTCAATGCCAAGACAACTACCGACGCAACGAAACCTTGATCAGCCGACAGTTGATGACGATTCGTGGTGCCCTGAAAGCCTTGTCCGGTGCGGGTGGACCTGACTCCGTCGAGGTGTATGACCGACTGGGGCAGTTGTCCAACCACTCCCGACGCGACCGCTACAACGAGGCTTGAGGGCCTAGGTCTTCAGGTTGACCTTGACCCGTACTTCCTTGACGGGCAGCCCCTTGTCTTGCAACTTTGCCACGATGGCTGGTACAAATTGCCTGATTTTCGCGGCTGCCGCATTGGACGGCGTCAGCAAATGCCACACCCCTTCGTCAAACGGGCCGGCCTGAACCAGAGTGCGCAGTGTGGGGGGCAGCATGGGCCGAATGGCCACCAGGCAGTCGCTGGACAGGCGCACGCGCTCGGTCAGCCGAGCCAGGGCAGGTGAATCCTGGGCGGCTTGTTCGAGGCTGATGGCGAAATGGCGTCGTTCCATAGAGGGACTCAATTATCCCGGAAGGGGCGGGTGGGGCCGATTTGGCCATGGCCAGCCGGTAAAATGCCGGCCATGTCTCTGAACGTCCTCACCAAACTCTTTGGCAGTCGCAACGACCGCCTCCTCAAGCAATACCGCAAGACCGTTGAACGGATCAATGCCCTCGAAGCCGGCCTGGAGGGGCTGACCGACGAAGAGCTGCGCGGCAAGACCCAGGCGTTCCGTGACCGGGTGCAGGCGGGCGAGTCGCTCGATGCGCTGTTGCCCGAGGCGTTTGCCGTGGTGCGCGAAGGTGCCAAGCGCGTCATGAAGATGCGTCACTTTGATGTCCAGCTGATGGGCGGCATGACGCTGCACCAAGGCAAGATTGCCGAGATGCGCACCGGTGAGGGCAAGACCCTGACCGCGACGCTGGCGGTGTACCTGAATGCGCTCAGTGGCAAGGGTGTGCATGTCGTCACCGTCAACGATTACCTGGCGGGTCGCGATGCGCAGTGGATGGGGCGTCTGTACAACTTCCTGGGGCTGTCGGTGGGCGTGAACCTGCCCAATATGTCCCGCGAAGACAAGCAGGCCGCTTACGCCGCAGACATCACCTATGGCACCAACAACGAATATGGCTTTGACTACCTGCGCGACAACATGGTCTACGAGGCCCATGACCGCGTGCAGCGCGTGCTCAATTACGCCATCGTGGACGAGGTGGACTCCATCCTCATTGACGAGGCGCGCACGCCGCTGATCATCAGCGGCCAGGCTGAAGACCACACTTCGATGTATCTGGCCATCAAGCAGGTGGTGCCGCTGCTGACCAAGCAGGAAGGCGAAGAAGACCCACGTACGGGCCAGGGCATCATTGTGCGTGGTGACTTTACGGTGGACGAAAAGTCCCGCCAGGTGTTCCTGACCGAGCAAGGCCACGAGAAAGCCGAGCAAGTGCTGTCGCAGCTGGGCCTGATTCCCGAGGGGGCCAGCCTGTACGAGCCCGCCAACATCACGCTGATGCATCACCTCAACGCCGCTTTGCGCGCGCAGCATCTCTACCACCGAGATCAGCACTATGTGCTGCAAGACGGTGAGATCGTGATCGTGGACGAATTTACGGGCCGCCTGATGGCAGGCCGCCGCTGGAGCGATGGTTTGCACCAGGCCGTGGAAGCCAAAGAAGGCGTGCAGATTCAGGCCGAAAACCAGACTCTGGCCTCCATCACCTTCCAGAACTATTTCCGCCTGTACGGCAAGCTGTCCGGCATGACCGGTACGGCTGACACCGAAGCCTACGAATTCCAGGAAATCTATGGCCTGGAAACCGTGGTCATTCCACCGCACCGCAAGAACCTGCGTGCTGACCAGCTCGACCGCGTGTACAAAACCGCGCAGGAAAAATACAAGGCCGCGATTGATGACATTCGCGAATGCCACGAGCGTGGTCAGCCTGTGCTGGTGGGTACCAGCTCGATTGAAAACTCCGAGCTGATTTCGCAGTTGCTCACGCAAGCCAAGTTGCCGCACCAGGTGCTCAATGCCAAGCAGCATGCCCGCGAGGCTGACATCGTGGCTCAGGCGGGTCGCGCCGGCATGATCACCATTGCCACCAATATGGCCGGTCGTGGTACCGACATCGTGTTGGGTGGCAACATCGAAAAAGACATCCAGGCGGTTGAAGCTGATGAAGCCCTTACGCCTGAGCAGCGCGAAGCGCGTGTGGCGCAACTGCGCGCGCAGTGGCAGCAAGACCATGCCAAGGTCAAGGAGCTGGGCGGCTTGCGCATCATTGCGACCGAGCGTCACGAGTCCCGCCGTATCGACAACCAGCTGCGTGGCCGTTCGGGCCGCCAGGGTGACCCCGGTTCTTCCCGCTTCTATCTGAGCCTGGACGATCCGCTCATGCGCATCTTTGCGGGCGACCGCGTGCGCGCCATCATGGACCGTCTGAAGATGCCTGAGGGCGAAGCCATCGAGGCCGGTATCGTCACACGCAGCATCGAAAGCGCCCAGCGCAAGGTGGAGTCGCACAACTTTGACATCCGCAAGCAGCTGCTGGAGTACGACGACGTTTCCAACGACCAGCGCAAAGTCATTTACCAGCAGCGCAATGACATTCTGGACGCCAGCGATCTGAATGCGCAGATGGCCTCTTTGCGTGAAGGTTGCTTTACCGATCTGGTGCGCCAATACGTGCCTGCCGAGTCGGTGGAAGAGCAGTGGGACTTGCCTGCTTTGGAGAAGGTACTGGCCGAGGAGTGGCAAGTGCCTGTGCAGTTGCAGGCGCGTCTGGCTGCCTCGGACAATCTGACTGACGACGACATCCTCGAGCAGGTTAACGAGGCTGCAAATGCCCAGTTCCAAGCCAAGCTTGATGCCGTTGGCGAAGCCAACTTCACCTCCTTTCAGAAGATGGTGTTGTTACAAAGTATCGACACCCACTGGCGCGATCACCTGAGCGCTTTGGACTACTTGCGTCAGGGTATTCACCTGCGCGGCTACGCCCAAAAGCAGCCTAAACAGGAATACAAGCGCGAAGCCTTCGAGTTGTTCGGCATGCTGCTGGACGCGGTTCGCAACGAGGTGACCCGCATCTTGATGACGGTGCGCATCGAGTCGCCCGAGCAAATCGATCAAGCCGCGCACGCCATTGAAGAACGTGCTGAGCACATCGCCAACATGACCTACAGCGCGCCGGACGAAACCGGCCAGGCCCAAGTGACATCGGTCGATGAGGCGCAAAAGGCCGCTTGGGGCCATGTAGGGCGCAACGATCCTTGCCCTTGCGGCAGCGGCAAGAAGTTCAAGTTTTGCCATGGCAAACTCAGCTAAAGCAAGGCACCACACACAACGGGCTTCGGCCCGTTTTTCTTCGTTCATTGACTGAAAGACTTTCATGGCTGTTCATCTTTCTGCCCCCAATCTGCAAGACATCCATGCTGTCGCTGGCGTGCGCATTGGCATCACCGAAGCGGGCGTTCGCAAAGCCAACCGCAAGGACCTGACGGTGTTTTTGCTCGACGAAGGCACCAGCGTGGCGGGCGTGTTCACCAAGAACCGTTTTTGTGCCGCACCGGTGCAGGTGTGTCGTGAGCATTTGGCCGCAGGCCAAGGTGTGCGTGCCATCGTGATCAACACGGGCAACGCCAATGCAGGAACCGGTGCCTCGGGCCTGGCCCATGCCCGCCAGACCAGCGAGGCCATGGCCAAGTTGCTGGGCTGCAACGCGCAGCAGGTGTTGCCGTTCTCAACGGGTGTGATCATGGAGCCGCTGCCGGTGGACAAAATCATTGCAGCCATGCCCAAAGCCATTGAATTGGCCCAGGCAGATGCGTGGGCTGTGGCGGCCGAAGGCATCATGACCACCGACACGGTGCCCAAGGCTGCCAGCGTGCAGGTGCAGATTGACGGCGTGACCGTGACCGTGACCGGCATCAGCAAAGGCGCGGGCATGATCCGCCCGAACATGGCCACCATGCTGGGTTATCTGGCCACCGATGCTGCCATTGCGCCTGAGTTGATGACTGACCTGGCCAAGACTTTGGCCGATGGCTCGTTCAACTGCGTCACGGTCGATGGCGATACATCCACCAACGACTCCTTCGTGGTCATGGCTACGCACAAGGCTGCGCATGCGCCGATCTCTTCCTGGGACAGTGCCCAAGGTCAAGCGCTGATGCAGGCCATGCTGCAAGTGGCCCGCCAACTGGCGCACGCCATCGTCCGTGATGGCGAGGGAGCCACCAAGTTCATCACCATTGCGGTCGAAGGTGGTCGTGATGCGCAAGAGTGCGCACAGGTCGCCTATGCGATTGCGCACTCGCCCTTGGTGAAAACCGCATTCTTCGCCAGCGACCCGAACCTCGGCCGCATTCTGGCTGCGGTGGGTTATGCAGGCATTGAAGACCTGGACCAGGGCTTGATCGAGCTGCACCTGGACGATGTGCATGTGGCGACGCTCGGTGGCCGTCACCCGCAGTACAAAGAAGAGGACGGTCAGCGCGTGATGAAACAGTCCGAGATCACGGTGCGCGTGGGCTTGGGTCGTGGTGCGGCCAGTCACACGGTCTGGACCTGCGACCTGAGCCATGAGTACGTCACCATCAACGCTGACTACCGGTCATGAGTACTGCACTGGAACAATTGCTGGAAAAAGTCAGCCAGCTGGTGGATCGTATTGAGTCGGTCTTGCCCCAGCCTTTGTCGGCCCCTGACTGGAGCCAGGCCGTGGCCTGGCGCTACCGCAAGCGTTCCAGTGGTCATGGTGTGCTCGAGCCCGTGCGCCATGTATCCGCGCTGTCGCTTGATGAGCTCAAGGAAATCGACGACCAAAAAGAGAAGATGCAGCGCAACATCGAACAGTTTGTGCAGGGTCGTCCGGCCAACAATGTGCTGCTCACTGGCGCACGCGGTACCGGTAAATCGTCGCTCATCAAAGCCAGTCTCAATCAGTTTGCACCGCAAGGCCTGCGTCTGATCGAGGTCGACAAGGACGACCTGACCGACTTGCCAGACATCATCGAGGTGGTGGCCAACCGCCCGGAAAAATTCATGGTCTATTGCGACGACCTGAGCTTTGAAGATGGCGAGCCGGGTTACAAGGCGCTCAAATCCATTCTGGATGGCTCGGTCGCTGCAGCCACGCCCAATGTGCTGGTGTGCGCCACCAGCAACCGCCGCCACTTGCTGCCCGAGTACATGAGTGAGAACCTGACCTACAAGCACACGCCCGATGGCGAAGTGCACCCTGGTGAGGGTGTGGAAGAAAAAATTTCGCTGTCCGAGCGCTTTGGCCTGTGGATCAGCTTTTACCCCTTCTCGCAGGACGAGTACCTCACCATTGCGAACCAGTGGTTGGGTGCATTGGGTGCAAGCCCCGCACAGATCGAAGAAGCGCGCCCTGCAGCGCTGTTGTGGGCTTTGGAGCGCGGATCGCGCAGTGGCCGTGTGGCCTACCAGTTTGCGCGTGATTTCATGGGGCGTCTGGCCTGATGAGCAACACCTTGGTGGCTGATGGACAACAGGCACGAGAAGGCGGCGCAGACCGCCCCGTGACCGAGGTCGCAGTAGGTGTGCTGCTGCAAAAGGACGGGGCTTTTTTGCTGACTTCCCGCCCGGCAGGCAAGGTCTACGAGGGCTACTGGGAGTTTCCTGGCGGCAAGCTTGAAGCCGGTGAAACGGTGGAGCAGGCGCTGCGCCGTGAGTTGCAGGAAGAGTTGGGCATCACCATTGGTACGGCCGAACTCTGGAAAACCCAGATGGTGGACTACCCGCACGCCTTGGTGCGCCTGCACTTTTGCAAGGTACGTCAGTGGGCTGGCGAGCTGCAGATGCGCGAGGCCCAGTCATTTGCCTGGCAACAGCTGCCGGTAGAGGTGGTACCAGTCCTTCCAGGCACTGTGCCGGTGTTGGCCTGGTTGGCCGATGAACGCGGCTTTCAGGCCGCGACCCACAGCTGATTTACTGGATCAGTTTGGGGTCACCAAATTCGGCGTCCGGCGGGGTGTCTTCGGGCAAACGAAACGACTCGCTGGCCCAGGCACCAAAGTCGATGCCTTTGCAGCGCGCACAGCAAAACGGACGATAAGGGTTGCTGCTGCCATACACACTGTCGCCGCCGCAGGCCGGGCAGTTCACGATGCGGACAGTGATGGGGGGTTGTGACGCGGCGCTCATGCGCACAGGGACATTTCAAACGGCACGTCTTCGGCAATGGGGGCCAGGCGACCTTCTTGCATACGCATCATGCGAATCACGACCAGCAAACGGTTGCCGCTGATTTCGGGCACAGCCTCCAGGGTGGGGTCAATGCGCAAGCGCAGCAGTTGGAAGGTGCGACCTTGGGGCAGGTTTTGCTGCACCTGACCGGCCACAGCCATCATTTTCTGGAACTTGCTGGACTCGCGCAGCATTTGCATCAGGCTGTGAATGGCTTGCGACAGGGGGACAAAGCTGGCGCTCCAGCGCAGCATGTCTTCGCGTCGACGCTCGGCAGACAAGTGTTGCCAGGCGTGGTAGCCAGGCAGATCGAATTCGCAGGTGCCCCCCGGGATGCTGCTGCGGCTGCGCAGGGCGCTCAGGAACTCACTGTCCTGCGCAGGCAGGCTGAGTTTGCCGACTTGCTCGTTGATGGCTTCAAAGTGTGCATCGAGTTGGGCAATGACCTGGTCAAGCGCCTGCTCGGAAATGGCCGGGTTGCCACGGTAGCTGTTGTAGAGCTGTTTTTGGCGGTCCAGGTCCTTGAGTACATCGCTTTTGAGCTCGGAGCGACTGCCCACGTCCATGATTTCGAACAGGGTGGTCAGCGCAAAGTGGTGGTCCACCGGTTCGCTGCGTGGCACCAGCTGGCCAAAGCGTGCAAACAGGTGTTCAAGCCGCAGGTAAGTGCGGATGCGCTCGTTGAAGGGGAATTCGTAAAGTATCACGCAGCGTGTTCCTCAAGCCTCCATCATAGCCCGAACTGACGGGCCACTTTTTTGACTTCGGCTTGCAAGGCGCTCATGTCCAAGTCTTCATTGAGCAGGATCACATCGGCCACCTGTGCTCGCTGGGCTCGGCTGGCCTGTTGGTCAATGATGCGTTGCACCTCTTCGCGTTGCAGGCCGCTGCGTTGCATGACGCGTGCAATTTGTGTTTCTGTGCTGCAGTCAACGACCAGCACCTTGTCGACTTCCTTGCGCCAGCGATCGCCGGCCTCGACCAGCAAGGGGATGTCCAGCACGACCACGCGTGCTCCGGCTTCGGCGGCGGCTTGCGCCTGTTGGCGGATGGTTTGGGTGACCAGAGGATGAATGATGGCTTCGAGCTGTTGGCGAGCATTCGGGTTGCCAAACACCAGGGCGCGCATGGCCTGGCGGTCCATGGCGCCATGGGGATCGATCATTTGCGAGCCAAAAGTCTGGGCAATAGAGGGTAGGGCGGCCCCCCCAGGAGCGGTCAATTGCCGCGAGATGGCGTCAGCATCAATGACCACGGCGCCCAAGCTCGACAACATGGCCGATACGGTGCTCTTGCCGCTGCCAATGCCGCCGGTCAGGCCGATGCGCAATGTAGTCGGTGCATTCATGCGATCAAGTGTCTCACAGCCAGAGTGCAGGCTTGTAGAGCATCAGTACCAGGCCTGCCACGGCCAGGTAGGGACCAAAGGGAATTTGGGCCTGAGGTTGCAAACGACCCCGCAGCCATTGCACCAGCACTACCAGCAGGGCACTCAGGCTGGCCAGCAACAGCACGCTGACCAGCGCGGGCCAACCCAGCCAGGCCAGCAGGGCCGCCAGAAGCTTGGCGTCTCCGCCACCCAGGCCGTGCTGGTTGCGCAGCTTGAGGTACAGCCAGTCCAGCGCCCAGAACAGACCATAGCCCAACATGGCGCCCCACACGGCATCGTTCAGGCTTGCTGGCGTCCAGCCCAGACTGGAGGCGGCCAGGCCGCCCCACAGCAAAGGCAAAGTGATGGCGTCGGGCAGCAAAGTGGTTTGTAGATCAATCCGTGCCAAAGCCAGCAATGCCGAGGCGTAAACCGCTGCGCTCCAACCCTGGGGTGTGGGGCCAAAGTGAACGATGCACAAGACCCATAACCCGGCATTGAGCAATTCGGTCAAGGGGTACGCCCAGCTGATAGGGGTGTGACACTGGCGGCAACGGCCACGCAGCGCCACGAAACCGAGCACCGGGACCAACTCCCATGCCGACAAGGTATGGCTACAGTGGGGGCAGTGTGAGCGTGGGAAACTCAGTGAGAGCGTGGGGGCTTTTTTGTCCTTGTCTTGTTCGTGTTCGTGCAGCACCATGCGAGGCAATCGGTAAATCACCACGTTCAGAAAGCTGCCAAAAATCAGGCCCAGCAAACCGGCCAGCGCCCACACAAGGTTGTCGTTCATCAGAACAATTGTCCCATCCTGAAGATGGGCAAGTACAGCGCCACCAGAATGCCTCCAATGACCAGGCCCAGGACCACAATGATCAAGGGCTCCATCAGGGTGCTGAGCGTGCGGATGTGTTCTTGCAATTGGGCATCCATCAGCTGCCCGATGCGTGACAGCAGCAGGGCCATGGCGCCGGTTTCCTCGCCGGTGTGCACCATTTGCACCATCAATGCAGGCACGTGTCCGTGCTGTGCCAACGCTTCGCTCAGGCGGGTGCCTTGGGCGACTTGTTGACTCCACTTGGCACTGAGTTGTTGATAGACGCTGTGGTCGCAGGCCTGCCCGGCCGGGGGCAGCGCTTCAGCCAGTGGTACGCCAGCGGCGAGCAAGGCTGCCAGCGTCTGGCTCCAGCGGGCCATGACGGCGGTGCTCACCAAGCTGCGCACGCCGGGTAAGCGTAGCTCGAGTTTTTCGAGAGACTGTATCAAGGCAGCTGTCTTTCCGGACCCGTGAAGTGCGTAAGCTGCAAGCGGCAAGAGCAGCAGGGCCGGCGACCATGCTTGCAGCCAGCGACTGATGGCCAGAATCATTTGTGTGGGTAACGGCAAGGGCTGGCCTGAGCCCAGAAACACTTCCTCAAATACCGGCACCACAGCCACCATGATCAATCCCAATACCAGCATGGCGATCACCATCACGATGGCAGGGTAGGCCAGAGCGGAGCGTACTTTGCCGGCCAACAAAGCATTGCGCTCGAGTGTGTCGGCCAGACGCTCCAGGCAGTCATCCAAAATGCCTGCGCTCTCGCCGGCCTGGACCATGCTGATGTACAGCGAGCTGAACTGCCCGCTGCTGCGCAGTGCATCGGCCAAGCTGCTGCCTTGTGCAATGGCCTGTTGCAGCTGGCCTAGCAATAGTTGTGTTGGGCCAGGCGCTTGGGTGCGTGTCAGCAAATCCAGAGCCTGCATGAGGGGGACACCCGTTTTGATCAAGGTGCTCAGTTGTCGGGTCAGACTGGTGATGTCTTTTGCGCGAATGGATTGCTGGGTGCGCTGCAGCCGGTAGCGAATACGCACAGGCAGCAAGCCTTGTTGGCGCAGCTGCGCCATGACCAGGGCTTTGGGTTGACGCCCCGGTGTGTGGCCTTTGAGTTGGCGTGCATCCGCAGTGCGTGCCTGCCACTCGGTTTGCCAACGCCAGGGCCAAGCTGCAGCACTTGGTATTGGGCGGTTCATGCCAGCTCCTGTGTCGAGCTCATGACTTCTTGCACAGAGGTAATTCCTTGCATGACCTTGCGCAAACCCGCCTGACGCAGCGACAGCACGCCGTCTGCCCGGGCCTGCTGTGCCAATGCAGAAGCAGGGGCTTGCGCTAACAGCAAGTCCCGCAACGTGCTGTGCACGGGCATGACCTCAAAAATGCCGGTGCGCCCGCGGTAGCCCTGGTGGCACTGTGGGCAGCCCTCGGTGTGTGCATGAAAACCCGTCACGACCGCTTCGGAGGATTGGCCTCCCATCTGAGCCCATTCCTGGGCGGACCAGGTGGCGGGTTCACGGCACGAGGAGCACAGCTTGCGTACCAAGCGCTGAGCGGTCACGAGCTTGACGCTGGCGGCAATGTTGTAGCTGGCTACCCCCATGTTCATCAACCGGGCCAGCGTGGATGGTGCGTCGTTGGTGTGCAGGGTGGATAGCACCAGATGTCCGGTTTGCGAGGCTTGAATGGCGATGTGTGCGGTTTCCAGATCGCGAATTTCACCGACCATCAGGATGTCCGGGTCCTGGCGCAAGAATGCGCGCAACACTGTGGCAAAGTCCAGCCCCGGTTTGTCCTGCACATTGACCTGGTTGATTCCGGGCATCGGGATTTCGCAGGGGTCTTCTACCGTCGAGATGTTGACGCCCTCTCGGTTGAGCTGATGCAAGCAAGCGTAAAGCGATTGCGTTTTACCCGCGCCCGTAGGACCCGTGACCAGAACCAGGCCTTCGGGTTTGGCAATCGCATCACGCAGCCATTGCAACTGCTGCGGTTCGTAACCCAGGCTGTCCAGGGGCTGCATGGCGTGGTGGTTGTCCAGAAGGCGAAGCACCAGTTTTTCGCCGTGCAGTGTGGGCAGGGAGCTCACGCGCAAATCCAGCTCTTTGCCACCTGGGAGACTGAGCTTCATGCGCCCGTCCTGGGGGAGGCGTTTTTCTGCAATGTCCAAGCGTGCCAGCACTTTGATGCGCGAGGCCAGCCGGTCTTTCAAAGGCAGGGGAGGCGTGTCGATTTCGCGAAGAACGCCGTCGACCCTTACGCGGACACGCAATTGGTGTTCGTAGGGCTCGACATGTACATCCGAGGCCAGCAGCTGAGCCGCCTGCTCCAGAATTTTTTGCAAATACAGGACGGCGGGCGCGTCTTCGCCCGCCTGCAATTGGGGGTCGGCCATGTTTTCTCCCTGACGTTTTTTTCGAACATCATGAGGGAACTGGCCGGTACAGGTCAATGAGGGGTGACGCTAAATTGAAAAAACCCACTGACCCGAGAGATCAGTGGGTTTGGAGCCGGTTTTTGGTCGGGGTGAGAGGATTCGAACCTCCGGCCTCTACGTCCCGAACGTAGCGCTCTACCAGGCTAAGCTACACCCCGCCAAGGCCGAGATTGTAGCGTCAATTGGTGCTCAAGTCCGGCGTTGCAGCAGTTGCGAGGCCAGGGCCACCATGGCCTGGCGGTAGGTGTTGTCGGGCAGTCGCAAGGCGGCGTCAATGGCGCGTTGGGCTTCTGCCGCTGCGGCCTCACGGGTACCTTGCAGGGCACCGGTGCTGCGAACAATGGCCACGATCTGGCTCAGCTGCTCGACGCTGCCGTTTTCAATCGCCTCGCGGATGGTTTGGCTTTGCTCGGGCGTGCCTTTTTGCATGGCCAAAATCAAGGGCAGGGTGGCTTTGCCTTCGCGCAGGTCGTCGCCCAGATTTTTGCCCATTTCGGCAGTGTTGCCGTCATAGTCCAGCACGTCGTCAATGACCTGGAATGCCGTACCCAGGGCTTGGCCATAAGTGGCGCACGCCTCTTCGACGACGGCGGTGTGGCCGCCCAGAATGGCACCAAGACGGGCGCTGGCTTCAAACAGTTTGGCGGTTTTGGAGCGAATCACACGCAGGTAGCCTTCTTCGTCCAGGCTGGCGTCGTGCATGTTCATGAGCTGCAGCACTTCGCCTTCTGCGATCACGTTGGTGGCGTCGGCCAGCACCTGCATGACGCGCATGCTGTCTGCATCCACCATCATCTGGAAGGCGCGGGAATACAGAAAGTCGCCCACCAGCACGCTGGCCGGGTTGCCAAAGCTTTCGTTGGCGGTCGGGCGACCGCGGCGCAGGGTGGATTCATCCACCACATCGTCGTGCAGCAAGGTGGCGGTGTGGATGAATTCGACCGCAGCAGCCAGGTTGTGACGCTGGGCGCCGGTGTAGCCCAGGACGCCGCAGGTCAGCAGCAGCAAGACCGGGCGTAGGCGTTTACCGCCGGCCGAGATGATGTAGCGCGCCACTTCGCCCACCAGGGGCACGCCCGAGTCCAGCCGCTCGCTGATGACACGGTCCACCTCGGCCATGTCTGAGGCGACCAGTTGCAGGACGTCGGCGGTGGATTCGATGGTGGCGGACAAGGCGGTGTTCCTGTGGGGCGAGGCAGACTGCACCTCGCTAAGCGCTGAATTATAGGTGGCTTGCCTCTGGTTTTCAGGCGTGATAGAATCAGAGGCTCTGCGGGGAATTCGCCCTGCGGGAGACTCCTAATTCGAAGAGGTCATATATGTACGCGGTCATAAAAACCGGTGGCAAGCAGTATCGCGTTGCTTCCGGCGAAAAAATCAAAGTAGAACAGATTGCTGCGGACGTTGGCCAGGAAATCGTGATTGACCAGGTTCTGGCCGTCGGCAACGGCGCTGAAATCAAGGTTGGTACGCCCCTGGTGTCCGGCGCAACTGTCAAAGCCACGGTCGTGGCGCACGGCAAGCACGACAAAGTGCGTATTTTCAAAATGCGTCGTCGTAAGCACTACCAGAAGCGTCAAGGTCATCGTCAGCAATACACCGAACTGCAAATCGGTGCAATCGCTGCCTAAGGAGAACAGGTCATGGCACAGAAAAAAGGCGGCGGCTCTACGCGCAACGGTCGT
>JACCDG010428678.1_pt1 | contig 34916 bp, 35 predicted proteins | sample 7442471 | NCBI WGS metagenome assembly JACCDG01 (sample SAMN15323444, study PRJNA562643) | freshwater metagenome | isolation source: river surface water | place: USA:Blue River Watershed | collected 2017-08-17 | reverse complement strand
GTGCTGATTTCGCAGGAAAACGGCGAAGCCGTCGCCTACGCACTGTGGAACCTGGAAGATCGCGGCCGCATGTTTGTCAGCCCGGGCGACAAGCTGTACGAAGGCATGATCATCGGCATTCACAGCCGCGATAACGATCTGGTGGTAAACCCGATCAAGGGCAAGAAACTGACCAACGTGCGCGCATCCGGTACCGACGAAGCGGTACGTCTGACCACCCCGATCAAGCTGACGCTGGAATCGGCGGTGGAGTTCATCGATGACGACGAACTGGTCGAAATCACCCCGCAAAGCATCCGTCTGCGCAAACGCTATCTGACCGAGAATGAGCGCAAGCGCATGTCGAAGGTTGAAAGCTGATCGGCTTTTGATCTGGACAACGCCCGGTTACAGCCGGGCGTTTTTTTATTGCCCGAAATGCGGGTTATGCAGGATGAAAAAATGGCCGGAGGTTCCGGCCATTTGTGTTGCTGCCTGATATTCCCTGCTTACTGACAGCTGGCGGGTGCCACCGAGTTGGTATAGCTGGAGTAATACACGCGGCCGTATTCGTCCTGGGCAAAGATGCGCAGATCGCGGCGTTTGATGTTGGGAATCGGGTTGATGTTGTTGGGGAAGGCCCGGTATTCGTTCTGATAGGCCCCTTGCGTGGTTTTCACCAGGCTGTGGTCGGTGGTGTAGGTGATCAGGCGATTGCCATAGCTGTCGCTGTAAGCGGCGCTTTCTGCTGCCTGAACAGTGGACACCAGATTGGCTACACAAAAATCGACATCCATTCCGACGTAATACTGGAAGCTGGAATCCAGCGAACTGACCGTCCAGTACACCGGCAGATCACCGCCCGAATAGGCTTTGGCAGCAGCCAGTGTGGGCGAGGCCTTGCTGTTGCCGTTCTTGTCGGTGGCAACCGTGCTGGCAGCACCCGCCAGCGTTGCCAATTGGTCGCTCGACAGATAAGGCTTGATGGGCAGCTGCAGCGTGTAGCTGTCGGCAGGTGTGGTATCACTGGCGTTGCGATAGAGTTTGACCTCGTAGCTGAAGCCGAATTCCTTGTTGCTGAAATCGGTCTCCTGGTCGAAATCCACGCGGTTCTGGCAGTTATCCTTGTTCAGCGACATCACGGAGCAGCCGGTCAGCTCGCTGCCGTTGCTGCCGGTGAGGTTGCTCTGAACCAGTGTTTTGACCCCGTTGATGCCGGGGCCTGCGACTGTGGCCCTGGCAAACAGATTGCCGACACCAGGCTGTTCGATGCGCAGGATCAGCCCGGCAGATGAAGGTTTGCTGCTCCACGGTGCGCCGTTGAAATCAAAGTTCTTCGAGTAGAAGGACAGGATATCGGTTTTGGCCATGCGATCGTTGCCGACAAACTGCCATTGCTTGCTGTTCTTGTTGTAGTAGATGGTGGTGGGGCGCAGTTCCGAGGTTACGTTGTCACGCAATTTGACCTTGAACAGGGTGTCGTAGCGATAGTTGCCACTGTCGTCGAGGTAAATCGCATCGATGGTATTGATGGCGAAGGTGGCGCCTTGATAGTTGGGGTCTTGCAGGGAGTTGGTCAGCTCGCTGGCATCCACACCGTTGTTGAGATAATTGCTGGCAACCAGTTTGCTGATCTCGCTGGCAGACGGCACTGCGCTGGCATACATGCTGGTCATTTGTGCTGGCAGCAGGTTGATGGTTTCAATGGTGTCGGCCACGGTTGCCGGCATCTGGCCCGCCACCGATTTGTTTTCCAGGGTAATCACCACGCCATTGCTCTGATTTGCCTTGTTGGTCAGCAGCAGCTTGCGAAGATCACCGGAATAATAGGCGCTGGTCATGTCCAGCGCCTTGTCCAGACCCGTGTGGTTGGCTTCAAAGGCGGTGGTGATCAGGTTGAAGTTGTCCGGCCGGCTGCTGCCTGTTGCCGCCATCAGCAAGTAGGCCAGTGCATCGCGAATCTGATAATGTTTGACATCAATCAGGTCCTTGGTCAGTGCCGCCATCTGCTCCTTGTCGGCCGTGCCTTCTTCCGGGGTGTCTGCGGTATTCATGTCGCTATAGAAGCTGGCTGGCTTTTGCCCGGCCGCAGCAGCAAAAATCGCTTCGGTATAGCTGGTGATATTGATGGTCTGGCGGCTGGCGGTGGTGTCAAATTTGTCACCATAAATCGAATGTAGCACCACGGTTTTGCTGCCTACATTGGCGGTTGCCTGCAGCAACAGCGGCGGATTCCAGTTGGCCGGCACCGAGAGGCTGAAGCTGCCGTCGCTATTGGTGGTGGTGCCGGTGACCGAAGTGTCGATCAGGCCGCTGCTGGTGCGGCCAATGATGGTGACGACCGCGCCATTGAGTGGCGCACCTTGTGCAACCACGCCGCTGATGATGACTTTCTTGTTCTGGTTGTCGGGCGTGCTCGGATTGCTCGGGTCGGTGGGGGTGGTGCCACCACTGCCCGGATTGTCGTTGCCGCCACTGGAGCCGGAGCCACATGCGGTGAGCAAGGAAACAGAGGTGAGCGTTACCAGTAGTAGATGTTTCGGATTCATGCGTGTCCCTGATCTGGATGGATGAAACTGGTCACCATCATAACGTTAGAGTATCTGCTCGGGAATAGCCCGGGCAGCGCTGATTGATTCGGCGAGTTGGCAGGCTGCTCGCCAATCGGTCAGCGCTGCGTCATCGCTCGGAGCCGCGCAGCAACAAAACCTGTTGCTGCAAATCGCCGGCACTGACTTTGTCTGCTGACACCGGCGCGCTGGCAACCAGCGTAATCCGCGACCAGAAGCGCCGTGGCAGGCGCTGCATTGCCGCACCATATCTGCGGCTGAAAAAGCTGCCCCACATGCCACGCAGCGCCATCGGAATCACCGGCACCGGGCTGCGCTGGATGATTTCTTCGATGCCGCTCTTGAAGGGGTTCAATTCACCGTCATAAGTGATTTTGCCTTCCGGAAAAATACAGACCACCTCGCCGGCGGCAAGTTCCTCCGCAATCAATTCAAATGCACGTGCCTTGAGTGTCGCGTCTTCCCTGGCTGAGGCAATCGGAATGGCTTTGCCGGTACGGAAAATGAAGTTGAGCAATGGCGTCTTGAAAATCCGGTGATCCATCACGAAACGCACCGGGCGGCGGCATGCCCCACCGATAATCAGCGCGTCCATGAAGCTGACATGGTTGCAGACCAGCACTGCGGGCCCCTCGTCCGGAATATTGTCCAGGCCCTGATGACGCACGCGATACATGGTGTGGGTGAGTACCCAGACCATGAAGCGCATCAGGAATTCTGGCAGCAAGGTGTAGATATAGGCAGCAACCAGGATGTTCAGCAGTGCCGAAATCAGCAGCACGGTCGGGATGCTTATCCCGTATGCGGCCAGGCCGGCAGCAAAAGCAGCGGACAACACCATGAACAAGGCATTGAGGATGTTGTTTGCCGCTATGGCACGCGAGCGGAATTCCGGCTCGGCGCGTGTCTGGATAAGTGCGTATAGCGGGACGATATAAAAACCGCCGAATACGCCAATCAAGGTGAAGTCGCCGATCAGCCGCCAGTAGGCCGGCTGCAGCAAGATGTCTTGCCATGCCAGCTGTGATGCCGCCAACGGTGGCGCGGCAAAATACAGATCGATGCCAAACAGGCACAGCCCGATGGAGCCAAACGGTACCAGGCCCAGCTCTACCTTGTGTCCGGACAGTTTGTCGCACAACATCGAGCCAATCCCGACGCCAAGTGAAAACAGCGTCATCAGCAGGGTGTAAACGCTGGCGTTGCCGCCGAGCACATTTGATGCGTAGGTCGGCAGTTTGGACAGATAAATTGCGCCCAGAAACCAGAACCAGGAGATCCCCAGCATCGATAGCCAGACAACCCGGTTTTGCCGCGCGTGCTGGATGATTTGCCAGGTCTGGCGCGCAAAATTCCAGTCTATCGGCGTGGCCGCAGCGCTACTGGCTGCCGGTGGCATGTGGCGTGATGCCTGATAGCCGGCAACGGCGCACAGCAACAAGACCGCAATCAGCAGCAGCCGGGACTCATCGACGCCTATCAGAACCGTACCTGCCACTTGCCCCAGGATGATCGACACAAATGTGCCCATTTCGATCAGTCCATTGCCGCCAATCAGTTCGGCTGGTTGAAGGTATTGGGGCAACACCGAATATTTGAGCGGCCCGAACAGGGTGGAGTGCAGGCCCATCAAAAAGATGGTGGACATCAGGATCATGCCGTTTTGCAGAAGAAAACCCAGCGCGGCAACCAGCATGATGCCGATTTCCAGCTTCTTGACGAAGCGTGCGACCTGCGCCTTGTCGTATTTTTCGCAAATCTGGCCGCTGCTGGCCGAAAACAGGAAAAACGGCAGGATGAATAGTGCTGCCGTCAGCTGGATCATCAACTCTGCAGGCAGGCCAAGCATGTGCATGCCGTGGAAGTTGATCAGGACAACTACGGCATTTTTCAGCAGATTGTCGTTAAAGGCACCGAGAAACTGGGTAACAAAAAGCGGCAGGAAACGTTGGGTTCTTAACAGGTTGAACTGGCTGACACCGGACATGCGCAGGCTCGTAACAGGAGATAAGCCGCCAGTATAGCCGATTAACCGTCTTATGCTGATGGTATGGGTGGCAGCCTCAGGCGGGGTGGAGTGATCCCAGAATGCGTGGCCCGGCAGCGCCGGTTACTGCCGGCAGGTTGCCGGGCAGGCGTAATTCGAACTGGCGTGCGAGCCAGGCAAAGGCAGCGGCTTCTACCCAGTCGGGGTGAATGCCCAAGGTTGCTGTTGTATCGACATGACATGCCGGTAATTGTTGTTGCAGCGCGTGCATCAGGGCACTGTTTCGGGCTCCACCGCCACAGACGTAAATTTCGTCGCAGGCATCACAAAAACGCTGGATGGCCGCTGAGATGCTGTGGCAGGTAAAGGCCAGCAAGGTTGCCTGGATGTCCACGGCAGCCATTTCCGGCGACAGGTGTTGCTGCAGCCAATCCAGATGAAACAGGTCGCGCCCCGTGCTTTTTGGCGGGGCTTGATCAAAATAGGCGTTATTGAGGAGTGATGCGAGGAGTGCGGGCAAGACCTTGCCGCTTGCTGCCCACTGGCCATCCCGATCCATCGCTTGCTGCTGATGATGGCGAATCCAGGCGTCCAGCAACAGGTTTCCGGGGCCTGTATCAAAGCCCAGCACGCTGCCATGGGGTGGCAGGTAGCTGATATTGGCAATGCCGCCGATATTGAGAATGACACGATGTTTGGCCGGGTGGCCGAACAGCGCCGCGTGGAACGCCGGAACCAGTGGCGCCCCTTGCCCGCCTGCGGCCAGATCGCGCGAACGAAAGTCGCCAATCACATCAATGCCGCTGAGTTCGGCCAGCAGGCTGTTGTTCGATAGTTGCAGGGTGTAGCCTGCTTCCGGGCAATGGCGCACGGTTTGGCCATGGTTGCCGATTGCGCGTATCTGTCGGGATGTATGCCCGCTTTGTTGCAGCAAGCCTGAAACTGTTTCGGCGTAAAGCTCTGCCAGTTGCCCTGCAACACGTTGTGATGTATCAAGCTCGCCGCTTTGTGCGTGGTGCAGCAGCAGCAGCGTGTCCACCAGCTGTGTCGGGTATGGTTGGTAATGAGTGGCAAGCAGTTGTGCCTGCGCACCTGAAAAATCCATCAGTACAGCATCGATTCCATCCAGACTGGTGCCGGACATCAACCCGATATAAAGCTCGCTGGTGCTGGTATGGCTCATGTTGGTGCTTCTGGATAAAAGCGCATTATCGTGCAAGCGCCATTGCAGTCCAAGTGCGGGTCAGTGATAAAAAAAGCGCAAATCAACGATTTGCGCTTTCGGGTAAGCCAGAGTCTGGATTGTATCAATCAAAACGCGCCAGATTGGTGTTTCGCAGCAGGTTCAGGCGATGCATCATGTCGTTCGAAACACTACGGAACGCTGCCATATTGCGCGAGTCCAGCGGAACATTGTTGGGCAGGGCTACCTTGAGAGGGTCCTGCTGCACATTGTCGACCTTGAATTCATAATGCAGATGCGGGCCGGTTGCCCATCCGGTCATGCCAACGTAGCCAATCACATCCCCCTGAGCGATGCGGGAACCTTTGCGCACACCACTGGCAAAACCTGACATGTGGCCGTACAGGGTGCTGTATTTGCCTTGGTGGCGAATGGTGACAACGTTGCCATAACCGTTCTGCTTGCCGACAAACTCGACAATACCGTCTGCTGTGGCCCTGATTTTGGTGCCGATCGGCGCTGCGTAATCAACCCCTTTGTGGGCGCGCCACTGTTGCAGCACAGGATGGAAACGGGCCACGGTGAAGCCAGAGCTGATGCGGGAAAACTCCAGTGGCGAGCGCAGGAACGCCTGCTTCAGGCTTTTGCCGTCGGCCGTATAATATCCGCCTTTACCTTGCTGCGCGGCAAAATAAACGGCGCGATAAGTCTTGCCCTCATTGATGAATTCTGCCGCCAGAATTTTGCCGGTGCGCAGAGGTTCTCCGGGTGCATTCAGCTGCTCGTAGACAACGGTGAATTTGTCTCCGCGCTGTAAGTCTCTGTGAAAATCAATCTGTGAGCCAAAAATCTCGATCAGCTGAACTGCAACGCTGTCAGGCAAATCAGCCTTGTCGGTGGCGGCGAACAGCGAACTCTGTATCACGCCCGATTTCATCACTGGCCGGGCATGAATGGCGACCGCCTGACGCGTCAGCTGCAACTGTTCGCCTTTACGCTCGACAATGACCTCGTCGCCGTTGCTGTCGTTGAAACGCAGGTTGATCAGCTTCCCCGAATCTGAAGTGAGGGCTGCAATGGATTGTCCGGCTTTCAATTGCAGCAATGATCTTGCTGCATCACCTTGCAGCAGGAACTGTTCTGCCATGGCGTCGCGAATCTGCAGTCTTGTCAGCAGTCGCGCAATGCTGTCCCCTCGCTGCAAACGTTCGCTGCGCCAGAATACGCCGTTGTCGCTGGAGGTATTGACCGGAGCCACTGCCACTTCTTCAACAATGGTCTGTTGAGGGGTGGTGTCCAATGTGGATTGTGGCGCTGTCGCAATGGCTGCAACGATCCCCAGCATCGGGATTGTCGAGCCGGCAACTAGCCAGCGCATCTTGGCAGAAGTGCCGGCAGGTGCCGTTTTTTCCGGTAAAATCGAGTTCTTTTTGTCTTGCATTGAGTATTTATAAGACATGTAATGGTCTGCAGGTTAGCAGAATTCTATCTGCATGCAAAGAAAAATGGCCTGATGGGCCAGATACTTACATTATTTGTCTGTCATTGCAGGCGTCGATTTTGTATTTGTTTTGATGTTTTTGCGTTGATTCAAATCATTTGAATATTTGAAGGATAAATATGGTTGCGGATGTTGCTGCTGCGCTGGAGCAGATCAAGCGAGGGTGTGAGGAACTATTGATCGAAGCCGAGCTGGTTGAGAAGCTCAAGAGCCGTCGCCCGTTACGCATCAAGGCTGGGTTTGACCCGACAGCGCCGGATTTGCATCTTGGTCATACCGTGTTGTTGAACAAGTTGCGCCAGTTTCAGGAGCTCGGCCATCAGGTGATTTTCCTGATTGGTGATTTTACCGGTCTGATTGGTGATCCCACCGGAAAAAATGCCACGCGCCCACCGCTTACCAAAGAGCAGGTGGCCGCCAACGCCAATACCTATGCCGAGCAGGTGTTCAAGATTCTCAAGCCGGAACAGACCGAAGTGCGCTTCAACTCAGAGTGGATGGAGAGGCTCGGAGCTGCTGGCATGCTGAAGCTTGCTGCCAGCCACACAGTGGCACGGATGCTGGAGCGTGATGATTTTTCCAAGCGTTTCAAGGGTAATCAGCCAATTGCCATTCATGAATTTCTCTATCCGCTGATGCAGGGTTATGACTCGGTGGAGTTGAAAGCCGACGTAGAGCTTGGCGGGACTGACCAGAAATTCAATCTGCTGATGGGGCGGGAGTTGCAGAAGCAGAACGGCATGCCACCGCAGGTGGTATTGATGATGCCGTTACTGGAGGGGCTGGACGGCGTGAACAAGATGTCCAAATCCCTAGGGAATTATGTGGGCATCAATGAGCCTGCCAACGAAATTTTTGGCAAGGTGATGTCTGTTTCCGATGAGTTGATGTGGCGCTGGTATGAGTTGTTGTCATTCCGGCCCCTGAGCGAAGTGGCTGCTTTCAAGGGCGACGTGGCAAGCGGGCGTAATCCTCGTGATATCAAGGTGTTGTTGGCTCAAGAGCTGGTGGCACGTTTCCACAGTCAGGAGGCGGCGGATAAGGCGCTGGCAGATTTTGAGGCCCGCTTCAAACAGGGCGCCATGCCGGACGAAATCCCTGAGGTGTCGGTTCAGTCGGTTGATGGTGGGGTGCAAATATCCAATGTACTGAAACAGGCTGGCCTGACTGCTAGTACTTCCGAGGCGATTCGCATGATTGATCAGGGTGGTGTCAAGCTGGATGGAGAAAAGGTGACTGATAAGTCGTTGCGCCTTGATCTTGGCGTCGTGGCGGTCATTCAGGTGGGCAAGCGCAAATTTGCTCGGGTCACCATTGTCTGATCGGGTAAGTGGCAAGTCATTGAGGTTGGTGCATGGCCTGATTATTGCTTTCTGATTCTTGTCAGGTTGCAGTGGATAAATCGGGGGGCGTTCGTGTCGGGGATTACTCTTACTCCTGTTGTTGCTGAGTCCGGATTAGCTGGTTCTGTCGGATCGCTTGCAAGCGGCGGAGCCGGATTTGGTGATGCCCTTGAGGTCGCAATGTCGCAATTGTCTGGCGCTGCTGTGACCGAAAGCGTATTGAATGTGTCGGACTCTCAGCCGGTTGTAGCCTCGGTCGCAGATTCCTTTCTTCAGGATAAAGATGCGGATGAGCCAGAAAAAGGCTTCCTGTGGCCACTTTCTGCCGAACTTAATGCTCATTTGATGCAGGCAATGGTGCCGCTGGCGCCTGCCTATGTGGCGAACAGTACCTCTGATGGTAGCGCAGCAACCGACTCCCCGGTTTCTTTGTCTGCCGGGGGGGGCAGTAATAAATTGGGGCGGATGCTTGCGTTAGTGGTGGATCGTGCAGTCAATCATGACGCTGGTTCCGCAGATTTGTTCAAGCCTGTTGCAGAGGGGGATGGCGTATCCTTGGGAGGTTGGCGAGAGGAAAGTTTTGCAGCCATCCTGCAGGAATTGCCGCCTGGTGCCGATGATCTGCCGCTCGTGATGGCCGACTCCGTGCAGCCACAGGCCGGAAGTAGTCTGCAGGTGCAGGCGGGTGTGATTGAGGTTCGTCAGCAGGAAGGCCACAAGGTCATGGTTATTTCTACACCGGTCAATTCTGCTGCCTGGGCAGATGAGCTGGGAAATAAAACATTGATTATGGTGAGTGAGGGGCAGCACTCAGCGGAAATGCAGTTGAATCCACCCAATCTGGGGCCGCTGGAAGTTCGTCTCTCTGTGCACGATGATCAGGCAAGCCTGGTATTTGTTTCTGCACAAGCCAGTGTTCGGGAGGCGATTCAAAGTGCCTTGCCACGCTTGTCGGCGATGCTGGCGGAAAGTGGGCTGTCAATGGGTGATGTTCAGGTCGGAGGTGAATCGTTGACGCAGCAGAATCCGTCGCGTGATGGTGGTGCCAACCCGCAGCGGCGGATTCGGTTGATGGATGAAGATCCCGGAGTGGCGGACGTTGTGGCCTCTCATCGTTCCGGTTGGCGTGTGAGTATGTTTGTTTGAGTTGGTTTACGCTGGCGTGTTCGGCTAAAGTTTTTATCTGCTGTGCCGTGACTATACTAGGTTCTGTTGAAGTTTGTTTGGCCACAGCCGTGAAGAAAACGTCAACAGAACATAAATTAACACGATCTTAATTGAATATAGGGCTCAAGGGATGTCAGCAGAACAGGCAGCGGAAAAACCAGCTGGCGGAAAGAAGATGATGGTAATCATCATCGCCGCTGTTGTGGTTCTGGTTTTGGTTGTAGGTGGTGTTGTTGCTTTCTTGTTGTTGCGTGGCGGTGGAGAAGACGCTCATGCAGAGCAAGAGGTGGCAAAAGAAGAGCCGCAGAAAAAAGAAAAGAAGAAAAAGAAGAAAGATAAGGAAGAAGGGCATGCTGCCCCGATTTTTGAAAAGCTCGAAACCTTTACGGTGAATCTGTCCGGCAGTGAGAACATGTTGCAGGTAGAACTGCACCTCGAATTGCCTGACGAAAAGATGAAAGAGACCCTGAAATCGTTCATGCCCAAGGTTCGCAATGACATCAATCTGTTGTTGCGTTCGAAGAAGCTGGACGATTTGCGTTCGGACGAAGGCACCAGAAAGTTGATCGACGAACTCAAGGAAACGGTCAACAAGTCAATGGATGTTGAAGAGGATGAGGGCGTGCAAAGTGTTGCCATCTCGTCAATGATTGTTCAATAAACGGTAGCTTATGGCAGACGATATTCTCTCACAGGAAGAGGTCGATGCCCTTTTACGTGGTGTAACCGGTGAGGAAGACACCAGCGATGAACAGGGCGACGCCTCGGCGGTACGCAACTACGACATTGGTCGGCAGGAGCGTATTGTCCGTGGGCGGATGCCTACGCTTGAGATTATCAATGAGCGGTTTGCGCGCAATTTGCGTATTGGTTTGTTCAACTTTATGCGCCGTAGTGCCGAGATTTCGGTTGGCCCGGTTCGGGTACTGAAATACAGCGAATTTATTCGCAACCTGGTGGTTCCAACCAATCTCAACCTGATCCACATGAAGCCATTGCGTGGCACTGCACTCTTCATTTTTGATCCGGATTTTGTGTTTCTGGTGGTGGATAACCTGTTTGGTTCCGATGGTCGCTATCACGTTCGGGTTGAGGGGCGTGATTTCACTCCGACGGAGCAGCGTATCATCCGGCGTTTATTGCAGGTTGTTTTTGATGAATACCAGAAATCCTGGGAACCGGTGTACAAGGTTGATTTCGAGTATGTCCGCTCGGAAATGAATACGCAGTTTGCCAATATAGCAACACCTACTGAAGTGGTGGTCGCCGTTACCTTTAAAATCGAGTTGGGGGCCGGTGGGGGTGACTTCCACGTGTGTTTTCCATACTCAATGATTGAGCCCATTCGTGATTTGTTATACAGCTCGATGCAGGCTGATCGAATGGAGGCTGACAATCGATGGGTCAAGCTGCTATCCCATCAGGTGCAAACAGCAGAGGTTGATTTGGTCGCCAATCTGGGGCAAGCCCCGGTGACCCTGGGTGAGATTCTTGATTTAAAAGTGGGTGATGTGATTTCTCTGGAAATTCCGGAGGCTATCGTTGCTGAGGTTGATGGTGTGCCCGTTTTTGAATGCCGTTATGGCATCAAGAATGGTCAGTATGCGTTGCGTGTAAACAAGATTTTGGCTGGTGCCGACCAGTTTGGCGGCAGTGGAGATGATGGTGTCTGAAGAAGAGCAACAAGCGGAGCCAGGCTCGGCAACCGAGGAACAGGGTCTGGATGACTGGGCTGCCGCACTGGCTGAGCAAGAGGCTGCGGATGCCGCAGCAGCTAATGGCGCAGCGCAAACCACCGCACCATCCATGTCGCCCGCAGACATTTTTGAGCGATTTGATGCGACGGATCAAACATCGGCATTACCTGCCAATTTCGATATGATCATGGATATCCCGGTTCACCTTACGGTTGAACTGGGACGTACCAAGATTGCCATCCGGAGTTTGCTGCAGCTGGCCCAGGGTTCTGTTGTAGAACTGGATGGTCTGGCTGGTGAACCAATGGATGTTTTAGTGAATGGATGTTTGATTGCTCAGGGCGAAGTGGTTGTGGTGAACGAGAAATTTGGTATTCGCCTCACTGATATCATTACGCCGCAGGAGCGTATTCGCCGGTTGCATAAATGATGTTCGAGCGCAGTTTGTTTGTGTTCTTAAGCTTCTCCTCTCCGGTCGCGCTGGCTGAGGTGGCTGCTCGCAGTTCGCCGTCCGTATCTGCTGCGGGCGGTTTGACTCAAGTGATGTTTGGTTTAGCCTGTGTTCTGGCGCTGATTGCCGGTTGTGCCTGGCTGGTACGAAAAATGTCTCCTGGTGCCTTCTCGGGGGCTGGTGGCTTGCGTGTAGTGGGGGGGGTGCTGGTTGGCCCAAAGGAACGCCTGGTAGTGGTCGAGTTTGGTTCGGACTGGCTGTTGCTGGGCGTGACGGCTGGGCAGGTATCATTACTACAGACCTTACCCAAGCCTGCAGAAAGTGATGCGGCATCGATCGCATCTTCTCCGCAGTTTTCTGACTGGCTAAAACAGTTTTTGCATAAAAGCCACCAATCAAACCATAATCAAGGTTGATTGGCTTCCTGTCTGCATTTCATTTCCATGTCAGTTTTCTTTCGCTTGCTACTTGCAGGCCTGTGTTTGCTTGTGCCGGTGGTTTCCTGGGCCATTGATGGCCTGCCTGCGTTCAGCAGTGTTCCGGGGCCGGGTGGGGCGACCAACTACACACTGAGTCTGCAGACATTATTGCTGATGACGTCACTGACGTTTCTACCGGCAATTTTGCTGATGATGACTGCCTTTACGCGTATTGTTATTGTCCTCTCACTGTTACGCCAGGCCTTGGGTACTGCAACTTCTCCTCCAAATCAGGTAGTTGTCGGGCTCTCCCTGTTTCTGACCCTGTTTGTCATGTCTCCCGTGCTGGACAAGATTTATGCGGAGGCCTATCAGCCATTTGCCGATGACAAAATCAGTTTTAACGAGGCATTGGAGAAAGGCTCTGTGCCACTCAAGCAATTCATGTTGAAGCAGACCCGGCAGAAGGATCTGGCGCTGTTCATCGAGTTATCAAATAGTGCCAAGCCAGATAGCCCGGATGATGTGAGTCTGAAAACATTGATTCCTGCCTATGTTACGAGCGAGTTGAAAACAGCTTTCCAGATCGGTTTTCTGGTTTTTTTGCCATTTCTGATTGTGGATATGGTTGTGGCGAGCGTTTTGATGTCAATGGGGATGATGATGGTCTCCCCGGTGATCATCAGTTTGCCATTCAAGTTGATCCTGTTTGTGCTGGTCGATGGCTGGACATTGTTGATTGCTTCATTGGTGCAGAGTTTTTACGTCTAGGGGACATCGAATGACGCCAGAAATGGTAACCACTTTGGTACAGAAGGCAATTGAGGTTACGGTATTGATTTCGGCTCCGATGTTGCTGGTGGCGCTGGTTGTCGGCTTGATTGTCAGTGTGTTTCAGGCGGCTACCCAGATCAATGAAATGACCCTGTCTTTTATTCCCAAGCTATTGTCAATGATTGTCGTGATGGTGCTGGCAGGGCCCTGGATGACAGAAATGATGATGGACTACATCATTCGTCTCTACAGTAGTATTCCGCAGCTAATCGGTTGACCCGTCTGTTGCCATGATTTCAATTAATGCTACCCAGTGGTATGCCTTGTTAAGCGCATACATCTGGCCATTTGTGCGGATCATGGGGGTCATGGCTACCGATCCTTTTTTTGGAAACCGTACGATTACTGCTCGGGTCAAAATCGGCATGGGTATAGTGCTGACCGTGTTGATGCAGCCTCTGCTGCCTGCACTACCGGCTGTTGACCCCAGTGATGCGATCGGTATTCTGATACTGGTGCATCAATTCCTTATCGGTGTTGCAATTGGCTTTTCGCTGCGCATTGTCTTTACCGCAGTCGAAATGGCAGGGCATTTTGCCGGTCTGCAGATGGGTTTGGGTTTTGCCATGTTCTTTGACCCTCAGCATGGCACCCAAGTGCCTGTTGTTGCGCAACTAACATCATTACTCACGCTACTGACTTTGCTGGCAACCGACGCCCATCTTCTGGTTATTCATACCCTGGCTGAAAGCTTTCGGCTCCTGCCGGTGGCGCAGATGCCCTTGGCTGCGGACGGATGGCGGATTCTGGTTGAGTGGGGAGCGCAGATATTTTTGTTGGGGCTGCGATTGTCGATGCCGGTTGTGGCAACGCTTCTGATCGTCAATCTGGCTATTGGCGTGATGACCCGGGCGTCCCCTCAGTTCAATATTTTTGCCGTAGGCTTCCCTATTACGGTTGGCATCGGCATGTTGGTGTTATATGTGAGCCTGCCGCAGTTTCTACCGATCTTGCTGGACGCATTTAATGGTAATGCAGAAATGTTGCGCAAAATGCTGGCAACATTGGCGGCGGCACCCTGAACTTCGGCGTGATGGAATAGATATATTCACTTTACAAAGTTGCTGTTCGGACGATAATCAAAACATGCACCTGCAGAAGATGCGGGAGAGGCTTGTCGGTAAATCAGTAAGGAGGAGTCATGTTGATTTGCTTCAATATGGAAACCGGAGAGTCCGAATATAGCGCGCCTGTTGTCGTTGCCAGAGATGATGGGCAATTTTCCGAACGGCTGCCGAATGCGCCAGCTTTAGGGTTGCAATTACAGGAATATCAGTGGTGTGAACCAGAGGCAACGCCTCCCTGGTGAAGGCCCATTCTCCCGCTTACGCTGACGTTCGGGTTGATGCTGCTCAGGCGTGGGTGATTCCATGTTGCCTGCTGTCGATTGATTTGCTCGCTGCTGTTGCCTTGAATGCGATTGGCTTTCTTTGGCTTGTTGCTCTGCCACTCGTTTTGTCTGTATATGCCTTGGTTCGTGTTCAGTGGGTCGGAGAGATCCGTTTGGTGCCGGGGGAACAGCCACAGGTATTGATTCAAGGTGTTTGGTGGGAAGCCGTGTTGCTACCCCGGGGTTTTGTCTCTCCCTGGATGATTCTGTTGCGATTGCGCCTGGATTCCGGGCGTAGGGTTTATTTTCTTTCGCGCCCGTTCTCAGGTAACTCAAAGCATGTCCGCCGCCTGCGGGTCATGCTTTGCTGGATTTAGGTGTCCTGGCCGGCGTGTTTGGTGTCAGTATCGTGTTGTTGCCCTCGGCAAGTGTAAACGGATAGTCACGACTGTAGTGAAGGCCGCGGCTCTCATGGCGCAGCATGGCTGACTGTACGATCAGGTCGGCTGTCTGAACCAGATTGCGTAATTCAATCAAATCATTGCTGACACGGAAATGGCTGTAATAGTCGTCAATCTCGCTACGCAGCAGGTGGATCCGGTGTTGGGCTCGTTCCAGTCTTTTGTTGGTCCTAACAATTCCCACGTAGTCCCACATAAAGCGGCGAAGTTCGTCCCAGTTATGGGAAATGACAATTTCCTCGTCTGGATCTGTTACCCGGCTCTCGTCCCATTCCGGTAGTTGGGCCGGTTGTTTATTTGATTGTGCAAGAATATGCGCTGTGGCTGATCTGGCGATAACGATACATTCAAGCAGCGAATTGCTTGCCAATCGATTTGCACCATGCAGTCCGGTACAACTGACCTCTCCGATTGCGTAGAGGTGTCCTAGATCGGTCTGGCCGTTCAGGTCGGTCATCAATCCACCGCAGGTGTAGTGCGCCGCCGGTACAACAGGAATTGCTTGCCTTGTGATATCGATACCCAATGACAGGCAGTGGCTATGGATGTTCGGAAAATGCTCCTTGATGAAACTGGCAGGCTTGTAGGAAATGTCGAGATAGACACAGTCCAGGCCGTGCTTCTTCATTTCGAAGTCAATGGCGCGTGCCACGATGTCCCGAGGGGCCAGTTCGGCTCGGGGGTCATGCCCAGGCATAAAGCGAGTCCCATCCGGCAGGCGCAAGATCCCACCTTCTCCACGAACTGCTTCAGAGATCAGGAATGATTTTGCATGTGGATGAAACAGGCATGTTGGGTGAAACTGGATGAATTCCATATTCGCAACCCGACAGCCCGCCCGCCAGCCCATTGCAATACCGTCGCCGGTGGCGATATCAGGATTGGTGGTGTAAAGATAGACCTTGCCCGCTCCGCCTGTGGCCAGAACGGTTTGTGCCGCACTCACGGTGATGACCTTGTCCGCCTCGCGATCCAGTATATAGGCACCAACACAGATGTTTGCTCCGTCCTTGCCCAATTTGTCGCTTGTAATCAGATCAATCGCAATATGCTCTTCGAGCAGTGTGATGTTGGGGTGGGCGCGAATTTTAGCCGCAAGCGTACTGATAACTGCCTCGCCGGTTGCGTCTGCCGCATGAATGATGCGCCGCTGGCTATGGCCCCCTTCCCGAGTCAGGTGATAGCCGGTTTCGTGGGTGTCGTCGCGGGTAAATGGTACGCCCTGGTCGATCAGCCATTGAATCGCTGCATGTGAATTTTCCACAATAAAGGTTGTGGTGTCACGGTTGCATAAACCAGCGCCTGCAATCAGCGTGTCATCGACGTGTGACTGTATCGAGTCGTGCGAATCCAGCACTGCTGCGATGCCGCCTTGTGCCCAGTTACTGCTGCCGTCTGGAAGGCCGCGTTTGGTTACAATGGTAACGTTGCGTGCCTCGGCAAGGGTCAGCGCCAGCGTAAGTCCTGCCAAGCCACTGCCAATAATCAAGATGTCTGTTTTCAGCATGTATTGCTTGAATATGCTTGCGATGGTTTGTGACTATACCAGAGCAGGCAAGCTGCCCAAAATCGATATGTTGGGGAACTTGGCGCAGTCTGGCGTATCTGACAAGGCTGTTTGGTTGTTCCGGCTTTGTCGAAGAATACGTATACTTCACAGGATTTTTCTGCCGGGCGGAACCAAACGCCAAAAAACAATGACAAAGCAGGGAGCAGTGAAAAAATGAGCGAGCGTGAAGTCGACCAGTTGCTGGTCGAGCGCGCGCAACGCGGCGACAAGCGGGCGTTTGAACTGCTGGTTGCCAAATACCAGCGCAAGCTTGGTCGTTTGTTGTCGCGATTTATCCGGGATCCGGCGGAATTGGAAGACGTTGCCCAGGAAGCGTTCATCAAGGCCTATCGTGCCTTGCCGTCGTTTCGGGGGGAAAGTGCTTTCTATACCTGGCTGTATCGGATAGGTATCAATACCGCCAAGAATTATCTGGTTTCAAATGGCCGTCGTGTTCCGGTATCTGCAGGTATTGATAACGGTGATGATGAGGGGCCGGAGCTTGATGAGCGGGTGCCCGATTACAATACGCCGGAATCAGAGCTGATGAACCGGCAGATTGTTGAAACGGTTAATTCGGCAATGGAACAATTACCGGAAGAATTGCGGGTTGCAATTACCTTGCGCGAACTGGAAGGGCTCAGTTACGAGGATATTTCCGCTGCCATGAATTGCCCGATCGGCACTGTGCGGTCGCGTATTTTCAGGGCTCGGGAAGCAATTGCCCAGCAATTGCGCCCTTTGTTGGAAAATGGCAATAAAAAGAGGTGGTGAGACATGAATGAACAATTGTCCGGCTGGCTGGATGGAGAGGCAGACGACTTGTCCAGTGAGCGTGTTCTGCGCAGCTTGAAGGATGATCCTGCAGCCTTTGATGATGCCCGGATCAGTTTGCTGATCGGCGATGCATTGCGGAACGAAATGGCGCTTGATATGGCGTTCATGTCCCGTTTCAGCGATGCCTTGCAACGTGAGCCAACGGTCCTGGCCCCTTCTGCTGTGGCCAGACCGGATCATTCGCACAGGCGCTTTGTGGCCTTTTCCGCAGCGGCTTCCGTTGCGGTTTTTTCCGTACTGGGTTGGTTTGCTTTCAGCACCGGGTATCTTGCCGGCCCGCCCGCGGCGCCAAATGGTCTTGTTGCTGTTGCAGTGACCAAGCCGCGAGTTGCGGACAACGTCAATATGCAGGAATACATGGCAGTTCATCAGGAGTTATCCAGCTATCAGGCTGTTGCATTTAATACTGCCGGACAATAACCGATGCGTGGTTTGCTTGTTTTATTGCTTGCGGTTTGCTGCAACGCTGTTTCGGCTTCGGTAGATTTGCTTACAAACAGCGAGGCACTTTCCATCATCAAACGGGTAGCGGGTGCCTCGCGCAAGGCTGGTTTTGTCGGCACTTATCTTCATCAGCATGGGGCTGAGCTGGAAACGTTTCGTGTGGCTCGTGTGGTGGATGCTGATGGGGAATATGAGAAACGCGAACCACTGGAAGGCGTAGCCCGCGAAATTGTACGCAACAATGGCCAGGTAAGTTGTTACCTGCCGGACGCTCCTGCCAACCCTGCCGATGTCAAGCGTAATGCGCTGACCAAACTTTTTCCCGCACTGATTAACGACGATGCAATTGCAGCCTTGTCGTTCTTCAATGTCAGTCGTTTGCCGAACGAACGGGTTGCCGGCATCGATGCAAACGTGTTGCTGCTTGATCCCAGGGATGCTTTACGCTACACACGCAAATTATGGTTCGATCCATCATCCGGCATGCTTTTGAAAATTGCGTCGTTGTCGCGGAAAAACGAAATTGTCGAGCAGTATGCATTTACCGAGTTGACTGTTGGCGGGGTAGAGCGCAAGCAGATCAGGCCGCGTTATGCCCATCGTATCGACATTTTCACGCCTGACAGAAATCGTGCAGACCCGGCCAGGACTCAGGTTGATAGCGGCTGGGAGGTAAGGTCCATACCTGCCGGTTACCGTGTGGTGCGTGAATCAAAAGTTGCTGTTGGCAATCGTCTGACTCCGGTGTCGCATATGTGGCTGTCTGACGGATGGGGGGCGGTTTCCGTATTTATCGAGCCCCTGCCGAAGCCGAAGCATTCAGGTGGCGATACGCCGGCCAAACAGGCTTCAGCCCCGGAGCAGGCCAAGCCTCCTGCTGCTGTTCCCCACATGCTGATCAATCAAGGGGTCGTCAATGTCTACACGCGCAGCGTTAACGATATGAGTGTTGTCGTGATGGGTGACGTCCCCGATGTGGTGGTTACTGCGATAGGAAATGGCATTGCGCCCCGCGTTCCCTCCAGGGCTGCACAATAGCCCGTTAATATCCTTTTTGCCGGCCCGGCTTGATAGACGGCAAATCAAACATATATTGGTTCGACAGGCGGCTCTGGACTGCGTTGCCAGGCTGTGCAAACACGACCTAAATTTCATGTCAAAGGTGTTAGATTGATGAAAAAACTGCTCTTTTCCGCTCTGCTTCTGGTTTCGTCCGTTACGGTAAGTCAGGCTGCTCGCGAATTGCCGGACATTGCTTCCCTTGTGCAGCGTGAAGGTCCCGCAGTAGTCAACATCAGCACCAGCCAAACTGTAGTCAATAGTGGTGGGGTGCCGGGGTTGGCAGAAGACGATCCGTTCAATGAAATGCTCCGACGCTTCAACCCGCGGCAGTTTCAGCCACGGGAGTATCAGGCAACATCGCTTGGCTCTGGTTTCATTATCAGCAACGATGGCTACATTCTGACCAACACGCATGTGGTCGGTAACGCAGATCAGATTACGGTCAAGCTAACCGACAAGCGTGAATTCAAGGCGCGGGTGATTGGTACCGATGAGCGTACTGACGTGGCCTTGATCAAAATCGAAGCCAAAGGCCTGCCAACCGTTAAAACGGGCAATGTCGAGAAAATGCGGGTAGGTGAATGGGTGGTGGCGATCGGATCTCCACTTGGCCTGGAAAATACCGTGACTGCCGGTATCGTCAGTGCCAAGGGGCGGTCGTTGCCGTCGGAGAATTATGTTCCTTTCATCCAGACCGATGCGGCAGTCAATCCGGGCAACTCGGGGGGGCCGCTGTTTAATCTCGACGGTGAGGTAATCGGAATCAACTCGCAAATCATCAGTAAAACCGGCGGCTTCATGGGTATCTCCTTGGCCATACCGATCGATGTCGCCCTGGATATCAGTCGCCAGCTCAGGGAGCACGGTCGTGTAGTGCGTGGCCGGCTGGGGGTGAACATTCAGGAGTTGACCAAAGATCTGGCCGAATCATTTGGCTTGACCAAGGCAGAGGGTGCCTTGATCAGTGCCGTGGAAAAAGATGGCCCGGCAGACAAGGCTGGTCTCAAGCCTTCGGATATTGTGGTGAAGTACGGCAACACGCCGATTACCTCGTCGGTTGATCTGGTACGTAATGTTGGTGCAAGCAAGCCGGGAACCAAGGTTGCATTGCAGGTTTGGCGCAACAAATCAATGAAGACCATTGAGGCGACGGTTGGCGAAACACCCGAACAGATTGCCAATGCCCGCCCTGGCCGGAGCAAGGCTGGGGGCAATGTCGGCAATGTTGGCTTGGTAGTGGCCGAGCTGAATCCGGCACAGAAAAAACAACTGGGAATCGAGTATGGCCTGTTGGTTCAGGCTGTGCATGGCCCGGCTGCCAAATCCGGTATTTCCCAGGGTGATATCATCATTGGTCTGGGCAGCGAAAACCTGACCAGTTATCCGCAGTTGGCCAAGGCGCTGGAAGAAGCCAAGCCCGGTTCGATTCTCAATCTGCGGGTACGTCGCGGCAATAACGATATGTTCATTCCGCTCAAAGTCGGCAAAAACAACGATGACTAAGGCGCACCTGTCGCTGATGTTTCGGGAGTATTGCAGCCTGTGCCAGGCAATGCTCCTCGAACTGGAGTCGCGCCCGGATCGTGGCGCGTTCCAGCTCGATGTGATCGATGTTGACGAAGATCCGGAGCTGGAAGCGCGTTATGACGAACTGGTTCCGGTGTTGCTGGCAGGGGATGTCGAGTTGTGCCACTACCACATGGATCATGCTGCGCTGGATGCTTATTTGGCGTCAATCAGGTAAACTCCGGCCATTCCGGAATACAAGAAGGGCACGGTCAACGTGCCCTTATCTTTTGTCATGACTATGAAGAACATTCGCAATTTTTCGATCATCGCCCACATCGATCATGGCAAGTCCACACTGGCCGATCGCTTTATCCAGTTTTGTGGCGGCCTGGAGGCGCGCGAGATGGAGGCGCAGGTGCTCGATTCGATGGATATCGAAAAGGAGCGTGGCATCACCATCAAGGCGCAGACTGCGGCACTGAGCTACAAGGCGCGTGATGGCCAGGTTTACAACCTGAATCTGATCGACACCCCGGGTCACGTCGACTTTTCCTACGAAGTCAGCCGCTCGCTGGCCGCCTGCGAAGGCGCGCTGCTGGTAGTTGATGCCTCCCAGGGCGTGGAAGCGCAGACAGTGGCCAACTGTTACACCGCAATCGAGCAGGGTGTCGAAGTGGTGACCGTGCTGAACAAGATCGACCTGCCTGCCGCCGACCCGGAACGGGTGATTCAGGAGGTTGAAGACATCATCGGCATTGAGGCTACCGATGCCGTGCGTGCGTCAGCCAAAAATGGCATCGGTATCGAGGATATTCTTGAAGCCGTGATTGCCAAGGTGCCACACCCGAAAGGCGAGGCAAATGGCCCGCTGAAGGCGCTGATCATCGACTCGTGGTTTGATAATTACGTTGGCGTGGTGATGCTGGTGCGGGTGGTGGACGGTCTGTTGCGTCCCAAGGACAAGATCCGCCTGATGGCGACCGGTGCCGAATACCTGTGTGAACAGGTGGGCGTGTTTACGCCGAAGTCGCTGCAGCGCAGCGAACTGTCTGCCGGCCAGGTGGGCTTCATCATTGCCGGCATCAAGGAGCTGAAAGCCGCCAAGGTCGGCGACACGATCACCATCGCCAACCGTCAGGCCAGTGAGCCGTTGCCCGGCTTCAAGGAAATCAAGTCGCAGGTGTTTGCCGGCCTGTATCCGGTTGAATCGCATGATTTCGAGGCGCTGCGCGAGGCGCTGGAAAAACTGCAACTTAACGATGCTAGCCTGCATTTCGAACCAGAAGTATCGCAGGCATTGGGCTTCGGCTTCCGTTGTGGCTTCCTCGGCCTGCTGCACATGGAAATCGTGCAGGAGCGACTGGAGCGCGAATTCGACATGGATCTGATCACCACCGCGCCAACGGTGGTGTATCAGGTGCTGCAGAAAGATGGTGAGTTGATCGAAGTCGAGAATCCGTCCAAGTTGCCGGATCTGTCGAAAATTGACGAAATCCGTGAGCCGATCATTACCGCAACCATTCTGGTGCCGCAGGATTATGTCGGTGCGGTGATGACCTTGTGTAACCAGAAACGCGGTGTGCAGCGCAATATGCAGTACATGGGGCGGCAGGTGATGTTGACCTACGATCTGCCCATGAACGAAGTGGTCATGGACTTCTTCGACAAATTGAAGTCTTGCTCGCGCGGTTATGCATCGCTGGATTACGACTTCAAAGAGTTTGTGCCGGCTGATCTGGTTAAGCTGGATATTCTGGTCAACAGCGAAAAAGTTGATGCCCTGAGCCTGATCGTGCACCGCCAGACCGCGACTTACCGCGGCCGTGAGCTGGCGTCGAAAATGCGTGAGCTGATTCCGCGGCAGATGTTCGACATCGCGGTACAGGCTGCAATTGGTAGCCACATCATTGCGCGGGAAAACATCAAGGCGCTGCGCAAGAACGTATTGGCAAAATGTTATGGTGGCGATATCTCCCGCAAACGCAAACTGCTGGAAAAACAGAAAGCCGGCAAGAAGCGTATGAAACAGGTAGGTAACGTTGAAATTCCTCAGGAAGCATTCCTGGCAATCTTGCAAGTGAGTGACAAATAAACATGAACTGGCTTTACCTGTTTGCCTTCGTGGCCGCCATCGGCCCGATCCTGATCCTGCTTGATCGCCGCCCGCTGGCCAAGGGTGAAGAACCGCCAATGATCGTCCAGACCGGTTATTTTGCGGTGATGATCGGCATTTTCGGTGTGTTGTCGCAGTTCATGAGCTTCACTGCCGTGATGCTGATTTTTGTGCTGGTATTCGGCGCCATCTGGGGCGTGGACAAATTGTTGCTGGAAAAAAACCGTGGCATCGAACAGCGCGAGCCGGTCACCATCGAATATGCCAAGGGCTTTTTCCCGATCCTGCTGGTGATTTTTCTGCTGCGTTCGTTCCTGGTAGAGCCGTTCCAGATTCCGTCCAGTTCGATGCGACCGGGGCTGGTGGTGGGGGATTTCATTCTGGTGAACAAGTACACCTATGGCTTGCGGATACCGGTGTTGAATACCGTATTTGTTCCGGTAAAGCAGCCACAGCGTGGCGATGTCATGGTGTTCCATTTTCCGGAAGATCCGAAAACCGATTTCATCAAGCGTGTGATTGGCCTGCCGGGTGACACGGTGGCCTATCAGGGCAAACGCCTCAGTATCAACGGCCAGCCTGTACGGGTTGAGCCGGATGGCACGTACCAGTATGTCGACAAGGGTTTTGACGTGACGGACACCGTGCGTTACCAGGAATATCTGTCCGGACAGTCACACCCGATGATTGTTGATGACAAGCAGCCACGTTCTCTGGTGCTGCAGGCTGTACGCGACTTTCCTAATCGTGAAAACTGCACTTATAGTGAAGATGGCTTTGTCTGCAAGGTGCCGGATGGCCATTACTTCATGATGGGTGACAATCGTGATAACAGCCACGACAGCCGTTACTGGGGTTTTGTTCCGGACGCAAACATTGTTGGCAGAGCTTTCCTTGTGTGGATGAACTTCGGCAATCTGAAGCGCATCGGCACCCTTATCGAATAAGTCTGGGAGGATTCATGCATAAGCAACGAGGCGTCAGCCTGATGGGGCTGCTCATTATCGGTTCGATGGTCGCATTTTTGATGTTGCTCGGTTTCAAGCTGGTACCTGCCTACGTGGAGTATTTTTCGCTCAAGAAAACCCTGCAGAGCCTGGCTGTCGAGCAAAAATCCGCCGGGCCTGAAGAAATACGCAAGGCCTTCGAGCGACGTGCGACGATTGATGATATTACTTCGGTCAAGGGTGACGATCTGGATATCACCAAGGAAAAAGACTCGCTGGTGATTGCAGTCAGCTATGACAAGATTGTTCCCATGTTTTCCAACGTTAGCGTACTGATCAAGTTTGATGTTGCCAGTGATGGTGGCGCTGCTGCGGCTGAATGATCGTTTTTCATGAGTAGTTCCCGTTTGTCTCAACAATTGGGTTACGAGTTCAGGCAGCCTGCCTTGTTGCGGCAGGCGCTGACACATCGCAGCTTTGGTGCCACCAATAATGAGCGTTTCGAGTTTCTCGGTGATTCGGTGCTCAACTGTGTGATTGCCCAGTATCTGTTTGATCATTACCCCAAGCTCAGCGAAGGCGATTTGTCGCGCTTGCGTGCCAATCTGGTCAATCAGCAAACCCTGTCGGAAATTGCCGATACGCTGGAGTTGGGCAAGCTGTTGCACCTGGGTGAAGGCGAATTGAAAAGTGGTGGCCAGAAACGCCCGTCGATTCTCGCCGATGCGGTGGAGGCAATTTTTGGTGCGGTGTTGCTGGATGCCGGCTTTGATGTCGCCGCATCGGTTGTATTGCGCTTGTACCTGCCGATACTCGACAAGCTCGACCCCAGCAATCAGGCCAAGGACCCAAAAACCCGGCTGCAGGAATTGCTGCAGGGGCGTCGTCTGGCATTGCCGCAGTATCTGCTCACCGGCACCAGTGGCGATGCGCATGAGCAATTGTTCTCGGTTGAATGTGTCATCGAGCCCCTGAATATTCGCACCAAAGGTAAAGGTTCCAACCGGCGCATGGCCGAGCAGCAGGCTGCAACGCAAGCCTTCGAGCAGGCCCGCGAACGGTTACAGTCATGATTGAAAATACAGACCCCCATTTTCGCTGCGGCTTTGTCGCGATTGTTGGCCGCCCCAATGTCGGCAAGTCGACGCTGCTCAATCATCTGATCGGGCAGAAAATCAGCATCACCTCGCGCAAGGCGCAAACCACACGCCATCGCGTAACGGGTATTTTTACCGATGCAGAGTGCCAGGCGATTTTTGTTGATACGCCCGGTTTTCAGACCAAGCATCGCAATGCGCTCAACGATGCCTTGAATCGCAGCGTGCGTGAAACGCTTGGCGATGTGGATGTGGTGCTGTTCGTGGTGGAGGCGATGAAATTCAGTGCGGCTGACGCCGAAGTAATGGCGTTGCTGCCGAAAACCCGTCCGGTATGGCTGGTAGTCAACAAAATCGATAAACACGACGACAAGGGCTTGTTGTTGCCGTTCATTCAGCAAATGGCCGCCCGCTTTGATTTTGCTGGTGTGGTGCCGGTCAGTGCCGAGCGCGGCCAGCAGGTCGACAAACTGCTGGAGGCAATTCGTCCGTGTTTGCCGCAAAGTGTGCCGCTTTATCCGGAAGAGCAGATCACCGATAAAAGCGAACGTTTTCTTGCCGCAGAAATCGTGCGCGAGAAACTGTTCCGCCTGCTTGGTGAAGAGTTGCCTTATTCGATTAATGTCGAAATCGAGAAGTTCGAGGAAGAGGGCGGTTTGCGACGGATTCATGCTGCCATTTATGTCGACAAGTCCAATCAGAAAGCGATTGTGATCGGCAAGGGCGGTGCCAAGCTCAAGGAAGTCGCAACCTCAGCACGCATCGATATGGAAAAACTGTTCGATGCCAAAGTCTTTCTGGAAATCTGGGTCAAGGTCAAAAGTGGCTGGGCCGATGATGTGCGCTTCATCAAGCAGATGGGCCTGGAATAAGCCGAACCACCGGTTTCTGACATGAGTCAGCCCAAACGTATCGAAAATCAGCCGGCATTCGTCCTGCATCATTACCCGTATCGTGAAACCAGCCAGATCATCGAAATCATCACCCGTGATTATGGCCGTGTAGCCATGGTTGCGCGTGGTGCCCGCCGTCCAAAATCGGCGCTGCGTGGGGTATTGCTGGCTTTTCAGCCTTTGTTGATCAGCTGGTTTGGCAAAAACGAGCTGAAAACCCTGCACGCTGCAGAGTGGCAGGGCGGTGTGCCACAGCTCACCGGTCTGCCGCTGATGTGCGGCTTTTATCTGAACGAGCTGTTGCTGCATCTGCTGCCACGCGAAGATTCCCACCCCGCGTTATTTTCTGACTACTATGCAGCCATTCGTGGCCTGGCAAGCACTGTAGACGTTGCGCCGGCATTGCGGCGATTCGAAATGCAGTTGCTGCAGTCGCTGGGCTACGGCGCTGATCTTGCTCGCACCAGCACAGGTCAACCAGTAAGACACGATGCCTATTATCGTTTTGTATTGCAGCGTGGCCTCATCGAGGTCGATCGTCCGGACGAGATTTGTCTGCGCGGTGCTACGTTGCTGAACATGGCTGCTGGCGTGTATTCTGACGCCGAAACCCTTTACCAGAGCAAATTGCTGATGCGCCAGTTGCTGGGCCATTACCTTGGTGAACGTCCCCTGTATACCCGCCAGCTATTGCGAGACCTGAACCAGCTTTAATGCGGAGATTTGTATGATTCAGTTGGGCGTGAATATTGATCATGTCGCCACACTGCGCCAAGCGCGTGGCACCCGTTACCCCAGTCCGGCGCAGGCGGCGCTGGTAGCAGAGTCTGCCGGTGCCGATCTGATTACCCTGCATCTGCGCGAGGATCGCCGCCACATCCAGGATCGCGATGTGGAGATTCTGCGCGAAGTGATCCAGACCCGCATGAATCTGGAAATGGCAATAACCGACGAAATGATTGCCCACACCTTGAAGATCAAGCCACAGGATGCCTGTCTGGTGCCGGAGCGGCGCGAGGAGTTGACCACCGAAGGTGGCCTAGATGTGGTGCGTTATTTTGATCGAGTCAAGGATGCCGTCAAGGTACTGACTGACGCCGGCATCCGGGTATCGCTGTTTATCGATGCCGATATGCAGCAGATTGATGCCGCCGTTGAAGCCGGCGCCCCGGTGATTGAAATTCACACTGGCCGTTATGCTGAAGCCGAAACCGGCGATGCAATGGGCACGGAGCTGGCGCGTATCCGTGAAGCTGTTGCCTATGGTACGCAGTCTGGCTTGCGGGTGAATGCCGGGCATGGTCTGCATTATCACAATGTGCAGCGCATTGCTGCCATCAAGGGTGTGCGTGAATTGAACATCGGCCATGCAATTGTGGGCCATGCGCTGTTTGTTGGCTTTGATGCTGCCGTGCGTGAAATGAAACAACTGATCGAAGTTGCTGCCCGCAACGCCGTCTGATGTCGATTTACGGCATTGGCACCGATATTGTCGAAATTGCGCGCATTGAGCAGGCGCTGAGTCGCCACGGCGAGCGATTTGCCACGCGCCTGCTGCATCCGGACGAATTGCCTGACTGGCAGGCGGCCCTTGCTCCGGCGGCGTGGCTGGCCAAACGTTTTGCGGCGAAAGAAGCCTTTGCCAAGGCGCTGGGCACTGGTCTGCGTGGGGTGGTCACGCTGCGCAACATCGGCTTGCAGCACGATGCATTGGGCCGCCCGGTATTTTTTTGTGCGCCTGTGCTCGCCGCCGAGCTTGCCTTGCGTGGCATTCAGCAGCTACACCTTAGTCTGAGTGACGAACGCGCCTACGTGCTGGCGTTTGTCGTAATGGAAAACCAGTCGAAACCCTCAATATGACTTCATCGCAATTCTCTCTGCCCCTTGGCCCGGTAATGGTCGACATCGCCGGCAAATCCCTGACTGATCACGAGCGTGAACGGCTGATGCATCCGCGGGTTGGCGGCGTGATCCTGTTCAGTCGCAATTATGATTCATTCGAGCAGGTGAAAGCACTGACCGCTGAGATCCACGCCTTGCGTTCGCCGCCATTGCTGATTGCTGTGGACCACGAAGGCGGCCGCGTGCAACGTTTCAAACAAGGCTTTACACGGATTCCCCCGATGCGCGAACTGGGCCGCATTTGGGATGAAAACCAGAAGCAGGCATTACAGAAGGCTGAATGGTGTGGCTGGATTCTTGCCGCAGAGCTGCGTGCCTGTGGTGTCGATTTCAGCTTCACGCCCGTGCTGGATCTGGATTTCGAGCGTTGCGCGGTGATTGGCAATCGTGCATTTCATCGCGATCCTTCGGTGGTGGCACAATTGGTGCACGCACTACAGATTGGCTTGCGCAAAGGTGGCATGCCTACCGTGGGCAAACACTTCCCCGGCCACGGTTATGTCAACGAGGATTCGCATCATGAGGTGCCGGTGGATCAACGCTCACTGGCAGAATTGATGGCGGACGATATTGAGCCCTATCGCCAGCTGATTCCGCATGGCCTGACCTCGGTGATGCCGGCACATGTGATTTATCCGCAAGTGGATAGCCAACCGGCCGGATTCTCCCGCGTGTGGTTGCACGACATCCTGCGCCAGCAGATGGGTTTTGACGGCGTGATTTTCAGTGATGATCTGTGCATGGAAGGGGCCAGTGTCGCCGGTGAAAATATCACCGACCGGGCCGTTGCCGCTTTGGAGGCGGGTTGTGACATGGTGCTGGTGTGCAATCGTCCGGATCAGGCCGACGAATTATTGCGCAAGCTGCATTGGCACATCAGTCCGGTGAGCTTGGCACGACTAGGTCGCATGCATGGCCATCCACATCCGGCCAGTTTGACCCAATTGCACGAAGATCCGCATTTTGCCAAGGCCGTCCACGAAATTGGTGCGATTGGCCTGGCCAGTGCCGACCTGCCATTCCCTCCGGTGGGCGAGGCCTGATTCGTGGCGCATTCCCACCATTCTCACCATCACGACCATGAGCATGATCACGGGCATCATGATCATGGGCATGATGAGCATCACGGGCATGTCCATGGTCATGCGCACGGCAAAAGCCTGACCTGGGCCTTGTTGTTGACCTTGCTGTTTGCCTTTGTCGAAGTGTTGGGTGGTTGGTGGTCCGGCTCGCTGGCATTGATGTCGGATGCCGGTCACATGTTTTCCGATGTGGCTGCATTGGGTTTGGCTGCATTCGCACAATGGGTGTCGCGCAAACCGCCTTCGGCCCGTCATAGCTATGGCCTGGCCCGCGCCGAAGTGGTTGCCGCGCTGCTGAACGGTGTGTTGATGCTGGCCGTGATTGTCTGGATTGTGGTGGAGTCCGTGCAACGTTTGCTGCTGCCACATCCGGTGAGTGGCGGAACGGTAATGCTGGTGGCTTTCGCCGGCCTGGCGGTGAACGTATTTGTTGCGCTGGTGCTCAGCCATGGCGAGCAGTCGCTGAATTCCCGTGCCGCCTTGCTGCATGTAATGGGGGATTTGCTTGGTTCGGTGGCAGCCCTGATTGCCGGTGCGGTTATCCACTATACCGGCTGGACGCCGATTGACCCCCTGTTGTCAGTGCTGGTGGCCGCGTTGATCCTGATCTCCACCATCAATCTGCTACGGCATACTTTGCATGCCTTGCTGGACGGGGTGCCCCAAGGCCTGGAGCTGTCGGCGATTGGCCGCCGCCTGGCCGGGTTGCCGGGGGTCTTGTCCGTGCATGATTTACATGTCTGGTCGCTGGGTGGAGAGCGTATTGCGCTGTCGGCGCATATGCGGCTGTCAGCGCTGGAGCAATGGCCGCAGACACTGGCCCATGCGCGCGCCATGTTGCATCGGGACTATCGCATCTCCCATGTCACCTTGCAGCCGGAAACCGATACCGAATTCAATACCGGTTTCCAGCTCAGGGTGCCCATCCACATCGGCGAACCGACTCATCACCAGCACTGATCAGGCGGCAACGCCCGCCTTCTGCGGCTTGGCGGCAGGCATACGCAAGCCTGCCTCAGCCCATTCCTGCCCCTCTTTCTTGCGGCTGAGAGCCTGACACAGTTCGTCGGGCAAATTGGTGGCCCGATGTGCGCGGGTGTCGATGCATACCGACAGCACCTCGGCCGAAACCAGAATCTCCCCACTGTCTTTCAGGCGAATCTGCTGATACAGCCATACACGGGAATCCTGAAACGACTCCAGCTTGGTTTCGATGGCCAATTGTTGCCCCAGGCGGGCTGCCTGGTGAAACTTGAGGTGCGCATCAATCACCGCCATCCCCAATCCTTGTTGCAGCAACTGCATTGCCTGTGGCATGGATTTGAAAAATGCCCAGCGCCCCATTTCCAGATATTCCATATGCCGGGCATTGTTGACGTGGCCGAACGCGTCAACGTGTGCAACTTGTACTTCGGTGCAAACGGTATTCATTTATTCACCTTTATGATGATCGCGATATTCTTATGTATTTATGTAGCGATGGTGAATTTATGACATTATCTCGTTGCAATGCAGCAATGTATGCTCAAACGTATATCTGGCGCGGCTTGCGAGCGGGTTGTCTGCAATTTGATTTATGCGTTGGGTACACTAAATTATCGAAAAGCGGATAGCAGAAAAAAACTAGTAACTATTAATTTGAGACGTCTTCCAATGTAAGGCCGTAACCCGCATTTGCGAGTAGGGTACAAGCGCAGCGCATTGCGCCGTATGGCCAGCGTTTACCTCTCCCGGCCACATTTAACATTCGGCGTGATGCGCTGCGCCTCGATCATGCTCTGCAGGCCGCGCTGGTATTGCCTTGCAGCCTTGTCTGCAGCCCAGTCCCATGGCGGCTTGCAGCCCGGCATTGCCGAGGTGTGGGCTTCTACGGTGGCCAATAAAAAGCCCGCCATCATGGCGGGCGGTGTTTTTGTGTAACTGGCTTAACCCAGTTTGTCTTGTCCGCCCAGATATGGGCGCAAGGCGGTGGGGATGGTGACGCTGCCGTCGGCATTCTGGTAGTTTTCCAGCACGGCCACCAGCGTGCGTCCCACTGCCAGGCCTGAGCCGTTCAGGGTGTGCAGCAGTTCGTTTTTGCCGCTTTCGTTTTTGTAGCGGGCTTGCATGCGGCGTGCCTGAAAGGCTTCGCAGTTGGAAACCGAGGAAATCTCGCGGTAGGTGTTCTGTGCCGGCAGCCAGACCTCGATATCGTAGGTTTTGGTGGCACCAAAGCCCATGTCGCCGGTGCACAGCGTAATCACGCGGTAGGGCAGTTCCAGTTTCTTCAAGATGTTTTCTGCGTGCGACAACATTTCGTCCAGCGCGGCGTAAGAGTGTTCCGGTTGTACGATCTGCACCATTTCCACCTTGTCGAACTGGTGCTGGCGGATCATGCCGCGGGTGTCGCGTCCGTAGGAGCCTGCTTCGGAGCGGAAGCAGGGGGTGTGGGCGCAATATTTCAACGGCAGTGCCTCGGCCTTGAGGATTTCACCGCGAACCAGATTGGTCACCGGCACTTCAGCGGTCGGGATCAGGTAATACTTGTCGTCGTCGCCGCGCGGTACGCTGAACAGGTCTTCCTCGAATTTCGGCAACTGGCCGGTGCCCTGCAGCGTGGCCTGGTTGACGATGTACGGCACATACACTTCTTCGTAGCCGTGTTCGTGGGTATGGGTGTCGAGCATGAATTGCGCCAGTGCGCGATGCAGGCGGGCGATGTCTTTGCGTAGCACGGTAAAGCGTGCGCCGGAGAGTTTGGCTCCGGTGTCAAAGTCCAGGCCTAGCGGTGCGCCAACATCGACGTGATCCCTGATTTCAAAATCGAAGCTGCGCGGGGTGCCGACTTTACGCACTTCCACATTGTCGGCTTCATCCTTGCCAACCGGCACCGATTCGTGCGGCAGGTTGGGGATGGTCAGCAACAGTCCGTTAAGCTTTTCCTGCAGGGCTGCCAGATTGGTTTCGCAGGTTTTCAGTTCGTCGCCGAGGTTGGCAACGTCGGCCATGATGGCCGATACGTCTTCGCCTTTGGATTTGGCGATACCAATCTGTTTTGAGCTGGCATTGCGTTTTGCCTGTAGTTCCTGGGTGCGGGTTTGCAGGCCCTTGCGTTCGTTTTCCAGTGCGGCAAAAGCTTCTACATCGAGTTTGAAGCCGCGGCCAGCAAGTCGCTCGGCGACGGCATTGATATCGTTGCGCAACATTTGTACGTCAAGCATGAGTCTTACTCCCTGTTCTGATCTTTTTTGGCTTCTGCATCCAATTGTCGCAGAAACGCCATTTTTTCGGCAATTTTGGCCTCCAGCCCGCGCGGGGTGGGCTGATACCAATGAGGCCGCGGCATCCCTTCCGGGAGATAGTCTTCGCCTGCCGCGTAGGCATGAGGTTCGTCGTGGGCGTAGCGGTAGGTGGCGCCCATGCCCATTTCCTGCATCAGCTTGGTTGGCGCATTACGCAAATGCATCGGCACCGGCCGCGATTTGTCCTTGCTGACAAATTTGCGTGCCGCCTTGTAGGCCATGTAGCCGGCGTTGCTTTTCGGGGCAACCGCCAGATATAACACCGCCTGTGCCAGCGCCAGTTCGCCTTCGGGTGAGCCGAGGCGTTCGAAGGTATCGCAGGCATCCAGTGTTACGCGCCAGGCGCGCGGGTCCGCCAGGCCGATGTCTTCGATGGCCATTCTCACCAGACGCCGCGCTACGTAGAGCGGGTCGCAGCCGCCGTCCAGCATGCGTGTCAGCCAGTAAAGCGATGCATCTGGATTGGAGCCGCGCACCGATTTGTGCAGCGCCGATATCTGTTCGTAAAAGGCATCGCCACCCTTGTCGAAGCGGCGTGCATTAACCGACAGCGTTTCGCCAACAAAATCCTGATCAATCTGGCTGATGTTGCGGCTATGCGCGGCATTGGCGCATTGTTCCAGCAGATTCAGCAGGCGCCTTGCGTCGCCGTCGGCATAACCGATCAGCGTTGCCTGGGCGGCTACATCCAGCTGCAGGTGTGGTTCGATTTGATTCAGCGCGCGCTGCAGCAAGGCCTCCAGTTCGCTGTCGCTGAGGCTTTGCAGCACGTACACCTGTGCCCGTGACAGCAGTGCTGAGTTCACTTCGAAGCTGGGGTTCTCGGTTGTTGCACCGATGAAGGTTACCAAGCCCTGCTCGACAAATGGCAGGAAGGCATCTTGTTGTGATTTATTAAAGCGATGGACTTCGTCAACAAACAGGATGGTATGCCGGCCATACGACTGCAGTGTTTGTTCCGCCTGCTGGATGGCCTCACGGATCTCCTTGACGCCGGACAGTACCGCAGACAAAGGGATAAATGCTGCATCGAAGCCCTTGGCCATCAGCCGTGCCAGCGTGGTCTTGCCAACACCTGGCGGGCCCCAGAGAATCATGGAGTGGGGTTTGCCGGATTCGAATGCCACGCGCAATGGTTTGCCCGGGCCGAGCAAGTGTTGCTGGCCGATGACTTCGTCGAGCGCGCTGGGGCGTAGTTGCTCCGCCAGCGGTTGACGTGGCGTGTTCCGGAATAATTCAGTCACCCACCACATCCACGCCGGCAGGCGGCGAAAACTTGAATTGGCTGCTGTCCAGTTTTGGATTGCGTTCCAGCTTCGACAGGCGGATTACGGTGGTCTGGCCAAAATTGTCGCGTAATTCCACCTGTTTCAATTCGTTGTTGGTGAATCCCATCTTGACCCACTCAAAGGTGCTGTCGCTGCCTTTGGGTGTGGCTTCCAGCCATTCCAGCCCGTCATTGGCACCAATGTTGCGCAGCTTGAAGGATTTTTCCAGATCGTTGCTGCCTGCCAGCAGGGCGGCAGGGCTGGAGCCGAGTGCCTGATCCAGGCGTTTGACCGTGACCTGGGCCAAGTCCTTGTCGTACAGCCAGAGTTTCTGGCCATCGCCAATCACCAGTTGTTCGTAGGGCTTGGCATAAACCCAGCGGAACTTGCCGGGCCGTTGGATCGATACGCTGCCGCTGGCTTCCTGCTGCGTGGTTTTGCGCTTGCCGCTGACAACTTGCTGGAATTCGGCGCGTAGCGACTGGGTGCCTTGAATATAAGCGCGCAACTGCTCGATGCCGCCGGCAATGCCGGATTGGGGCAGGCCCAGCAGCAGACTGGCAAACAGGTAATGTTTAAGGTTGGGCATGCGCGAGGGGGATAAAAATGGTCAGGCGCAGAGTGTAGCAAATAAAAAACCCCGGCGCAGGGCCGGGGTTTCGGGGTGATGCCAATTACTGAATCTGTTTTTTCGCAGGAATGAAGATTTCCACGCGACGATCCGGAGCCAGGCACTCGATGAGTTTCTTGGTCTTCTTGTTGCCTTTGCAATCTTCTGCTTTGGTAACAGGTTCGGATTCGCCTTTGCCTTCAGCTACGATGGAGTTGGCTTCAACTCCACGGGCAATCGCCAGCTCACGAACTGCATTGGCGCGGGCCAGTGCCAGTTTTTCATTTGCCTTGTCACTGCCGATACGGTCGGTGTGGCCAACGATACGGATCGGGTCGTCAGTGCGCTGCGCTTTTTCTGCCTTGACCTTGTCGGCAAACTCAGCCAGCTCTTTCTTGCCCTTGTCCGACAGCTTGGCGCTGTTGAATGCAAACAAGGCTTCAGCACGGTAAGTCAGTTTTTCGTACTTCGGTGCCGGCGGAGGCGGCGGAACTACAACCGGCTTCGGTGCTTCAGCAACTACTGGTGCCGGTGCCGGAGCAGCAACCGGTTTCGGTGGTAGCAGGTGGCTGTCACATTCTTCGGTGGCATTTTTCTCGGCCCACGAGCCAGAGCGCCAGCATTCGCCGTAGTTGTTCTTGATAACGGTGGCACCGTTATCGTTTGCGTAACCATCGGCTGCATACGCGGCGCCACTGCTGATGCCGATCAACGCGACCGACGCCGCAACGACCGACTTCATCAATTTTTTCGACATAAGCGTTCTCCTGACTTTTAAAGGGTAGAGCGTGTAGTGTTATTCGGTTATTCGGGCTGATGGGTAGACGCCGGAACCAAGCCTAAGCATAGCGACAAACCAACGCGGATTTCAAATACTTTGTCGTCGAAATTCGCACACAATTGCAAAGTGTTGTATCCAGCCAACAATCATTTGCGTCGATTAGGCTGCACGCATCGCCGGGCTTGGCTTCGGCATGCTAGAATCGCGAGTGTTTTTCCGTATAGAAACTTTAAAAAATATAAATGGACCAATTCGCCAAAGAAACAATCCCCGTCAGTCTCGAAGAGGAAATGCGCCGTTCCTATCTCGATTACGCCATGAGCGTGATTGTCGGACGTGCCTTGCCGGATGTTCGGGATGGTCTTAAACCGGTTCACCGTCGTGTGTTGTTTGCCATGCACGAGTCCAGCAATGTCTGGAACCGTCCTTATGTGAAATGTGCCCGTATCGTCGGTGAAGTGATGGGTAAATATCACCCGCACGGCGATGCCTCGATTTACGACACACTGGTGCGTATGGCGCAGGATTTCAGCCTGCGCTACACGCTGGTGGATGGTCAGGGTAACTTTGGCTCAATTGATGGTGATAACGCGGCGGCGATGCGTTATACCGAGTGCCG
>JACCDG010441430.1_pt1 | contig 34946 bp, 58 predicted proteins | sample 7442471 | NCBI WGS metagenome assembly JACCDG01 (sample SAMN15323444, study PRJNA562643) | freshwater metagenome | isolation source: river surface water | place: USA:Blue River Watershed | collected 2017-08-17 | reverse complement strand
GGGGCGATCTCGGCGTCGGCCTCGGGCGGCGCGGCCCTTGTCGCGGCGCTGGCTGGCTCCGGCGACCTTGCCGCTGCGCTCGTCGGGGTTGGCGTCGCGGCGGCCGACCTCGCGGGCGTCGGGACCATGCTCGCCGCGCTTTACGGCCGGGCGTCGATCTCGGCCGATCTCGCGGGCGCGCTGTCGGCCGCCTTCGCTCCGGGTGCCCTCGGCAACATGGAGGCGGACATCACGCAGTCGGGGGAGGCGCTCTCCCCGCAGGCCGTCGCCGATGCCGTGTGGTCGCACCTCACCGCGACGCAGCTTGTCGCCGCCGTCGAGCTCGTCCGACAGATCTCGGACAACCGCCTCGAGGTCGACATCTCCGGCCAGCGACTCGTGCTCTACGACGACGACGGGACGACCGAGCTCCGCGAGTGGCCGCTCTCGACGGACGGAGGCGAGGACGTCGCGACCGCCGCCGGGGTCCAGACGAGGCGCGGAGCCGGGTCATGATCTCGCACGGACTCGGCAGGCTCGGAGGGCTGATCGCGCGCGGACTGAACGCGGTCCTCTCGCTGATCGCGGCCTCGCCGTCCGTTGAGCGGACGAGCCGAGTTGAGCCCGAGTCGCGGACCGCCCGGGTCGACCACGAGACGAGGTCGGTTGGTTCCGTCGCCGAGTCGCGGCGCGCGGTCATCCTCGAGCTCGCCCCGCCGGTCGCCGTCTCGCGATCGCGTCCGGCCGTCGTCGAGGGCGAGCGCCGCCTCGTTGTCGTGCCGTCCGAGGCTCGCTCGTCGGCCGCGGACGTCGACGCGATCGCCGTCGTCTCCGCGGAGAGTCGACGCGCCACCATCTCGCACGAGGGCCGGTCGGCCGCGGTAGCCTCGGAGTCACGGAGGGCCGCAGCATGAGCACGATCGGCAACTACACCAAGGACCCGCACGCGACCCTCGACTACTCGATCGACTGGTCGCGGTGGGTCCCGAGCGGCGACTCCATCTCCGGCACCCCGGCGTGGTCGGTCACTGGGCCCGACGCGAGCCTCGCGGTAGCCGGGGTGCCGGCCCCGAGCGTGGCCTCCGGCATCGCGACCGCCTGGCTCACCGGCGGGACGGCGGGGCAGACCTACCGGGTCACCTGCCGGGTCACGACGACGGCCGGGCGGATCGACGACCGGTCGATCACCGTGCGGGTCGCGGAGCGCTGAGGTACCGCTCGAGCGCCGCCTCGACGATCGCGGTGACCGAGACGTCGTCCGCCTCCGCGCGGGGAGGCGGCTCGGCATGATCCGGGCGGTGGAGGCGTAGGCGACTGGCCGAAGGTGTTCAGCCAGCAGTTCAGCGGAGCGCGCTCGACGGAAAGCGAAGGCCCTGGAACCGCCTAGATTCCAGGGCCTTCTCGGAGCCACCTATCTGAATCGAACAGACGACCTACGGTTTACGAAGCCGCGGAAATCACTCGGATCGCCCTCGTTTTATGGACGATTCTCCGGTCTGAACGTGCGCTGAACCGTGATTGTCGATGGCGGCGCGGTAGGCGTGGAGCCGCGCGGGCTGGTACCTGGCGTAGAATCGCTCGGTCGTCGTGATCGACTCGTGCCCGAGCCACGCCTGCACCGCCTCGAGCGGTAGCGGCGGCCCCCACGTCCCCATGACGAGATGGCTCCCGCACGTGTGCCGGGCCTGTTTGAGCGGCATGTCGATGCCCACGCTGGCGGCCGAGCGCCTCCAGTCGGCATCGTAGCCACGCGGGTGACACACCTCGGCTCCGGTCTCCGTGAGCCCCGCCGGCCAGACGAGTCCCGCGATCGGCGTGGGGTCGAGCGTCGCGCGCCACGCTCGGAGAGCCTCTCGCGCCTGGGCTAGGAGTGGGACACGGCGAACGCGCCCGCTCTTCGTCGGGCGCATGTAGCTCCGACGGACGATGATCTCGGGCCGGTCTCCGTCGAGCGAGACGTCTTCCCAGCGCAGGCCCCAGAGTTCCCCGGCTCGCATGCCGGTGTAGATCGCCACCGTGTAGATCGACCACGTCCGCGTCGTGAGGTCGAGATCGAGGAGACGCTCCACCTGCTCGACGGACAGGTACCCGGTGTGCTCGCGCGTCGTCGCGGTCTCGCGCGGAGGTCGCAGCCCGACGGCCGGGTTGCTCGAGAGCTTCCCGGCGTCGACCGCCTCGCCGAGCGCGGTCCGGAGGAGGTTCAGCGCGTTCGCCATGGTCTGCCGGGAGAGCTTCCGTCCGCGCGTCTTCCTCGGTCCGCCCGCCGCCGCTCTGCCGCCGACGTGGGCATCGCGCTCGGCGAGGTCGTAGAGCCAGGACCGGACGTCGCGCGCGCGGAGATCTCGGAGCGGCTTCGTGCGCACCTCGTCGCCTACGTACCTCGCGAGCACGGCGCGGTCATGCGGGACGTCTCGGTGTCTGCCGAGTGCGGCGCGCCGATCGAGCCAGCGATCGAGCCATTCGCCGAGCGTGATGCCCTTCGAGCGGAGCGGCTTCGACTCCGCGAGGAACGCCTCGCGTACGGCCGCGTTGTGCTCGACCGCCTCGGCCACCGTGTCGAAGGTTACGGCTCGCGACATCTTGCCGCCGAGACGTTGCTTCGCGACGAATCGACCGGACTTCGATTCGAGGTAGACGCCTGGCGGTAGATGCCGTCGCTTCATCGCTTCGCTGCCTCCTCGGCGATCTTTCGAGCACGATCGACCGTAGCCTGACTCGGGGCGCGCCGGGTCGCGAGGAGCGCGAGCCTTCGCCGAACCTCGCCTGGGACCAGGTGCGCCGGGACCTCGCGAACAGCCTCGGCGGTAACGCGCTCGAGATCGTCGGGGTCGACGAGGAGGGGTCGAGCCAGGTCACCCACACGCCACCGCCTTCCTGCGCGCGAGCGCCTCGTCGATCATCCGGCGTTCGACGTGCGCGCCCGGCTCGGCGACCGCCGGCGGGTTCGCGCGGGCCTGCCGCGTGAACGCCCAGTACGCCCTGGCGATCCGGTCCTCGGCGAGCAATCGTCGGCGCGCGAGTTCGTCATCCGACGCCGCCTCGAGCGCGGCCCGGAGCGCGGCCTCGCACCGATCGCGATCCTCGGCCGCCCGCATCCACCGTGCGTTCGCCGTCGTGACCTTCGCGCGCGACGATCCGGCCGGCAGCGCGGCGCGGGCGTCCGATGCCTTCGTGCTCCGCTTCTGCGCGTCGACGAGCGCGCGGACGAGGTCGTCGATGGAGCGGGGGTCAGCCATTCGCCTTCCTCCCATGCTCGCGGAGCGCGGCTTCGAGCTCGCTCGCCGCTTCCTGGGCGTCGGCTGCGATCGTGTTCGGGACGATGCAGTCGATCGCCGCACGTCGAACCAAGTCCGGCTCAATCTCCACGCACCGCGCCGCCGCCTGTTCGGCGGCGATGCACTCGGGGATACGCGCACCTCCGGTGCGGATCGCGGTCTCGTAGCCGCCGTCGACCCGCGTCGCGAACTCCGGCCGCGTGCAGACGTAGATCATCGGGTCGGCGTACGGGAGACACGATGCGTAGTCGCACGACCCGCACTCGGTCTCTGTCGTGTCGTCCGCGAGCGTGAGCAGGATTCGGCGGGTCATCGGTACCCCGCTGCACGCGCGTACGCGTCTGCTCGGGCGATCGAGATCGCGATGTCGACGGCGCCCGCGGCGATGTTCTGCGCGATGTCAGTGCCGAGAGGGACGCCGGCCTGGTCGAGGGCGATGGAGAGCGCATTCAGCTGTCCTCGGAGGATCTCGACACGATGCCGGATCCGAACGCGCTCGTCTTGGTCGGCGCTCATCGCTCCCCCTCCATCCGCGCCAACTCGGCGTCGACGTCGGACCAGTCCACGCATGCGCCCGGCGGAAAGCACGTCACGTAAACGACCCCCGCTCGGACCTCACGCTTCGCCATCTCGACCCCCGCTCGGAGGCCGCGGAGGTAGGCGGCAGTCGCAATACGGCACTTCTCGTTCCCTCGCTGGGAACAGGACATCTCCGCGACGAGTCGCGGCTGCGCACGTTCAGCGGACGCGGCGCTGACCGCCTGCTGAACGGCGCGCTCGACGAAGGCGGAGAACGAGAGCCCGGCGGCCTTCGCCTCCATGCGTGCGTAATCGCGGAGCACTGGGTCGACCCATGCGCTCAGGATGACCGTGTTCTTGCGGTGTTCGTTGGTCATTCCTGGCACTCCGGACAGCCCATCCGGCCGCATTCGTTGCCGTAGCCGCAGCCGTCTCCGGCAACCCCGTAGTCGCCGGTCTCGATCGCGTGACGACGCTCGCGCTCCATCTCGTCGTCGATGCAGTACGAGAGGTGCGGCTCGTCGCCGACCGCATAGCAGCCCGGGCAGACGTGCGGAGCTTCTCCCTCGTTGTGCCCGCCGACCTCTTCGTCTGGATCGAACCCGGCGGCGCGGCAGAGCGCGGTCGCGCTGGTGCTTCCGAATCCGGTCGCAGCCTTCACGTGAGCCCACCGGGGCATGCGGTCGGTCGAAAGACGGCCGGCGTTCGCGACGACGCCCCAGCGAAGGCGACCGAGGTCCTCCCGGAGCCGTTCGACCTCGGCGACGAGAGCGGCGATCGTCGCCGGCGCGGAGGCAATCAGTGCCGCGTTCTCCGCGCTCTTCCTACCGTTGCCGGTGATCGCGGGAGCGAGAGCCGGCTTGTCCGTATCGTTCCACGGTTGACCGTCCCACAGAAAGTGAACGGTCAGACCGCCCTCGCCGAACATCGCCGAGAGATCTCGCGTCAGCTCGTCGTGATCCTGCGCGGTCCACGACAGCGCTTGCCAAGGCCCGGGCGTCGCGGCCGCGAGCATCGCCCTGATCTCTTCCAGGTCCAGGTCAGCCACGGGACACCTCCGGAAACTCACGGACGCGGAGGTCCTCGGGCCATTCGTTCGGGTCGCCTCCCTTGCGGTCCTCGATTCGTCGGAACGTGATCGGTCCGCCTTCGCCTCCGAACGGCGGAAGCGCCGAGTAGCGCGCAGACTCTCCGTCGAGCATGGGCTTCGCCCCAAGCTGCTTCACGAAGACCGAGCATCCGGTCCCGCGCGCCTGCGCGATCACCGATCGCGCCCACGCGAGATCGAACGGCCGCGCGCCCGGACCGCTCTCGCCGCCGACCACGATCCAATCGAGGCCGTCGTCGCCGTCCGAGATCCGGAACGAACTCATCGTCGAGTCGTCGTCGAGGTGGAGCCCGTCGAAGTCGACCGCCTCGATCGCGGGTTCGTAGCTCACCCAGCGGACGGCCGCGGGCGTCTCGAGTAGCAGGGGGATTCGGTCGTCCGCGCTCTTCTGGTCCTCGACCGAGACGCCGAGCCAGACGTTCGGGAGCGGCCAGATCCACGGCTGCTCGGCGTCGTGGACCATGAGGTCGTCGATGCGCTGCCACGCGTACCAACGAACGCCACGCGCCGCGTTGACCGTCGGACCGCCGACGCTCACTGCCTGATTGGCGATCCACGCGAACCAGTCCCGCATCCGCTCGGGGCGCTTCGTGAGCACCTGGAACGTGTGGTGAGGGGCCGACGCCATGACCCCGAAGACCGCCGCGATCTCCTCGTTCGTCAGCGACTCGTGGAAGAGGTCGGACATGCTGTTCACGAAGACTCGCCGCGGTCGCTTCCACCGGAGCGGGTCGGCGAGGTGTTCGGTCACGAACTTCGTCGTCCCGTTCCACCTCGCGCCCTTCGCGCCGATCTCGACGAGCCCCTCGTACGGCTGCCCCGGCCCCGAGAAGCGCCGCGCGACGCTCTCGGCGTAGCAGTTCCGGCAGCCCTCGGAGACCCGCGAGCAGCCGCGCACCGGGTTCCACGTCGCGTCGGTCCAGGCGATTCCGCCGTCTCGCTGATCAGCCACGTTCCACCATCCTCTCCAGCCATTCGCCGGCCTCGTCGATTGCCATGTCGTAAGCGACCACCACGTCGCCGTCGAGGATCGCGTCCACCAGCCGCTCGTGCGCGAGGCCGAGGACTTCCAGGACGGCGGGGGACGGCAGCAACGCCCTCGCCTTGTCCCGCTCCCGGACGAATCGGCACGCCTCGTCGTCCGAGCACTGGCACATCGGCGACCTGGTCTCGGACAGGACGCGGAGCCGCTCGATCTCGGCCACGCACCAGGCGAGGTCGGCGTCGGGGCTCTCGGCGAGCCGGGCCTTGATGGTGGAGAGGGTCATCGCCCACGTCCTTTCAGCGCGCGGATCGCGGCCTGAGCAACTCCGCGCTCGATGTAGTACGAGACTGGCCCGTCGACGGTCGACGTCTTGAGCGCGCTCGGTGCCGCGATGACAGCCACATCCGCCGCCTCGATCGCCTCATCCCACCGATCGGTCAGCTCCTCGCCCGCACCGTCGGCGTAGGCGCGGAGGGCCTTGTCGACCCTCGACTTGACAGCGCCGCGCCCCGGGCCGAATCCGTCGAGGTACTCCCGCACATCGCTGCGACTGATCGCCGGCCCCACCTGCACGGTCGGCGCGGGTTCGCTGTCGGCGCAGGCGCGGAGCATCGCGTACACCGGCTCCCACTCCGGAGCGATACCGAAGCCTTCGCCACCGATACGCTTGTGCCAATCCAGCGCCGCGCGCGCCTGTTCACGCGTGATGCTCGGCCCAACCCGCGGCGCCTCGCTCGGCACGTCGGCGGACTGGAGCCAGGCGAAGAAGATCGCCGCGTTCGCCTCTTCCAGGTCGCGGATGCGGGCGTCGCGGGGGTCGACCATGAGCTTGGACGTGCCGCTCTTGGCGGCGCTGGCATCCCAGCAATCGTCACAGACGGTGAACGTCGTGCCGCCCTCGGCCTTGGTTCGCATCGTTCCGCACTTGGCGCACGGGTAGATTCGGCCCGTGTCAGTGTCGATCGTCATGTCCACGAACTCCTTGTGATTGCGATGCAGCCGCGCGGACTGACCGCACTTGCCGCACGGCTCGTCTCCGGACAGGCCGGGCAGCGGTAGGTGGCAGGGGGTCATCGGTTCACCTCTTCCTTCGGGTCGTTCGCGATGTCCTCGGGGCGGCGCCAGAAACTCGCCTCGTCGCTCGTCTGGAGCGCGATGCCGAACGGCGCGACGGCGATCCGCGTGATCTCGGCGGCGCCGATCGATGCCTTCGCAACGGACTCCGAGAGCGACCGGACGCGCTCGTTCCACCTCGCCGGGACCTTGTCGTTCGTGCCGTAGACCGACTCGCAGACCTCTGCGATTCCTCGAGCGATGCCCGCGTCGAATGCAGCGCGACGGTCGAGAACAGCCGGCGCGAAGCACGCGAACAGGTGTCGCTCGAAGTTCGACGGCTCCGAGCTCGACGTCGTGAGGACCGCCATCGGCGCGCATGTCACGTCCTCCGGGAACGAGACGAGCGCGAATCGGCACTTCGCGTGAGCCTCGGCGAACTCGAGGAGGAGCTGGAGCCTCTTGATCTCGGCGTCCTTGTCGGACGGCTCAGTCATCGGGTAGGTGACGATGGGTTCGGTCATCGGATCCACTCCCCGACGTTGCGTCCGGGACCGTCGCCGGTGAGCTTCACGCGGCCGACTCGAGCAAGCATCCGGAGCGCCTCGGCGTCGGACGAGAGGCACATCGAATCGAGCTCGCCGTTGTCGTAGACGTGCTGCGAAACCATGCCTTCGAGTGCGTTGATCAGCGCCTCGTGTTCGGCGCGATACGCCTCGTCGATCGAAGACGGGCCATCGGCGATCGCGTCGCAAACGGACCACGACTCGAAGCGGCCGTCTTCCATCTCGGCGCGCGGACGCGTCCAGGTCGCGAACGACGGGCGCGCTCCGAACGACCGGTAGACGTAGACGGGCACCTTCGCGTCCTCGGTCAGCGCGTGCGCGATGACGCGGTAGATGCCGCCGCCGCGGTGCTTCACGTAGGTGCCGATCGCGAACGTCCACGGCGAACCGAAGAGCGCGGCCATGATCTGGTCGTCGGTCATTCCGGCCCCCGCTTCCTGTACGGCGCGAACGGGATGTCCGGGTCGTCGCTCGAGCCGTACGAGCCGCCTCCGTAGTCGTCGTTTCCGCGACGGTCGCCGCCGTTCGATCGCGGCGTCGTCTCGCTGTTCACGCGGATCGAGAATCGCGCGCCACCGGCGAACGCCTTGATCGCGTCGATGAGACCGATCGGCGGGTAACGGTCGTTGCCTTTGTCCGGGCTGATCGAGTACAGGCCCGCGTGATCCGTCGGCCAGATCGACAGCACGGAGAAGTTCTTCCAGGTGTCGCCGTCCTTGCGGGACATGGTGAGGCTGGCGATGGGGCGGCGGTTGGAGCTCACGCTGCACCCCGCTCCGCGAGCGCGAACCCGCCGCGCTTGCCGTTGAACCGAGCGCGATTCGACGAGATGACGCGCTCGGCGCCGACGGTCCGGTAGTGGACGATGTGCGTCGTCACGCGCGTGACCAGGATTCGGCGATCGCTATCGCGCGGATCGGTGCTCTTCCAGAGATCCCCGACGCGCACGTCCGGCGCCTCGGTCTTCGTCTTCTTGGTCATGATCGTCCTTCCTTGATGGGTGATTGGCGCGCCGGGAGGGATTCGAACCCTCGTCGCCCATCGGGCGCTCCCTGAGTCCTGCGCAGGCGGCGGGGCCGCTACGAGTTCGACAGCCGCTCGAGCTCGGCGATCTCGTCGGGGGTGGGGTCGGACGAGACGTCGATCGGCGCCTCGATCAGGCCGGCGGCGCCGATGGCCTCGGCGATCTCGGGGAGCGCGTACGAGATCGGCTGACCGCGCTCGAGCGAGTCCTCGATGTGCGTCGCGCTCGCCATCTCCGCCGACTTCGGGAGCCACCGGAAGAGAGCGCGCACGGCGGTCTTCATCGCCATCGCCTCCCAGTCCGTGTCCCACGGCGTCTTGATCCCCTTGCCGCTCGCACCGCGCTTCCGGCGCGCCTCGATCTGCGGGCGCGAGAGCACGGTGAAGATCGGTTCGCCGTCCTTGATCTTCGCGACCGCGTAGACGTGCGTGATCTCGGCCGTCTCATCGGCGAGCGGGCGATGGACGAGCTTGTCGACGAGACCCTGTTCGAACTCGAAGGTGTCGCCCTTCCGCACGACGCACGCCTTGATCGACGTGACGCGGCCGGAGCGCATCGCGAGTTCGATCTGCCCTTGGTAGCCGATGATCAGCTGGCAGGTGTCCTTGTACGGGATGAGGTAGCAGTGGCCGAGAGGCGAGTTCGGCTCGAGGCCGAGTTGTGCGCTCGCCATGACCGCGGCCATGAACGAGGCCGGGGTGCAGTCGGCGAGCTTCGGCGTGACACGCAGGGCCGTGAGGCACACGCGCGCCATGCGGTCGGGCGTGAGGTGCCGCGGGAGCGCGCGCGCGATCTCGGGCCCCATCGACTGTAGGAGACCCGCGAGTCCGCCTTCCTTCTTCGGGGTCGCGACGGCCGCCGCCTCGCGCTTCTGGATCTGTCCCGATCCGTTGGTCTGAGGTCCGCTCATGGTCTTCACGCTGCCTTTCGCTTGCTGGTCTTCTTCGGCGCCGCGCTCTCGCGAAGCACCCGGAACGTCGCCGCACGCGAGACCGTCTCGGCGCGCGTCTGTTCGCGGTACGTGAACCCGGTCCCGTCCTCGAAGCGCGCCTCAGAGGCGTCACCGATCCGGGAGATGATCTCGTTCTTCGCGCGCTGGACCCTGGCATCGATCGCCTTCGCCTCAGCCTTCGCGCGGGCGAGCTCGTCAGCCCACTCGCGAGCCGACGAGTCGAGTCCGATGGTCCGTCCCGACTCCGGGTGAGCCACCGCGAACGCTTTCGCCCACTCCTCGGTCGCGTCGGGCTCCGGCATCGCGCGCGACTGGACGCACGCCCAGAACCGAGAGCACGCGAACACGATCCGCGCGATGGTCGCATCGTCGCGTTCGACGTCGCACCATACGAGACGGTTCCCGCCGAGAAGGCACGCAGCCGACGCCCATCGCATCCCGGTCACGAGCATCTGAGCCTGCACCTGGAGGTAGACGCGCTCGGGCGGGCCGCCCTCCCAATCGCCGGACCGGAACGCGTCGACGTTCTTCGCCTCGAGCGGGATCCAGCCGTGCTCGGGATGGAGCGTCACCGCGTCGAGGGTCGCGAGCGCCCACGGATGCTCCGTCGAGCGGAGGAGCATCCCCGAGCGGCGCGTCTCGCGGTCCGCGTACCGGGCGGCGCCGTACTCCGCGATGATCGCGGGCTCGAGGACGTTGCCCCAATGGATGCGCTCGACCTCGGCGGCGAGGTCCTCGTCCTTCGCGAGTCCCACCTTGCGGAGCCACACGTCGGCCGGTGTCTGGAAGCCGACGCCGAGGATGCTCGCGACCTCGGAAGCTCCGATCCCGGTCGCTCGGGACGCGAGCCACTCCTCGCGCGGGATGTCGCGCCCGACGACGGTGCAGCCGGGGAAGTTGTGGAGGCGATCGGTCACTCCGCCGCCTCAGCCTTCTCGGAGCCGGCGATCGCGCCGTCCTCGATCACGACGCCCATCCGGTCGCCGGGGCCGACGCGCTCGACGAGGATCTGGACGCCCATCGACTCGGCCATCTCGGCAAGGAGCTCGAGCGACGACGAGTCGAGGAGCGCGCCATCGCGGACGAGCATCGTCCGGAGCTTCGGGTGGAGCGCGGCGCCGATCGCGATGCTGGCCCGGAGCTGCTCCGCGCTCGACGCCTGCTCGAACGGGATCCCGTGGAGGGTCACGCCGTCGTCACCGACCGAGAGCCCGTCGAGGGGGAACGAAGCCTCACGGAGCATCCTCGCCTTCGCGGCGTCGGCCTCGGCGATCTTCGTCGTGAGTTCGTTGGCTTGGAGCTGGCGACGCTCGAGCATCGCGGCGACCTCGGCGCGGCGGGCGTTCGCGCGGACCATCGCGTTCGTCGCGTCGGCACTCGCGAGTCGCTCGCGGATCGGTGCCGGGTCGACGACGACGTGCGCCTCGACCTTCTTGCGGCAGACGACCACGTCCTCAGCCCACTCGCGGCCCTGGGCTTCGATCGCGGCGCCTTCCTCGTCGCACTTCGCGAGCGCGGCCTCGAGCTCGGCGCGGCGCGCGCGATTCGCCTGGTAGGCGCGGCGGGTCTCGTCGAGCTTCCGCTCCGAGTCCCGTACGTCGGCTTCGAGTTCGCGATGGTTCGCCGCCGTCGCCTCGGCCGCCGAGAGTTCGGCCGCGAGGTCGGCGATCGACACGGGCTCGGCCGGCGCGTCCGGGTGCTGCGGCAGTCCCGCAAGCTCGCCCTCGATCCGCTTCACCTCGCGGTTCGCGACGGTGCGAGCCTCGAACACGCGGGCGCGGTCGGCGTCGATCGCGGAGAAGTCGAGGCCGGCGAGCGCGCGGAGCGTCTCGGCCTGGTCCTTCGGCTTCTGCCGCGTGAACGCCAGTGGGTCGAACGAGAGCGTCCCGAGGATGCCGTCGAGCATCGCCTGCGGGCTCGAGTACCGCGCGCCGTCCGCCGACTCGACCTTGAGCGCGCTCGTCCCGTCCGGCTTGAACGTGCGCGTGATCGTGTAGTCGTCGGTCCTCACGACCACGACGGCCTTCTCCGCGCCGACCTTCACGGGCTTGCTCGGCGCCGCGTCCTTGCCGCCGAGGGCCGCCTGGATCGCGTCGAGCGTCGAGCTCTTGCCCTGCCCGTTGCGCCCCGAGACCGTGGTCACGCCCGCGTTCGGGCAGAGCGTCAAGGCGCTGACGCGCTTGAAGTTCTCCACCCGGAGTTCGATGATCCGCTGCTCTTCCTTCGCCATCACGCCACCGCCTTCCCTGCCCGAATCCATCCCTGCGCGTCCCGGATCGCCCGGTCGGCGCGCTCGTCCTGCATCGTCGCGAGCCCGTGGAGCGCATCCGCCACGGCCTCCGCGATCGTCGCGCCGTGTCCGACGCGCGGCAGTTCGCCCCTCGTCGGCAGCCGGACCGCGGCGCACCAGTCGCCCTCCGTACACGACAGGTGGTCGACGACGGCGCCCGAGAGCGCGGCGTCGAGTCGCGGGTCCGGCGCGAGCATGTCGGCCGCCATCCTCATCCGCCGCGCGCGGACCTCGGCGTCGAGCACGGCGGCCTGGCAGTGGTCGACCTCGAGATCGATTCGCTCGTCGGGGGTCACGTCGCCACCCTGAGAACGTCGTCCATCTCGGCGAGCGTCCGCACCATTTCCGGCCGGCGCTTCGCGATCGCCTTGAGGAGCTTCTTCTCGGCGCGCTCAGCGGCGACGTCGAACGACTTCGCGTAGGCCTCGTTGACCCAGATCCCGCGAAGGTGGAGCTTGACGGCGGCTCGGATGCCCAGGGAAATCCGAGCCTCGACCAGGATCGGGCCGTGCTTCCCGTGCCGCTCGCCGCCGCGCTTCCGGAGCTTCACGACCTCGCCGAACACGGTCAGCTCCGTGGGGATGACGAGGTGGGTCACGCCGCCACCTGCGCGATCTGCCCGTCGGCGATCTGCGTCCGGATCACCGCGTGGGCGAGCGCCTCGGCGATCGCCGGGCTCGACGCCTGGATGAGGTCGGTCAGCGCCGACACGAAGGCGAGGTCCGCGTCGGTCGAGACGCCGCGACTCGTGATCGAGAGGCGGCCCTTCATGACCGTGATCGAGACCCGCGTCTCGCCGCGGTCCACGTAGGCGTGGATCGTGGTGACGAGGTCGCCGTAGTCCGAGCGGAAGTACGACTCTCCGACGTCCGCATGGAGCCTCAGGCCGTTGATGATGATCGTCTTCACGCCGCCTCCCTTTCCTGCGCGTCGAATCGCGCGCACACGTCGTCCCATTCGCGACCCCAGCGGGTCGACCACTCCGTCTCGCCGTCGCGGATGCCGACGACGCGGGCCTGGACGAATCCGGCGTCCGGATCCCAGACCTCGATCCGCTGGCCCCGCGGCGCCCACTCGCGGGCGACCTGGCAGGGGTGGCACTCGCCGTCGCGCGAGGGCTCGCCGCACGCGCACCGGATGACGTCGACGTACTCGACGCGCTCCCCGGTGCCGCGGCACGACCCGCAGCCGGTGCCGCAGCAGTCGTTGCAGATCCAGGAGGTGCGGAGGGTCTCCATCAGCGACCCCCGAACCGCGCCGCACGAGCCCGGAGCATCGCGATCGTCACGCCGAGTTCCTTGCGAGCGGAGGCCCGGGTCTCGGTGGCGAGCTCGGCCTCGAGCTGCGCGATCCGGGCGAGAGCGTGGCGGACTTCGGTGCGGTTCGGGGTGGTCGGGGTGGGCATGACGAGAAGATAAGGGCGCAAGGGCAATGGCGCAAGAGCAATGGCACGACGGCAACGAAGATTGGTAGGACAATGTGCGCAACACCATCCATCCGGGTGTGACCTACGCAACTCTTGACGACCAACCGAGCGGGCTTGGTACAGTGCCGATCCGCCCATGCAGCACTCGCCACGCCACCTAGAAGGCCTCGCCCGCCAGATTCACGAGGAAACGAGCCTCGACGCCCCGATCGACGCCTTCGAGCTCGCGGAGGCGTGCGGCCTGACGCTCCGGCCGTGGGGACGCGATCACGCCGAGATCGACCTGGACGCCGGGGTCATCCGGTACCCGAGCAAGCCGCGGACCGAGCGCGTCCAGTTCCGGGTCGCCCACGAGGTCGCGCACTGGACGCTCGTCCGAGCCGGCGAGAGCGATCGGGACGAGACCGACGTCGACTTCCTCGCGAGCGCGCTCCTTCTGCCGCGCGCCGCGTTCCTGCGCGACCTCGCGGAGACGGACTGGGACCTGTTCGCGATGAAGGTCAGGCACCCGAACGCCTCGCACCAGGCGATCGTCGTCCGGATGTGCGCTCTATCCCCGGCCGCCGCGACGGTCTGGGATGCCGGCCGGCTCCACCGGGCCTACGGCGACGTCGACGAGGACGAGCACCGTGCTGCCGCCGACCGCGCGCTCGAGATCGAGGCCCCGGTTCGCGGCGAGGTCAGCGCGTGGCCGGTCCTCGAGTCACGCCACCGCCGCGTGATCTGCGTCCGGCGGGCGGCCTAGCGCTTCTTCTTGATCGGCGCCGCCCTCGGCGCGTCCGGCGGGAGCCTCGGCGCGTCGGCCTGGGAGCGGTCCTCGATCTTCTTCGCGGCCGGGACACGGAGCGCCTGTAGCTCGTCGGCGTAGTCGATCTCGCCGTCCGACCGACGCTTCGACAGACCGATCAGCGCGGACCGCTCGCCCTCGGTGACTCGAGTTCCGGCGAGGAATGCGGCGAGAGCCGGGGGGAGGTCGGGCTCGAAGCGGGACTCGGGCGCCGACGGCTCCTCGTCAGTCCCGAAGAACCATGCGATCGGCTTCCCGAGTGCGCTCGCGAGGGCCGGAATGTTCTCCGCGCTCGGCACCGTCTTCCCGTTGACCCACTTCCAGACGGTCTCGGGGCTCACGTCGAGCGTCTTCGCCAGGGCTCGTTGCGCGATGCCGGTGGCTTCGAGGCGCTCCTCGATGCGGCGGGCGATGTCGCCTCGGATGTCGGACATGCCCGTAAGCTGACGGAATCGTTGGCTTGGCGGAATGGAACCAAGAGCAATCACGCGGACCCCCTTGACGACTCTTGCCCAAGAGCAAATACTCTCGGGCAATGGCACATGATTCCGAACCGACCGAGATGGCGAAGCGGCTGAAGGCTGCCCGCTTCGCGAAGTTCCCCGACACTTCGGCGTCGATCGTCGCACGACGAATCCTCGACGTGGACCCGTCGGTGCTCTGGCGCTGGGAGGTCAACCGCGAGCCGTCTGCCGCGAGTCTCCAGAAGCTCGCGGATCTCTACGACGTCGACGTGAGCTGGATCATCGACGGTCGCGGACGCGGTCCTGCGTTCGTCGGCGACCAGTCCGACGCCAAGCCCGCCGCCTAGTTCGCGCGCTCGCGTCGGGGCCTGAGCTTCGGTTCGGACCTCGACGCGAGCGTGAGAGCTCAGGGGCTGCTCCCGAACCGACCACATAGAAGGCCAAGCGAGCGGGCCTTCACGAACGGAGGATCGCGTGAAGAACTGCAAGATCGACTGCGTCGACGGACTGCTCGTCATCACCATCGACCCGACGAAGGACCTCGGCTCGACGAAGTCCGAGAAGTCCACCCTCGTCGGGACGACCGCCGGACCCGTGACGATCGTCGGCCTTCCGGAACTCGAGGGGCTCCGGGTCAACGTCAACGTCCACCGCCCGATCGGAGGTTGATGATGGCCGACCTCATCAAGCCCGATCTCGTCGAGGTCGACTTCTACGGGGACAAGCTCCTGGCGCTCCGCAACGAGCGCGGGATCTGGCTCTCGATCCGCCGTGCGTGTGATCGGCTCGGCGTCGACCTGCAAGGCCAACTCGCAAAGCTCCGGAAGAAGCCGTGGGCAGTCGTAGAGAACATCTCTACGACTGGATCGGACGGGAAAACCTACACGATGTCGATGCTCCACCTCCGCTCCGTGCCCGCTTGGCTCGGCGGTATCGAAGTGGAGAAGGTCGCCGACCACGTTCGCGAACGACTGTCGCTCTACCAGATCGAGTGCGCCGACGTCCTCGCCGCCCACTTCGGCGTCGGTGAGCCGGTCTCCTCCTCGACGACGCCCGTCGACTTCAACGATCCGCGCGTGATCGTCGGCGTGCTCCAGGCGCAGATCGCGCGCGTCACCGAACTCGAGGCCGACAACGCGAAGAAGGCCGAGACGATCGGCCTCCTCGCCGCGGACCTCAGCGCCGCGACCCAACTCGTCGAAGAAGCCTCGGACGCAATCCAGGCAGTCGACACGATCGTGAAGAAGGAGCGCGAGTACAGCATCCGACTCGCGGCCGCGATCCTCCAGCAGAAGGAGATGAAGTTCCGGCAGTTCCTGATCGACAGCAGGATTTGCCACCGCACCTTCATCAACGGCGAGCGCGGAGTGCTCCTCGCGAACGCGCAGTACCGGCCTCGGTACTTCCGCGAGCGCCAGGTTCCGATCAATCGCAGCACCGGCGTCGACTACGTGCCTCAGTGCGTCGTCACGGACGAGGGCATCGTGTGGCTCGCGAAGAAGCTCGGGGTCACGCCCGACTTCTCGGCGGGCTCCGAGGCCGCGGAATGATCTGTCGCCCCTCCCGCCTGCCGCCGGTCTCACGTCCGCCCCGATTCCACGCCCTCGAGAGCCTGGCTCACGCGGTCGCGGATCTCGACGCACCACTCGCCGACGAATCGCGTGCGGGTCGCGACGCGGATGCCACCCGCGTGCGCCTCAAGGTGCAGCGATACGACGGCAACGGGCGCACCGAGGTCGAATCGCGATCGGCAGGCGCGGCACCAGTGGGGCACGTGCGAGGCGGCGACGAGGTCTCCGCAAACTCCGCAGCCGGCAGCAACGATCGGGTCGGTCTTGTCCACGTTCAGAGCATGACGCCGCGGCGTCAACGGGGGAGTCGTGAAGCATCGCTCGCGTCAAGACACTGGTCGCTCGCGCAGTGACGACGGCCGTCAGCTCAAGCTCGATCTGCGCCAGGTGATCGCGAAGCACCGCGTCACCGAGCGCGATCTTTCCGAGGCTCTCGCGATCGATGAGGCGCTCGTCAACCGACGTCTCCGTCCGCTCGACGAGAAGGCGCACCTTCAACTCGTCGACGTCGTGCGGATGCCCGAGGCCGTCCAGGTCGACGTGATCCGGATGCTCGCCCAGCGGCTCGGCTTCGACCTCGCGCCGATCGCGTCCGACTCGACGCGCACTGCGGCTCTTCGCCGCTCGGCGGACCTGCTCTCGTCGGCGAGCGCCACCGCGATCGAGGCGATCCAGGCGTGCGAGGACGACGTGCTCGACCGCGCCGAGGCTCTTCGGATCCGTCCCCTCGCCGCGAAGGTGCGGCAGGTCGCGACCGCGATCGAACACCAGTGCGAACAAGCGATTTCCGAGGGCGTCGTGTCCCTCGCGAAGGGAGGACTCTCGTGACGATCTTCGACCACTGGATCGCGCCGCTCCTGGTTCTCGCGCTCGTATGCGTCAACGACTGCGCGTCGGCGCAGGACTGGACCGAGCACGAGGTCACCGTCGCTCGTCTCGCCGTGAACGAAGCGACGTTCCGCACGGCTGACGCTGCTGCGATCGCGGAGGCCCGCGGGCGCTACACCGTCGACGAACTGCGCGCGATGCATCCGCGCGCGCTCGCTCCGGTCCGCACCGATTCGCGTCGCTGGATCGCGGACCTCTCGGCCGACGCCCACCGTCCCGATGGTTGGCCGGAGTCGCTCGTCCCATGGGAGACGCGAGGCCGGCTGCTCTGGCTGTCCGTGCTCCGGACCGTGCGCGAGACGATCGCGGGTCGTCGCGCGTGCTCGTCCAGGCCGTCGATCTGGGGCGGGCGCCGCGTCGACGAGGCGCACATCCGGCGGCGGCTCGCGGATGGCTACGAGATCGTGCGGTGCGGGCAGACCGGCAACGTCTACATGCGGCGAGGTGGGCGATGAACACCGTCCGCGCGCAGCTCCAGCGGGTCATGGACCTCGGAATCGTCCTCAGCGGGGACGACGCGGTCGACGTCGGCCGGCTGGTCGACGCCTACCGGATGCAGTCGACGGCGCTTCGCGTCGAGCGCGAGCTCCACGACAAGTGCCGCGCCGACCTCACGGCCGCGAGCGCGACTTCTCAGTCTGGAGGTGCCCGATGATCCGCCGCTACTGGCCGTTCCTCGCGCTCGCCGCCGCCTCGGGCCTCGCGTGGGCGCTCGTCGCCCTCGCGTGGGGCACCGACGCCGCGAAGCTCTGGACGATCATCATCTCGTCCCTCGCCCTCCTCGCCGGCCTCTCGCGCGGGGAAGGTGAGCTGCCGCCGGTGGTCTTCACGCGGCAGCAGGTCGCCGAAGTCTGCGAGCACTTCGCGCCGGGCTGCCACGTCATCACCTTCGAGAACGACCCGTTCAACGTCACCGTCCGCGTCGGGTGGCGCTTCTACGTGCCGTTCTACGCGCGGGCTCTCGAGCGGCAGCTCGTCTCGACGTTGCGGCTTCGTGGTCCGCACACGGCGCGGTTCGTGGTCGAGGTGAGACGGTGACCGGCCTCACCGTCCAGACGATCACGGACCGGATGACGCGGCAGGTCGTCTCGGTCGAGGGCCACGGCGTCGGGATCTACGTCCGGCTCCACGGAGCCGACGCACACGCCGCGGTCCGGGGCGCGATCGATCTCCATCGCGGGGCCGTCGAGTACGCGCACCTTGTCGACTTCGCGGCCACGAAGACCGAGGCGGCACGGCGCGTGTTCGGCGGCGGGATGGACCGTGCGGCTTGGAGGATCCCGTGAGCGCCTACGTCGCCGCCCCCTCCGAGCAATGGTCGCTCGCCGCGCACGTCATCACGGCCCTACGGGTCCGCGGCGTTGAGTGCTCGTACAACTGGCCGCGGCAGGTCCGCGCCGACCGCGAGGCCGGGCGCACCGACGCCGACCTCACGCCGGACCAGGCGACGAAGATCGACGCCGCGTGCGTCGCTGGCGTACGCCGGTCCTCGGTCCTCGTCTGGATCTCGGACGGGTCCATCGGCGCCGCCGTCGAGGCCGGCGTCGCGCGCGGACTCGGTATCCCGGTCGTCATCGTCGGCACGCCTCACCCGATCTTCGGTCGCGGCGCGGTCGCGGTCTTCGACTCGGTCGACGACGCGGTGATCGAGGCGGCGCGGATCGACCGGATCGCGCGGGCGCGGGTGGAGGGGTGGGGATGACCTGCGAACTCCGCCTCGGCCGGTGGCAGGACGTACTCGTGGACGTCGAATGCGACGCGCTGATCAGCGATCCGCCGTATTCGGCGCGGACGCACGCAGGTCACGACGACGGCGTGCGGTCCGACGTGAAGGCCGGCCATGCACATGATCGCGCCTGGGCCGCACGGGGTGGGCAGCGGTCCGCCATCTCGTACGGCGCGTGGGGCGAGACCGAGGTCAACGAGTTCGTCGACCATTGGGGCCCGCGGACGCGCGGATGGATCGTGATCATCACCGACCACGTCTTGGCTCCGCACTTCTCGGGAGCACTCGCGATGCCTGAGAATGGTGGCCGCTACGTGTTCGCGCCAGTGCCCATTGTCGAGACTGGATCGCGTGTGCGCCTCACCGGAGACGGCCCGTCATCGTGGACCTGCTACCTCGTCGTCGCTCGTCCGCGTACGCCTGAGTTCGTCCGTTGGGGCACGTTGCCTGGCGCATACATCGGCTCCGGCAAGGGCGATCGCGAGCACATCGGCGGCAAGGACTCGTCGATCATGCGCGCCATCGTCCGCGACTACTCGCGACCCGGTGACCTCGTCTGCGATCCGTGCGCCGGGGCCGGAACGACCCTCGTAGCGGCCCGCGCGGAGGGCCGTAGGGCGATCGGATGCGAGATGGACCCGGACACCTACGCGAAGGCGAGGGCGCGACTGGAAAGGCCGTGGACGCCGGGCCTCTTCGCTGCGGCTCCGTTGGAGCAACTCGGGTTGCTTGGGGGTGGGGAGTGACCCGCCTCGTCGACCTCTTCGCCGGATTCGGCGGCACCTCGCACGGCGCGAAGCTTGCGGGCGTGACCGTTGTCGCAGCCGCGAACCACTGGCCTCTCGCGGTCGCGGCTCACGAGCTGAACCACCCGGCGACGCGGCACTACTGCCAGGACATTCGCCAGATGGATTGGGCCGAGCTCCCCGATCACGATGGGCTCTGGGCTTCGCCGTCGTGCCAGGTCTACAGCTCAGCGAACGCGCGCAAGGCCGGCTCTCGCGTGAACGGCGACCGGGCAACCGCGTGGGCCGTCGTCGACTGCGCCGACGTCACCGCGCCGCGATTCCTCGTCGTCGAGAACGTCCCCGAGTTCCGGATGTGGCGGCTCTACCCGGAGTGGAAGGCCGCGCTCGCGAAGCTCGGCTACCACCTCTCCGAGCACCTCATCCGCGCGTCACACCACGGCGTCCCACGGCGTCGCGATCGGCTCTTCGTCGTCGGGACTCGTTCGGGCCATGAGCCGTACTTCGCGCGTTCGATGACGGAGCCAGCGTTCGGCCCGTGCATCGACTGGAGCTCCGGCGAGTGGCGTGACGTCGCCGCGACGAGCGAGAGCGTCCGAGCTCGGATCGCGACGGCGCAGCGCAACCACGGACGTCGCTGCCTCTCACAGCATGTAACCCGTCACCCGGGCGCGAGCCTCGACGAGCCCATCCGCACGATCACAACCGCGACCCTTCGGCGGGGCGACCGGAGCCGTGAGGTCGACGAGTTCCTCGCGCAGAACGCGCGCGCCGGCAACTCGGTCTGTCCCGACGTCGCGCGCGCTCTCGTTGCCGCGAACCTCGTCCGCATCGCGGAGGCAGCATGATCCCAGATCGCGAAGCCGAGATCCTCGCTCGCGCGCTCTTTCACCACGGCTTCCGCCGGCAGGCCCGGCAGCTCGGAGAGGAGTGCAGCGAGCTCGCCGCGGCCGTCTTCCGACTCGACCGGCCGGAGCGCGAGGACGCGCTCGACGGCTTCCTCGAGGAGCTCGCCGACGTCTCGCTCGTCGTCGACCAGATGCGGATCTGGCTCTCGTCGGACGCCGGCGCGCTCGAGGCTTTCCAGCGCCACCGCGCCGAGAAGCTCGCGCGCGTCGACGCCTACCTCGACCGGGTGGGGGCGGGGCGATGAGCGAACGAACCGTCTTCGAACTCTCGGTCGCGATCGACGAATCGGGGAGCTTCGTCATCTACGGAGACCGGCGATTCGTCCTCGGCCACGGAACAGCGGAGTCGAGCGACCAAGCTTATGTCGCCATCTACTCCGACGCGGTCGGCCCCGTGCCGGACGAAGTGCTTCGATTCGTGGACGAGAACCGATTTGCGTTGTGGGCCACGCGGCAACGCATGACCGATGAGCGCCTCTTTCGCGCCTTCGATTGGATGCAGGTCGAGATCGATGGTCTCCGCGCGCGCGTCCACCCATCGAAGAAGACCGTGTCGAAGGAGAGGTCGATCGCCGCGAAGCTTCGGTTCTCGATTCTCGAGCGGGACGGCTTCCGGTGTCGGTACTGCGGAGCGACGGCGCAGACGGCCGAACTTCGCGTCGACCACGTCGTCCCCGTCTCGAGGGGCGGAAAGTCCACCCCAGAGAATCTCGTGACCGCTTGCCACCCGTGCAACGCCGGGAAGTTCACGTCGATCGCGGAGGTCCCTTGATGCCTTGGTTCAAGGTCGACGATCAGTTCTTCGCTCACCAGAAGGTTCTCGCCCTCCGGACTTCTTCGCTCGAGGACACAGCGATCGCGTTGTGGACCAAAGCGGGCTCCTGGTCGATGTCGAAGCTGACCGATGGAGAGGTGCCGGCCTACGTCGTCGAGACCCTCGTCCGAAAGAACGCGATCAAGGCGGCCGACGAACTCGTCCGCGTCGGACTCTGGGAGAAGACCGACGAGGGGTACCGGTTCAGATCTTGGGACGAGTACCAACCGTCGAAGGAGAAGGTCGTCACCGATCGGAAGAAGAACGCAGACAAGATCGCGGACTGGCGCGCGAAGAATCCGAAACCGAAACGTAACCAGGTTACACCATCGGAAGTAACCCCGCCCCCATACCCATACCCATACCCATCTTCTCCTGACGGAGAAGTACACGCGCCGCCGCCGCAGGACCGACGATCGCCGGTCGAGGCTCAGGACGCGTCGCTTGACCCACGCAACGCGGAGGTCCTCGACGCCTACCGCGACGGGCTCGCCCGAAGCAACGGCGGCAAGCGCCCACCGGTGACGACGCCGGGGCGCTTCGTTGCCGCGGATCGGATCCGTGTCGCGCTCACCGACGTCGTGCCCGGGGCGTCGTGGGCCGACCAGCTCGAGATGGTCCGCGCGGCCGCCGCCGTCGCCTACGCCGACCCCGACCATCGCAAGGCGAGCGCGCCGATTTCGCAGTTCGCGGCGAAGCTCGAGGCGTACGTCTCCCGGTCCTCGGCTGCGCCCGGAGCCCCGACCGGCCCCTCCCGCATCGATGAGATCAGCGCCGCGATGGCCGCGTGCGAGGCGGAGCGCCAGCGCACCGAGCCGGGCCCTGAGCGCGACGCGCTCCGGCGACGGTACTTCAAGCTCCAGGCCGAGCTGCGAGCCGTCCAGGGGGCGGCATGAGCGCCCCCGGACTCGGACGCGTCCCGCCGCACGACGTAGCGCTCGAGCGCGCGCTCCTCGGGTGCGTGTTGCTCGAGCACCACGTCTTCTCGGTCGCGAAGTCGCTCGTCTCGATCGAGGACTTCTACACCCAGGCGAACGCGCTCGCGTGGGAGACGTTCCTCGACCTAGCCTCACGCGGCGAGCCGATCGATCAGATTACGATGCGTGCTGCGCTCGTTCGCGGCGAAAAGCTCGCGCTCTTTGGCGGCGACGAGTACCTCCTCTCGCTCACCGACACGCTCCCCACGGCGGCCCACGCGGAGACGTACGCCCGGCGCGTGCGGGAGCTCGCGCAGGTCCGCCGGTGCATCACGGCGTGCCACGAGCTCGCGGCGATGGGCTACAGCGTCGACTCGTTCGAGTCCTATCGGGCCGAGATCGAGAAGCGGACGCGGGCTCTCACGACCGCGGAGGTCGACGGGGAGCCGGTCCACATCGGCGACGTGCTCGCCGCGACCGTGCGCGAGATCGAGGACACGAAGCGCCGCGGGAAGGGGAGCGTCGTCGGCCACACGACGGGGCTCCGGAAGCTCGACGAGGCGATCGGAGGGTGGCAGCGCCAGCGGCTCTACGTGATCGCCGGGCGGCCCGGGATGGGCAAGAGCGCGCTCACCTCCGCGACCATCGAGCGCACCGCACCGAGCGGGCCCGGGCTCTTCTTCTCGATCGAGATGCCGGCGAACGAGGTCGGGCTCCGCCTGCTCGTGTCGGGCTCGGGAATCGACATGGCCGACGCGAAGGCGGCGCAGCTCGGCCGCGACCACTGGCTCGACCTCGCGCGTACGAGCCAGGACCTCGCGAGCCGGCCGATCTACCTCGACACCGCGACGCGCACGCTCGACCAGATCACCGCGAAGTCGCGGCGCTTCAAGGCGAAGCACGGCGAGCTCGGCTGGATCATCGTCGACTACCTGCAGCTCATGCAGGGCGACCGGAGCCTTCCGCGCGAGCAGCAGGTCTCGAGCTTCTCGCGCGAGCTGAAGGCGCTCTCGAAGGAGCTCGACGTCCCGGTGATCGCGCTCTCGCAGCTCAACCGCGCGTGCGAGGAGCGTCCGGACAAGCGCCCGCAGATGAGCGACCTCCGTGAGAGCGGCGCGATCGAGCAGGACGCCGACGCGATCGTCTTCGTCTACCGCCGCGGGTACTACGCCGCGCAGATGAAGTCGACGAAGTCGACGAAGCGCGGCCGGTGGGACGCGGAGTCGGAGATCGCGCCGGGTGACGACGACGGCGTCACTGAGCTCCTCATCGCGAAGAACCGCGGCGGCGCGCCCGGGATCGTGAAGTGCCTCTTCCAGGGGCCGCACGCGCGGTTCGTCGACCTCGACGACGGACGTACGGGCTCCGCCCCGGACGAGTACGAGCGCCACAACGCCCACCACTGGAGCGATGACGATGCATGACCAGGATCTCGACCGAGGTGATCGACGGCCGGCTGGTGGTCCGCTTCCGCTGCGACGAGTGCGGAGCGGAGACGCCGAGCGGCCCGGGCTGGGAACCGATCAAGCCGATCCTGCCGCGTCCGGAGCCGGTGAAGCATCGGTGCCCGGCGTGCGCGAGGAGGCGCCGCGGATCGTGACAGTCGAGCAGGCACGCGCCGAACTCCGCAGGCAGAACCAGGCCCGCGCGCGCGCCGGCCGAGACACCACGAAGACCCTCCGTGAGATCGAGGCGGAGAAGGTGCGGGTCGAGCGCGAGACCGCAGCGATCGAGGCTCGCCGCGCGAAAGCTGAGGCGAAGGCGGCGTCGCAGAAAGCCCGCCGCGCCAAGCAGAGCAAGGCCGCGAAGGCCCGCCGCAAGGCCGCCGACCGCGAGCGTCGACACGAACTCGCGCGACTTCAAGAGCAGATCGATCGCCGTCGCGCCGAGGTCGCACGCGCCGAAGCCGAGAAGGCCGCCGCGCGCGAGGCGAAGCTCGCCGAGGAGAAGCGGCAGCGCGAGGAGCGCCGCGCCGCGTGGGCGTTCGCACGATCGCCGGAAGGGCGCGCACTAGCCGCCCAGCGGAAGCAAGACCGCGAGAACGACCACAAGGCGACCATCCGCGCCGAGAACGATCGCGAGACCCTCCTCGCGCTCTACGACCACCCGGCGACCGCGCGGTTCCTGCGGCTCGTCAACGCGACGCGCTGGGAGCCCGAGGTCCACCTGCCGGCGTGGCTCGACGCGGCCGAGGAGATCCCTGAGGACCTCCGGAGCTTCGCGCTCCACGTCCGCGCCGAGTTCGACCCGCTCCACCGCGTCGCGATGAAGATCGCGGCGATGGGTGGCGACATCCTCGGCGTGATCGGACGGCTCTACGGGCTCACACGCGAGCGGATTCGGCAGATCGAGGAGGATGGCCTCCGGCACCTGCGCGCGATGGCCGAGGTGAAGCGGCTCCACGTCTTCACCGAGATCGAACCGACCACCACCTACAAAATCGCGGAGCGTGCAGCATGACCGACCACCGCCTGAACGCAGCCTTCGAGCGCCTCCGCCGCGGCATGCGGCTCCTCGCGGACTCGCTGACGTCGTACGAACAGCACGGCACCCGGAGTGCCGACAAGGTGGTCACGGACGCGAAGGCTGTGGCGTCCGCGTGTTGGGATGTCGTGGTCGAGATTGCGAGGGCGGCATGAGCGCCACCGACGACACGCCGGAGGAGATCCGGCGGATGAAGACGAGCGAGATCGTGGAAGCGATCGCGCGCGCCCACGCCGGGACGACGCCCGATCCGCGCGGACCAGGGTTCGTCGCGGAACACGCCGATCGGATGAGGTCGATCGTTCCGCTCTGCGCCGAACTCGACGCCCGCATCCCGGCGAGGGAGTCGTGATCACCTCCAACCCCAAGATCCGCGGCGGCGAGCCGTGCGTCTCCGGCACCCGCGTCCCCGTGAGCGCGCTCGTCTACCGGGCGCTCCACCAGGAGACGGTGGAGACGATCGCGGCGGACCTCAGCCTGAACCCCGACGTGGTCCGCGCGGCCCTGCGGTGGGCGTCCGAGCGGATCGGCGATCTGCGCGAGAAGGATCGGAGGTGGCCGTGAAGCTCGCGCCCTCCCACGTCCCGCACCCCGTCGTGATCCTCGCGATCGACCCCGGCCGCGTCTCCGGCTGGGCCCTGTACGTCCACGGGCAGCGCCTCGACTCCGGCATCGCGAACACGGTCGAGACGAGGCGGGCGGCCGTCGAGCTCGCGCAGGCAGCCGAGCGCGACTCCGGCTGCCGGCTCGTCGTCGTCGGTGAGACCTGGCAGGCCTCTCGGCACGCGAGCCGGGACCGGCGGATGAACGCCGCGACGCTGGCCGGCCTCGGGGCTGCCTGGGGCCTCTGGCTCGCCGCGCTCGAGGAGCGCTGGCACCCGAAGCGTCGCGTCATGCGCTGCCCTCAGACGGCCTGGAAGCGGGCCATCGTCGGCAGTCCGTTCGCGAGTCACGCCGTGAGCATGATCGCCCTGGCGAGGCGCTACGGCGACCGGCCCGAGGACGAGCTCGCGGCCCTCGCGATCGGCGAGTGGGCGAGCAGGGCGGGTGAGGTTGCGAAGAAGATCCCGAAGAGGAGGGCGGCATGATGGGGTTCCCGTTGAAGTGGCCGAAGCCGAAGCCCGCGATCCACGGCGGGATCATCCCGACGTCGCGTCCAGCGCCGCCACTACCGCCGCGCCTGTCCGCGGCCGAGTGCGACCGGATCGTCAACGACATCACCGAAATCGCCGCGTCCATCGGGCTTCCCACCATCGCACCCGTCGTCCTGACGCCGGCCGAGAGGTTCCGGGCGGCGGTGGATGGGCTGACGGTCGAGAACCTTCGAGGGGGTCGATGAACTACAGAGCAAACTGGTACGAAGTGTGGGTCTGCGGCGATGCCCTAGATCTCGACTACCTGGAAACCAGCGACCTCCTTCGCGAGCGCGACCGGATCTCGGTCGGCGCCGCGCTCACGGAGTTCTTCGCGCTCTTGCGTGTGGTCGACGCTTTCGAGCGCGGATTCCAACGCGGGCTTTTCGTGGCCGAGATGGAGAGCTTCGAGACGAAGTAGCCCCGAAACGAAACGCCCCGGCCAGGGTTCGGACCTGACCGGGGCAGTCACCGCAGCGCGACCCACGAAGACATCCCTCGCTACCACGAGAGGTGCCTTCGATGCAAGTTGTTTCGCTGCCCCACGTAGATACCGCCGCGCGCTGGACTCGTCCGAGGTTGCCGCGGCAGATCCGCGCGACGACGCCGTTCGGTGAACAGCTCGGGCTCTTCGCTCCGTCGATTCTTCGGCGTCGAGCGGTCCGCACACGCAAGGCCGTCGCCTTCGTCGCGATCGACGGATCCCGATCGGTCCGGTGGAGCGTCGACACGGTGCCGCTCTCCGAGGTCGCCACGGGCCGCGCGCGCGACCATGGGGCCGATGGGACGTTCACTGTCCGGCAGGGGTACGTCGGCCTCGACTCGCGCCGGTACCGAGACGATGACGTCGCGCAGGACTTCGTGGTCCGGCATCCCGAGGGCGCCTCGCTGTCCGAGGTCGCCGAGGCCCTCCGGCTCGGCAAGAGCACCGTCGACGACGTCGAGCGCCGGGCGATGACGAAGCTCCTCGCTCGAGCGCGAGCCGGAGATCGCGACGTCCGCCGGTGGTTCTTCGCCCTGGCGCAGCACATCGGCCTCGACCGGATCGCGGGCGAGTTCGACGACGAAGAGGAGGACGAGGATGTCTGAGCGAGCCCCGGACGATGGAAGCCTCGGCGTGGTACGGAGAAATCTCAGATCGAGTGCGAGCAAGCCCGAAGGGCGGGCGAAGCACGAGACACAGGTTTCTCGGTCTGAGGCGAGAGGTGTGTTCGTGGCCAGCAACGCGCGCGCGACCGGTTATAGCGGGAGGGCCCCGTGGCATCCCGGCTGACCCTCACGCTCGAAGTCCAGGTCCGGATCTGCAACCTGGTGTCGGCCGGGGTCCCTCTGCCTCGGGCAACCCCGATGGCGGGCATCCCCTGGAACACAGCGAAGAAGTGGGCGCGCCTCGGGCGTGACGGGGTCGAGCCATACGTCGGCTATGTCGTGGCCATCGAGGCGGCGAAGGCGGCGTTCACGGTGGGGTGCGTGGACAAGGTCCAGGCCAAGGCGGACGTCGACTGGAAGGCCGCCGCCTGGATGCTCGAGCGTCGTGACCCGCACTTCCGGAAGGTCGAGGGCCGGAAGGTCGAGGCGAGCGTCCAGCACTCCGGTGGTGTGAACCTGGGGGCGCTGTCCAAGGAAGACCGGCAGGCGCTTCGGGCAATCCTCGCGAAGGCGCGATGAACGACCCGCTGAGCCCCGACGCGGCGCTCGGTCGGCTCGACATCGACGAGACGATGGCCGAACTCGATCGGCTCGACGTCGCCGAGGATGGTCTTGCGAAGTTCGTCGAACTCGCGTGGCCCCAGGTCGAACCGGGGCGGTTCATGTCGAACTGGCACGTCGAACTGATCTGCGAGCACCTCGAGGCCGTGCACCGGTGCGAGATCCGGGACTTGCTCATCGAGATCCCGCCGGGCTGCATGAAGTCGCTCACGGTCGCGGTGTTCTACCCGGCGTGGGTCTGGTCGAGAGACCCGGGGCACAAATTCATCTTCGCGACCTACGCCCAAGACCTGTCCGATCGTGACGCGAAACGGCACCGCGACCTCATCGCGAGCCCGTGGTACCAGGCGCGATGGGGGGCGGCGTGCTCCATCGGGGGCGACCAGGTCCAACAGGTCCGGTTCTTCGAGAACGCGCAGAAGGGCTTCCGCTTCTCGACTTCGGTCGGCGGCATCGCGACCGGCCGACACGCCGATACCCTCGTCTTCGACGACCCGAACAAGGCGCAGGACGCCGACGCGGGATCGTCTGAGGCGCGCGAGAGGTTCGACAAGTCGCACACGTTCTGGTCGCGCACGATGGCGACCCGACAGGCGAACCCGGACACGACTCGCCGGATCGTGATCGCCCAGCGACTACACGACGACGACGTTCCAGGTAGGCTTCGCGCCGAGGGGTACGAGTGCCTGACCCTTCCGATGCGGTACGATCCGAAGATCGTGTCCGTGCCGCTCCCGTCGAAGAGCGACCCGCGCGAGGAACCCGGCGAGCTCCTCTGGCCGGACCGGTTCCGCGAGGAGGGTGTCGCCTTGCTCGAGCGGCGACTCGGACCGATCGCCGCCGCGGCGCAGCTCCAACAGACTCCCGTCCCCGACTCGGGCGCGCTTTTCAAGATGGAGCACTTCCGATTCTGGAAGCGCCTGCCGGACCTCGCCTCAGCCACCGTGATCGCGTCGTGGGACTGCACCTTCAAGGGGTCCGACGACTCGGACTTCGTTGTCGGCCAGGTCTGGGCCCGGGTCGGCGCCGACTTCTACCTCCTCGACCAGGTGCGTGGACGGTGGACGTTCACCGAGACGTGCAAGGCCTTGAAGGCGCTGGCCGCGAAGTGGCCCGATGCCGTCGCGAAGCTGGTCGAGGACAAAGCGAACGGTTCAGCGGTCATCGACGTCATGAAGCGGTCCGTGTCTGGTCTCCTGCCCGTGGAGCCGCAGGGCGGCAAAGAGGCGCGCGCGAACGCGGTGTCGCCGCTGTACGCCGCCGGGAACGTCTACATCCCGGACCCGTCGAACCACGGGTGCGAATGGGTCTCCGACTACATGACCGAGCACGTCCGGTTCCCGCGCGGAGCCAACGACGACCAGGTCGACTGCGCGACTCAGGCCCTCTCGTACCTCTACGGGTCCGGCTCCTCCATGGCCGACTGGCTCGCTGCCGCCGACGCCGGGTGGTGACCCCCCGGACGATCCCGGCCACGCGGGCGACCGTGAGCCGCCGTGTCCCGACGATCGAACCGCCTGCGCGCAGCCCCGCCGCCTCCCGCTCCCCCACCTCCGGCGGACGCGGTCCGGGCCGATGCCTGGCAGAACGTATTGACCGGGCTCGGCACTTCTCTCGACCCGCTCTCGCAGGCGACGGTCGTCGCATCTCGGCAGTCGTGGACTCAGTCGACGTTCGAGACGCTGTACTACGAGGACACGATCGTCGCGAAGATCGTCGACCTCGTGATCGAGGACGCGCTCCGGCAGTCGTTCCGAGTCGAGCTCGTCCCGACGTCGGGCGAGGTGCCCGAGGACGCCACGGTTCGCGCGTCGAACATCATGCGCCGCGTCCGGGCGCTGAAGGTCGAGGAGCGGTTCACGGAGGGCGCGCGCTGGGGCCGGCTCTACGGCGGCGGCGCGGTGTACGTGGCGCTCGGGCCCGAGTCGGGCGATCCGAGCCTGCCGATCGCCGACACGCGCCCGCGGATCCTCGCGCTGTCCGTGTTCGAGCGCGACGAACTCGTCCCGCGCCGGTGGTACTCGGACCCGCTCGACCCGGAGTACGGACACGCCTCAGCGTGGGACGTCTACCCGAAGGCGATCACGACGACCGAGCCGCAGGCGGCGACGCGCACGGTCCACACCTCGCGGCTCCTGAAGTTCGAGGGTCTCGCGCCATCGAAGGTCGAGCGGCAGCGGCAGAACGGGTGGAGCCCGTCGGTCCTGACGCGGGTCATCAACTCGATCCGCGACGCCTCGCAGAACTGGCGCTCGATCGGGCTCATCCTGAACCAGGCGCACCAGGCGGTCTTCAAGCTGAAGGACCTCGTGTCGATGGTCGCGAACGGCCACAACGGAAAGCTCCAACGGCGGATGGAGATCACGAACCTCATGCGCTCGATCTCGCGCGCGGTCATCGTCGACGCCGACTCGGAGTCGTTCGAGTACCACAGCGCAAACCTCTCCGGGCTCGATGCGATCGCGGAGAAAACGTTCCAGTGGCTTGCAGGAGTCGCGGGCGTCCCGGTCACGCGCCTGTTCGGCATGTCGCCGGCCGGCATGAACGCGACCGGCGAGAGCGACATGCGACAGTGGTACGACACGGTGCAGAGCTACCGTGAGCGCGAGCTCGGGCCGAACCTCGAGAAGATGGTCCGACTCATCGCGGCCGAACTCGGCGACCCGACGCCGGGCGACTGGACCGTGGTCTGGCCGTCGCTCTGGCAGATGTCTCCGACGCAGGAGGCGGCGTACCGCAAGGACGTCGCGACCACCGACCAGATCTACGTGACGAGCCAGGTCCTTACGCCCGAGGAGGTCGCGGCGACGCGGTTCGGCGGCGGGACGTGGTCGCCCAACTCGCCAACGCTCGACCTCGACCTTCGGCGGCGGCTCGCCGGCCTGCGGGACGAGCCCGAGGGAGACGACTCGGAGTCTTCCGCGTGACCGCGACCGTCGGCGTCCGCCGGCTCCTCGAGCAGCTCCACCAGGCGAAGGTCCAACCGCAGAGGCGCCGAATGACGAAGGCGGAACGGACCCCAGCGCAGCCGACGGGAGCCGAACTCGCCTACGCGAAGGCGCTGCGGAACATCGTCACGAGCATCGGCAAGGCGACCCGGCGGCACATCGTGCCGATCATCCCGCAGGTTGCGGCGCCCGAGGAGGCGCGCACGGACGCGGCCGGGGACATCTCGACCGCCGTCGCGCTCGATCGTCTCCGTGACGAGATCCGCGAGATCGTGGCCGAGGCGGCGATCGCGGGGATCATCGAGTCGGCCCTCGACCGGACGAGCCGCCACAACCTCGGCGAGATGTCGCGCGTCCTCGGGATCCAGCCCGAGAACCTCGACCCGCTCCTCGCCGAGACGATGACAGGGTGGCGCGCGGAGAACGTCGCGCTGATCCAGTCGATCGGTGAGGAGTACCTCGCCGAGGTCGAGCGGTACGTGACGATCGCGTCGACCGAGGGCATCCGCGCCGAGGAGCTCGCCAAGGCGCTCGTCGACCGGCTCGGGGTCGCGCAGTCGCGGGCCGAGCTGATCGCGGTCGACCAGGTCCTGAAGGCAAACGCCCAGCTCGGCATGGAGCGGATGCTCGGCGTCGGGGTCACGCGGTACGAGTGGTCGACGGCGCGCGACGCCCGGGTGCGACCCGGTCACAAGTCGCTCGACGGGACGATCCACCGCTGGGACCAGCCGCCGATCGTCGACCCGAAGACGGGGCGCCGCGAGCACCCGGGACGCGACTACCGTTGTCGGTGCGCGGCTCTGCCGGTGCTCGACGACTGAGGCGCGGACAGCCCCCGGACGATTGATTTCGCCTTCGTGCAGGGTCCGATGCGTGACCAAGGTTTCGCGCATCGACGTCTCCGGCCGCCTCGGCAAGATCGAGCGCACGCCCGCGGGCGCGTACCGGATCCCGGCCTACGTGACCCGGGTCGGCGTCCTCGAGTACATGCGCGAGGACGGGTCGATCCAGCGTGAGTACCGGCCGCCCGAGGAGGTCTCCTCGGATGCCTCGCTTCAGTCGCTCGCCGACGCGCCGATCACGGACTTCCATCCGTACGCCGCGGTCAACCCGCTGAACTTCCGCGAGTTCGCGGTCGGCCACATCACCGGCGCTCCGGCTCCGGCGATGGACGGGGACTTCGTCGCGGCGACCATGGTCGTCTCAGACGCGCGCGAGATCGCGATGATCGACGCGGGCGAGCGGGTCGAGAACTCGTGCGGCTACGACTGCGTGCTCGACATGGCGCCCGGCGTCTCGCCTGCGGGCGAGCCGTACGACGCCGTCCAGCGGAACATTACCTACAACCACGTCGCGCTCCTGCCGAAGGGCTTCGGACGCGCCGGGACTGACGTTGCGCTGCGCCTCGACTCGAAGGGCGCACCCGTCATCCGACTCGACTCTGCCGGGAACTCCATCCCTCTCGGCCAAGGGACCAACAGCATGAGCAAGAAGAGCTCGCGAACCGACGAGGACACGTCGGCGAGCGAAGAGGCGTCTTCGACCTCGACCGATGCCGAGGTCTGCGCGACCTGCGGCGCTCCGGTCGATGCCGAGGGCAAGTACGTGGCCCCGACCGAGGGAGAGCCCGCGGGCGAGACCGAGGATCGCGCCGACATGAAGGAGATGCGCAAGCGCGCCGACTCGCTTCAGGCGCAGCTCGACGCCGCGAACGAGACGATCACGAAGCTCCGATCGGGTCGCACCGATTCGGACCTTCGCAGGGTCGTCCGTGAGCGCGCGTCGCTCGAGCGGACCGCGCTGAAGGTCGGCCTCGACGAGGCGCGACTCGACGCGCTCGACGACGAGGCGGTCCGTCGCGAGGTGATCGTGAAGGTCTTCCCGGACCGCAAGCTCGACGGCAAGTCGGCTGCGTACGTCGAAGCCGCCTACGACACCGCGCGCGAGGTGATCTCCCGCGGCGAGTACCGCCCGACGGTCGCCGCGGACGTGAAGGCGCCGGCCCGCGCCGACGCGAAGACCGGGAGCGACGACGTCATCGCCGCGACCAAGGCCCAGCTCCGGAAGGACGGTATCCTGTGACGTTCCAGACCAGCTACTCGACCGACAACGCGGTGGGTCGCGCGGGCATGCTCGCCGACTTCTCCGAGCCCCACAACCGCGACACCGGCATCGCCTCGGCGGCGATCGGCGTCGGCCTCGCCGTCATCAAGCACGCGACCGGCCGGCAGGTGTCCCCCATCTCCGACGTCACCGCCGACGTCGACACGATCGTCGCGAGCGGCGGGGCGACCGCGGCGACCGCGCAGACGATCCAGACGACCGCGCTGAACGGCGCGATCGGCCAGGGCCGCATCGTGCCGGCGCAGCAGATCTCGCTCGTGCTCTCGTCCCACGCGGACTGGAACGCGACGGTCGCGACGGTCTACGGCGAGGACGCGGACGGCGCGACCATCGCCGAGGACGTCCTCATCCCGGACGCGGGCAACCAGACCGTGAAGACCAAGGCGGCCTTCGGTCGGGTGACCGCCGTCTACCTCCCGGCCCAGGGCGGCACCGGCGGCACGTTCACCGTCGGCACCTCGCCGGACGCCGCGGAGTATTCGCGCGCCGACCTGCGCGGCGTCGCCGAGTGGCAGGCGGCCCACATGCCCTACGACACGACCACGTTCACGGACGGCCAGTACGACGCGAACGAGGATCTCCCGGTCATCACCCGCGGTCGCGTGTGGGTGAAGGTCGAGGACGCCGTCGCGAAGGGCGACCGCGCCTACGTCCGCATCGTCACCAGCGGCTCGGATCTCCCGGGCCAGTTCGGTGGTGAGCGGTCCGCCTCGTTCGCGCTGGTGCGCGGGGCCCACTACACGACCGCCGCCGCGATCGACGGCCTCTCCGCCGTCCAGCTCTGAAGGAGAGCTCGTCATCATGACCACCCAGATCTCCCACGAAGAGAAGACCCGCCGGCAGGACGCCGCGTTCCGGGACGCCATCTACAAGATGGACCAGGACACGGCGCTCGGGACCCTCGCGAAGCTCGGCTACGACATCGACCACCTCGCGACCGTCGTCGGCATGCACCGCCCCGATGGCTCGAGCCGGAAGATGGACGCGGGCGAGTCCGCGCTCCTCGCGCGCGCGCTGATCTACATGAAGGCGCGCTCGGTCGACGTGCAGTACGCGCCGACCCGGTTCCGCGAGGTCTTCGCGAACAACCTGAACACCGAGGTCCCCCTCGGCGCGAAGCAGGTCTCGACCCCGAGCTTCGACCAGTTCGGAAAGTTCGCGCCGATCTCGAACGGCTCGAACGACCTGCCGAACATCGACGTCTCGCAGTCCGAGACGCTGAACAAGGTCTACCCGTTCGGCGGGAAGATCTCCTACACGGTCTTCGATCTCGCGGCGGCGGCGTTCAGCGGCGTCCCGCTCGAGACGAAGAAGCAGGAGGCCGCGCGCAAGGCGTGGGAGCGACAGCTCGACGAGATCGCCGCGACCGGCGAGACCTCGACCGGCATCAAGGGCATCACGAACCACGCGAACATCCAGGCGGTGTCCGCGGCGGAGGCGGGCCTCTGGAGCGCGAAGACCTCGATCCAGATCCACGCGGACGTCATCAAGATGTTCCGCGCGATCGTCTCGACCACGAAGGGCGTCGTGACCCCGACGGTTCTCGCGCTCGACGTCGACCACGACGCGCTGATCTCGGTCAAGTCGTGGTCCGCTGACAACTCGAGCAACGTCACCGTCAAGGACTTCCTCCTGAAGGCGATGCCGGGCCTGCGGATCATCCAGTGGGCGCGGCTCGACGTCGCCGACGCGGGTGGCGACGGTCCCCGGATCGTGATGTTCGGCGACGATCGCGACGTCTGCGAGTTCGTCATCAATGACATGACGATGCTCGCGCCGCAGGTGAGCGGACTCGGGATCGAGATCCCGATGTACGGCCGCACCGCGGGCATCGTGGCGAGCCAGCCGAAGGGCGTCGCGTACATGGACGACGTGTGAGCCCATGCGCCTCGAGATCACGAACCTGACGGGCCTCACGCTCCACACCGCCGCCACCGGGTCGCACCGGTCGGTTGCGGTGGAGAGCGCGCCAGTCACGATCGACCGCGAGGCCTGGGACCACACGATTCGGTGCGCTCCCTCGTTCGGCCGCATGGTCGAGCGAGGGGTCATCCTCGTTCGCGAGCTCGACGTCGAACAGCAGGAGGACGCGAGCCCTTCGCCGGGACCGGACGCACACCCGGCGCCGACCCTGCCGGACGTCGAAGCTGACCCGGTCGACAGCGCGGGGGCCACGGTTCCCGATCACGCCGAGCCCGAGCCCGTCGCCGACATCGCTCCCCCCGTCACGCAGCCTCGGCAGCAAGGCGGCGGGAAGCGGCGTCGGTGAAGGGGCTCCGTAGCCCACGACGCAAGCCGAGCGAGTCGACTCCGGTCGACACGTCCGGCTTCGAGTCGTTCGAACCGGAGACCTCGTCGAACGTTCGCCGGGTCCGATACGACACGAAGAACGAGCGGCTCCACGTCGAGTTCCGCACCGGCGCGTACCGCTACGAGGGCGTGCCGCAGACGGTCTTCGACGATCTGACGAAGGCCGAGTCCGCCGGGGCGTTCATCGCCGCGAAGGTCCGCGGCGTCTACTCCTGCGATCCGGAGCCGGCAGCATGACG
>JACCDG011325071.1_pt1 | contig 34955 bp, 29 predicted proteins | sample 7442471 | NCBI WGS metagenome assembly JACCDG01 (sample SAMN15323444, study PRJNA562643) | freshwater metagenome | isolation source: river surface water | place: USA:Blue River Watershed | collected 2017-08-17 | reverse complement strand
GAACTGCCGACATCTCCCTCTTCAGGGGAGCGCTCTACCAACTGAGCTACCCAAGCATGTATTTAATTTGTGGTCCTACCAAAACAGCCACCCAAGCAAAATACCTTATATAATATACCCTATTTTATAAGTTAATAAAAGACTTGACAAATAAATAATAAAATAATATAATGGTTGTATATTCGTAAATAAAGCTTCAAAAGCTCGGTTTTATGAAGTATACTGTATCTATCCACTAGTCGGGATTGAGACAACATAGATTTTATATAAATCTCTATTTTATTATTACATAGTATAACTATATGCAAAATATCACAAAAAGAAATATTTTTACACAGACACTCAGCATGCTTATGCTTTTGTCTATGTTCACTTTTATTAACCAAGCACGTGCAGAAGTTGACCCAACTATACCAGTTGATCCAGCAACCGTATTCACTGCTATAGAGGACGATGCACCTGAAGTAGAAGTTACACAAGGTGATCCAATTATCACTATTCTCCCCTATGATGCAGTAACTCCTGTTACTTCTTTGACAGTTGAAGCCACAACCAATGGGACATTTACAACACCTTCAACTCATACATTTACAGAAAATGGTGTTTTTGTATTCATCGCTATCGGTACCAATGGTAATGCTGTACTTGTTCCTGTCACTATTACTAATATAGTTCCTGAAGAAGTTTTTGAAGAAGAAGTAGCTGCTAGTGAAGCTGTTATCACTATCCTCCCATATGATGCAGTTACTCCAGTAACTTCTCTAACAGTTTATGCTACAACAAACGGCGTATTTACTACACCTTCATCACACACCTTTACAGCAAATGGAACATATACTTTTATCGCTATGGGTTCAAATGGGAATGGGGTACTCCGTTCAGTCACTGTCACAAATATTGATACTACTGCACCAATAATCACTGTTGATCCATACACTACTACTAACACACCTGGTCCTATTACTGTTACTGCACATACAAATGAAGGAACACTAGATTTCTCTTCACATGTATTTACTACTAACGGATCATTTACTTTCACTGCAACAGATGCAGCTGGTAACCAATCTACAAAAACAGTAACTATCACTAATATCGTACCAGTCATTGTAACAGGAGGAGGAAGCTCAGGTAGTTCATCATCTGGCGGAACAATTGACTACTGTAGTAATATCCCTGGTAATCAGCTAGTCGTTCCATCAGCATACACTGCAGATGCAAATCGTGTCTGTACATTTGGAACAGTAACCACTACAACAACAGATACTACTCCTGTAGGACAAGTATTGGGTGCTTCTAAATTCGTGTTTACTCTTGAAATGGCACTCGGTGATAAAAATGATGAAGTCAAAGAATTGCAAGACCGTCTCATTGCAGATGGATACATGACTGGCCCGAGTACAGGATACTTTGGACTTAAAACACTCGCAGCTGTTCGTAAATTCCAAAAAGCTCATGGTATACGCACAGTAAACGGTGTTGTCTACACAACAGGTAATGTTGGTCCCCTCACTCTCGCAGCGCTTAACAAATAAAGCCTAATCGTACTGCTCTTGCATAAAGAGCAGTATCATTTATACTTTATTTATGAAACAATTTTTCAAAAAATACTTTATACCTCATGATGGCAATGATCATCATCCATATGCACTACGCTATGCAAATATTCGTAATGCGCTTGTTCTTGTTTTGGTATTTCAGATCACCAACTCTTTGATCCTTCCATTGGTTGAACGTGACATAACCATCCGTGCTCGTACACAGCTTGCAGCGGTACTTCCTGTTATTTTGGCTAATCTCACCAATACTGAACGCCAGAATCAAAAATTAGAGCCTTTACAGACAAACGAACTGCTCAACCGTGCTGCAGCACTCAAAGCCCAGGATATGGCGCAGAAAGGCTATTTTGCCCATATTAGCCCAGATGGGACGACTCCATGGTATTGGCTTGATACTGTAGGTTACAAATACAAATATGCTGGGGAAAATTTGGCAATTGATTTTATCAATTCAGAAGACGTTACCACAGCCTGGATGAATAGCCCTACCCACCGTGCCAATATTATCAAAGATAAATATACCGAAGTTGGCACAGCAACAGCAACTGGTATGTATCAGGGTCATCAAACGATCTTTGTCGTACAAGTCTATGCACGACCGATAACAGACAAAAATAAAACCCTCATGAAAAATCCTATTGTCGAAGAAACAAAAAATACACCTTTAGAAAAATTCAATAGCTTAGAATACAGAAGATAGTATGGATACTTTTTTTGTCGCATACAAACCAGTATTCACTGTTATCCATGTCCTCGCAGTAGTGTTTGGTATGGGTGGGGCGCTCATGTCTGATGTATTGTTCAATTTTTTCACCAAAGACCGTGAATTATCACAAAATGAATTAAAAACACTTTCTATTCTTTCCAAAATTGTACTGACCACACTACCTATAATCATACTCTCTGGATTTCTTATTTTCTTAAGTAATGTAGACAAATATATCCATTCAGCAAAATTCCTCGCTAAAATGACACTGATGGTTATACTCCTAGTGAATGGCCTGGTACTAGATAAATACATTTGGTCACACTTACTCAAAAAAAAGTTTTTTACTTCAATAAAAGAAAAAAAATTCAGGATCCTATCATTTATCTGTGGATCTATTTCTGTCATCACATGGCTATGCATCTGCACGCTGGGTGTCCTCGATAGTGTCGCACTCTCGTATTGGAAAATAATCGGTATATACACAGTACTCATCTTTACTGCATTCCCGATTGCATTAGCTATTGAATATAAAGAATTTGAACAACATATTTTACAAAAGAAAAATCACGACTAGCGTCGTGATTTTTTTATAAATGATTGTGTGCGTTTATCTTTGTGGAATGTGATAGCGAATCGATGTGCTTCGCTATTGGAAAGGAGGATTTCTTTCCTGTACTTTTTGGCAATCACGGCATCACCCAATATATCTTTGGGTTTATGATGTTCGTCTTTGAGTACTGACACTGTAGGTATGGTAACTTGATAAAATTTGAGCACTTGCTCTGCTACACGCAACTGGGCAATACCACCATCAACCACAACAACATCAGGTAACCCCCACTCACTGTGGCGAAAACGACGCATCAGTACTTCATGGAGTGCACCTGTATCATTGGCATCTTTTTGTGAACGAATAGTGAATTTGCGATATTCTGCCTTGTCGACTTCTCCATTCTGCACTACGGTCATTACCCCGACCATGTCTTTACCACCGAGGTGAGCAATATCATAGGACTCTATACGGACAGTAGTAGTATCATCTCTCTTACCTTCCAAAAAATCTGATTTGATAACAGCAATGTCGTTGATATGAGTTAATGCAAAAAGTTGCTTTTTAATTATGTGTGCTTGTTCGAACTCGAGTGTTTTTGCATAGTGCATCATATCTTTGGTGAGACTACGGACAATATCAGTTTTCTTGCCTTGGAAAAAGAGTACGATGTTTTTGATATTTTTTTTGTACTGCAAGAGTGCTTCACTATTACTAGTATCTGGGGTGAGTCCGAGCTGTTTATAAAATTCGTACTTATCTTTCTGAATAGAGCGATTATCGATATAGGGAAAAATACGACGGATAATACGCAAGCCTTCTTTGATCGCACCACCATTAGAAAATGGCCCGAAAATATGTTTTGGTTTTATATGCTCTAATTCTTGTTCTATTTTGAGTGTTCGCCCACGGATCACTTGCAATTGCGGAATCGGGTCACGCGTGATGATCACATAGTTCCAACTTTTATTATCTTTTTCTTTGGTATTGTATTTGGGCTTGAACTTTTTGATTAGCTCTGCCTCGAGTAAAAGTGCTTCGAGCGCAGTGTCAGTCTCGGTAAAATCTATCTGCGTCGCAAGTGCCACCATGTCACCGATACTGACACTGCGCTTCTCGGTAATATCTTTGGAGAAATAACTCGCTACCCGCGACCGCAATGATGTTGCCTTGCCGATATACAGAATATCACTCCCCTTTTTAAAGAAATACACACCCGGATTATCTGGAAGTTTTATTTTTTTGAGTTCTTGACTCTTCATACTATTTTTTCCTTAAAATCTTTTTGAGATATTGTCCAGTGTAGCTGTTTTTGTTATTGGCAACTTCTTCGGGTGTGCCACGGGCGACGAGTTGCCCACCACCGACACCACCTTCAGGGCCGATGTCGAGGATATAATCGGCACATTTGATAATATCCATACTGTGTTCGATCAGGATAACGGTATTACCTTTGTTGACGAGCATATTTAATACATCGAGGAGTTTGGCGACGTCATCGTAATGCAGTCCGACTGTTGGTTCGTCGAGGAGGTAGATTGTCTTCTCGATATGCGGACGGTAGAGTTCACTCGATATCTTGACACGCTGTGCTTCCCCGCCAGATAATGTCGTCGCACTCTGCCCGAGTTTCAAATAATTGAGCCCAACATCATTGAGTGTTTTGAGCCGGTCATAGATTGCAGGGATATCTTGGAAAAATACGAGTGCTTCCTCGACAGTCATCTGTAACACATCATAAATATTTTTCTTCTTGTATTTGACAGTGAGGGTTTCTTTGTCAAACCTTTTTCCATTACAGACATCACAGGTGACGTACACTGTCGGGAGAAAATGCATCTCGACAGCAATCTCGCCATTACCTTCACAGGCTTCACAACGACCACCTTTGACGTTAAAAGAGAATCTATTGGATTTCCATCCACGCAAACGTGCATCATCGGTCGTGGCAAACATATCACGGATATGGGTAAATGCGCCAGTATACGTAGCCAGATTTGATCGTGGTGTACGGCCTATCGGTGACTGATCGATAAGGATTGCGCGTGATACATATTCGGTCCCGGTAAATGATGCACAGTTAAATACTTTTGCTGTTCGGTATTTCCTCTCGAGACGGGCTTGTAGATTTTTATGGACGATTTCGTACATAAATGAGGATTTCCCCGATCCGGATACACCAGTGATACAGACCAATTTACCGAGTGGGATCTCGGCCTGCATATTTTTGATATTGAATACATTTCCATTAACTATCTTGAGCGAGCCTTTATCATTGGTTCTTCGTTTTTCGGGAATAGGAATAGTTAATTCATGACGCAAATATCCAAGTGTTCTACTACCACTCGTATTTTTCTTTTGCGCAAGCAAATCTGACAAATATCCCATAGCAATAACTTCTCCACCATGGACACCAGCTTTGGGACCGATATCGATAATATAGTCTGATGAATAAATTGTGTCTTCATCATGTTCGACAACGAGGATAGTATTACCAAGGTCACGCAAATCGGTCAGTGTATTGATGAGTCGTTCATTGTCACGTTGATGGAGCCCTATGGTTGGTTCATCGAGGACATACAGTGCCCCGACGAGTCGTGAACCGAGCTGGGATGCAAGGCGGATACGTTGGGCCTCTCCACCTGATAGTGTGTTGGCTCGTCTATCGAGAGATAAATATTCGAGCCCAACATTGAGCATAAACTGCAATCGGTCGGTGATTTCTCGAAGTACCGGGAGTGAAATATCTTTTTCGTTTCCAACAAGTTTCAGGTTTTTTATAAAAGCCTGTGCGTCTTTGATGGACATCGAAGTAAAATCAACGATATTTTTACCTATTTTAAAATCTCCACCGATCATTACATGCAATGCTTCCTTCCTGAGACGTTTCCCATTACAGGAACTACATTCATCAAGCGCAGCAAAATATTTGGTACCCAATCCATTACATTCAGGACATGCACCGTATGGTGAGTTGAAAGAAAATAGTCGAGGTTCGAGTTCTGGGAAAGAAAATCCATCATTTTTACATGCGAACTTTGCAGAAAGGATAAACTCTTCACCCAAAGCCTTCTGTTTATCTGAAGGTGTCAATGGAAAATCGCCGAAATGTATCGTCACGAGTCCATCAGATTCTGTCAGCGCACGTTCGACTGCTTCGGAAAGCCTCATACGAGATCCTTCTTTGTCATCTTTGAATTCATGAAGCGCTAGTGTATCGACGACGACATCAATCTCGTGTTTTTTGTTTTTTGATAGATCTATTCTATCTCGGAGGCTTTTGATTGTGCCATCGACCCGTACATCGCTATATCCTTTGCCGAGCAAATCATAGAGCATTTGGTAGTGTTCACCTTTGCGTCCACGAAGGAGCGGCGCGAGTATCGTCACCTTTGTTTCATTCCATTTGACCCCCATGAGTTCTTTTTTTGTGCCAGAATTTTTCTTGAGGTGAGTTTGTACTTTTTCAAAAACGAAAGTGATAATTTCTTCATGGGAAAGCTTTTTGATAGATTCACCACATTCTGGACAGTGAGGAGTCCCAATACGTGCATACAGTACACGGAGGTAGTCATAGATTTCTGTAATTGTTGCAACAGTCGAGCGTGGGTTGTTGGAGCGGGATTTCTGATCGATAGAAATAGCTGGTGAAAGCCCAGTAATCTCGTCGACATCTGGCTTGGGCATTTGGTTGAGGAATTGCCGCGCATAAGCAGAGAGTGATTCGACATAGCGACGTTGCCCCTCGGCAAAGATGGTATCAAAAGCAAGTGATGACTTCCCCGATCCTGACATACCGGTCACTACGGTCATCGTATTTCGTGGGATTTCGACGTCTATATTCTTCAGATTATGAGTCCGAGCACCTTTAACGGTAATATATTCAAGTGGCTGATTTTTCTTTGGCATTTATGCAGTATAGCACAAATGTCAATAGCAAAAAACCTCCTTATGAGAGGTTTTTTAGAAAGGATGAATTATTTTTGATTCATATTACTTTTTATAGCATCTATACATGCCCTTAATTCTGGGGTTTCAGTCCAATCACACATTCCTGTTGGTTGCATTTCACAACGTGATGAATATTCTTTTACACAAGAATATTTTGGTATCCAATCACAAGTTGATGGCATAGAATCTGGATTAGTACTAATCGTGCAAATAGTCTTACCATTACAACCACTGGCTATTTTACACCCTTTACCAACAAAACGAGGATCTTTTTCTAATACTGGTTTCTTGTCATCAGTCTTTATTAAATTGTACTTATCAATAGCTGGACTTCCCCAAATATTTGGATAAACTGTATAAATTCTTTCGCAATTTTGCAGAATAATTCCTGTATAAGCTCCTGAATATCCATGATACTCACCTACTTTATTTCCATCAATATCAAAAGTTGCCCCCGGGCCATCATATGCATTTAATCCAGTTGAATAATAGATTTTCCCATCAATTTTACATTCACTGATTTGTCCATTTTTAAATTCATCATATGCTTTTTTCAGTCCGATTGAGATACTGCTTGGTAATGTAGGATTAGGTAATTCCTTAACTTCTGTGTTATCTTTGTTGCAATCTATTGCTTTTATTTTTGCTCTTGTCTGTGGACCAACAAAACCACTTTTGGTGATATTGTTACTTGCTTGGAAAGCTTGTACTGCTTTAAATGTTCCACGACCAAAGTATCCGGTAGTGAGTGATTTGAGGTATCCTTGTTCTGACAAGAAATTCTGAAGCATAGATACATCTGTGTATTTGTCATTGTCTTTCATACCATAGCGCAGGTTGCGAGTAATGTCTGCGCAGACTACTGAGGGGTTGGGGTCGATGTCGCCTAGTGGAGGTGTGAGAGCAAAAGCCAAAATTGGTGCAACAACCATAATAAGACCTAGGACCAGACCAATTTTTTTGTTAAAAAATAGTGATTTTTTCATATGTAATTACTTACCTTTTAATACATACATTATACATTATTTGAGCCAGAAGGTACAGACATCCAACCCCCATCATATAAAAAACCTCCGTGTGGAGGTTTTTAAAATTTAAGAAAGAAGATGGTTAAAAACCTGAATCTTGAACGAAAGAAACATGTCTTTGATCATAATCATCTGGTCTTCGATTTTGATTTACCCAAATAACTTTTGAGTTATTATAGATTTGATGAAAATCACCACAACTGCATTGAACTCTTGTCACTATTGATCCATGTGATTGAGTATGTAATTTGATGATGTTGTGCCCTATAGGGGCGTTTTGGTTGATCTCTTGTATAAGGAGATCTTTTTTTTCATTTTGCATGATTTTTATTTTTTTGTTAAAGAATTAAATTAAAGAACAAAGAACTCCTCATTTTTTAATGAAGAGTTCTTTGTTGATTCCAATTAGCTTTTATTAGATACAAGAAACAGCCCTCCATGAATGTATGAAGGTAAAGAAGAAAATACTGTTTTTTGTGTTTTGCTTATGCATAATTTATGTATACCATACTCAAATGGATAGATCTATTTGTTTTTCCACAGATACTGTATTACTTTAACGGTATCACCACCTCTTGTTCTCCGTCGGCGTATGATGCAACTTGGTATTGGTCAAAATAGATAGTGAGTGCATCGGGGGTAAATGTATAGATAGTAAAATTCTCTGGTACTGGCTCGGTACCGTCATATATAGTCTGTAGTACAAATTCATACTGGTCTGTATCATAGACAAGTTCATCAAATGTTTTTTTGTATTCAACAGCAGGAGTAAATTTTTTGAGTAATTGCTTTCTAGACTCTTCTGATAGGAATGTGTAGATATCTGTTTCTTTGATATTTTTAGCTTTGAGGATATCTGTAAGTGTTATAATTTTTTTACTTCTCACATCGTAATTCAATGTCTTGAGATCTTCAAATCCATGCGCTCCACCTTGGAATGCACCGTATGAAAATAGTACACTGATAAAATCATCATTAACTTGTATTGCTGTATACCTACCATACGCAGGGAATTTATCATCTTCAGTAAAAATCTGTTTTGTAAAATCTTTACCTCCATTTGCTGGGTCTGTATCAAACCGAACTTGCAAATTGGATTGTGATGTCAGATTGTGTTCAGCAATAAAATCCATATAAAAATCATAGATCTTTCTATTTTCCCTACCGTCAATGTTTACAAATTCCGGATATTCAATATCTATAGTTGTGTACTGATTACTCTGTATAATCTTTTTTGTCTGGAAATAAGATTCATTCACTAATCCATCAGTCGGCAGAGTTTGTGGTGTAGGTATCATTGGTACATGTGTTTTTGGATTATGGATTCGTTGATACATATCCCAATAATGAATACCACCAAGCACGAGAGTCGCGAGGAGCATAAAATAATAGATTGGCCGAGTTTTGTGTGTTTGCATATATAGTAAGTATACTCTTGTTTATTTTTTTACCAAACGATCTTTTAGTACAATAATTTCATCGCGGAGGATCGCTGCTGTTTCAAAGTCGAGTTCTTTGACTGCATTGTTCATTTCTTTCTCTTTGAGCTTAATTAATTTCTTTGGATCTTTGGCAAATACTTTGGCATCGATATCCAAATTCATCATAACGGCTTTTTTGTGTTCACTTTCGAGCTCCTGGGTAATGTCTTTGATCTTTTTGATAATTGTCTTTGGTGTTATGCCGTGAGCTTTGTTATAGGCAATCTGTTTTTCTCGGCGACGGTTGGTTTCCCCTATTGCTCTATCCATCGAGCCTGTCATGCTATCTGCATACAGTATCACATGACCTTTGACATTACGTGCAGCACGACCAATAGTCTGGATGAGTGAAGTTTCTGAACGCAAGAATCCTTCTTTGTCTGCGTCGAGGATACCGATGAGCTCTACTTCTGGTAAATCGAGCCCTTCACGGAGCAAGTTGACCCCGACGAGACAGTCAAATTCCCCTCGGCGAAAACTCGTCAGAATTTTAATACGATCAATTGTTTTTATGTCACTGTGTAAATATTCTGCTTTTATTTTCTTTCCAATGCTTGCCCCGTTTAAAAGCCCTGCTTTTTTTTCGGGGTCTTCTTTCTGATCTTTGAGGTATGATGCGAGGTCTTCTGCCATTTTCTTTGTCAGTGTTGTAGCGATCACACGACCACCACCTGATATTGTTTTGACAGCACTCGAGATAAAATCCTGCACCTGGCCAGGATACACGCCTTTTTCTATAACTGGCTTGATGGTGATTTCTGGATCGATTAACCCTGTTGGGCGGATAATCTGCTCTACAATCTGATCACTTTCTTCCCTTTCAAAATTACCTGGAGTGGCAGATACATAAACTACAGGCCCAATACGTTCTGCAAATTCAGGATATTTGAGCGGCCTATTATCACAAGCCGAAGGAAGCCTAAAGCCGAATTCTACCAATGTATTTTTTCTCGACGCGTCACCTGCATACATACCATGGAGTTGTGGCAAGGTGACGTGTGATTCATCAATAATAGTAAGGAAGTCTGGTGTTCCATCAGCATTGTGTGGAAAATACGATAGCAATGTATCAGGTGGTTCGCCTGCTTTTTTACCAGAGAGGTGTCGTGAATAATTTTCTATCCCCGAACAGTATCCGACTTCTTTGATCATCGCAGTGTCATAGGTTGTCCTTCGTTTGATACGATCAGCTTCCAATAATTTTCCATCACGCTCAAATTTTTTTAATTGCATTGCAAGCTCTTTTTTAATAGAAGCAACTGCTCTATCGCGTTCGCTCTTTGCTGTCATAAAATGCTTTGCCGGGAAGACAAAGAAATCTTTGAGGCTTGCGATATTTTTTGATGATACTGTTTCGTAACGAGTAATTTCTGTAATAGTGTTACCAGAAAATTCTATCCTGTATCCATCAGTCTCGGACACTGGCATAATATCGAGTCGTGAGCCGAGCGCACGGAAACTCGCCGGTGTGAGATCTGCATTCGTTCTTTCGTATTGCATATCGACAAGCTGTTTCATCAGTTCAAGTCGTGGAATAATTTGTCCTACACTGATATGGAGGTTTTTCTTTTCATATTCTACCGGTGAACCCAGACCATAAATACATGACACCGATGCGACGATGATCACATCAGGACGTGTCAGGAGTGCCTGCGTCGTCGCATGACGGAGTCGATCTATTTCTTCATTGATTGTGGCATCTTTTTCGATAAATGTATCAGTCACCGGCATGTAGGCTTCCGGTTGGTAGTAGTCATAGTACGAGACAAAGTAATGCACCGCCGCATCGGGAAAAAATTCACGGAATTCCTGCGCCAGCTGGGCAGCGAGCGTTTTGTTATGGGCGATGACGAGTGTTGCTTTGCCCCACTTTTCTATCACATTTGCCATAGTAAAGGTTTTCCCACTACCGGTTACTCCTAACAGTGTTTGCTTATCGAGCCCTTTTTCCAACCCTTTCACCAATGCCGAAATAGCCTCTGGTTGATCCCCTGCTGGTTTATAATCACTTTCTATTTTGAATGGAGAATTCCTTTTCACCTTTATAGTATACTATGGAATTAATGATATATGAAATAGATTACTCATTTTGATCTATGACTGTTAGTGAAAATACTATTGCTGTTTATTAAATGAATTCATTACCCCAGCTCTAATCCCTCCCGTTTTGAAAGAATCTATATTGAGAATTTTACACTCTTCATCAAATTCAAAATGAAAATTATCGTCAACGAGTATATGCTGCCCATCATTATTAATTTTCTCTATCTTTAGATTATAATCTTTTGGTTTTTCTTCTTGTTCTAAACCTTTACCATAATAAATATATTGAGGAAGAGATTGAGAGAAGAAAAGTAAATTCAGATTAAATCCCATAGGGGGAGTATCTGCATATTGTTTATGTTGATAGTAGTAGTCTTTTCCCTTTTTGTAATAGTTTTCGAGATTAGTTAAAAACTCTTTAGAGAAAAAATTAGATTTTTCAAGAAAAGAAAGATATCCCTTAACTTCGCTAGAACTAATTTCAAAATTATTTTCAAGATTAATCTGGATGGGTTTTGGCTTTTCTTGAATACGGGTATTTATAAACCAATCTAAGAATTGTTTAGTTTGTTTAGTGCAATCAACTTTTTGATATTTTACAACAATAAAAGAAACTAGAGAAAATATTAAAATTATTAAAATAGTTTGTATGTATTTTGATTTCATATGTTATTTCTTAAACCAACTTTTAATTTTTGATAATGTTTTACTTAAAAATCCACTACTTTTTGATTGCTGAATTGTCTGTTGTTGTGTTTTTGGTTTACTACTAATTGAACTAATAGTTCCTGAATAACGAGCGAAACCTAGAGGGGTTAATTGTTTGTATTTTCCAGTATTTGCAATAGTGTATGTCGTTTTTCCATTTACAGTAGAAGAACTTATTGATTGTTTATACAAACCAGTTGTTGACATAGAATTTTGTTCTGCTGTCCATACTACTCCCTTCCCTGTTGATGGATTAAAGTCTGTTTGGACTACAATACCGACGTGTCCATATGAATGATCAGTACTCGACCAAGACATAATGTCGTTTTCTCGTGGTAATTCGGTTCCACCATTGGGATAGACCGTAAATGAACCCGGCTGACCTATCATCTTTGTGTCGTATCTTAATTGATCACCGAAATCTATACCGTGGCCTAGATTCTCTATGTTCACTCCTAAATATACTTGAGCAAATTTTTCTGCAAATCTTGTACACTGGTACTCCGTACGGTAGTTACCCCCATTACTATAAATAGGTACCCCAAGATAAGTTCCCTGAATTGCACCAAGAGGATATTGACCACCAGGACCAGGTGTGCCCTCAATATAGTCACTTAGAGCTTCCCCACTCGGATCATTATACCTCACTGGGTTACCTCTTGCATAGGCATAGAGGTTGAGTTGCTGTGGATCATGGATGAATGATGTAGGGTTGTATTGTGAAGCTGGGTCGAGCGAGAGGAATGTTGGCATATCTGTAGTGCACTAATAAATTTGAAAGCGTATGAAGAGTCAGATTCAGAACTGGTTAAGATAGAGTTTTGTGTTAAGAGGGTGGTTTCTAGAGTTAGAAAGATTTAACCGCTACTTACTTGCATGTTCCTGATTTGTTCGATTTTGTAACAGAAAAAATAAGTTAAGTAAGATTGGTACTACTAAATTTAAGAAGTAGCCAATAAATATTTGAATTGTTGTTTTAATTCTTTCTGGCCCAGTAGGTGATATATCTGCAAAAATATCTAAATGAATTATAGAAATAAATATATACAATGCTGAGAATATTAAAATTTTATTACTAAATGCTTTCTGCTTAAAGATTAAATTGAGTAATTTAAAACTAATAAAATATATTAAGAAACAGATAATAAAAGATCCTATAGTAAGAAATAAATAATCACTAATATTAGAAAATATATAATCTTTTTTAAATGCTTCCATAGTGCCGTCAAATAGATTAGTCCATCCACCAAATAAATATCTATACACAGTTAGAAATATTGATGAAATGAGGTAACCAATTAATGTACCTAAAAATATTTTTTTAAACATATTAATAACTCACAATTAAGTCTAAAGGCTTCCCACATTGTATTTCTCTAAATAAAGTTAAATAAAATTAGTTAATTAGAAATTTAGTTTGGTTGTCAGTTTATTGTAAATATTTAACAAAGAATCTAAATCTTCAGTTGGATTACTTGCAGTTGTTGCTGCACTTTTCTCCCTAGGCTTCATCGCTATGTATTTACACAATACGTTATCTTTTACTATGTATTCTTCTCTTGTACTTGTTTTAACTACAAATTCACCTTGACCGAATTCAAGTTCAGCATTTTTCCCATGTAATTTTTCAAGATCCCATTCCTGAGTTATTGATATAACATAAAATACTTTACTATCATCTATGTAGTATTTTGTAAAAAATCTTGCTGCAGCACCAAAACTATATACTTCTAAGATTGAGTTGCTATTATTTAATTTAAAATACTTTATGTATGACCCTTCTGATGGTACCCCTGGTAATGAGTACTCTTTCGCAACTTCATTACCTTGTTCAAAATCGAAGGAGTCCAGTTCTTTAGATATTTGGTCATCTTGACATGTGTTAATCGATACTTCACTCTTTTTATTACTTATTATATTTTCTGTCGCCAGTATATCGGTATTATTTTTCTCTATAAATTGTACATCTTTTGCAAAAACAATATATACAAAAATACCGATCAAAATGAGTAGAGAAATAGCCTGTATTAGTTTATTTTTCATACTGTAATTTAATCACAGAAAACAAAATAATACAATTAATTGTATAGTTCCTTTTTTATTTTCTCCAAATCCTCAATGATATGTTCATCAGTAATTTTTGTAAATCGAGGAAATGTTTTACCGTCTTTTTCTACTTGTTCTAGAAACATTGCAAGCGGTCGCACGTCATAATGTCTGCCGGCTTTGTATACTCCAGCTTCTGGGTAGAGTGGTGTGTAGATAACCATCGCGGATGCATCAATGCCTTCTATTTCGGTATGATGACCAAAATTAATAATTTCATACGCATAGTTATTAATAGGACCTTCTGGGTCATGTTTGTAGTGGTAATAAAAACTACCGATTTGTGGTTCGTTATACATACTCATAGTTTACTCTGTATAATATTTTTTGCAAAAAGATTCTTTGAAAGATTCGAATCGGTTTTCTATGATCGCTGTGCGCATACGAGCGACGAGGTGATTCATAAAATAGAGGTTGTGAATAGAAGCCAGTATCCCTGCGAGCATTTCTTTGGCACGAAAGAGGTGCGCGAGGTATGCACGAGAAAAATTTGTACACGTATAACACCCGCAGTCATTTTCTATCGGAGTAAAATCTGTTTTATATGTACTATTCATCAAATTCATAGGACCATTTTTGGTATAGACATTACCATTTCGGGCAATGCGCGTTGCGGCTACACAGTCAAACATATCACACCCTGCTTCTACACCCAAAAACACATCACGAGGCTCGCCAATACCCAAGAGGTGTCGTGGTTTTTCTTCTGGCAGAATATCATTGACCCAGTTAACCGCAGTCACGAGATCATCTTTGGTAAAAGAGCCACCAATGCCAAAGCCATCAAATGGAAGGCCTGCATGAAATTGTGCTGAATGTTTGCGGAGATCTTCGTACCGTCCACCTTGGATGATACCAAAGAGTGCTTGAGTATGTTTATTGTCTTTTGAAAGATGATAATCGAGGCTACGTTTGGCCCAACGATGAGTCCTCTCTACTGACTGTTTTTGGTATTCATAGGTATCATTAGGCGCAGTACATTCATCAAAAGAAAAAATAATATCGGCACCCAAATCATGCTGGATCTCGATAGATCGTTCTGGAGTAAAATAGTGTATCGATCCATCGATGATAGATTTAAACGTTACCCCGTCTTCACCGACAGTAGCAAGCTTTTGTTGATCTTCTTCCATGCTTCGCACTGGGAGAAAATTTGATGGTGCATGTGCTTCGAGAATTTTATTGATCCCCTTTCCGAATGCAACACCGAGAGAAAAAACCTGGAATCCCCCAGAGTCTGTCATCATCGGTCCGTCCCACCCAGAAAAAGCATGGAGTCCACCAGCATCACGGACAATGGAACTTCCTGGTTGCAGGTACAGATGATATGTATTAGCTAAAAACACTTGCCCGCCGAGGGACGTGAGCATTTCTGGGGTCACACCTTTGACGGTGGCTTTGGTACCGACAGTTACGTATGCAGGGGTTTGTATCGGACCATGAGGAGTCTCTACGATGCCAGCTCGTGCACGTGATTGACTGCTTTTATGAACAATTGAAAAATGTATTGGTGATTGCATACTATTTTTCTACATATACGTGGTCAAGTGTCAGGATATTGGTTGGTAGTGTGATATATAGTTTTTTATTTGCATCACGATCGTCGAGCGTAATATCGCGAATAATACCGATCACCCTATTGTGAAAAAGTGGATACACAACTCGGTCACCAAGCGCTGTCTCTATTTCTTTGGGAACTTCAACAACCATATTCCCCCCACCCGTACCGACAAGCGTGACGTCATAGTTACTCCGTTCGAGCCGTGCCACCGTTGTTACTTTGGGACTCGAAAAAAGGATACCTATTGAACTAGTTTCAGAAACACTATCAATTTTACCCAATACAGCTTGTGAATCAACAATCATGAATGATCCTGCTGTAATACCAGACCGACTACCTGCATCGAGTATAAATGTATCATACGGTGATTGATTAGGTTTAGAAATAATCGGTGCACGGATCAAATTTTCTAGACTATACTGCCCGCTAAAAAGCGTATTCCAGACGATGCTTTCATTTTTCTGTTTTTCGAGGTCAGTCGTATACAATACGAGTCGTTCATTTTCTTGTTTGAGCGTATTGATTTCTGTAATTAATTCACTTTTTGATAATGACCAAACATCGAGCATGCCAACGTGAGTCGTAACAACATCTGCTGACAAAACGAGAGGTCGAGACAGTTTTATAAAAAGTGGTCTTACAAAATGTACTCCTATACTCAGGATGACAATACAGCCAATAATTACTCCATAGAGTATCCATGCATGTGGTGATTTTCTTTTTTTATTTAAGGATTGCATCGCCATCTACTCGTATTAACACTTCTTCGTACATTTCCAAATTATCCAAAATAATACCACAGCCACGTGCGACAGCAGTGAGCGGGTCTTCGGCTACATAGACAGGAATGCGTAATGTCTTTTCGAGTAATGTATCGAGCCCACGGAGCAATGCCCCACCACCAGATAGGATAATACCTTTGTTCATAATATCAGAAGCAACTTCAGGGGGTGTTGTTTCGAGGATCTCTTTGACACCATCAACCATGATTGATACAGACTGGCTGATTGCATCCTGAATATGATTTGATGAAAGCATGATTTCTTTGGGAAGCCCTGTAACCATATCGCGACCACGAACAGGCATCTCTGTTTTATCTTGAAGATATGCAGAACCGAGTGCGATTTTTATATTTTCGGCTGTTTTTTCACCAACGAGAAGTTTGAATTCTTCTTTGAGGTAAACAATAATATCATTGTTAAATTGATCCCCTGCGATTTTGAGGTTTTTGCTTTTGACTATACCACCGAGCGATATGACGGCGATATCTGTCGTCCCTCCACCAATATCGATAATCATTGATCCTACTGGGTCATTGACCGGGAGCCGTATACCGATAGCAGCAGCCATTGGCTCCTCGACGAGGTAGACTTCGCGTGCACCAGCAGATTTGGCTGCGTCGTATACTGCACGGCTTTCTACATTGGTCACTCCAGATGGGATACCCACAACGACACGTGGACCTAAAAACTTTTTAGAAAAAGATTCTGCTTTACGAATTAAGTACGAAAGCATTTCTTCGGTTACTTCATAATCAGAAATAACACCATCCACGAGTGGGCGGATCGCTTTGATATGGCCTGGAGTACGTCCGAGCATTTGTTTGGCATCGATACCCACAGCAACGATCTGCCCGGTTTTCTGATTGACTGCAACGACAGATGGTTCGTTGATCACGATGCCGTGGTTTTTTAGGTACACCAAAGTATTTGCTGTACCCAAATCTATCCCAATATCATTTGAAAATGCTTTTTTGAATCCTGTTATCATATTACTGTTTTATGTTATATGCTCATCATATCTATTAGTTCGGCTGTGCTCATAATAGTTGATTCAGTCGAATTTCTTTTCTTCATTTCACAACCTCCTTTCTCGATACTTTTTTCTGATACGACAACACGATATGGCATACCGAGCAAATCTGCATCGTTCAATTTCTCGCCAATAGAAAGTCCTACACGATCATCAAATAGCACCTCAACACCTTTCAGTGTCAATTCAGTATACAAATCTTCTGCTTGTTGTTTTGCATTTTCATTTTCTCCGAGCAATACCAAATGGACCTTAAATGGCGCTACAGCCTCTGGCCAAATAATCCCCTTTTCGTCAGAAAGTGTTTCGACAATTGTCCCAATCAACCTCGTGATACCAATCCCGTATGAACCCATAAAAACAGGGATTTCATTACCTTCTTCATTTTTGTATGTTAGTTCAAAAGGTTCTGAAAATTTAAAGCCAAGAGAAAAAATGTTTCCAACTTCAATTGCTTTAAGTTCTTGAAAATCACCATCAATACCTAGATCTTTCTTTACATCATCAGTAAATATTTCTTTATTTATTGCGGCTCTCCCTGTCTCCATATTAGTGCCTTTTCCATAATCCGTATTATGAACATAAACAATATCTTCACCTGCATCTGAAATAGTTTGGAATTCATGAGAGTATTTTGAAAATGTTCCCCCTGAAGCAAAGGTTAAATATGTTCGGTCTCCAAGCCCAACACGGTTAAAAATATTGAGATATGATTGTTTCATTTTTTCATAAAACGCATTGTGTTCTATTTCATCTTTGGAAAAAGAGTAAAGTGCTTTCCAGTAAAATTCTCTTCCTCTCATGATTCCACTTTTACTTCTTGTCTCATTTCGAAAAATTGTTTTAAAGTCATATGGATAGATTGGTAAATCTTTATACGAACTTACGAAACTTTTCATGATACTTGAATATGCTTCTTCATTCGTAAAAGAAAGACCAAGTTCTGTTCCGTTTTTGAGTGATGTTTTGAACCAATTATCTACAACAGTATCATCCCAACGATTTGTTTTTTCCCAAACTTCTTTGGTTTGTAATGCAGAAGTGCGCATTTCTATACCACCAATCAGATTCATTTCTTCTTTTATGATTGCAGTAATTTTATCAACAATACGAAGACCAAGAGGTAAAATAGTGTAAACCCCTGCCATTTCTTTGTGAATATAGCCTGCACGGATAAGGAGTTGGGCATTTTTTGATGTCTCGTCGGCTGGATTTTCCCGCTTGGTTTTAGTGAATAGTTGGCTTTGTCTCATATGCTCTACTATATACGAAATAAGGGTTTTTTACAAACACCTCACCATTAACAAAAATAATCCCTCACCCCCGACCCCTCTCCAATTAGAAATTGGCGAGGGGCGAATTTAACTACAAAAACTTTTTGATCTTTTCAATTACTCCTTGCAAATTATGTTCTACTTCTGTATTCCAAAAACGTAAAACTGTAATATTTTTTGAATTAAGAAATTCTGTTCGAGTACTGTCATAAACTTTGTTATTGATATGGTTAACCCCATCGAGTTCTATTGCAAGATTTATTTTTGGTGCATAAAAATCAATTATGAAACGATCTATTGGATGCTGTCGTCTGAATTTTACACCCAACTGATTATCTCGTACTGCCTCCCAAAAAAATTTCTCTGCTTTTGTTTTTTCTTTCCTCAAGTATCGCGCTTTTGTAACGCCACCATTATTATGCATAGCTCTATTGTATCACTTCTCCCCTCTCCATTGTAGATGGAGAGGGGTCGGGGGTGAGGGATATAAGTAATAATAGTCCAATACATAAAAAGATATGTCAACCTCGCCCAATCCCCTATTTTATGCTATAAATAGTACAGATTTCGTGGAGAAAAAAGCTTACTCTGTAAGCATTTTTATTAGAATTTTTCTCTGTAAATACGCTGCAATGCTTATGAACGGAATCTGCTTGTTCGAAACAAGCTTTAATTAATTACCCTAGATAACTCATTGTATGAGTATTTGGGTACAAGTCTATGTCAGATAAAATTATCGAAGGACTTTTCCAAGCCGGAGCACACTTTGGCTACAGTAAAAGTCGCCGCCACCCAACTGTGGCAAAATTCATCTACGGTGCCAAAAATGGTACAGACATCATTGATGTCGAGATGATAGAAAAAAACCTCGAAGCCGCAGCAACATTCATGAAAGAGCTCGGTAGTAAAGGTAAAACAGTACTTTTTGTTGGTGTTAAACCAGAAGCAAAAGAAATAGTTAAAATGGCCGCAGAAAGCACCGGTCAACCATATGTTACAGAACGTTGGGTTGGAGGTGTGCTCACCAATTTTCCAGAAATCACCAAACGAGTACAGAAATTAATTGACCTCAAAAAACAAAAAGAAGAAGGATCACTCGATCGATATACCAAAAAAGAAAGACTCCTGATCGATGAAGAAATCGCTCGTATGCACAAACTTTTCTCTGGTATTACTGATATGAAAAAATATCCAGACGCAGTATTCGTCGTTGACCCACGTCGTGAACATATCGCTGTTACAGAAAGTGAAAAAATGATGATCCCAACAATTGCGCTTGCTGGTACAGACTGTAATGTCGGCAATATCACCTTCCCTGTCGTGGCTAATGATGCATCACTTTCAAGTATTACATTTATCGTAGAACATTTAGTCGAAGCTTATAAGAGTGGTTTTAAATCTAATATCAAATAATATATGGAAATAACAACAGAGCTCATTAAAAAATTACGTGAAGAAACTTCTGTTTCTGTCATGCAGTGTAAAAAAGCGCTAGAAGAAGCAGACGGTGATTATGACAAAGCAATCCTCATCCTCAAAAAGAAATCAAGTGAAGTCGCTGCCAAAAAATCTGACCGCGAAACTGGTATGGGAATACTCGTGATGAGAAAAAATGATACCAAAGCAGTCGTCGTCGAGCTTAATTGCGAAACAGATTTCGTTGCTAAAAATGATGATTTTGTAAACCTTGCCAATACATTAGCTGATAAAGCTCTGGCCGAAGGTAAAGACGCGACTTTGGAACAAGCAAAACCATTGATTGATGAAGTAATCCAAAAAGTTGGAGAAAATGTAGTACTCGGTACTATTACCGAAATCAGTGGATCACCAATCGGTGGATATGTCCATGATGGACGTATCGCAAGTATTGTCACACTCACCGGTGGAGACGATACACTTGCCAAAGACATTGCAATGCACATCGCTGCAATGAATCCTGAATACAAAGAAAGTAGCGATATCCCAGCTGATACATTGGCAAAAATCCGTGAACTTGCCGAACAAGAAGTCGCTGAAAGTGACAAACCAGCTGATATCAAAGCAAAAATGCTCGAAGGTAAAATCGAAGGCTACCTCAAAGAACGCACGCTCATGGATCAATCATTCTTCAAAGAACCATCAAAGACTGTCCGTGCAGTATTGGGTACTGTGCAGATTGATCAGTACACTCGCGTAAGTATTGGATAAATAGTATACTCTATCTATGATCACCTTTCTTATTATCGTCATATCATGTGCACTTATTATCATGTCTGGTATTCTCTATTACCAGCATAGACATATTACAGAATATACTGATGAGAAAGGTGTTATTATAGATTTGGGGCATAATCCACTGAGTCAAGCAAATATCCATACCATGTCGGTTACTTTGCAAAACTTTATCAAAGCAGAGATCAAAACATTCCTCCTTTTTACACTTAGATTACTCATAAAAATAAGAAAAATCTCTCGCAACATGCTGGATCGTGGAATTCACAAAATAGCACATATTATATTTAAAGATAATCCAGAAATGGGTCCGATAGAAGAAAACAATCTCCTCTATCATGTAGAAGAACACAAAAAAACTGGGGAAAAAGGCCAGATACATTTGTAAAATTTTTTGTTTTCTGATATACTGTCCTCATATACAGCTTGAATTATATATTTATATAGACATTCATTCTGTATATATTTGCCGCTTTAGCTCAGTTGGTAGAGCAACGCTTTTGTAAAGCGAAGGTCCTCAGTTCAAGTCTGAGAAGCGGCTCACGGTTACTTTAATCTCAGTTGTAAAATAACGCATAACTAAAGCAAATATCCTAAGTTCTTCATCTCTGAAGCGACTCCACAATAAAAACCTCACGTTTGTGAGGTTTTTATTGTGGAGATGCAATTATTTTTTCTGCGTTTCTAGTTTTTGCTTTGCAGCTATTTCTTCTTGTTTTTTCTTTTCTAGTACGAGTGATGGAATGAGTTTTTCTATATCTTCTTCTGATTTGAATCCTGTGTATGTTTCTTCGTCTATCACCAATGCTGGCAATTGCGTATCAGAAATTTTGAAGGTTCGTATAAGTGAATGAAGTGCAGATAATGTTGAATTATAATCAAAGTTATAAACACGCAATTCTGGATACGTATCACGGAGCTTAGTCAGGACTGCAGCCTGTTTGTCACATTCAGTACAGTTTTCCCGTGTAGTATAAAAGAAAAAGATTGATTCTGTTTTGATACGACATTTTTCTTTCAGTTTTTTTGCGAGGAGGTAATCTTTTATTTGCAAAATACCGTAGTATTTTTTTAACTCATTCACTTCATCGAGGTTTTTGATATTAGCTTCACTGTATTCTATTTTTGCCGCTAATTCATTGAGCTCTGGAGACAGTGTTGATTTAGAGACATCTTTACACGAAAGATCCTGTAATAATTGAAATTGTGTTTCAGTTGATATGATATCAATTGATATTTTGTCTTGGATCTTTTTAATTTGATTGATTTTTCTTTGATTAAAAAAGGAGGACAATGCCCCAGCTGTAACAAATACAGCGAGTGTTATAAAAAACACCACAATATACCTATTTCTATCTTGTTTATTCATCATACAACTCTAGTATAGCATTAAATGCCTCGACTGTCTCGTTCCGCTGTCCAGCTACTTTCATACGAACGAATGGCATTGTATATAGAACGCAGGAGCCACAGTGGTGCAATAATAGAATAGATAAAGAAGAAGTAAAATATATTACGGGTCAACAACAATTTCCCATAGCGCAATTTTTGCCCCAAGAACAGTGACGTAAACACAAGCGTATACACAAAGAGTGTCATAAAAAATATTGTTTGTGATGGCGCATAGAAAAGATCGAATTTAGGAAGTGACCAGGATAGTGTACCCGATAACCCTACTGCTTGGTAATGCATGATCTGTCTTTGGATATAGTGTACAAATTTATACCCCGTGAATGAAAATATAAAAAGCACAGAAAGAATAGAGAGTATCCCCGATGGCAATGTAATAAAGCCAACATTACCATACCGAGATCTAAAAAGTAGATGTCTGTAATCAAAAGCATTTTTTATAAAACCATAGATCCACCTCACGCGCTGTTTGTATAATCCTTTGATTTTGTGAGGCCCGATAGTATACACATATGCATCGGGGGCATGCTCTATTTTCATTTTGTGTTGATGCATACGGAGCGCTATCTCCTGATCTTCTGTATTATGTGCATGTCGATATGGCCCAACAGTATCAAATACTGTTTTACGAAAAATAGAAAATGGACCAGGAGTCACATGAATAGCATTTAACATACCGAGCATTTTCTTTACGTAAATAGAATAATCATATTCAACACTTTGTGCTTTTTGTATCATGGTTTGTGGGTCTTTGATAACGATAGTCGATGCGACAGCCATAACATCTGGTTTATCAAAATATGTCATGATGCGTTTTAATGCTTGCGGATGAACTTCAGAATCAGAATCAAGGCATCCTACAAAAGGTGTATGTGAATGTTCGAGGCCTAGATTGTTAGCAGTGTATTTACCACCATTTTTTTTGGTAAAGATACGGATTTGTGGATTATCTTTGTACTGTTGCATGATTTCCCATGTATCATCAGTTGATCCGTCATCGACGATGATGATGTGGAGTTTGTCTTTGGGATAATCGAGGTTGAGAAGTGAAGTAACTGTCTTTTCTACGTTATGAGATTCATTATACGCAGGTATTGTAATAGTAACCCCCGGATATTCGGGGAGTTCAATCTGATCTGTACGGATGAGAATCTCACGCTTTTTCTGGAAAAAGACAATAAGCATGAATATCTGTACATAAAGACTAATGAATGAAAATATATAAAAAAAGATTTCTGAAGCCTGCATCGTCTCTGTAGTATAGCATAATTTGTAGTTTTTTCACAGTACTGATATAATCTGTCTATATGGAACATGAAGAAAAAAAAGACGAGGTTCACACAACTGAACCAAAACATATTACAAGTAATACAGTAAAAAGTCCAAGTCTTGCACTCGGACCAGCAATTATTATTGGAGCAGTTATCATAGCAGGTGCAGTATTTCTATCCAAAGGAATGCCAACAAATACCACTCTATCAGATAAAGGTGGGATCCTGTCGACGCTTGATATTAACGAGAAAAAATTTAAAGCTTGCTACGATGCCAAAACTCCAGAAGTAAAAATCAGAGCTAATATGGCAAGTGCAGAAAAAGCAACAAAACACATCCCAGAAGAACAAGGTCGTGGTACACCTTATAGTGTCGCATACAGTAAAAAAACTGGTACTAAAGTAGAAATCGCAGGTGCATACCCAATCGAAGCTGTTAAAGGAATGATTGATGGATTACTAGATGGAAAATCTAAAGGTCAGCCAGAAATCGACCTCGATCCAGTTACTGAGGATGACCACTATTTTGGATCCAAAGATGCAGAAATTGTAATCGTTGAATACTCTGATCTCGAATGTCCTTTCTGTGCACGATTCCATGGGACAATGCACCAAGTAGTCAAAGACTATAATGGTAAAGTCGCATGGGTATACCGCCACCTCCCACTCGAAGGCCTCCACCCAAATGCATTTAATAAAGCACTCTCATCAGAATGCGTATACGATCTAGGTGGTGATACAAAATTCTGGATGTATATTGATTCACTGTTCAAAGCGGCAGAACCTAAAAAACCAGTATTTGACCCTATTACAGGGGAAACCAAATAAAGAGTTTTGAATTTACAGAGACTAAAAAGCGGAGCGCCCATGGGCGCTCCGCTTTTTGTATTTAATAACACTCATTTTATCTCTACATTATGATATTTAATCAAAATAATGTTTTAACCGGGCTATTTTTTCATTGGCACGAAGCTTTTCGTGTACTTTTGCTTCGATTTGTCTGATGCGTTCTCGAGTAACACGGAATTCAACACCGACTTCTTCGAGTGTATGCTGTACCCCATCTACCAATCCATACCGCATTTCGAGAATTTTTCTTTCTTTTTCTGATAATTCTTGTAATGCTTCATTAATGTGATCTTTCAATATTCGATGTGATGATTCCTGATCAGGGCGAAGGATTTTATCATCTGCGATAAATTCACCACGAGTTGATTTTTCATCATCATCACCTATTGGTTGTTCGAGCGATAATGTGTCTTGATTAATATTTTCTATGATATGGATCTTTTCTACTTCAACACCCATCTCTGTGGCAATTTCTTCTGGTAATGGATCACGTCCGAGATCTTGTGATAAACGACGATATACTTGTTTATATTTAGATATTGTTTCTACCATGTGGACAGGGATACGGATAGTTCTAGACTGGTCAGCCAATGCACGAGTAATAGATTGTCTAATCCACCATGTTGCATAGGTACTGAATTTATACCCTTTTGTCCAATCAAATTTCTCAACGGCTTTAAAAAGCCCGATATTCCCTTCTTGGATCAGATCAAGTAATGTTAAATCGGCACTCCGACCCACGTATTTTTTGGCAATAGAAACAACCAAACGCAAGTTGGCACGTGCTAACAATGTACGAGCTTCTACATCCCCTGCCTCGATTCTTTTTGCTAACTCTTTTTCTTCATTCGCATGGATCAATACATACTGCCCTATTTCCTTGAGGTACATTTGGATTGAATCATAGCTTGATGCATCTTTGCCTAATTTGAAATCCTTTTTCTTTTCTTCGGGATCCATGTCGAGCAGATTACCACCTTCGAGTATATCAATACCTGCTAACGCCAATTTACTGTATAGTTCCTCGAGGAAAAAGAGGTCATTCTCTATATTAGGAAATGTTTTCAGGATTTCATCATAGGTGATGAAATGTCTTTTCTTCCCTTTTTCAATAAGTCCATTCATTAATGATTCCTGATCATCTTTAGTATGATTTTTGATATGAGCAACAGTTTTTGTTTTAATTATTGGATTTTTTTTAGATACAGTTTTTGCAGGTGCTTTTTTTACAGACTGAGGCACGCTTTTTTTAATAGGTTTTTTTACTACTTTTTTTACTACTTGTTTGGAAATCTTAGAAACAACCTTTTTGATAGGTTTTTTAGCAATAGATTTTTTTACTACCTTTTTTACAACTTGTTTGGTGACTTTTTTGGTATTTTTTTTCTGGATTGTTTGTTTTTTTAATTTTGTGGTATTTTTTGTAGCCATAGTTTTTAACTTATTTTTTTTGTAATTAATGCGACCTCTTGTAATTTATCGACTGTATCTAATCCTAATAATTCATCTTGTTTAATATCATTCTTGAGTTTTTCGAGTTTTTGTTTGTAATAATCTTTTTCAAACGTATCAAGGATAAATAGACTATCTTTGGTAATTGTGTCTTTGCTCGTATATGTTTTTTCAACCAAAAACAGTAGTGCGTCTTTATTCTTTTCAATTTCTTCTTTTAATTCATCATAACGATCTCCGACGATTTGTTTGATTTTTTGTTCATACATTTCATAATCTGGCACTGCACCTGTACTTTCAAAGAAAAACAGAAATCCAAATATCGTATCCAAAAGCGTTGTGGTGTTTTTCGCCTCTATAGGAGTAGAGGCTTTGTCTGGTCGTTTATCTATAGTGTATTTCCTAAAATCATCATGTACTGTAATTTCAGGTATTGCAATCTTGCTGGCTATTTGAGTAAGCATATGCGACTGTTCGATACTATTTGTAATCTCGGCAACTAATGGCCAAATTTTTTCACTCATACTTTTGTAAAAAACTTTTTCACTTGTATGGGATTTCAGATACTCTACAAAAAACAGTATGGCTTCCTTCGCTTCTTTGAGTAGCCGGATGACATGGTCTTTACCAGTCATTGCAAGTTCAGCCATATCTTTGCCTCCATGTATTTGGATACAGTATACAGTAAACCCAGCTCCTAATGCTTGTATGGTGGCGCTGTACATTGCTTTGATACCAGCACGGTCATTGTCGAATGCTAGATAGATAGTATCGGTAAAACGTTTAATAATACCGAGTTGTGTAATCATGCCAGCCGTATCATACGAATCACCAGAAAATGCCGTACCTGAACTCGCGACCACATGACCAATCCCAGACTGAGCAGTCATCAGGACATCCATTTGACCTTCAACGACAATCACGCTTTTTGTTTTTCTAATAGCATCTTTGGCTTGATAGAGACCGTAGAGAATTTTATTTTTGATAAAAAGCAGATTTTCTGGTGAATTAATATATTTAGCTTCTTGGGTATCTGGATCAATAGTTCTCCCCGAGAATCCAATTACTCGGCCAGTAGTATCCATAAATGGAAACATGATTCTATTGCGAAACCGATCATAGCTTTTATACTGTCCTTGTTTGATCAACCCAGCTTCTTCGATATCGGCTGTTGTATAGCCCTTTTTTTCTAGATAGAGTTTGAGGTTATCCCAACCAGCCTTGGCATAGCCAATACGGTACTGATCCATAGTCTCTTTGTGAAGGCCTCGTTTTTTTAGATATTCAGTTGCATCAGTAGATTTTTTTAGTTCAGCTTCATAAAAACAAGTAGCATCTTCTAATATATCATAGAGTCTTTTTTTGATATCGTTTGTTTGCACCGATACAGCAGTACTGTAGTCAGGTATCGTCACATTTGTTTTTTCGGCTAATTGTTTTAACGTGCTTTTGAAATCAAGCCCCTCGTATTCACCAACAAAACTAAATATATCTCCTTTTTTACCACAACCAAAACAGTAATACGAATCCCGCTCTGGGGAAATATAGAACGATGGTGACTTTTCAGAATGAAATGGGCACAATGCTCTATAATTCTTGCCAGCTTTTTCTACTTTAATATACTGTTCTATACAGTCTAAAATAGTGAGTCGTGATTTTATTTCTTCGACGACTGCTCGTTTCATATTTATTCTTGTGTATCACCAGCCTTACGTTTGAATCCAGTACCAGCTGGGATCAAACCTCCAATAATAACATTTTCTTTGAGGCCTCTCAATCGATCAATACCACCACGGACAGCATTGTTGATAAGCACACGGTTGGTATTTTGGAATGATGCTGCAGAGAGCCATGATGTCGTCGTAAGTGATACATCGGTAATACCGAGGACCATCGTGTCACCTAATGCTTTGATACCATTTTCACCTTCAATACGAGTATTTTCTTCGATGAGTTCAATGAGTTCAACAATTTCTCCACTAGAAAAATGTGAGTCACCGTTTGATTTAATTTTGATACGAGAAAACATTTGTTTAATAATGATTTCGATGTGTTTTCGAGAAATAGATGCACCTTGCAGTTCATACACTTTGTTGATTTCATCAATGATATAGTCTTCGGTGATTTGTTTTCCACCAGATTTAAAGACATTTGAAATGTCAGCAGAACCATCAGTAAGGCGTTGCCCAGCTTTGACTTCGTCCCCTGCTTTGACAATCGGATTACGTTTAAATGGAACTTTGTATTCTGTAGAATCACCTTTTTTACCATCGACTTTATCTTCGAGGATAACGATTGTTTTTTCACCTTCTTCTTTTCTGATTTCAAGCACCACACCACCATGCTGACAAACGACAGCAGGATTTTTCGGAAGTCTACGTTCAAAAATTTCTTCGACACGAGGAAGACCTGCAGTAATATCAACAGCAGCAACTCCACCCGCGTGGAATGTACGGAGTGTCAACTGTGTACCTGGTTCACCGATAGCCTGTGCTGCGACAATACCTACAGCCTCACCAATATCAACGAGTTTATTACGTCCCAAATCGAGTCCATAACACATCTGACATACACCATGAAGTGTTTTACATGACAGTGGAGTACGCACAAGGGCAGATTCAATACATAATGATTCGATGTAGTGTGCATCTTCGCGAGTAAGCAGTGCATTTTTCTTGTAGACTACTTTACCTTCGGTATCTTTGAGATCTTCGAGGAGTACACGACCACGGAGGTTTTTTGAAAGAGGGATTTCGATACCCATGACATTGTCTTTTTTGGCATATCGTCCATCTTTCGTTTTACAATCGTGTTCAGTAACGACAACATCCTGGGCAACGTCTACCAAACGACGAGTCAAATACCCTGCTTTCGCAGTAGACAGTGCAGTATCGGCAAGACCTTTACGTGATCCGTGAGTAATAATAAAGTATTCAATCGGAGAAAGTCCTTCTTTGTATGATGGGATAACTGGGAAATCGATAGTACGTCCTTGTGTGTTGATAATCAAACCTTTCATACCAGCCATCTGAGAAATTTGCCCTACTGATCCACGGGCTCCAGATACAACCATGTCGTAAACTGAACCAGCAGAGTTGAGCGTTTCTGGAATAAGTTTTTCAACTTCTTTTTTGGCACGTTCCCAGATTTCGATAACTTTGTAATATTTTTCATCTTTAGATAATAAACCATCATTGTACTGATCGATAACAATAGCTTCTTCTTTACGTGAAGCTGCGATAATCGCCTTTTTACCTGGAGGAACTTTAACGTTATCAAAACCAAATGTTGTTCCTGAAACAGTTGAATATTTGAAACCGAATTCTTTGATTTTATCGAGGATTGGTGGAGTTGCATCAACACCGATAGTGGTGATGACTTCATCAACGAGACTCGACATGACTTTTTTGGTAATTTCTTTGTGAATGTATGGGAATGTATTTGGCAAAATACTATTAAAAAGAAGTTTTCCAACAGTTGTATCAAAGAGCCCTCCATTGAATGCACTATAACGAGGTGATTCATTGGCGAGCACTTTAATCTTTGCACGGAAACCGAGTATTCCATGTTCGTATGCAGCGATCGCTTCATTCGGACTAGAAAAAATACTTCCTTCGCCTTTTTCTCCATCGATATCTTTCGTCATCCAGTAACATCCGAGGATAATATCATTTGATGGGTTGACGATTGGTTCACCTGACTGAGGTTTCAAAAGGTTTTTATTTGATGCCATGAGTGTCTTTGCTTCATGCTGAGCTTGTGCTGAAAGTGGAAGGTATACTGCCATCTGGTCACCATCAAAGTCAGCGTTAAAAGCCGCACAGACGAGTGGGTGTAGTTGGATCGCTTTTCCTTCGATCAGAATAGGGCGGAAAGCCTGAATTCCCAAACGGTGAAGTGTCGGTGCACGGTTCAAAAGCACGTATTTGCCTTCGATTACTTCTTCGAGGATTGCCCAGACTTCTGGGATTTCTTCTTCGATTAATTTATTTGCTCCACGGATATTGAAAGCAAATTCACGAGAAATAAGTTTGGATACGATAAATGGTTTGAACAATTCGAGCGCCATGTGTTTTGGAAGTCCACATTGATCGAGGTGAAGTGTCGGCCCAACGACGATTACAGAACGTCCAGAATAGTCAACACGTTTACCGAGCAAATTCTGACGGAATAGACCTTGTTTGGATTTCAAATTATCAGCCAATGATTTGAGCGCGCGTTTTTGTGATTGACTCATAGCCTGAGTATCATTCTGACTGGCGATCGAATTATCCAACAGTGCATCAACAGCTTCTTGGAGGATACGTTTTTCATTACGGAGGATAACATCAGGGGCACCGATTTCTTTCAATTTTTTCAAACGATTATTTCTGTTGATGACACGACGGTAGAGGTCATTGACATCAGAAGTCGCATGTCGTCCCCCATCGAGCGCAACCATAGGGCGAAGCGCCGGTGGAATAACCGGGAGCACGGTCAAAAACATCCATTCAGGGCGAACATCAGCATGGATCATTGATCTGATAAGAGCCAATCTTTTTTCTAATTTTTCTTTTTCGGTTGAACTTGCTTTAGCAAGGAGCGCTTCGGTAATGTCATGTAATTTCTGAAGATCGATATTTTTGAACAATGTATAGATTGCTTCTGCACCAATTGATGCATCAAAACAAGTTCCGTATTTGAGACTATAGTGATGGTATTGGATTTCATTCAATACTTTACCTTCGTAAATTTCGGCAATTTCTTTTTTGGCTGTTGCAAACAATTCTTTGAGTTTTTCTTTGTCGTCAGCATTTGCAATACTTTTACTTTTTATTTTGAATTCTCCATCAAGGTCATTCAAAATCTGATCTCGTTCCTTGGTATGCACATTGACGATAATATACCCAGCAAAATAGATGACTTTTTCTAGATCAGTGACAGAAATGTTGAGGAGTATTGACATACGTGATGGTATACCACGCAAAAACCAAATATGTGCAACAGGGCTCGCTAATTCGATATGCCCCATTCGTTCACGACGAACAACACTTCTGGTTACCTCAACTCCACATTTTTCACAGACGATATCTTTGTAACGAATACGTCGATATTTTCCACAGTAACATTCAAAATCTTTTTCTGGACCGAACACACGTTCGTCAAACAACCCGCCGCGTTCACTACGCCCTGTACGATAGTTGATAGTTTCTGGTTTGGTGATTTCACCATATGACCAGTCTTTGATACGCTCTGGACTTGCGAGGTTGATACTGATTGCATCAAACTTTTTGGTATTGATATTTTTACCTGTATTTGTTTGCATAGGATTATTCGTTGATTAGAGTTTCATCAAAATCGACTTCATTTTGATTGATGAGATTAATGTCGAGTGCAAGTCCACGGAGATAGTTGAGCATAACAGAAAATGATGCAGGCGTATTGGGGGTAGTGATTTCTTCGCCTTTGATAATCGAATCAAATGCAGCAGTACGTCCCATAATATCATCGGATTTGATTGTGAGCATTTCGCGAAGTATGTGCGCAGCACCGTATCCTTCGAGAGCCCACACCTCCATTTCTCCGAAACGCTGTCCTCCACCTTGGGCCTTACCTCCGAGCGGCTGTTGGGTAATGAGTGAGTACGGACCAATAGAACGCATGTGGATTTTATCCTGGACCATGTGGTGAAGTTTCAAAACGTGCATAATACCGACAGCAATGTCCTGGTCAAATTTTTCTCCTGTACGGCCATCATACAATTCGATACGACCGTTTTCTGGAAGTCCTGCGCGGACGAGTTCGGTTTTGATTTCTTCTTCACTTGCGCCACAGAAAGCTGGCACCACTGCCTGGTAACCCAATGTATCAGCTGCTAATCCCAAATGCATTTCGAGGATCTGTCCCAAATTCATACGTGATGGCACACCGAGCGGTGTGAGGATGACATCAACTGGTTTCCCGTCAGCTGTGTACGGCATGTCTTCTTCTGGGAGAATAGTTGAGATAACACCCTTATTCCCGTGACGTCCAGCCAATTTGTCACCGACTGAAATGTTACGTAACTGTGCTACTTCGATAATGATTTTTTTGATAATACCGGATTCGAGCGTATGACCTTGTTCGCGAGAAAATACTTTGACATTGATCACGCGTCCACGTTTCCCATGTTCAACACGAAGTGATGTGTCTTTGACATCACGAGCCTTTTCCGCAAAGATAGAGCGGAGAAGCTTTTCTTCTGGGGTTAATTCGGTTTCACCTTTTGGTGTGATTTTACCCACGAGGATATCATTTTCGCGGACTTCTGCACCGACGCGGATGATACCGTCTTCATCGAGGTCTTTTAATTTACCTTCTCCGATATTTGGAATATCACGAGTCGTTAATTCTGGACCGAGTTTTGTGTCACGGACAAGGCAGACAAATTCCTCGATATACATAGATGAGAATTTACTATTTTTTACCAATCTTTCTGAAAGGATAATCGCATCTTCAAAGTTGGCACCATTCCATGGCATAAATGCAACGAGTACATTCTGACCGAGTGCAATCTGACCTTGTTGTGATGATGATGTATCACCGATAATCTGGCCTTTGGTTACTTTATCACCGAGGTTGACGAGTGGTCGTTGGTGGAATGAAGTAAAGTTGTTGGTTCTTTCGAAATTAACGAGTGTTTCTGTATGCTTTTTACCTTTATCATCTTCGATAGTGATATGTTTTGAATCAACTTCGACAACAGTCCCTGTTGCACGTGCGAGAGGAAGGCGTCCTGAATCTTTGGCAGCCATAGCTTCCATACCAGTCGCAACGAGCGGTACGTCTGGAATAATACAAGGAGTTGCTTGTTTTTGCATGTTACTTCCCATGAGTGCGCGGTTCGCATCATCATGTTCGAGGAATGGAATCATCGATGTACCAACAGAAAAAGCTTGGTTAGGTGCAACATCGATAAAATCAACTTTGTCTTTTTCTATCAAACCTGGTTCTGTACGGACACGTGCTTCAACTTGATCAATAGTGATGTTACCTTTGTCATCATATGGAGTGAGCGCATGCGCAATAGCATACTGTTCTTCTTCCAAAGCATTCAAATAGACGATTTCATTGGTGATTTTACCTTTGACAACTTTGGCATATGGGGTTTCGATAATACCGTATTTATTGACTTTGGCATATGAAGACATATGAAGCATCAGCCCGATATTTGGTCCTTCTGGTGTATGGATAGGACACACACGTCCATAGTGAGATGTGTGTACGTCACGAACTTCGAGTCCTGCACGTTCACGAGTAAGCCCACCGGGACCGAGTGCTGATAGGCCTCGGATATTTTCTATTTCGGCCAAGATATTTTCTTGGTTCATAAATTGAGAAAGCTGGTTGGTCGTGAAAAATTCTTTGACACGAGCCTGCAGTGGTCGCTGGTTGATGACGTTAATCGGCATTGTCGTCATCGTATCCATAGTAGACATACGATCCTGAATGTTACGTTTGATCTGGGTCATACCAACACGCATTTTTTGCTGGAGGAGTTCCCCTACGAAACGAACACGACGTTGACCGAGGTGGTCGATATCATCTGCTTTCATGTCTGATTTATGACCGAGATCATAAATATGATTGACCATAGTGACGATGTCTTCTACAGAGAGTGTACGACGATCAAGTTCTTTGTCGTCGAGACTTTTTCCAAAACGCTGGTTGAAACGGAAACGTCCTATCGGTGATAGATCGTATCTTTCATTTGATAAAATTGCAGTCAAAAATTCTTTGGCATTTGCAGCTGTTGCGAGGTCTCCATCACGAAGTCGTTTGTAGATTTCTACAGCACTTTCGTCGAGGGTTTTAGCAGTATCCTTTTCTATAGAAGAAAGAATGAGTGGGAGGTATTCACTATCTTTGAACGCTTTTTCTATTTGTTCATTGGTAACGAGTCCCATAACACGGAGCAGTGATATGATTGAGAATTTTCTTTTCTTGTCGATACGAACATAGACAACATTATCAACATCGGTCATGAGCTCGATCCAGACACCACGCGCAGGGATGATTTTACCACCAAAATATTTTTTACCTTTGACATCTTCTTCGGTAAAGAAAATACCAAAAGAACGTGCGAGCTGTGGCACCATGACACGCTCGACACCATTGATGATAAATGTCCCGTGTGCGGTCATGAGTGGTAGATCGACGAGGAAGATTTCTTGTTCTTTGGTTTCGCCGATTATTTTGTTAACCAATTTAACACGAGCTTTGAGCTGGCCATCATAAGTCAGCTTGTTAGCCTTGGCATAGCGTTCATCAAACTTTGGTTCACCTAAAACAAATGAGGTAAATGAAAGTTCGAACTTTTTACCAGAATAGTCACCAATAGGTGAAAATTCTTTAAAGACTTCTTTTAATGCTTCGCGCACAAACCAGTCAAAACTCTCGAGTTGGTTCTCGAGAAGGTTCGGTATTGGGGCGAGAGGTGTTTTGTATTTTGAAAAATACTTTTTCTCTTTAGATACGTGGTGCATATTTGTTATTTGCTATACTCTTCCCTAACAACACAAAAAACCAAGATATAATCTTAGTAGATAATCTCTATGCGGTTAATTTATTTTGTGAGGCAAAAGTATAGTACGTATTAATACTGCTCTTATAAAACCCAAAGCAAATACCATAACTCAATCAAGCTCTAGTACTTATAACATACACGATTTACCGAAAAAAGTCAAGAAAAATCCCTTGTTGCCAAGGGATTACAAGAATGAATAAATAAATCTAAACTAAATCATAAAAATGAGATCCTAAAATTTTGATCATGGGATTATCCATCATATCAAGAGTTAAAGATAATTTATTTTTTAATTCTTCTTTTGGGTCAGATTCATAGGCATTTTTTTCTGTTTCTCCAGAAAAAGATAGGATGTTTAATATTTTGTTTGTACAAAATACTTTACACGTTTGCACTGATACTACATAGTTTGTAGCCATGATATCAGCAGTATGT
>JACCDG011374758.1_pt1 | contig 34960 bp, 24 predicted proteins | sample 7442471 | NCBI WGS metagenome assembly JACCDG01 (sample SAMN15323444, study PRJNA562643) | freshwater metagenome | isolation source: river surface water | place: USA:Blue River Watershed | collected 2017-08-17 | reverse complement strand
TCTGAAATGAATAAAATAGCGTCTTGCTATGCTGATGGTGTTATAAATGCTACTGGAACTCAACATAGAATTCAGAGTGACAGGCATGGAAGATATAAATTTAACGATTTTTCGGAAGGGACCGAAAGATCGTTCAGACCCATGAACGATTTTTCGGAAGGGACCGAAAGGTCGTTCAGACCCATGAACGATTTTTGCGAAGGCTCAGCCCGCCAATTATTGCACACAGGAGATGCTGTGGCTTCCCAGAATCTGAAAACATCACGCGGAAATTCTTTATGCGTATATTCGCCAGCGAATATAATGATCGGGGATGGATTCCACTACCAAGGAATAGAAAACACAGGAATTGATTCCGGAACATATGCAGATAAGTTTACGGGCGTAGATGAAATTTCCTCGTCAACAAATGATGCTATTGATAGGCTTATGAGCACTAAAATGATCCAATCACTAAACAATCAATACGGTGATGTACCACGTCCTGAAGCAGTTTCTTCCGTGTATGACATGCAAGCCGGTCGTAAACCAGCCGAAGCGAATTATGGAGGAAGCAATATATTCACAGGCGGAACTTTCGGAGGAGGCGGCAGCGGCAAAGGATTCCATTTTAACAGCGATGGAAGGCAAGTATTAACTGGCAGCAGGCGCGAAGGATTCGATGGTGGCAGCAGGCGCGAAGGATTCGATGGTGGCAACCACTTCCATGGAGTTGTAAACAGTGATGATGGACGCGGTTATGTAAATTTGCCCCAAAATAATGTTAAATTATGGTGGGGACGCGAAGCTGGTTTCGCAGACGATTCCAACGCGGCTGAAATGCAGCGTTTACTTAATCGAAGAGTGTTCCGCAGTTGGGCCCCTGGTAAGTATGGTGAGAAGGGAATTACCACTAGTGGAGATTCTGCTCAGGAACAAATACCATATTGGCAGAAGGCTATTCATAACCGCAGTTACGAGAGGGATGCTGATGAGGCTGTTGGAGGTTTTGAGACGGATGGTATGATTCGCGGATACGGCAAAGATATGTTCGAGCTCTACTGCAGGATTCCCCAAAAATATCCATGCGGCAAACGGTGATGCGAAGCAAAGACCAGTCAAGCGAGCGAGGTGATGACGTACCTTCGGTACGTCGAGCCGAAGCTAGCGGAGTGCGGCTTTGCCGCACGTAGCGGAAATTGAATTCTTCATCTATTTTTTATATCCAACTAAACACAATACAAAGCACAAGAAAAATGGCAACATTTGAAGAAAAAATCAAAGAGCTGAGAGACTCTTTTGATTGTGTATTATGCATGGAATTGCTATACAAACCATACACATTGTTGTGCGGTCACAGTTTTTGCTCGGCATGTATTTCAAAAGAGATGGAAAGTAAATGCCCTTCGTGTAGAGCGGTTTACATAAAACCCATTGATTATAATCGTTCTATGGATAAAACCGCAATGGTACTATTTCCCGAAGATTATTCTAAAAAGGTCAACGAACCTCATGAAGATACTGAGAAGGATAAACTATACGCAATTATGTATCGTGAGATAGCGGAACGCGCAAGGAAAGATTATACAACATCGCCACCACCTGCATTTGATAGGCTTGTTGAGGCCGCGGCGAGTTTGAGGAAAGACCCAAAAGTACTATATCATCCATTCAACATTTACAACAAAATAGTTATGGGCGCATCAATCTTTATGGCATTCATGATAGCAATCGAAGCTACAGATGTTGCTGTCGGTGTTGCTCTATGCCTTCTGTTTGTTTCTTACCTAGCTAACAAAATGTCTAGAACAGCGATTAATTGGATAGAATATGGGGAAGGTTTGTTTAGGAATAGTAACGCTGGACGTAATAATGATGTCGTCGGTAGTGCTCTGAATACTCTCATTAATGCCGGCGCAATCACTGCTATACCGAGAGAGAATTTGCCGCAACAATTTCACCGGAATCCACCCCCAGCACCTCGACCCCCGCAAATGATGCCCGATTACATGAACATGCCAATTTTTGAATTGCCTAGGCGTAGACCAGAACCCGAAATGAATGACATTCTACCTGATTTAGTGGATTAAAAAATACTAACATCATGGGTAAAATCTGATTATTTTTTTGACCTCGCCTGTGCAAACTCCACAAGTTATTGGTGTCATATTAATAAGACCAGACGTGGCAAGCTCTCTGACACAATTAGAACAAGTAGTTAGATGCCTGCACGGAAGGAATATAACATCTTTTGTGAAATCAAGACATACAGCGCATTCATTCTCGCGGCAATCTGTTGATTCCAAAGTATGATTTCCGAGCTCACTTAATATCTGAATCAATGATGATTGAATTGATTGATCAATGCATTTGCTCTTCGACGATGTAAATTCATCCAAATACGATGAATAACTTCCCTTTTCTATTGTGCTAGTTCTGCTTACCACTATGCAACGATCTGAATACACCCTACAATTCTCTCCAAGAACAATACAATCATTCTCCCTCACATCAACATCGGACGATAAAATGTATTTTGCTTCTCCTCCTTGACCCAACCAGACCATTCTTAATACTATATAATATCAAGAATCAAATTTCGCGGCGGTAGGGGCTTTGCCCCTACCTTGCTATGGGCTCCGTCGTATGGGCTCCGTCGTGGTCAAGCGAAGCTTGACCGATCCTACGGATCGCCTCTCCGAGGCACTTACTCGCCACGTACTAGTTTTTCATACAACAGGCATAATTTACAACTAAACATAAGGGCCATTACCCTTAAACAGGCTCAAACGGTCATTTTAACAGATTTTAAGGATATTGGCCCTTATGTTTAGTTGTATATTAGCCGGATCATATAAGATTCCAGTACGTGGCGAGTAAGTGCGTTCACCTTCGGTGAACCACGACGGAGCCCATAGCAAGGTAGGGGCAAAGCCCCTACCGCCGCGCGAAATTTACCATCTAAAAACTGAAATAACACATATAAATATAGATTGTAGGAGATCAATATTTGCTATGACCGACGTCAAGAAGGAATCTATTTTGTCCAAGTACAAAGATCCCAACATGGAGTTGGAAATCAGGTTAAAGGGAGAGTCCGGAGAGTTAAACAAAGAAGTATTTGAGTCTGTTTATAATTCTCTGAATGCGTCTCCCGACTTTGCCGGTCCGGAAATAACATACACTTTAAATTTGGTTTCGAAGAATGTTTATTCAGGAGCTAGAAACGATGATGGAAATAACATAAGATCATTAGTTTATGATCCTGCGGCATTGCCACCACCAATTGATAAACCAGCCGTATTGCTCAGTGAATCATATTATACGAAGAAATTTGTACAAAGTACTCCAGTAAAGGATTTCATAAATTATTCCATTAATCTCAACAAAGAAATTCCTAGTTCCAAGAAATTCTCTACTAAAGCTGATGCCGAAATGCGTGCCAAAGTTAGGGCTTCATTCACCGACAAAGAGAAGAAATGGAGGTACGATATCACCGCTACATATCAATCCAAAGTAAACAGTTATATACGAGAAGTCTTGAATAAGTTATTTGTTCCGTTAACAGCGGATACATTCATTACCAACCTAAATTACGAATACGTTACTAGATTTGAAGTAGAAATTGAGCATATTGGACAAAATAAAGCCGATTTAAAAGTTGACGATCTTTCAGTTGCCCGAACGTTATTTGGTATGATAAATCCAGATTTCGCGGAGAAAGACGAAATGCAATCCGAGATAGCTAACATAGCCAAATATATAGTTGATAACCCTAAAATACATCACTTGTTCAAGTCAAGATTCGGATTAAAGAAACTGGCAAATCAACCCATAGCTTTGACTTTGGAAGCGTATTCTAAAATATATCCACCAATAGGATATCTCGCTACTAATAAAGCTGATGGCCAGAGATGCATTATAAGCATAAATGGCAATAGAATGAGGCTTTTGTTTGGAAATATGTTAGAAATATATCATCCATCAAAGCCGAAAGAAATATTGTTCGAGGAAGATGTAACAATATTAGACTCTGAAATTATGATCGATGCTGGTGGAAATATCTCATTATATTTGTTCGATGTTATGGTGTTTAGGGACGAGAACATATCTCGTTTGGGGTATGAAGAGCGAATAACCTATTTAGATGATGCTGTTGCGTATATATCGTCGTTTATACACGGCGGCGGTACAAAGACCGTCAACAACAATAATACATTGGCGAAAATAGAAGCGAAGAAGATATTCACCATAACCACAGAACCCGCTATGGAGGGTATTTTCAACGGTATTGTTAAATCCAAATATGCTTACGAAAATGATGGTATTGTATTGTCAGCCCCTGGTGAAAGTTATAATTCTAACATAGTGTACAAATGGAAGCCCCTAGAAAACAACACAATAGATTTCTTAGCCATGAAGGTTGATAAGTCCGCTTTGATGTCATTATCCGGTTCCATTGAATTACCGGCAAATCATACCCTTTATTATTTATTCGTCGGTATCAACCAAAAAATGCGCCAATTACTAGGAATAAACTTTATTCAAGGATATAAGTCTATATTTCCCACTATAGCAAATAATATTGATGGTGATTTCACTGGTGGGGGCGGGTTCCATCAACAATATGGGGAAGTTTATTATCCAATACAATTCTCTCCATCCTTTGATCCTACCGCTTTTATTTACTTCTGTCCAAATAGCCTTAAATTGGATTTAGATCACAAAATAGTCGAATTAAGGAGGCCGTTAAATAAAAACACTGTGATTCTAGAAGTTGGCAAATGGGACATGATAAAAATAAGGGAAGATAGAAAGTTTGAACAGAACTATTTCGGGAATGATATGCTCACAGCCGAATCCATCTATCAAAATTACGTTATACCATTCCCCATCGAACATTTGTGGAAACCTCCGCTGGGTTACTTTCAGAAACAGTCAGATGAGATTAGAGATATGTGGAAAACAAGGAATTATTTCCAGAGGTTCGTTGTTGGAAGCCTCATCACCAAATATGCTATGTCAGCTCAGTGGATCGTTGATTTAGCGTCTGGAAGGGGAGCCGATCTTAAACGTTATATTGATTCGGGAATAAAGAACGCTATCTTCGTAGATATCGATCGTGTGGCCCTTAGTGAACTTGTTGACAGAAAATTATCCATTGCGCAAACTTCCCGCAACAACGACAGGAAAACATCGGGCATGAGAGTATACACACACGCTCATGATCTTAAAGATAAGGCGGATGTGATATTTTCCAACATAGAAAAGTTCGGATTTAAGAAAGGAGAAGCCGATTTCGTTATGATGAATTTCGCCATTCATTATTTGTGTGATAAAACGGAAAACATACGAAATTTAGCTGTTCTTGTTAACACAATTCTTAAAAAAGGAGGAATATTTGTATTCACAGTAATGTCGGGTCAAAGCGTATTCAATGCAATTAAGGACATTAAGTATTCAGAATCACTCCGAATTACCGAAAATGATGTTGTTAAATACGAAATAAAGAAACTCTATAAAGGAACTGAGCTTACTGACGTGGGCCAAAATATAGCGGTTAAATTGCCCTTCAGAGATGAGTTAGTTGAAGAGCCTATTTGCAATATAGATCATGTTGTGAGCGTTTTCGAGAAGAAAGGATTTGACTTGCAAGACAACTCATCATTTGCAGACATGTTGAATGCATTCGAGAAGAGCAAACGCGATGAATTCCACAAACTCAGTAAGGATGATATAATGTATTCTGAGCTCCATAATTATGTGGTTCTTAGGAAAGTTACTACGTAACTTTCCTGGCTGCGGCTCTAGGCCCATTGCATTGCAAAACCGTATTCGCCTTGCCTTTGTTGCCAAATTCTGCCGTTATTTTTTCATTCCAAAAAAAGGATTGCATAATCATATAAGTAATATAGTCCACATAGTTTACTAAAAATGAACAATTACGTGATTGCATTGGGAATAATTTACTTGGTGATTGTAACATTCATCATGGCAAAAATAATGATGGAAAAGAAAGATCCTTTAATAATTCCACGCAAAAAGAAAAATAAAAATAATAAAATTAAAAAAAATAAAAAGCCGGAACATTTTAATGATTACGATGTAAAAGCTGAGTATGCCGATATAATCGGTGATGGGATAGAAAATGAGAGTAAGCAGTCTGATGATGATAAATTGTTTGCACGTTCAATTCGGCCAAACAATAAAATAGCAGTATCAGGAAAGAATTTGCAGTATCAAATGCTAAAAGATGGGTTTCAGATAGTTGAGAATGGTTCGGCCAAAACAGGCCATATAGATTCAATGTGTGGAATTGCTATGTCAGATTACGGAGCATAAAAAATAACAGCCCATATACGCGAAGCGGCAAGCATGCGTTTCACATTAATTTTCGTATATAAAACCAGTGGCGAGCACCGAGCGGTACCACCGAAGGGGTACGATCTCGAAGAGATCCGCGAAGCGGGCGAGTAAGCGTTCTTACCGAGCGTAGCGAAGGTAAGACGCGACGGTGTAGTAACGAGCGAAGCGAGTGCTACGCCACAGCAAAGCTGTTGAGCCGATTGACGAGCCTAGTGGCGCAGCCACTATTCGTAATCTCTGATAACAATGCCTTCGGTGCGTGCTCTAAGGGGCACACCAAATCTCGACCATTCATCAAAATGAACAGTTATGAACTTCCCCTTATAATTTGCGTCGAATGTAGTTCTTCCATCTGGTGTTAGTTTTGACATATCTTCATACATTTTTTGCCTCAACTCATCTCCACGCTCGCCAAAATTTGATAGGTTGAATGTTTTCCCGCCCTTAGTTCTCAGATTGAATATCAGCCAACCATTAGCTTTACCCTTTTCCGCGCCTTCATATCCTATTATCTGAAATTCAGCATCCAATACAGGCTTTTTCTTCATTAACCATTTTGCCCGCCGATCATTGTAAGAATATTTATATTCACGATTCAATCTAACAATTGCGCCTTCAAAACCGTCTTTCAGATATTGATTGTATATATCATTAATTTCACCTACAGAAGTGACCTCATCCGCAACAACCACGCGAATAAGGGAATTTGAGGATGTTATTGAAAGTCGTAAATGTGTTAACCATTCATATCGTTCATTAAATAGTGCTTCCGGCTTATCTTCGCTGAATATATCAAATACATGATATTGTAACTTCAAATCCGACGATTCTCCTCCTTTCTCTCGTCTCATGGCGCCGGATATCAATTCTAACGGCACCCCATGCACATAAAACTCACCATCGAGTCTCATTCTGATATTGTATGTGGTACTCAAGTTAATAAGAGCTGTTCTGATCTCATCATGTATGTATTTCATTCCTTTTATTACCTTACGTTTTCTTGTGTACATGACTATTTCAGGGGGTTTATTATTATTGTTATTATTATTAATAATAATATTATTATTATTATTAATAATAGAATCGACGCTACTAATGTTCAAACAAGAAACTCCCCTTGTGCCGTTGAGTTTAGGCTGAATTCTCACATTCTTTTGTTCGGCGAAATTAATAGCTGATATGTCTTCAGAAGACCCACCGGCTAACATGGGTGGAAATAGTTCTACAATAATAGAACTATCTTCTACAACATTAGTTTGAGATTTCTGTATTTGCTTGTTATATCGACTGAGTGCGTCTCTTAAGGCCTGAGTAAATGCATTTGTTTGGTTCTTCTTCCCTACATTCTTTCCTTCATACACTCTTGTGGGTTTTTGCCCCTTTCCAGGGTCTGATTCCGCCACTGCATAATACATTACTTTATACCATCCGTAATATCCTTCGGGTATCGATTCCTTTGAATCAAAGAATTTAGCATCGATCGGCAAAAATTGTTCGGTTAATTTTTCTATTTCCTTTACGCCTTTTACATTTTTCGCAACACCGGTGGCAATCCTCACAATTATATCATAATAGGATTCCTTGCCATCAAAACGCTTACTTGTTATACGTGGAAATTTATACTTTGTAGGGTCTTCTGCGTCAACTGATCCTGGGATTTCTTTGCTGAAATCGTTCACCTGTTTTTGAGTAGGCATCTTGTTTGATTCAATGTAAAATGTGTAGTTCAATATTTTTCGTTCCTCGAACCTGCGGTTCTCGTCACTAGGCTCCGTCGGCTGTTGCGGCAAAGCCGCAACACCCTTATTCGCCTTTTTGCTCGACTCGTTGAGAGCGGAAAAAATACAGTGATTTAGTCAAATTATGGATTAGTCGCAACAGGTATTTTTAAGCTTTTGACAAATTCCATATGTTCGCATGTGGGTATTTTGTAATCCTCTATTTCTGTTTTCGGCAGACATGATGCCTTGAATACGGCACAATCACATGTATCATTTATGATAACGTTTATACTAATGAGTTTTCCCCTTCGAATCTCGGAAATCACAACTGACGGATCAGTTTCAGAGGGGTATTTGTGAACTCTGAATTCCGTGTTTTTCTGAGCTGCTTTGACGGCATAAAATTTCTGCTGGGGTTCAGCAGTGTATATACTGTATTGTTGTGTGGTCTCCTTGAAATCTTGATCGATCATACATACTCCATTGCATGTATTAGGAATGAGTTTTTGTGGCTCTTTCGCAAGAGTCATGCGATTCTTCATATCGCACTCGATTGTGCGGAACGGTTTGTTTCGCCGGCAAATCTCATCGTCGACACATTTTGGGCTCAAATATTCTGCCCCCGTAATATGATCATATACAGCATCATATGTTTCTGTTTCCGCCGATATAAGGTTGTTTAATGATTCTGTTACCAACTGTTCTATCTTCTCAGTTTGGCTCAGCAATTTCTTCGCCACAATGTCTCTAACTTTCTCGCGAAGACATTTCTGGGCTTCTTCCTCAACCATAAGCTTTATCAATTCTTTTGACATTTTGCCCGTTATATAATACGGGTGTTGTATTTTGTTCGATAATGGCGGTTAAAATGTATTTTAATCAACATGGGCAAAAAATCAGAGTTTGAGCTTAATCCCCTTCCTTGAACACAAATGCGCGACTGCGGAAATCGCCGCTGCTTGTATTGGTGAGTAGTTTATGTGCTTCTCCGCCAACGACTCGCTTCCTGTATTCGGTAATGAGAGTATCACCGTCCTGTGTTTTTTCCCTCAAATCTTCTATAGCGGCTTGTATTTTGGGCACATAATCCCGTTCCATTATAGTCCTTACGGCATCTTTGGCAACTGCAAGCTGATTATTATTTTGGGGGTTATCGTGTCTGATTTCATTCCTCATATCTATCTTCAACTTGTTTATGGCATCTGATATTCGTGCATTTATTCGACTTTCCATCTCTGATATCCTGGCATCTATCATGCGCTTTATTGCCTGTTCTTGGGCCGACATTATCACAAAATAAATTATACTATTGATCAGTGATTTGTTTAAGTGGAATTTATTATGTTGGAGATGCCTGTTCGGCCATAACAATAGCTTCTGTAATGTCTTCCATATTCATACCATTCTCATCTGCATTGTCTGTGATGACTTCGGCCGTTGTTTTATTTCGAGGAGTATATTTGAAATTCGGCATGGGAGGCGGCGCTGGTGGCTTTCTAATACTCATATACTCTTCGGCCTGATCATTAGTCACATGCCTCAAATATATCTTATTTACGCTAGCATCTGAGTGAGTAGCGGTAAGAATATGAGTGTAATAATCGCTATTTACTTCGCCGGTGGAATCTGTGACCGCTATAACTATTAACGAACCAAGCTCTCCAAATCGGAGAACAATCCCTGGAGTTAATTCATTATCGCGAGCCACCTCTACTAGTCCACGGTGATATTTTTCGTAATCAGGTCCTGTTCCTGAGTACTTTATTTTGCTTATGTCCAAACCCATATTATTATTCGTAATTAATTTATTTAGTACGAAATTATATTAAAGACAAGGTATCGTTAATATTGTTACAAAATTGAATCTTACGTTGAGCCAGTAAAATGGACACAATACCTACATCAAACATCGTAGAGATCGATTTCTCTGTTATGGGAACTGATAGTATTATAGCCGATTCTTATGTTGAGGTTAAAAATACTGACATGTTTTCTAAAGATCGCAGACCACGCTTAGGCGGCCCCATAGATCCAAGTATGGGAACATTTGAGCAAAATATTCAATGCACTGCTTGTCATAATAAAAAGAGGAATTGTTTGGGCCATGATGGTCATATAATGCTTAATTATCCCGTATTCAACGTGATTACATTCGAAGAAATGCTTAATTGGCTACGTATTATTTGTTTTAAATGCAAATTTCCAATTGTTGATATCAAAAAATACAAATCATTGGAATCAGCAGCTAAGTCAATTAAAACGCAAAACAAAGCAAATAGAGCATGTTCATGCAAAGAATGGCATCCTATTTTGAAACGCGATAAAAAGAATAAATATATGATTCTGGCGGTGTTTAATGACAACAAAGGCCCGAGCGAAACTGTCAAAATACCCATTTACAAAGAACAAGAAGGGCGTATTTTGGTGGAAAAGAGGATAATATTCCCCCATTTCGCCGGTGAGATACTTTCGGGTATCAGTGATGATGTTGTCAGACATTTCAAAAGAACACTGGATTCACATCCGAAGAACTTTGTGCTTAATGCTATTAAAGTCCCACCTGTTTCAGTTAGACCGGATTCTCGCAATGTTAGAAGCGGTAAGGCATCTATGGATGATTTAACGGCGAAGATAATTGCTATTGTAAGCGAAAACAACTCCATCGAAAAGAATGATTGGCTTGAAGGAGAAATCAGCAGAGATTTGAAAGATAAGATTTACAAACTCAATGATTTGTTTGTTTCGCTTATTCGAGAAACGACTTCCGATAACATTGCCAAGACAAACCAACCGCAAAAATCCATCATATTGCGCATAAAGGGCAAAGGTGGAATGGTTAGGAAGGTCATGCTTGGCAAAAGAGTATTTTATGCGGCAAGATCTACAATTACAGGTTGTCCCACAATAGAAATCGATGAGATCGGAATTCCCATAAGATTCGCTCGCAATTTGCAGGTAGAAGAAGTAATGACTTCTTTCAATAGAAGTCGATTAATGGAGCATTTTAATAATGGAGTCGCTAAATGGCCCGGTGCAACTAAATTAGTTAAAAAATACACCGGAAAAATGATAGATTTAAGCACTTACAATGAGAATATTATTTTCGAGATAGGTGATACACTCCACCGCGATTTGGTCGATGGTGATGTTGTTACTATTAATAGGCAGCCATCATTGAAACCTTCAAATATTGGCGCACACAGAGTTAAGGTCATTCGAAATGAATCAGTTCTTACATTCTTGATTAATGTAATGGCATGTCCATTATATGATGCAGATTTTGACGGAGATCAAATGAACATCTATATACATACATCGGCGGCAACACGTAGTGAAGTGTCTGATTTGAGCAAAGCGTCTAATTGGTTGGTATCCCATTCGTATTCTGATCCCCTAATTGGTCAGGTTGATGATTCAGTAATTGGATTGTTCATTCTGACGCGCAGTGATGTTAGATTCGATAAGAGGCATATGATTAATTTGTTCGCAAATTGCAAGTATTTCCCGACGTTCGATCCGGCTAAAACATTATATACTGGTCGAGATGCTATTACAGAAGTATTACGCCCTACACCAGTCACATTCTTCCGAAAACCATCATATTATCAGCCCGATCGTCAAAAAGCTGGTCATATGCAATATGATCCATCGGAAATTGCTGTGGAAATCATTGAAGGTGTTCACAAGAGGGGAGTTTTAGATAAGGCCTCTATTGGTAAAGGCTCACCAGGTAGCTTGCATCATATAATTGCCCATGAATATGGCACAGATCAGGCTTTCGGGAGAATGTTCGATCTACAACAATTGGCCAACAATTATATCCATCAGAAAGGCTTCACAGTCGGTATTATGGATATGTTAGTCGATGTTGAAACGGAGAAGGTAATTCAGCTTATTGAGTCTCAAATATTAAAGAAAGCCCTTCTGATTGTTGATGATTTGAATGCCGGAAAAATATTACCCCCACCAGATAAAACCATCGAAGAAACGTATGAGCAGATGATTTTGGGCGAACTTAAAAGCTTGGATGCATTTGCCGATCCTATTTTCGGATGGGTTGATTTTGAAGCAAATGGATTGATGCAGCTTATTATGAGCGGTTCAAAGGGTAGCCCAAATCACATTTATCATATGGCTAGCGCTATTGGACAGATTGTTATTAATGGTGATAGGCCAAAGGCAAATTTATCCTACATGCGTTCTTCATGCAGATATCCTCGTTACGATATGCATCCTGAGGCAAGAGGATACGTGAGCAACTCATATATGAGGGGGCTTACTAGTAGCCAATACAGTTACAGCGCTCAAAACGGCCGTTTTGATATTATCTCCAAAGCTCTGTCGACATCAGTGACCGGAGAATCAAACAGAAAGTCGATTAAGTGCATGGAGTCCGCCATTATTAACTTATTGGGCGAATGTGAATTCAACGGAAAAGTAATTCAACAGATTTATGGGGACGATGGACTTGATCCTAGAAGTCTTGTGCGAATCAGAATAGAAAGCATTATGATATCCAATGAAATGCTCGAGAAAAAGTTCAAATTCGCATCGGAAGAGAAATCGACAATAACCACCACTGATGGTGTGTTCAAAGTATCGGATATATTTGCGGAAGAATTTGCAAGAATTAAATCTGATCGCGAAGAGTACGTTAAAATATATCAGGAAATAGAATCATTTACCAGAAATGAAACTCTCAGCGATGAGAAACAAGTTCCCGTGGATGTTGAACGAGTGATTAAAAACCACTTGCTGGCCGCTGGGATAGATATCTACAATAATGAAATGGATGTCAAATCTCTCACATCAGAAAGAGTAAAGGAGATAGCTGAAATGGTTTACAAAGTAAAGAAGTTCTGTGATGGGATGGTTTACGTGATCACTAATCGCGCCAAGGAAGAAAAGAATGGCTATATTCCAGAATCATACAGAAATGCCGTGTGGATGTTTTCCGTATATGCGAGGACTGTGCTCTGTTCCAAGAAATTCTTGCATAAGATGAATTCTACCATATTAGACAGTGTGTTGTCATTCATTCGTTACAAATATGCTATATCAGCAATTGCATACGGAACAACTGTGGGCATTATTGCTGCGCAAGCCTTTAGTGCTCCATTGACCCAATATATGTTAGATGCTCACCACCGCGCAGTAAGTGGAGGCACCAGTAAAAAGGTCATGGATGAGGTTAAGGACGTTTTGGCCGCCAGAGATACCGAAAAGATGTCAAACCCACAAATGTATTTGCAGGTTATGGAAGAACATTCTAGCTCGGAAGCCAAAGTACGTGAAATTGCTAACAATATAGAAATGATGCAATTAGGCGGATTTGTGGATAACATGCAAATATTCTACGAGGAGTATGGAAATCCAATCCATCCCCTTTACGCCCATGAGGCAAAAACAGTAATAGGAAAATTCGAGAAAGCGAATCCGCTCACAAAAATCAACAAAGACGATTATAGAAAACATGTAATTAGATTTGAATTGAAGAGGAAGGAATTGATTCACAAAAATATGACCGTCGAAACTATCGCGGCGAAACTCATCGAAGATTTCCCAGAATTTGCGGTAATATATACTCCGGAATCTGCTAGCAAAATAGTATTCAGGATATATATTCGTAATGATTACTTCAAGAAAGGGGAGGTTGTTGACAAGAATACTATATTAGTTCTGTGGGACAAAACTATATTCCCTCATACAATTCGCGGAGTTGATGGTATTAAGGTTGCCAATGTGATTGGGTTGGTCAGAAGTGAAGTTGCGGCTGATGGTTCAATTCAGCCTGTTAAAGGCAAATACGCAATCCAAACTGAAGGAATTAACTTCCAAGGAATTATGAGAATAGCGTCTATAGATCCGACCAAGATTTATTCTAACTCTATTGTAGACACAAATAAATATTATGGTATTGAAGCAACGCGCCAAATGATTATTTATCAAATGAGAAGATTAGGTGCAGGAGGTCTCAACTTCGGATCTCTTTCAATTTACAGCGATATTATGACAAGTACTGGCAAGATTTCTAGCATTGAACGCCAAGGAGTATCATCGCGAGAGGAATCAAATGCTCTTCTCAGAATGGGTTATGCAGATCCTATGAAGGCAATTATAGACGCGGCGAAAAATAGCACCAAGAACGAAATTAGAGGATTGACATCATCACTTTGTGTTGGAACAGTTCCTCGTGATTACGGAACACGTACATGCAATATGTTTATGAACTACCAGGTCATTAAGGAAAACATTAGCCAACCAGATGAATGGATTGATGAAATGGGGTCGGTAAAGTTGTGAGTGCCTACGGCACTCACAGGGCTCCGTCGCGTCTTACCTTCGCTACGCTCGGTAAGAACGCTTACTCGCCCGCTCCGCTGTTACTTAATTGGCGAAAAAATATATTTTTTTGCAATTTTGTATGCTGATTAGTGGCGAGTAAGGTTGTTGCATTTTTTGCTTCAGATTGCCTTCGGCAATCGGCTACGCTAGGTCTTGCTTCGCAAGAGCCGTCGCTCGCCTTCGCAAATCGCAACGGCCGACAGAGCCATTTAGTCGCTACGCGACTAAAGAATTAAACATAGCACCAAGGTTATTAAATCACAAATTATGACTATTGATATTCTTGCTCTATGCATTGTAATGTCCCCTGTATGGATTCTTCTGTACATCAAATATAAAGATATGACATTCAAGCAATCTGCTATGGAAAAGAAATTTATTTCGGATAAACTTGGAGATATGATTTCAGCGTTAGTTAAGATTACAGACGATAAAAAACTAATCGAAAATTTAATGGCCCCTGAAGCCGAAAACAAACCAAATAGTGTGGATAATATTATTGATCGCGCAGTTAAATCCCGCTGCACTACATCAATTCCAAGTCAGGGTATTGTTTATAATGGAGAAACGCCCAAAATTTCAGGCATGGGAACGACAGGGCTTGCATATACCAATTAACTGTAAATGAATACATATGATTTTTTGTATAGGCTCGCCTATACGAGCCTAAACGAGCCTATACGAGCCTATACGAGCCTAAACGAGCCTATACCACGTGTTAAACAGATCACTAGGAACTGGTATTATAGGATATTGATGCGGGCTGAATTTAAATCGGCAACAATATGGTTTTCCCGGAGATGTTGCGGCAAATCGTTCCAATGGACGACGCATGTAACTATCTATTTTCGCCATAGAGCATTGACAAGGGCAAAGTGAATCATGTATATATCCGCATACTTGCGGCCACATAATAAACATTATTATCACAACTAACACAATAACTAACGATTCCATACTTATATTATGAGTGGCATTTTATACCCCAATATATACTTGTTTCGAGTTTCGATCATAAAATGATGGAAAAAATATTCATTGCCGTTGTAATTATTTGCATAATAATATTATTGTTTGTATGGAGAAGAATGAGAGAAGGATTCGCTCTCGAAGAGTCTAGAACTCCGGCTTATATAAGAAATTACTATGTTAAAAAATTAGCCCAAACATTGTCGGAAGATCCTCATAACTCGGCTGGGGAATATGTAGAATTCTTTGTGAATCAAGATCCAACACGCATTATAATCGGCCCTAGTAATTGTGTATTTAAATATGATCATATTAACGAAAAAACATATACAATAAAGATTAAACACGGAATTTATACAGGACCGGAATTAGCCGAAGAGATGGAGTGTACGCTTAACGCGGCCGATAATGGTTGGTGGGTTACATGGGATCACATGCACAATAGATTTGCGTTGGGCTCATATAATTTCAAATACCGTCGTTGGTACCATCCTCAATCAATTTATTATGATATTGGAATTAAATGCACACCGGAAAATGGGCTTATGAAGAACATGACTGATTGGATAGATAGTGAAGTTGGTTCATCAATTTATGTGTGTTATGATACTAGAGGCCCAAACAAAATACATTAACCATTGCGAAGCTCTGACAAAATACATTAACCATTGCGAAGCTCTGACAAAATACATTAACCATTGCGAAGCTCGGGCGGTTTGTATGTGACGCCTATAATGGTTAATATGTCGCGTTCTGATGCAATATTTGGAACCTTTTTACCATCGCTTATTTTGAACAATCCATATTGATTCAGTTTATATCCACGTTTTTTTGCATGTGCTCTTATTCTGATGTTAAACATTTTGCTTCCCGTCCAATGTAACATGGCAAATGGCAATTCTTCATCAACAGTTTTAAACAAATCTAATCTCAAATACTTGCCAGCATGTTTGATTATCATAGATCTTTTTTTGTCCCCCGATGCATATTCTCCGATTACTCTGAATGGTATTATTTTTTCTTCCGATAATTGTTTGATGTCTTGCACAGTTTCTTGTAACGAATGAGTAGTAACCAAATCAACGTCCTTTATCACAGCCGCCCTTCTCCTGTAACTTCCAGCGGGATGAATGTAAGCGGGCAATTTTGCCACTATAGAGTGTATAAAATCCCATGAATGAGATCTTTCTGGTTTGTATTTCAGAGTATATTGTGTTTCTATGGGCAATTTGCCGACGAATATTGGAGATTTTAAATCTGACACTTTTTTTAATCCTTGCTCTATTAAATCATCGGCCAACTTTTCGCCGATACCATCTATTTTAATCAATTCAGCTTTCAAAGACATTGTATATATTATTGCATATTGTATGACATATTATCAAAAAATATGTGAACATTTAATCTTGTGAAGACTAAAGACCATTCAGAAAATCGGTCTTGGCATCACCTGTAAGAGTTTTACTGGCAGCAGAAGGTGGTGCTGATTCTCCGTTTCTAAGAGCGCGAAGCCTCATAATCTCCTTAATTTGCTCCAACTGTTCTGGGCTTGCAGTGTTGTCAAGATCATTGCTTTGGGGCAATTCAACAACACATCTGGTTACCCACAAATGCAAGAAAGTACTACCACCAGACATCTCAGACCAACCACCAGACTTGAAGAAATAATCAATTTCATGAATAATGGCACCACGTGCAAGAACCTTATGAACATTGAATGGCGTAACACTTTCTCCATCAACCTTAAGTGGATCGTAGACAACACGAGCCTCATCAAGTCTAACTGACTTGAAATCAAGGAATTCAGTCTCCTGAGGTCGTCCACGCATTGATTCGATCGGGAATTTCGCCGGCCATTTATCATCGGGATTACCAGCAAACTTAATCCGCAATTCTATGCGGGGATCAGGATTTCCATCAGCATCAACATAGCCCTTTCCGGGTCCCTTTTTACCAGTATCTGGATCGATTGTTGATTCTGATCGCCATTTAGCGGGCCAATCACGATTCTTAGATTGAAGTTCGGGAGTTTCTTTCCTGTGGAAATACCCCTCAATGTCTTCTGCCTTTTCCGTCATTTCGGCCTTGTATGATGCTTGAATATGAGGAACACACTTATTCATGAAAGCAATAAGATTGGGGAAATCACGTTTAGAAACACGAATCTTCCTCTCCTTCTTCTTATCATCCCAAGTGTATTCTACTCGCTCTCTTTCCATTGTGCTAATATCTTCGATACCATACGAAATCCTGATTTGATTATCCCTCATAAGGGGGAGTTCGAATCTCTTTGATTTTGTGTTGAATACACTGAAATTAACGAATGGAATACGAGTATCCTTCTTTCCCTTGCCAAGTTCAACCTTCTTGATCTTAAGAGCATCAGTAGGCTCAAGATTCAGCAATTCAGAGACTTTAGACGGGGTAAATCCTCCGGACATTTTTGTAAGTATAAGTACGAGAGTGTTATCTCTAGATAGATAATACACTAATATCGGTATTCAATTTTTTTTCGTTCATTGCCTCTCCGAGGCAATTCACTAGGCTCCGTCGTGGTCCACCGAAGGTGGACCGACCCTACGGGTCGCCTCTCCGAGGCACTTACTCGCCATACACTGATTCGGCGATAATATCCAGCTAAACATTGGGCGGATACCTCTATATTACGTTAAAATCATAAATTGAGCTTATTTAAGGGTGTTCGCCCTTATGTTTAGTTAGATATTAGCCCACAACAATAATCACCTCAACATCCATAATTTGACACGCATCTAATATGTGGACTCGTGCGCTAGTAAGGGTAAAAAATATGGTATCATGGACGAGTCGAGCACCGCGGAGCGGCTTGGGTCAGCTCCGCTGACCTGCGACGCAGTCCTTACTGATTGCCGTAGGCAATCAGTACAAAGATCTGAATTCCACAGTAGAAAGTAGAGCCGTCGCGCAGCATTCAAGTGGGAGTTTAAGTTTCTCCCTTATAAATAGGCCCAATTCGGCCTTATATTCTGATTCAAATCCCGGGTTCATTTCGGCCAATATGTTAGCTAAATCAAGTCTTACATCCTTTCCGGCCGTTTTGAGTTTTTCGCTAACAAGCCGCTGGCGTTTAAGTTTAAATGCATCGGCAACACCTCCCAAACACCTCCCACAGCTGCACAACACTGGCATAATCATTGCTATACAATAACGTCATATCTTTAATTTCATTTTTTTTACGAGAATAATGATTCTAGTTCTATTATGAGAGCTCTGTCAGAATTCTCATCCCGATTTTCGTAAATTGACTTAAGCATTGCAATTGTAACGGGCCCTAATTGCGTAGATTTTATTTTCGATCTCGAAAGAATTCTGTTGTGCAATATTTCATGCACACACCAAACATCCTCGCTAACGTCTACGTCTGGTCGTTCGGTTACACCGTTGTATTCTTTTGATTCGTCTGTTGTCATGGGAATAAACATATAACATGTCGATTGAACGAAAGTGCAAATTTCTTTTATGGCGCTTATTGGATCTATCGCGTTGTTTAATCTATCGGCCTTCAACAGCCTTAATTTTTTCTCAGATGGCTCTTGATGCATATAATTCGCTATCACAGAAAGCCATTCTTCATATTCGCTCACATCAAATTTTGTTTGTATTTTTGTAAATTGTTTGAACGAGATGTATCTTAACTCGTCCTCTAGAATCTTCCGATATCTATTTTTTTTGTATAGGGAGGCCAATTGTTCGGGGTATTTATTTTTCATATTTTCGTTCAAATATTGCTTTACAACAACATCGGCTACAGATACAGTTTTATTTGATTCTACTGCATATCGGCATTCATCTGCGATTGATAATAATTTCATTCTGTTGGTATAAACTAGCGATTTTATGTTGGATATTGGATCACTTAAATGTTTGTTTAACAAGTTATAAATGTCATTAATGGCGGTGGTATTGCCGCTGAAGTTTTTCCACCAATCTTCTATCACAATAGTGGGAACTATGTAATCATCTTCAGAATGTTGTATTCTATGCGGCTCCAATAAGAAATAGAAGTCTATTTCGCTATGACTGATATACGGCAGCATCCTTCCTAAAAACACGTCTTCGTAATATTCGTCCTTATTCATCACATGATACAATAATGAATATGTGGCTGTTATAAACGCATTTTTCTGATTGGTTGAATTTATCATATTTCTTGCATAGTCATTTTCTATCTGGGAAGATATTTGATACCTTATTTGTTGGGCTTTTTTCGCATTCAAGGCCTTCTTAGATTGTTCATGTTTTTTGCGTGTTGTAGGTGGGGTGTAATCATATATGGTAAGGGGAAGCGTTGATGTAAACGATTCAATCAATTTAGAGTTTTGTTCAGTTAAATCTACCTCATCCCCTGACAAATTATGGTGTTTACTGTCGTCTTTATTCTTTAAATTTTGGGGTATTATCAGTGATGATATTATTTTGATGGCAGACTTTTTATCGGCTTCATTCCCCTTTGCAAGTAGGCTTATTTGTTTTCTGGAATAGTTATCCAATGGGGGCAATAGTAGTGTAATTCCATTTTTCTTTTTCGGGGACAATAAGTATTCAGCGTGGCAACTCTTTATAGATTCCGACAAATCGGGAGCTTCTAAGTCTAAGAAATCTATAATTCGATTGTATTTTCGTGGTTGTTTGCTCATTTAATACTTGTTGTTTTCCATATTGTAATATGATTTATCTATTGGCAAAAAAATATAATTGCTCTGTGAACGGGATCAGTATTGGCAAGGCGATGTTGTACCGAAGGTACGTCGAGCCGCAGCCAGCAAATGATCTTTGATCATTTGCGACCAAACATCTCATCCAGAATTCCCCGCATTTTCGGATCCAGATTAGACTTATCATTCTTGTAATATGATTCGAGCAAATCCTTCACTTTCTCATTTGTGTCGCTGGGTACTTGAGTAGGTCTTGAATCCAGAAGGGTTCCCATTCTTTCATGCAAATCCAACGTAGTATTCCAGATGTTTTCGCTCTCCTTATCGGGGCGTTCAGTCTTTCCATATAATTCCTGGTTAATATATTGGGATTCTGCATGAGTGAGTGAAATGAACATATAATTAGTAGATTGAACGAAACTGCACGTTTCTCCAATATGAGCCTTCGCGTCAACCGAAAACTCTATCTTTTTGGGGTTCAATAACTTAAGCAATGATTCAGATGGGGTTGAGTGCATATAGTTGCCAATCATGCCCAAAATTTCCTTGTAAGTTTCCCGTATAAATTCTCCAGTATTAAACCTTCTGAATATTTTGTAAGTAACGTACCTCAACTCATCCTCCACCATTTTCTTTGCGGGATTTTGTTTGTAACGGTTTGCGAGGCTAAGGGGCAATACGTTATTAATCCTACCAATCGAGTTGGTTTCTGCAAATACTTTATATTGAGCAATTACAGAGTTAACAGCATACCTTGCGCCTTCATCAATTACAGATTCCCTCATAGACTGAATTTCATGCAACAACTGTCGACGTGTACGTTCTCCTCCATAAATAGCTACAGAATCGCTCTTTTGTTTTGAAATAATGCCATCGATGATTGTGCGGATGTTTTTAACACTAAAACCTACAACTCCAGTGTCAGTGTGTTCCCGCCACCATTCCGCTATAATGGAAGTTGGAATTAAATAATCATCTTCTTGATGTGTGGCATGAGGTTCTATGAAGAAGTAAAAGTCTATTTCTTGATATGATATCATGGGCAAAATTCGTCCGAGGAATACAGTGTTTTTGACATCATCACCGCATCTGGTAAGAATAAAATACACAAGAGAGTAAGCTGTTTCAATAAAAGCGTTTGATCTACTTCCATTGATCTTGTCGTTTGAATATATGTTCTCTATCTGGACTGATATTTTGAATCTTAGATCTTTGCTTGCGCGCGATTGTTCGATTTCATATCCGCCCTTAGTGGTAGCTCGTCTAGGGCCTTTAACAGCTCGTTCAATGCGTTTTGCTGCTGGCGAATCTATCGGCAATCCGTTACCAGTAATATCATAAACATTAATATTTCGTTCTTTACTGGAATCATTGAATGTTGGATTCCTCACGGCGGTAGATCCATTTGCGAAAGTGATGACACCTCCTTTTACGTTGTTCAATTCCACTACTTGCCGGATACCATTTTGTAGAACCGTTTTATTAAGATTGAAGTCTTCGGCTGATTTCAAGTTGAGAGGAATTACAAGAGCGCCCACAAGCATAATAGTTTGTTTTCTTTCATCGGGGTCGCCAAGCGCTCCATTGATTAATTGAGCGCGGAATTGCTTGTTTACCGGCCTCAAAAGTGTGACACCCACCTTTCCACGTGACTGAAGTATGGATTCCATGCTTAGATCTCTGAATACTTCTGATAATTCGGGATCTTCATTGTAAAGATAGTCTGATAAGTCGGAATATGTTTTCGGCATTCTGTGACAATAACACAATAATATATTGTGAATTTGATTGTTTATAATTCATAATTCCGTCGTTCCTGCGTCACTCCGGAATTATTGGCTGCGTCGTGAATCACCGAAGGTGATTCACTCGACTCGCCAAGTATACAGATACGTTCGCAGCGAGGCGAATACGGTTCGCGGCTTAGCCGCGAACCTAGAGCCGCAGCCATTTGTAGAGCTTTGCTCTACAAAATAATATTGAACTTGATATAAGAAGTTACAATTATATCGTGCGTAGCGAAATTCAATAAGTGTAGCAAAATTCAACAAATGTCTGAGACACCTTACAAATTCAAGTGTGTGAATATCCGGCTAAAAATGGATGATATGTGCATTCCACATATCGAGTCGGCGATATTTACAGACGATATGTCAGGTGTAAAAGATTCATTTATGAATATTACGGCTTATTGCAAAGCCAAAGATGATCTTACAACGGTTGTTGCGAGGGTCGAGAACTACATTCTCAGTATCAAAGGAGTTACAGTAGAACACATTAATTTCGACTGGAAACAGTATATGACAGACCCGTCATCTACTAGTATTACGGACAGAATTATGACGGGATTGAAGTTGAACATTGTGAAAAGAATTCCTGAACCGCCACAAAACTTCCCTGTTGTTCCCCAGCAATATCCCATCCCCGCACAACAACAATTTTACCATCCTCGTTACAATAATGAGAACTCTATTCCAAATACTATGTATCTTAGATTGAATCCACAAGTAGATGCATTGATGCAATATTTGGAAACACATCCAGTGAATGCACCAGATTTTGCTGCCAAAACCAAAAAAGGCGTTGAAAAAATCAATAACTTTATCCGAAATGTTCTTAATATATCATTCACCCCAGATGAATCTAAATACATTTCGAGCGAAATTCTAAAGCGCAGGCCTATTGTGATCTAATGCAATCTCGTATTTTTTTATTTTTAATATAAACAATTATTTAGCATATCATATAGTAATACCAGAGTACATTACAAGTAAACGCTCACGCTAAATACCAGTAACTACACCGTATATACTAATGCAACACGACGACTATTTTACCGGAGGATTCAGTCCTTCTTATGGAGGGATGGATTCTGAGGACAACATTGCGGAGTTGCCCCAAGATGCTGCTTCGCAGAAGCGTTTTCACGCTAGTGAAGATGAAGAAATCGAAGGAGGTTTTCCTTCAAGGTTCAAGATCACAAAAGACGAGTACGATGAATCTCCGGACAAGTCGTATTACAAACGCGACGAGTCTGACCCCGGAATGTACCGGGTTTCCAAGGCGAATATGGCCTCTCAAGCAGCAATTCGCGCTACTGGAAAAGCTCTGGATTTTGTCAAGCCAATTGTTGGCGAGGTCTCAACAACATTCGCATCTGCTGCTACACAGGCGGCGAACGAAAAAGCTGCCAACGTGTTCAAAAGCGGTGCTGGTGGTTGTGGATGCGGTTTGACATACGCTGGCGCTGCTGAGATCTACGCTGGCGCCAAGGGTCTTCCAATGACAGGAACACTCGGCGGCTGGGAATCTGATGAAGTCGATGGTGGTTGCTGTGGTTTCGTTAGCGGTGGTGCTCTTGACATCGCTACAATTCGTTCTTATGATAGAACCATTAACTCCGTCACGAAAGATCAGCTTGTTGACGACATCATCGCCGCTTTGACAGCTCTGGGTCTTAAGGCATCTGGATCTGATCGCAATGCCAAAGTTGCTTCCATTTTGAGCATTATTCCCAACCAACGCAAAAACGGAAAGAGTTTCAAGGCCGATTCCGAAAACCAAGCCAAGATTTGCAAAAACATTGCCAAGGTTATCAATGATCGCTATGGACGCAATATTGTTGATATGGATGCTGAACCCGCAATTCTTTGCCAAGTTGTTTCTGAGATCGCACATACTCTCCGCGATGACATCCACCTTGAATTTATAATGGTTCAAGATGAGGTTAAACGAGTTCTAAAGAATATTATGTTGCTTAAGACCCAACTCGAACAACAATATCAACAACTCAACAATAAGATCGCCAATAGCAAAGATACTCAATTGCAAAACAAGTCATCAATTCAACTCAGTTTGCACAAGATGATTCTTGACGAGATCACTCGCCAAATTGTTATGTTACAGAACCTAGTTGACGTCACACTTTCCCCCGCTGATGTCGATATTGCTAAACTCCTCACAGATAGCGAGGACGACGTTGCTGCCATTATTCAAGGTATTGAACGTGGTCCGCGAATTGGTACTACACAATTCGGCGAAGTTATCAGCAAAGTTTTGACTGGTTTGGGTGTTACTGCAGGTTATGCCGCTATCATTGAAAAGGCTCTTAAGGATACTGGAATTACAATTGATGAATACGCGAAGAGCCCCAACTTAAAGAACATAAAACAAAAAATAGAAGAGCGTCTATTGAACGATAATCTTAAAGACAAGGACCTCCACGAATATTTGAAGTCCGCTGAATTATTGTATAAAAATTTTTATCGTGCTAAAGATATAGCTAGTGTTATCAATAAGAACAAAAGCGGAGGACACACTGAAATGTCTGATTTTGAAGAACATGATGGAGGCGGCTATTGCGCTGAAGATTCCAGCGCTTCTGCCGGAGAATGGAAAACAGGACTTGACCACCGCGTCAAGGACAAGAGGTTCGAAAAGCAGGTCATTTTCAAGGCATTCAACCGCCAAATCAACGAACAGTTTGATGTTATTGTTAAATCGCTTAATGTTCTTGCCAGCAAAATTGGCTCTGAAATTCCCATTACAGAACAACTTGATGGCTTCCGCGATGCTATTTCGAAGCTTAAACCCCTTCTTAATAGCAAGAATGCATTTATTTCGTTGATCGGTTATTACAATGATGCAGTTAGCAAGGAACGACGCGAAACATTTGTTGCCCAACTCCGAATGATTAACACATTCGTTGAATCTTTGATGGAGATGAGTATTTACAGCTCTTCATCCTCATACTTCCGCGATATTCATTCTAAGATCGCAGAACTCATGAAAACCATTGATCAATATTCCGACCGTATTACTGCGAAGTACGGATCTGGCGAGGAACGTGAGGCCCCAATTGAGGGCGGTGAAGGTTGCGAATGGATGGATTCTACTACGGAAGGTGGTGGTTATGGTGGTATGAAACAAAAATACATGCCCGAAGATACAGTTTCCCGTACTACCGCCCTTACTATTCGCGATGCCATCACTAAATTCGACTATTATTATAAGACCGCTCAAGTTAAGGATAATCTTGCTCATTCTTCTAAGGAACTGCAACATTATGCCGAAAACTATACTGAGACCCGCGCAACTGCGATCGCGAAAAAGATAGATTACGCCCGCAAAATGCGCGATGATATGGTTAAGGACCTAGATGATGATAAGAAATCGCCATGGTTCATCGAACATAAACAAGAAAAGAAATATATTAAGAAGTTCCTAGAAAAACAAACACTTGGTCTTGTTAACTTCTGGCGAACTGTTGAAGCAATTGATGAATACATGCGTGTTTTCACCGACGGCATTGCACGACACCCTGAAGAAGTCAAGGATATTAAGGATATGCTTGACGAAACTGAGGTTATTTATGAAGCATACGATGATGAGACCGGAAATGAACTGGTTCGCGTATTCGAAATGTTCCCTAATTGTGTAGGCAATTATGGATCAGGAAAATATACCGACGCGACCAAATCCGACGGGAAATCAACACCCCCATTGCCTGGTGGAAGCATTACCACATACTCTCCTGATAGTTTCCGCAACAAATTGCAAGCAAAGAAGGGATCTCATTATTATGATGCAGTATCGCTGGCAGGATCGAAAGCCCGAAACATATATGATCTCCAACCAGTACTTCCCGGAAACCCTTATTTGGTTATCATGCTTCACAGCGGAAATGACGTAGGTGCTAATGTCGATAATAATGGAAACTTTGAAGGATTCAAGCACATCCGAGCCATGATGGGGCGTTTCATGATTTTGAAGAATTTGATGAACGTTTTCATTCACATTGGCAGCAAGTTTGGCGGCAAGGAGATTTATCGTGACAACTTCATGAAACCCGCCGTTATTTACAGAAACTTGCTTGAATATCTTGAAATCAGCGCATTTGGAATGGGTCTTGCTGATGAGCCTGTTACCGCCGATATTGTCGGTGGTGGTGCTGCCATTGAGGGTGGATCTCCCAACGTAGAACTCACGTATGTGAAGAACAAAGGTGCTTGGAGTATTCGCGAACAGGAGAAAGGTTTCGGCTTTGATCAAATCTCGGTGGGATACAAACTCGCAAAACGTCCTAAAGGAGCTCCTAAACCAGCTGTTTCCAAATCCGTTTGGACTGACCCCATCGATTCTGATGATGTTTTCGCCCTCAGCACCGCTTTCGAATCCATTGGTAAGGCCGCTAAAGCCGTCATGGGTGTTGATGATATTCCTGCAATGGGAGGACACGATGATGATGATGAATACGATGGCGGAGCAGACCCCGTTTACCACGGCGATGACGCCATTACATATCAACGATCTGAAGACGGTTCTATGTATCATGTTAGACTCGGTGTTTGTCCTCGAGAAGTATCATCTGCCAATTCTGGAAATGTCAGTCCAAGTGTTGCAGCTCGCCTGTCTGCTATGCAGAGGTTTGGTATTTACATGCGAAGTGTCATGCCTGCTTTCGCCGGTTGTGAATGCTTCCAGGAGGCTGATCAATACTTTGTTCGAATCATTAAGTGCTTGTGCGCTAAGGTTCTTACCACAGTCGGCATGTATGATGTTTTGAAGCGTCCTTATGAACCCACAAACTTCAGCCCCGTTCGCATGGTTCTCGGTGCCGGCGCTGAATCTCCTCAAATTGTTGATGGCGCTGTTGAGCTTTATTTCCGCTTGCCCCTTCTTGCGGAATTCTACCGTGATCTGTTCTCTTTCAACGCCGGCGATAATCAACGTGATGGATTCATTGATTATGATTCTGATAAAGTCAAGATCACAATGCTTCCCGAGCTTGAAGGAATGTTCAGCGGCCTCATTAAAATAATCTTCCGCCGCAACCGCGAAAACAAGATTGGCGAGTTCACTGATGAAGAGCTTAAGAGCCTCATTAGCGAGATCAACAAAATCTATTCTACCATGCACTCTCGTCATGGAGATAAGACCACCCTTGAAACTGTCCAAGAATTTGTTAGGGAGATGAATATGCGTTATGGTGTTATCAAAAAGAAAGACCGTGATTTGTACGAAGAAACATTCGGAAATCATTATGATTACGCAGATTTCACTCTTGGGGATGAGCGCCCTATTAACTTGAAGATCTTGCCTGGTGAGGAGGATATGGACTATGAAATGTCTGTGAACCCTTCTCTGAAATACGAGAAGAGTTCTGCCGCACAGGATCTCAGAACTAAGACATCGCCTTTCGCCATTAAATACGATGCATACAAACTGTTTACTCAGTTCCGATGCATGGTTGATAATTACTTCATGAAATCCCCTAGCGTTTTGGGAATGACAATGGCGCCTGATGATGCTATTGACTCAACTAGCGAGCTAAAGGGCAAACTCAAGAATACTGGATCCCTCACTGAAAGCTTCCGCCCAATGATTCAAGCTACTCGCATGCAAGTCAAGATGGCGCAAACTGCTGATGAGAAATTCGAACTTGTTGCTAAGATGCTCAGGGGATCCATGTCTTTTGAGAACGCTGAAGCCAGCAAGTATCTTATGTTTCACGAAACTGTCATCACTGGTCTTGATACTCTTTCTGGAATTTATACGATTCTTAAGCAATTCCAATCTCGCGTTATTATGCTTGATTACGAAGGTCTTCTCAAGATTCAAGCCCAAAGTGCAGGAAAATGGACATCTGCGAGAATAGCCGCCGAAGAAGTCAGCAAATACTATTTCAGCCAATCTGACTACACTTACGATGTCATGACATCCATCGTAGAAGAGCCCATAATGGGCGCCTTGTATAAGTACGATGCCAATGGAATTACATTGCGCAATGATTCCAATGTTATGTTGACCCTATTCATTGAAGCTGTGTTCGCCGTCAGCAGAGATCTTGGTGGTTTGGTTGACATGAAGGTTGTTGGAAGCGGAGTTAGTATGAACTTCTCCAACATATCTGAAACCATAGAGAAATTATTCGAGTCTGTTAAATACTTCATTGATATTCTCCGCCCTTACATTAAGGAAGAAGCTGACCCCACAAAACGCGGCTTGATGGATAAGTATATTGGAAAGACCGACACAGGTTCATATTACTGGCTGCAAGAACAACTCATCGAGAAGTTGCTTAAGGGACGTGATCGTGCTGTTTCTGGAGCTCGCCCTCATGAGTATGTCGGTTTGCCACAAATGCAAAAGAAACTTAGTTCAGCATTCAAAACACTTCAAGGCAGGAAGGGTCTTGGCCCTGCCATTTCGGATATCGCATGGTGGACGGATGCAAGCTCTGTCGCTGGAAACGAAGTCAGAGGCCATGATATGAGCTTGCCCATTAACAAGCTGTTCCTGAAATCTACAGGCGCTGCATACGAGGCTGTTTATGGTCAATCTGCTAGATACACTGGTCTTTACGAAATGTCAGAAAATAAATTCGGCCGCTCCGGTTCCATTGTTATGGCATTTAATGATCTCATCGCAAAATATCTATACATGTTCTACGATGGTAGTAGCGAGAAAATTTACAAGACAACAGTAGAATCGTTCGTTAGTGCATTCAATCAGGAAATCATGAACCCATCCACTGGAACTAACACATTGCGGGATATGTCTCCTATTTCAACCGGTTGGGACATTTCTGGTGTCGCTATGGATCCTGGAACCATCAAGGGATTCAAGTCAAGTGAATTCCCTCCTCGTGGAAAAGCCAACGCAACTCCGGTTCCTTTCCAGTTGCGATTGAATAGCCCCGCCGGAAGCCAAATCTTGCTAGAATCACTTGCAGTTATGCTGAAGAATATTGTATCCAGCCGCAGTGTTTCTAATCAATCATACATTTACATGCTAGATAATATGGCTGAAGTCAGCATGTATATGAAGGAACGTTATAAGGCAAACATGCCACTGTTCAAGAACATGTTCGCTGAAGTTCTCCGAAAGTCTGAATTCATGAAGGAATTGATGGAGAAACACGAACTTCAAATTGATGGAATTGTCAGCGAGACTGGCGACGATCTTGGCGCCAAAGAATCTCGCGCCTTGGTGTCTAAGGTTATGACTAGCATTATTCGAGGCTGTATGGCAATGAATTCTTGCATTGATAGTGTGATGCGAGAAATTGCCGATGATCCCAAATATTTGGAAACACGTGCTGGCTCCATTGCCGAGTACAAGAATACTTACGGAAAAGAGCCCATTGCCCCCGTATCTATTCTCACCCTTGTTCTCCAAAACATAGATATGGGAGATGATTCCAGCCGATGCGCAACATTACCATTTGAGAGCCAAGGAACTTCCCAAGGCAAATTCCGTTATGGAACTCGTGGTGTTCTTGCCCGATACGGCACTAAAGTCGGACTTGCTCATATGCCCGGATTCAAAAAGATAGTAGACACATTCAACATGACTGTCAACAGCAAATTCTCCGCCGATGCAGGCAAAATGGAATCATATGTCGAAAATTTGGTGAAACTGCTTAGGTTTGCCAATGAATTTAGATATTACAAGTCATTGATCTCTATTGAAAATCTAAATTCACGACTCAGCATGGTATTGAATAACTATATTTCCAGCAACAGGCTAAGCCAGGGAATGTATTCCAGCGCTGCTGGCTCTAACATAACATATTCCATTTCTCAGGGGTACGATGTATCTATGAACATGGTGGAAAGCAGCGATCAAACTGGACAAATTGCCGATGTTTGCGTGTTCATGATTGGAAAATCAACCTCACCAGCCGATATAACAATCCGCAACATCATCGATTTGAACATAGTTCCCATCAATGTTAACGCTATGATGAGAGATATTCCCTTGGTCAACATGTACAACTACGAATGGACCTTTAACCGAATGGTCATTGATCTTGTATTCAGCCTACAGGATCCTAAAATGGCCAGCAAGATGATTCAGTCACTTTGCGTGCCTCAGGCAACTAGAGGAAAGGTACAGTATCCGATCGACAGTTTAAGAGATCCACGCCAGCAAAACATCAGAATCGGGCAGTTTGATGATGGTAGTTACTTGGTTAAGGATGAGAAATCCATGTTCGCCAGCATGTTGATTAACCCCTATCGAAAACTATGGTCTGGAAGAGATAAAAACCCAGCCACACAACATCACCAACTCTTACATAACATGATGTCTGGTCGTTCGTTGGTCGGCCTTGGTCGTCCTAAATTCCTTAGCGATCAACTTTATAATAAGGCCTTGCTCAAGTCAGTATATGGCAAAACAGAACACTATCCCGGCACTGAAGAAAGTGTTAAGGCCGATAATAGCTTCTATTATCCTAAATTCAACGGAAATGGCGGCGAGAAGACAGCAGATGATATTAAAGTCTATGCTGCTCGTGATATATATGATATCATTTCCCAACTACGATTGGATACAGTTTTATGCAGAGATCTCATGTTTATTACTGATTCATATCGTATCTTGCGGCTCAAACTCCGCAATGATTTCATGTACAACAAGGACGTCATTGTTAACTCACACGGTCTCATTCGGGAGGACGTTACCGAATTTGAACTCAACCTAAACAAGTAAATTTGGAAGCTTCGCTTCCTTGGGTCTCCGCCCAACAAAAAACTCTAATAAATCTGGAAGCGAAGCCCAACAAAAAAACTCTAATAAATCTGGAAGCGAAGCCCAACAAAAAAACTCTAATAAATAAAAAATTTTTTGTACAATCAGAACTCAGTATTGTCATACTTTGAATCCTCCTCTTCGTAACTGAGAGCTCGCTTCATCATGGCTTCGGCTTCATCAAGTTGTCCAGCTTCGATGAGGCGTTCGACTCGAACTCGCATTCGGATCGTCTTGATGTCCTTGACTCTCGCGAAGCGATCGGGTGCGGAGGCAGGTAGCATCATTGGAGTAATGCTGGGGCCTGTAAGAGCCGGGGTGGGCATTTGTGCAGGGGCACTCGTAATAGCTCCGCCAGATGCAAGCATGGCAAATGTTCCGAAGACGTTTGCCCATCTCTCATCAGACTTTTGTTGGTTCTCAACAAGAGTTTGTTGAGTCTTTGCCAACATCATCATGATGTCACCTTGGCGTTCCTCTTGGCGATCAGATCGTTCCAATTCTCGTCGAATCAGATCTTGTTTGGTGATCTTTGCAGTCTGAGCAACATAAGTTGGAGCAGGAGTAGGAGCTGGTGCTTGAGGAACAAACGGAGCTGATGCCCAAGGAGCAAAAGGAGTTGGCGTCGGGGAAATTGGCTTGAAAGCAGAAGGGGGTCTGCTAAGAATAGCCGGGTCGGGATAAGGAAGCTGCTGGGGCAGCGAATTCTTGGTAGGGGCATCAATCTCGTCGAAAATGTTAGATTCCATATTGGCTGTAGTGTTCGTGCGTTGCGGTGTAATATCTTTGCGTAGCAGTGTAGTACAATCTCTAGAGCTTTCATTTTCAATTTTTTCCAGCTTGCTAATAAGCCAGCGTGCCAGATCGGGCCTTGCAGCGGCGTCATAATGAGTACCTCTGACAACACCGTTTTCGAGGGTTTGATCCCAAATAAGGTCGATAGGATCGGCCCATTTCCGTCCAAATATGTAAGTATTCCATGTTTTCTTGCTGTAATCAAAGTAATGAACCCGGAGAGTTTTTCTGATGATTTTCGGGACCAAGTAATGAATCAAAGATACATCTGCCCATCTTCCATTTTTCTTGACATCAGCAATGAATTCTTCTTGAGTTTTGTTATTGACGTCGGCCGAAATTTCACCCCAAACAGAAGGGTCGGAGACAAGATCCGCAATCGCGTTCCTCAAGAGGGACCCATCGAATGTCTTGTTCACGTGACCAAAATTAGTGAGAATTTCAACAGCCCTGTAGAAGCAATTTCCATAACCAGGGATGGGGATTCTTTTGAGATTCTTAGTAGAAAGATGGCTTTCAAGAGACTCCTCGCGAAGTTTGTTCATAGCGTCATCGTCTCTGCTAACGTACGCCCATGTATTCAGCATTCCTTCGAAAAACGCTTTGTATTCTTCGTCGTTCATGAGATTGCTCATTTTTTTTGGGAGTTCTGTATTGTTATCGCTGTGTAAGCGTGTATACAAACTTCAGAGCTTGAGGAATCAATTTTTGTTACTTGGTCACTTCGTTCCCTCGTAACTGGGCTGCGCCGCGGGGTTCGGCGGCTTTGCCGCCTAGAACCACCGCTCGGCTCGCCATATACTAACTCTACATATTACGATGATTAGGTATCAAGATCAGCATATGGTAAGTACCGACGTGGACCAAATGTTCTCTAGGGCGCAGCAATTAAAAAACAAATAGTATGTGCGAAGCAGTCGAGTAAGGTTCTTGCCGAAGGCAAGGGCCGACGGTGTAACGACGAGTGAAACGAGTGCTACGCCACAGCGTAGCTGTTGAGACGATTGACGAAGTCAATCACACGCAGTAGTAATTGCAGAAATCACTATAATTAAGATCTCCACTGTTGAAATTCGCACTTTCTGGATCTACTATTATTTTGCCAGAGAAATCTCTATTAGTGGCGGAAGTATTGCCGGGCTTATGACTCCAAGTCCCATCTTTATTTTGCCTCAAGAAATGATAGTCATCATTCGGATCAGCTATCAGTGCTATTTTATATTTTCCTTGACCGCATGGAATATTTCTACTTGCAACGGCAATTTTGTTTCCATAATCGTTGTTTAATCTTTCGTTAACGCCAGCGCAAGTCATTCTGTTCTCTGATTCATTAATTTTATTATTTTGTAGGTATCCAGGCTGAGATGGTTCTTTTTGCCACAGGTTGTATCTGTTGAATGCATAATCGTAACAATTGTGTGTAAGTATCATTGGAGGTATATTCCATTTGAGCGGCAAATATGGGGGTTCGAATCCAGAAACCGGTAGTAGTTTGCTTTCATCAATTCTATCGTATCTTTTTGATATAAAGTATATAACCAGTATCAAGATTACTATAATAACGGTAGTTCTCATGGCTGTATATAATTGCGGGGCAAACAATTGAATTAGATTCATATAAAGGTTGTACACGATGATCATCGACAGAAGGGAGCTTTTAGATTGGATGATGTTTCTTCCTACTCTGGTCAAAATACAGGTTTACGCAATATTTTCTGTAGATCTTGGTTTTGGAATGAGTAGCATATTTGCAAGCATGATAGAATTCAATGAAATGTACAGGTTCATTAATTCCATCACTCAAGATTTCTTGATCAATGACGCGAGAATGAAAATATTTCTCGAACATATTGCCCCTTTGTACCAAGAGTACAATATGGATCGTTTGAGACGACGTGAGAGAAAAAAGGGAGAGAAGAACTTCAAGAAATTGATGGAGAAATCAATAGCCGAAAGCAAGCAGAAAAAATAGAGTGGGTCATATTTTTTGCGATCAATCGCGGGTATATCCCTCCATACTGCCGAGAAATTTGAATTTAACATATGTTTTATACATTGGCAATAAATAACCATGGCCGCCGTGAACAAGAAATACCTCAGTTACGATGCGAGTATCGTTCCCCGTATACATGGTCTGTACAATGCTGGTAACACATGCTGGCATAACGCCCTCACACAATTATTGTTCAGCCTGCCCGCGTTCAATGAGTTTGCGCTAAGGAAGGGCGGCTCAAACGAGGTAAAAAGTAGTTATCTGGCTCTTTACAAACGATATTTAGAGCAAGTACTCCCGAAAGATGTGATCAACAAAATTCGTGCAGAAGAAGGCCTGAAGCCATACATTGCAGAACAAGATGTAATTTCCCCGAGCAGTATTTCCACAATGCTATTTAGAGCATTCATTGAGGACCTCAAACTTACAAACGCGATTAACCCACATAAACGTGGGACTTATCAAATCGGCAGCCAGGATAGTCCTGCGACTGGTCTTATTGATCTGTTAGAATCATTCTGCTGTGAAGAGATTTACAAACACTTTAACAATAGATATGAAGTCGCAACTACATGTGCAAATCCTGTTTGCGGAAAGGTCTCATCCCGTCAGTATGACAAGAATCCTCTAATCAAGATTTACTTCGATTTGAGTTTCAAAACACAAAAAGATCTTGAATTCTGGCTTATGTATCACAAAGAAAAAATAACTGATTTCTCTTGTGAAAATTGCAAAATGAAGGGTGGGGTTGCAATGCGTGTTGAGACTCTCAGATTCCTCCGTGAAGTTGTTTTGATTAATTGGATTTTGCCGTCTAGTACGAGATTTTATCCGGAAACATTCATGTTGCCGGAATCTGCGGGAAATACTCTTCATTACAGACGAGTTGGCCAAATTGAGTGGTCGGGATCATACGATGCACCAAGTTTTCCCGGTGAACTAGGTGGAAGAGGTGATAATGCGCGTAACCCATCGTATTCATCATCTGGACATTATTGGGCAACTGTATTACGGACGAGTAAACCTAATGAATTCTCATGGTATCGTGTTAATGATGATTCAGTGACCGAGATGAAGGAAGCTGAGCGAGATAGATCTGTTATCGTTGCTTATCATATGTGGAGTGTCACGCCAACAACAGATGAAGAGCGGGCAAGATTTGGAATTTGATTTCTCTCTCACTCTTGATCGCCGAAGGCGATCAATCGTTCAGTCGAAATCGGGCTTCGAGCTAGCGTAGGCTTCGCCTACACGTCGCTGCTCGCCGCTGATCAATATTACTGGACATCTGAGAAATTAGTATTTTTTACCGCAAAAAATTAATTTTGACTCAACAGAGCCGATTAATATTGCTGATCGGCAGACACTTTCTGACACAGATATGTATTTTTTTTATCGCAAAAAATACCTTGGATGCTGTCGAGCACGACGGCAAGCGCTATGCGCTTGCCTAGAGCGGAGACGATTAAGGAGCATAGCGACTTAATCCGGCATCAACCAATTCTGCTTACCAGCGCATCCCTTCAAGACATAAGACAGCCACCACTGCCATGCAAGGGGAG
>JACCDG010976909.1_pt1 | contig 34967 bp, 30 predicted proteins | sample 7442471 | NCBI WGS metagenome assembly JACCDG01 (sample SAMN15323444, study PRJNA562643) | freshwater metagenome | isolation source: river surface water | place: USA:Blue River Watershed | collected 2017-08-17 | reverse complement strand
CGACAAGTGGCGCATGGAGACCCAGGTAATGGAATGCTGGACAACCGCCTCGGATTCCATGTCATCATCCCGATTGCCCTCCTGTTTGTCGGGCTCTTCTTTCTTCTTTTCTTCCTTTTTCTCTTTCTTCTTTTCCGCCGCCCCCTCCTTCTTCTTTTTGGAAACGTCCTTCTTTTCGAAGGGATCCTTCTTCCTCTTGCCTTGACCCGCGGCGGCCTTTCCGTCGCCCGCCTCAACGGCGCCATCCGCGTCCTTCTCCTTGAGTTTCCTCACTTCATTCTCGAGTCGCTCCACCCTTTGCAGCAATTCCCCGTCGGCCTCGTGTACGAAGCGGCCCGCTCGCTGCGCTTCCTCGCTGGCACGTTCCAAGAGTCTCTCGATTGCAACAACCGCCTCCCGTAGCCTTCCTTGCTGGGATACTGCTTGTTCCAGTGCCAGTTCTGAACTGGCCAGCTCGCGTCCGACACGGCCCATGTCTTGGTTGGCAGCTCCTCCTTGTAGCAGTGTGTTCACTGCCTGGCTGCTCCGTTCTCTGAGTTCCTTCACTTCCTCTTGCTTGCGCAACAGAGTCCCTTTTGCTTCACCCAGCTGGCGTTCAAGGCGTTGCTTTTCCAGTGCTGCCGTTTCAAGTAGTTCATCTCGCTGCTTCTTTAGAGTTTCAGTGCCATCCGCTAGCTGCTTCGTCAACTCAGTGACATTTCTCCTTTGTTCATCCAGCTCCTTCTCGATGCCATTCTTGTCAATGGTCAGAGCGTTAAACTCTTGTTGCCTCTCCTCGAGATTTCGCCGTAAATTATCCTCGGATTTTTTCAGGGTTGAGACGCTGGCCTCGAGTTCGTGAAGTTTCCTCCGGTCAACCTGGTTGGCGGTGCGTTCAGACTCAAGTTCGTTCTGCACAACAAGAAGCTGCCGGCTCGCAGCTTCCAGGTTCAATGTCAGTTGGAGGCGTTCGTTCGATGCCTCCTCCAACCGGAGGCGCAGTGGTTCGACCTCCGCCTTCATGGCGGAAAGGCTGTTCTTGGTCACCTCGAGTTCGGACGAAACAGCCTCAAATTGGGCCAGGACTTTTGACTTGGTCGCATTGGCCTCGTCCAGTTTGGCTCTGGCTGTCTTGAGCTCGTCCACCGTATTCTGCTGCAATGCCGCGAGTTGAGATAGCTTATATTCGGCTAGACCCAGATCATTGCGAGCTTCCCGTTCCAGTCGGAGTGCATCGGCCAGAGTCTGGATGGCGGAATCGCGGTCTGCAACTGCAGCCTTCAGCTGGGCTTGCAACTCATCGCGGAGTTTGGTTTCGTTCGTCAGTTGGTTGTGAGCCTCCTCCAACTTTGTCCGAACTAGAGCAAGAGAGTTTTCAAGCTCTTTCGCCGACAACCTCTTCTCCTCCAGCTCCTGCTCCAGCCTCTCTCGCATTGCCTTGCCAGCCTTCTCCGCTTCTTCTGCAGCCTCGACGCGGGCTTCCATTGCAACTGCATTGGCCTCGCGGTCCCTCATCACCAGCTCCTGCCTCTTCAATTCATTCTGCGCGTGCGCAACCCTCTCGCTTAAGGCCTTGAGTTCTCGTTCTTTGTCGATGACCACAGCTTCTTCGGTCTTGATCCTCTCTGCCCACTGCCGCGTTGCCTCCTCCAGTCCCTTCACCCTTTTCTCAACATCGGCGAGGCGTTGCTTCTCATAATCGAGAGACACGATCTTTTGCCTGGCGTTCAGCTCCAGCTTGGCAATATCGTCCCTCTTCACCCGAAATTCCTTGAGCTTGCCACTGAGTTTGTCGATCTCCGCGTCCTTGAGTTCGATCTTCTTCGAGAGCCGTTCCATCTCATTCTTGGTGCGCTCCTCTATGAGACGTAATCTGTCCTGCGCCGTAACGAGCTCAAGCCTCATCTTCCGTTCACCACTTCGCGACGATTCTTCCATGCTGTTCGCTTGTTGGGCCGACCTTTCCGAGGCTGCCAGACTAGCCCTTGTCTGTTCCACTTCCTTCGCGAGTGCAGACTTGGCTGCTGCCGCCTCGGCGACTCTGGCCTCGAGTTGCTTCTCCTTCTCCCGCATCTCTTTTCTGGCACCGTCGAGCTCGGTTGTCATTCGTTCGCTCTGCGCAGTGAGTTCGGTCCTCTCCTTCTCTAGCAATTGCTCGTTCTGCTCAAGCTGTTTTCTGGCACCGTCGAGCTCGGCTGTCATTCGTGTGCTCTGCGCAGCGAGTTCGTTCTTCTCCTTCTCCAACAATTGCTCCTTCTGCTTAAGCTCCCGGGCTGTCTTTCCAAGCTGGATCTTCTCCTCTGCGATGCTCCGTTTGCATTCTCTGAGTTGTCTCCGTGTCTCTTCCAGCCTCGTGGCACACTTGTCCTCTCTCGACTTGGCGGCCTTGAGATCGTTTCTTAGCACCTCGATCGCCTTTTCGGTGCTCTTCGCCCTTTGTTCCATGAGCCTCAGTTCTTCCGTTTTGTCCACTTCCGGAGCACCCCGTTCCACGGCCGTTTCAGTGGACGGTGCTGCTGCAGCAGGGACGGTCGCGGTCGCGGATTCACCCGCCACGTCTTCATCCGACACGGCTTCCTCCATAAGGGAAGCCCTTTTGTCCACCTCGGTCAACTCCTGCCGCCACGGAGACATGGCGGATTCTCGAATCGACTTGCGGATTCGGGCGCGGAAGCGCTGGATTTTCCTCGACAGAGCAGGAGCCTCCCTGCGCCTGAGATCGTCCGTCTGCCGCTTGAGCAAGGCCACTTGTTGCTCCAGTCTCGCAGCGTGACTGCTGTAGATCGCAACAATTTCCCGTACGCGTCGCGTGACCGCACTCAAATCAACTTGCTCGGTTTCCATGGGTTCTTCCAGGGATGCCGCTCCGGACTCGTCCATCTGGACGGTGTTCCGCTGCATCAGACGGATCTCCGTCAACAGCTGGGCCCTCTCGGCCGTGAATTGTGCCAACAGCTGCTGTTTTTGGTCAAGCTGTGCTTGCATCGCATGGAAGGTCTTGGCGTAATCTTGCGCGGTCTTCTGACGCTCTGCCTCCAAGGTCTTGGCGTAATCTTGCGCGTTCTTCTGAAGCTCTGCCTCCACTAGGCCCTTCTGCTTCTCGAGTTCTTTGATCCGTCCTTGCATGAAGTAGACCTGGAGCTGCATCTCCGTTTTTTCTGCAGCTGCTTTTCCTTCCGCGGCACGCACCGCCTCCCTGGCGGTCACGTCGTTTTGTGACTGCAGGTGCACCTTGGTCTGTCTTTCGACGGATAGTTTCAGTTTCTCGAGGTACAGCGCGTGGAGCCGGGCCTCTTCTTTGCATCCTTCAATCGCATCTTTCCTGACGCGTCCAAGAAGTATCTCCGCCTCCGCATCCGTAAGTCCTCTGAAAATGCGAATGTTGTTCCTCCAGAGTTCGTTGAGGGTTTCCTCTACCACGCCATCTGTGTCGGGCTGTATCGAGAGCGGGCCAGACTCAGGTGAGGCGACTTGCCCAAGCTTCCCCAGCATTCGTAACCTCGCCTCCGTCACGACATAACGTCTGAAGACCTCCGCACTGGCCTGGCGCACACCAGAGAGGGTCTGTTCGTAGGCCTTGAGTTTGCCCTCCAGTTGCAGCACCTTCGCCGCGTGCACCTCATTGACCTCATGCAGCTGTTGTTCGGTATCGTATTGCCTTCTGTCTGCTGCTAGCTTTTCTCGTCGAAGAAGCGCAAGGTCTCTCGTGAGCTCTTCTATGACTTTCTTGAGCTTTTCCGGCTCATCTGAATCCGAGTCCATCTCTGGGCAAGTGTAGGTCGTTCATCGTGTGTGTTCGGGATGGCTCACATACACGCGAAGCGCGAGTCTATGTGGGTGCGCCTTCGGGGACAAGGAACGTTGCCATATTGCCACCCGATGGCCTTCCTTTCGGCACGGCGACCTTGGGATGCCCTCTGGGGCGGCCGCACCAGCGTGCCCGGAATGGGCGTCACCCAGCGCGCCAGGAGTGCCCTCGTTGGGCTCACCCCTGGCGGCGCCTTCCCTGCCAAGCGCCCCTCGGATCCCTTTGGCATGGTCTCGGCCACCAAGCGGCACGGCGGCGGCAACGAGTACCAGTACGGCAACATGACGCAGCCGATCCGCTACCGCGAAATCCAGTCCACCTGGACCATCCACCACCGCGACAAGGACGGTCGCATCACCGAGACACGGTTTGACCACCAGCCCGTGCAAGGCGAGCCGCTGTTTTGTCTCGACACCAAGAGCCTGGTCGACGCGCCCGGCTGGGAAACGGACGTGCTCGACGAACTCTCGTCTCCGTGTCCGCTCACGGTGATGAATGCGCGCCTGGCGCACGACCACCGCCTGCGGCCGTCCGCCCTCTTCCCGCCGCCGGCAGAAGCCGAGGACAAGGGCGACGCTGGACAAGGGGACCTTGAAAACGAGGTCAAGGGCGACCCTGGAGCGGAAGCCGACCTGGACACTGGGCATGTCGATGCCCGGGCGGTGTCGGGGATCATCCGGTTTGTGGGCTTCCTGCAGACCAATCCGCCTCCCAGCGGCCTGCGCGCCGAGTTCAACGAGGACACTGACTCGCGCGTCGTCACGGTCGCCGGCTACTGCCGCGAGGCGCTCGACCTGTGGCCAGACTCGGCCACGCCCGGCGATTCGATCGGCTTTTTGTTTGCGCTCGTCGACAGGAAGAAAATGACGGGCGCCGCGCCACGCCCCTATGACGCCATCTGCTCGTACGCAAACATCTATGGCGACATTCTGCGTCAACACGCGAACGAAGAGCATGGGAGGCTGAACACGGTGCCCGACCTCGAAGACTGCTACTTCCAGCTCATCGCCATTGACGCGACCGTTTCGCCGTCGAACGCGCTCGCGCTCTGCGGCGGCGTCAACCCAGCGCTCCTGCCTCTGGACGTCATGCACACAGCTGGCCTGGTCAAAGTCGCCGAAGACGCACAGGGAGACGACGAACCAGTGTACCAACCGGCGCAAGGACACAACGTCCTTGTTGATGAGGTGGCTGCATTCGAAACAAACGAAGAAGACAAGCAGGTTGTGGTGGACGAGGACGAGGATGTCACACGGACGAAACAGGCAAAGCCTGTCCGTGAACACAAGGGGCCGTGGCGGCTTGCGACCTGGACGTGTGAGTACGTCCACGTGGGATTCGTGGTGTTCCGCAACCAGACCGTGATGGGACTCAACCAGACGCGCGAGGCCGCTGCGGCCTACCTGCACGCATCCGGCCGCGACGCTGCCCTCCAGGCCATTCCCAACATTGGCCAGTTCAACCCATCGGTTGCACCGCGCCCGGTGCCGGAGCTCTTTTGATGTGCACACAAGACTTTACTAAACGTCTCCCTGTATGTGGACGAGCCTTGCTTCCATGGCACGGAAGGTACACCCGGATACGATTCTCACGGCGCAACCGTAACGGCCAAAAATGGCGGCGTCCGCGGCCGTGGCCGAGGACCGAGTCGTTGTCGTACTCGAGAGTCTTTGCAAGCGGATCGATGAGGTAGGTGGCGACATTGCCACCGGTCCAGCCTTTCGCAGATGGGGGGCCAGCTGGACAGCATGAAGAGCCAGCTGGGCGACGTGCAGAGCCGCCTGGGCTCTCTGGAAACAACCGTCGCCGACCTGAAGGGGGACTTTACTGAGCGCACCCTGCGCGAGTCCGTGGAGAAGCTGTACGGCCGGCACTTTTCGGAACTTTTCTGTATCGAAGGACTCAATGGCCTGGCTCGGATCATCGGCACTCAGAAGACGGAGTACCGTGCCCGTATGCATCACGAGGGGAACGAGGTGCAAAGCGACACCGAGTTGATCGAAGACGCGTCGCGAAGACTCGCGGCGTCCCTCAAGGTGTTCCGCGTGCATCGGGGCGCGCTGACTTGGTGCAGCCCGACGCGTTCGCAAGGTGTCTCGAGTGGGTACTTCGGCAGTGTCGTCAGTACGACTGGCTGAAGAACACGAGACGGGTACACACGGACAGTTTCCCCGTGACGCTGTGTGCAGCTAAAGGAGGACCAGATGCCTGCCTTCCTTGCGGCAGGACTGACGACCCCTGGTGGTGCACTCGGGTCCTGCCTGTCGAAGATCGAGAAGTACATGGAGGAAAACAAGGAAGTGTACCCACTGATGAACGCGTTCTCCGAGTTTGTGAACTGCGCGTCGGACGATGAGAGGATGCGGATGCTCCGCAACGACAGTGGCATGGGCCTGATGATTTTCTGTGAAGGCGCACTGCACCCCTTCGAGCAACTTCTTGCCGATGTCCGCAAGGATGAGCAGGGTGGGTACAAGTTGGACGAGCAGACGCGCTCCGCCCCGGTACATGTCCTGGAGATCGACTGTCGGGGGAGCGTCGAGCAGGCTGTACCGTTCGTGATCCGAATCGGGGAGATCAAGTCCTCGCGTCCCTGCCGTGCTCAGATGCTCCGTGCCATCATCGTGCTACAGGCTGCACGAGTGGCCGTTCCGCTTGCTCTCGAGGGCAAGTTGGTACAACTCGCACCCAAGGACGTGCTAGTCTATGGCGTGACCTTCCTGCCCCGAAGGTCGCGGTACCAAACCAAGCAGTGGCGACACAAAGACCTCCCAGGCATTGTCCTCCGGTTCGAACTACTCTGAGCTCGTTGGTTGCAAGTTTCGCCATTTACTTTCTGGTTTTGTAAAAGACGCCGTGCCGCATCCATGTGCTCTGTGCCGCCTTGCACACCACCCAGAGATGATCACGAATCCAGACAACGGGGATGCCCGCGGGCACGCGGAAGTCATCGGGCCTCGCGGCCTTATCCCTGTACAAAACCACGCGGCCCGGACCCTCTATAGGCAGCAGCTGGCCGGGTGCACAGCCATGACAAGGGAAAGCGTTGCTATAGACCGTGGCCTTGTAAACGTCGTCGTGCTGTGCCAGAAGGCCCGACAGCTCTCCCACGCGGAGGATAAAGAGGTTGCGGTTTTGTGGACACAGGAGGTCGATGTGTTGCGCGAGGATGGTCAGACCATGCGCATGGGCGCTCCGGTAGACATGCGCCGCCTCTGCCTCGAGGCAGTCTGCATCACGGGCCACGCGTGCGTGGTAGTCTTCACGTGCGCGGGCCGGGGCGGCCAGTTCAACCAGGTCGGCCACGGTCCGATTTGGAGCCCATTCTACACGGCTGGCTGTGCAGCCGTCCACGGGGCACGTAGACACGCGCCGGGTATCCAAGCACGCGCCACAGACCGTGTGACCACACGTGCCTATGCGCGCGTCAAACAGCATATCGCTGCAGCAGGGGCAGCCGAGGTCGCTCGCCATGTGCGTCTTGGACAGCGGGTGTTGGTGGTATGAGCCACATGGACATGTAGGCGTACCCACACCCGGGTTATGTAAATGGATGGACGCCACCGCGCCGGTGCCATTTCCTCGCGCGCCCGTGTGTCATGCAGGGGAACAAGCGGGGCGCGGGCGGTGGCGGCGGGGGCGACTCGAACAAGCGCGCCCGCGGCGCGGACGATGGCTCGGCACGCATCCGCGTGCTGGCGCGCAAACCGCGCGACCTGAACGTCAAGCCGGGGAGCATGCTCGTGTTTCCGCACACCGACCGCCTGGCGCGCCGCACGCTCGAGTCCGCGTACCAGCAGCTGCGCCACCCCGAAGTCAGCGCGTACCGCTGCCTGACTGGCGCCGAGAACGTGCGCATGCTCTTGGTGCCACTCTTTCTGTACGAAGGTCGCAGCCTCGCGTCCTTCCGTGGCACGGTCGAGGGGCGCGCGGCCCGCACCGCGCTGGGCATCCTGCAGGCCGACTCGTACCGCGGCGCCGCCGAGCTGTTTGCGTGCCTGCTGCGCGACACGCCGACGCCCGAGCACCCGCGCGGCTCGGGCCGACCACTGGCCTACCTGTTTGTCTCGTACCCGCGCGAGGTCAAGGAACGTGACAATCCACCGCCACAGCCACCAGCGCAGCCACAAGAGCCCAATCCAGGTTTGTTGCATCGCGCCTTGTTTGCGCCTGACGCGCGTGCGTTGTTTCGCAGAGGACATGCCTGCGCTGGAACGTGTGGCCCCTGCAAACGGGTTGGCGATGATGGTGGACGGCGAGGCCGCGGAGGAGCCCGACCCCGTGGTTCGCCGTCCTCCCGCTGTACCCGAGGCCAAGGCGCCGGAAGCCAAGGCCCCCGAGGCCAAGGCGGACGAGTCGGACGAGGTGATGTGCAGCAACACGATGCCGACCGAGGAGTGGACCTACCGCCGCGTCATGAAGCCGTCGGGCATGACATTCGCCAAGGAGCTCGAGCACGAGCTGATGATCCAGCCTGGCAAGCGCACCCGTGGAGGAGGGGGAGGCAGCGGGGGGCCGGGCACCCACGTGACTCTGGACACGCCCCAGATGAACCAGTGGCGTACCGTGCTGGGCGGGCTGGGCAGCGTCGGCCAGGTGTGCGACTGGGCCGACACGATCTGCCGCGTCGTGACGCCGCTCGGAGGCGAGGCCGCGCGACAGGAACGTCCACCGGGCGCAGCTGTCCCCGCTGCTGCTGCGGCAGGGGGAGGCAGCTCCATCGGCCGCATCGTGAAACGGCAGCTCGACCGCGCCTTTGACTGGCGCATGGCCATCGAACAGTACGCCCTCATGTGCACCACCGACCCGTCCATGAGCGCCGAGCAGCGCCGCATCAGCGTCGCCCGCATCTCTCAGTACGCCACGGCCAGCCTGACGGGCAACAACAACATGGTCGGCGTGCCGCTGGACGGCGTCGACTCGTACTGGCTCGAGTTCTCCTTTCTGCACCCGATGGTGCTGGAACGCGTCGCCATGCCGCACATGACGCCGCCCATCGACCGCGAATCCGACGTCTACCTCGAGCTGTGGCGCCAGGTGGGACAGCCCAAGTTCCCTGGCCTGGGCGCCGGCTCGGACGAGTTTTACCACTACGTGCTGGCCACGCGCGGCACCACGGTCGACTACCTCGACGACTATGGGCTCATGGAGGTCATCGACAAGGCCGGCACGGCGTTCGGACGCAAGGCGGCGCTCCTGGCGCAGCGTCCGGCCGACCTCGAGGCCGCCGCCCTGGACATGGCCTCGCACCTCGACGAGGCCGCCACGGTGGCCGTGCGCATGCCCGAGGGTCTGGAGGAGGTGCTCACCGCGGTGCGCACCGCGGTCGGCAGCGGCCGCCCCATGGCCGACTGGCTGCACCGCCTGTCGATCTGGCCGAACGCCGCCGGCAGCACCTCCTCGATCGACCGCTGGTACAGCTTCCTGATGTCGCACTGGCACGCCGCCGACCAGATGGTCAGCCAGTACCCGGTGGCGCTGGCCATCGCCACTGCCATGGCCAACCTGACGGGCTCGCCGCCCGACGAGTGCATGAATGTGTCGATTGTCGTCAGCGGGCCGCCCGGCTGCGGCAAGACGTTCATCGGGCCGACGGTGCTGCAGCACTCGACGCGCCACTACCGCGACCTGGGCCACAAGAGCAGCATGGCCGAGACGGCCAAGAACGACATTCTGGGCGGCATGGAGACGATGGACGAGGTGCGCCTGTCCGAGCTGTCGAACGAGCACGCCGCCAGCATGCGCGAGACGTACGAGTTCATCAAGGGCGGAGGCTACATTTCGCGCTCGCACAACTTTTCCAACACGCGCTCCTCCACCACCACCAAGAGCGGCACCATCCACATGGCGTTCAACGACCAGCACGAGCGCATCGCCGTCACCACCATCGCCAACAAGCAGTACGGCAAGGTCTACTTTACGAATGCGCCTCCCCAATCGATGCCCGAGCCGGTGGCGCGCCGCATTGCCACCTACACACTGGCCACGTTCAGCGGCCACGGCGTGCCCACGCAGATGACGGTGGGCCACGTCGACACGCGCATGCGCGCCGAGACCAAGTGCGCCAAGCTCGAGGACCGCCGCTCTCAGCTCCAGGCCTACGACCTGCTGTCGCTGGCCAACGTGCTGGCACGCACGGGCCTGCTGCCGGTCACGTGCGTGGCGGCACTCAAGGTGTACGAGCTGGCCGCCGGGCCCATGACGCGCTTCATCCAGCCCGGCCCGCGCCTCAAGCTGGAAAAGTGGTTTCTGCGCGCCACCACGCTGCTCGACGCGCTGATGGACGTGGGCGCCGGCCTCTACGAGCCCGACCCGACGACCGTGTTCCGGCCGTTCGTCGACACGCTGCGCGCGCTGCGCATGCTGACCTACATTACCGAGGAGGCGGCCGCCAAGGCGTTCGACCTGACGCTCGGCCGGTGGACCACGCAGGCCTACCACGCCGGCATGCCGGTGGTCTGTGAGCGCCTGCGCCACCTGGTGCGGTACGAGTACGACGCCGACGGCAATCCCGGCGAGCGCCGCCTGTCGAGCGTTGGCTTTGGCGCCGTGCCGCTGCACACGCGCTACGTGGCGCTGCGCTCGTACTTTGCCGGCGTCAGCCGCGACCCCATCGAGCGCGCCAAGCACCTCGCCGTGGCGCTCTACACGGGCCGCCACTCACGCGACTGGACGCTGGCGCTGCCCGACGTGCAGGTGCTCATCTTTATCCTGATGCGCGGCCCGCCGTGCCCGTTCGAGGACCCGGTCGGCAGCGAGCGCCCGCTGCCCACGCTGCACTGCATGGCCAGCGACGACCTGGTCGTGCTGCGCGAGTTCCTGTACGACGAGATGGTCGACGACCGCCGCACCATGCTGGCGCGCGCCTTCCCGCCCGGCACCGTTTCGCAGATGGCGCGCGCGTCGCTCGAGCCGGCCTCCGACTCACCCAGCACGCTCATGCGCGAGACCATGTCGCGCGAGGAGCGCGCCGCGCTGATCAACGGCTCGACCTTCACCAAGCGCAACCACCGCGTCGAGCTGGCGCGCGAAAAGGTGGTGGCCGAGCTGCTGCGCCTGCACTCGCTCTGGAACAACAAGCGCCACGCCAAGGTCGGCGACGCCACCTCGTTTGTCGACATGTACCTGGACTACATGTGCGGCACTGTGCAGAACGCGCCCACGCCAGCCAACGTGTCGAACTTTATCGTGCACTGCCGCCGCGTCGCCATCGGAATCGAGCACCACCAGCTCCTGGACGCGCGCCAGAAGGAGGCGGTGGACAAGTTCCAAAAGGACGCCGCAGGGATGTGGATGGAGTGCGGCCATCTCGTCCAGGCGACGCGCGACTTCCAGACCAAGCTGCGCGAGCTGGAGGAGAGTCGCGCCGTCGATCCGCGCCTCGCCGAGCGGCACTGGGCCGAGGCCCGCGTGTGCAACCCGCGGCGCATGCACGAGGGCCACGTGCAGGCGCAGGTCGAGGTCGGCAACATGAGCGCCGACGCTCTCGAGATGGCGCGCGAGCCGCCGCTGATCGCACTTGACGCGCACATCTTTGACAAGGCGGCACGCGAGCACGTCCAGATGTTCACGTCGGTCTGCACCGACGAGGCGTACGCGTGGTGCGCCGCACGCCCCGAGCACCGCCAGGCACTGGTGGCCGCCCAGCAGCGCTACCTGGCCTCCCTTGGCGCGCTGCGCTCAGCCGTGCGCGACTTTCGATTTGCGCAGCGCACCATGGCGCGCATCGTGCACACCACCTGCCGCTTCGCGCTCGACTATGCCGCCTTCCAGGCCTGGAACCAGGCCCACGGCGGGCTGGTCTACCGCCTGCGCCTGGCCACCGTCTCACAAAAGGTCACCAGCCAATCGGGCTGGAACCTGGCCTCAGCCGTCCACCGCAACGCCGAAGAGTTTGAGCTCGCCAGCATCCCACCGCCACGCGTCGTCGACTTTATCACCCAGGTGGTCCTCCACGTGTCGCTGGCGGTGGTCTATGGCGAGGCGCCGCGCGACGTCGACGAGGGCCAGCCAGTGACGATGGACGAGCACGTGCGCCGCGCACTCTACAATGACGAGTTTGAGCTCCCGAGCGCGGCGCGTCCTTCAGATTCTGCAGCAGACCTAGCGCTGCTCATGGCCACGGCTCGCGCCACCCTCTTCCGCGAGCCCGTGCCGCGCCTGCGCGACGGGCGCATCATCGACACGTACGCGCCCGCCGAGGCCCGCCGCGTCCTGCAACACGTCACGCTGCGCCGGCGCGCTGCGCTGCAGGCGGCACGCGATGCGACTGTCCTCCGGCTGACGTCGGCACTGGAAGACCTGCTGTGCGTGGGCCAGCCATGCGACCCCGACGCGGCCCACTGGAGGGAGGACGCGGCGGCCGCGTGCCGCGCGCTGGACGCAGATGCGCAAGCCGTCGTGCTCACCTGGCACCGCGTGCGCACCACGCTCGCCAACCCGATGCTCGACCAGCGGCAGGTCCTGGCGTCCGAGGAGCTCGCGGCCCGACCCGACGCTGAGCCCTACCCCACGGTGACGGGGCGCGACTTCCCCGAGGACCAGCGCGTCACCGTCATGCAAATCCTGGGCGTGGAGCCACTGCCACCGCTCAGTGCCATCCCCGCCTACTCGATGGAGCGCGTGCGCGAGTGCCAGGCGGCCTGTGACCCACGCCGGGCGCAGCCCCCGGTGGCTGTGGCTGGGGCAGAGCCAGTGCCAGTGCCCGCGCCCGCGCCCGCGGACGTGGCTGAACCGGCAAACTGCGACTTTATCACGATCGACCTCGTCGAGGGCCAGACGGGCCCCGACGACGGCGACGTGGCCATGCAAGTCGAATCTGAGCTTGAGGGCTTTGCCATCACCGATTAATTAAACTGATTTCACTGGCAGCCACGCGGGTCGCGTTGTCCTTTCTTGAAAGGTTTGCACTGTAGTCGTCGTCGTCTTCGCTGCTCGTTTCATCCGAGTCCTCGTCGTGCAGGATGGAGTCGTCCGTGTCTTCGTCCGAGTGTGGCACGTAGTCACCCGGGTACTCGGCGTAAACCATGAGGTCACTGCTGTCATCCTCCGAGCCCGGTTGTGGCTCCTCCGAGTCCGAGTCCCATTCGGTGTCCACGTCCATACCACCCAGTGCCTTGGGGTCCCGTCTTCCTGTCCGCGTGGTCTGCATGGTGGGAGTTTGGAGGTCTGGTGGGTCTTTGGAAATCTGGCCACGTGTCCAGGAAGTGGCCAGACCCCCCGACACATTAGGAATCCCTAATGTGTCGGGGGGTCCTCGGGCCTAGACCCCCTGCATATTAGTAATCCATGGGGTCAATCCCGCCGGACCCCCCGACACATTAGGAATCCCTAATGTGTCGGGGGGTCCTCGGGCCTAGACCCCCTGCATGTTAGTAATTCCTGGGGTCAATCCCGCTGGACCCCCCGACACATTAGGAATCCCTGGTCTTGGACGCGTGGCCAGGTTCCTGGCTTCATTCTCTCAAAGTCCACCCCACCCATGGCTCTTGACCAACCAATCCCCCTGAGCCAGATCGGCCTGCAGCCACTCGAGTGCCTCTTCCCGCCAAGGGATCCTGGGAAGAACACGTGCTGGTACTTGGTCAAGCTCTTGTGGGTCTATGGCATGCGCGTGCACTGACTGGTCGGCACAGCTCGCACGACGACGTCGCCCTTCAGTTCGACCTGCGTGCCGGAACCGTTACCAACCTGGCGGAAATGACCCAGGCTTGGTTGGCTCTGCACAGAAGCGACACAGCGTCCGGTACCGAGGCCTGGCCGATCTACGACGCAGGCACCGACCGCTTCCGCGTGGCCCACCTGACCGGCGACAACGTCGACTTTGCTCGCCTGTCGATTAACCTGGGCAGCGGAGCGTGTCGCCTGTTCGACAGCCTCGACACTGAGCTGGCCATTCGCTACCGGGTGGTGCTCTTGCGTGAGCAGCCCCGTGCCGCCGAGCCGGTCCACGTGGCCCAGCTACCCGCCCCCGCCGCTCCGGTCAGCCGCCCTGCTCCAGGCCAGTGGCGCAGCAAGCGCCCAAAGCCACTGTCACCTCCCGAGGAGGAGGAGCGCGCCCAGTCACCGGTCTTTGGCTATGCCAAATCCCCAGAGGCCGAAGCGGCCCCCCTCTCGGATCAGGATTCGCCGCCCTCGACTCCCGACCACCCGGAGCGCGAGCTCGAAGCGCCCGACGCTCCGGAGCGCGCCCCGCGTGCATCGCCCGAGGCAGAGCCCGACGCCGAACCAGAGGACCAACCGTCGCCGACTCGGCTTTCCTTTGAGGACGACCTGGCCCCCCGCACCCCGATCCGTCCACGACGTGAGCACGAGGTGCCAGGCGCACCAGAGCGCGTGCGCGGCATGGCCGACCCGGAGCCTGTTGTCGGCGAGCGCCGCGTGGTGCCTAAGGGCAAGGGCAGGAAGCGGCGCGCGCGCCTGGTGAAGGTGGCGAAGCCGATCAACGCTTCGCGTGCTTGTGCTCGCACCGCCTCGCGTCCCGTTCGCACCGTGCTGGTCGATCCCGACTCGGCCGACGACTCGAGCGGCGAGGAAGAAGAAGAGCGAGCGCAGACGCGCCCCACCGACCCCGACTATGAGCCCAACGGCGAGGACATTTACGACGAGGACTACAATACCAAGAGGCGCAAGAAGCGCGAGCAGAAGGAGTGAAGTCTTTAATACAGATCACCGCATCCGTCCAGACTGGCGGTACTGAGGGGAGGCAGTAGACCGATGAACGGGACGTGCGGCTCCACTTCCTTGAGCACGGAGGGAGAGACATGGCACGCGCGTTTCGGGGCGGATTCGGGTAGGGAGGTCTCGGTCCCCGAGGACGGCTCCGAGGCGACACACGGCCTTCGGTCGCAGACCAGACGGTTTGCTGTCAGCACCACGTAGCCCGGAAGCGGGTCGAGGGTGCGTGGGATGCGACGGACTGGCCAGAGGATCCGGTCGTCTTCCAAGACAGCGGGGCGCATCGGAGGCGCACCGGGAGGCATGGGCTGTGACATAATGCATGGCCAATGGCGTATCACACCCAACCCATGTATAACGTACCCACCACATGGACAGATTTTAGTGATTGGAAAACAACGCGCGTGCCGCCTTGGGTTTGCGACCGGATGTGCTGCGGCTCCGCACGCGCGAACTCTGGCGCAGCGCGGGTGGCGTGATCGGAGTGCTTGGTGTGAGGAGGGGTGTGACTGGCTCTGAGGGCGAGGTTGTCGACTTGGCGACGGCATCCCCCGACGAGGGCGGGACCTTGTTGTCTAGACCAAAGATCAGTTCAAGCAGGCGGTTGTAGAACAAAATCATGACAAACACGACCACTCCGACAGTGAGGAGAGGGATCAGGACGACACACGCCCACAGGGTAAGGAAACCACAGAGGATCCATGACGGTGCCACGAGGACCAGGCAGAGTGCGGTCTGGCACACGTAGAACAACATCCCGAAGAGACCCCGAGGCATGGGGCTCGTGGTCTTGCACTCGGAGGAGGCCAAAATCGCCACGGCGCCGACGAGGTAGCACGTGCACACTGCGCCTGGCAGTGCGTCCTTCAGGATGGAAACCCAGTTGACCGGGAGGCAGATATGCATGTCGGTAGTCATTACAGAGCGTTGGGGTGCGCTGGATGTTTGCGGTTAATCTGACAAGGTATGCGTGGACACGTGTCCAACACAGATGGGGGTCACAGGGTGGGCCAAAGGTCCTCATACATCCAAGTGCCCAGGATGTCTGTCGCAAAGCGTCCACGGCTCGACCCCGCTCCGCCTCAAGACCTGCCCCATGGGGCTCCCGCGCCTTCCATCAAGGAGCCCATGCTGCTCGACAAGTCGACGATAGGACACCTGGCCGAGTGCTTTGGATTCTGCCGGAGCGCGTTCTCGCAGCGCAACGTGTTTACCCGCGTCTTTCCCTCGAGTCTCAAAGCACCCGGGAGCATGGACGAGGCCATCGGCCCAGTGTTTACGCATAACATGGAGCGCCTGTTGGTGGTCTTTCGCTGGGCCAGTCCCACCTTTCCGCTCCAGCGACTGCTCCGCTTCGACGGCAACGATGCCAGTGACCCGGCACAGATGGCGTGCGTCCAGGCTCTCCAGGCCATGCACCGTGCGCTGAAGAAGATCGTCAACGCGGCACTCACGCCATCCCAGCGGGCTCTCCTGCGCCGATCGCCTCTGTCTTCGGTCACCGTCCAGTACACGCCCCATGGCGTAGCGGTTAACTGCCACACGGATGGCACGCGCGAGACCGTCGTCGTGCTCTGCCCTGGCGACAAGAGTCTGTCCACTTCCACCGATGTCCTGCCTGCGGACGCAGAGCACCCAACGGTCTACACCCTAACTGGAGCGCTGTCTAGCAGCGCCGCAGGGATCGAGCACCGCGTCTTCAACCACGGGACCGAACGCCTATCGGTGGTGATCCGTCTCGTCGCACCCGAGGACAAGCTCGAGCTGGAGAGGTTTCGCGCGGCCCATCCAAGTGTCAACATCGAGGAGAAACAACGGAAACCCGATCCACCACTGGTGGTGGGCGACATGAGGATCGAAGTCCTCACTCTCACGGGGAAGACGGTCGTGCTACTTGTCGACTCTTCCGACACGATCTACACTGTGAAGCGGTGGCTGGAAAAGAAGGAGGGCATCCCCGCGGACCAGCAACGCATGATCTTTGCCGGGAAGCAACTCGAGGACGAGCGCACGCTTGCCGACTACAAAATCCAGAAAGGAAGCGTGATCCACCTGATTCTCCGCCTTCGCGGGGACTGATACTCGATAAATGCACGCATGGCCTCTTTACACAGACGACACTTCGACTCCCAGGCAGCGTACGCAGGATGTGGTAAAGGGCAGGCGGCCGGCGAGCCAGTGCCACAGGCGGGCCTCGCCCTCAAGCGAAAGGAGGAACACCAACACCCCGAAAATCGCGGTACAGATGGCCATCAGGTTGGAAATCACGATAAAGGCAGTGTGCGCGTTGGTATGCCTCTCTTCCCCTTGGGCTTCGTACCGAAGCTCGCGGCACCGGAGGAACACGGTAAATGAGTTGTTGCAATTGAAGGCGGCGAGATCGGAACAGCTCATGTCACCACCAAGGACCTGGCGGCACAGCGTGGCGGTTTGATTTCCAGCAGAGCCGGGTGTGCAGGACACGGGGCACCAGGCGGTGAACTCGTCGCGTGCTGCGGTCGAGTCGGTCTGGTGGTCCCAGACTGCGCCGCTTATGACGAGTCCGACCAACAGGGTAAAGAGTACGACAAGTGTAGAGACCACGCCAAACCCGGCGCCTTCGGGGTTGCCAATTGCAATGCCTGTCATGATAGACAGTCCGATGCCGCAGACGAACGCCTGCCAGCTGCCCGAGAAGATGCCCGCCACGATAAGGACCGCGCTGACGAGAAGCACTGCAGAATAGACACGGCGCGGCGGCTTGCGGTGCACGGTGGACTGGGACGACGACGACGGTGGTTCGCCGTCGGCCGAGGCGTCGCTGGCGATGCGCAGGGACTGGTCGGGGCGATCCTCTTCGTCGCCGGCAGGCATGGGTGGACTGGATATGTGCGTGTGTAACACTGCACGCAATATAGACGCGAGTCCCTACATCATGGCGGACGTACGCGCAAGCGACTATGAGCTCCTGGCGCGCGTGCTAGAGTCCGAGGCTGCGCAGGCCGGCATGGCCGACTGCTGCTACGTGCCGCCCGACGAGGCCTGGCGGGCGGCGCTCCGTCCCCAGGTCTCCCAGGAACCCGTCGCCCCGCCCGCCACCATGGTGCTGCAGCCGGCGCTGACGCCCATCGAGCTGCGTGCGCGCACGCGCGCCGCAATGCGCGACGGCCCCGCGCGTCCATCTGCACAACCCGACCCTTACTAAAGAGAGACGTCCGAATGCTGTCCACCGTGTGCGACGCGTGTCGTTCGGTGCCCCCGCGCGCAGCGGCCATCCTCACGTCACTGGTGGCGCTGGTGGCACTCGGCGTGGGCGGCATGGTCGTGTCGGCGGTGAGCCAGTCGCTGGCCGACCCGCCGCGCTGCGACGCCGCTCCGCTCCGCGACCTGGTAGACTGGCTGCGTCACCTGGACGTGCTCGACCGCGCCGGTGTGGAGCGCGAGTTGCGCGCCGCCGTGCTGGCGCTCCTCGTGGTGCTCCTGCTTTTGCGCGTGCGGATGCCGGGCGAGCTGGGCCGCCGCGTCGTAGCGTGCGCGGCACTGCTTGTGCTCCAGGTGGCGGTCTGGGTGTCGCGTCCACTGTGCGACGGCGGCGACCGCACCGATCTCTTTCCGTTCTATGCGCAACGTGCCGTGCTCCTCACGCCGCTCTATGCGATACCCGAGACGCGCCTGGTGCTGGACGCCGCGTGTGTGCTGGGCGTCTACTGTGGCACCTGTCTGTTCAAGTGCGCGCGCGTGAACACGGCCCTGCGCGCGCTGGGCGTCTTCTTCGCGACGGCCGCCGCTGCCTACGTGCTTGTGCTGCGACGCGACACGCCCGTGGCACTGGCCTCGTCCTTCTTTGCACTGTGGATGACCGACCCGTCACGCCCAGTGCCAGCCGCCGTGAAGCCATGCGAGTCCCGCGTGCGCACCCACACTCTCGACGACGAAGAGCTGCCGACAGACACACAGATGGCGAACGACCCGGCAGACGACGACGAGGACGACGACGGGACGCATGTCCGCATGGGCACCTCGGCCCTGCCGTCCGGCCGCGACGCGGACGAGGAGGACCACGGCACGCGTATCCACACGGCGGATGGAGTGTGAAACCCTTAATACAGTTGCGTCACTCACTCGCCGCACCCATGGACCAGGAAAAGGTCCAGCCCCCGTTACCGAAAAATCCTGCCCCAGTGGGCCGCCTCAAGCGAGCACGCGAGGCCTACCTCATGAAGAAAGAGGCCGAAGATCGGAAGCTAGCGTTGAAGATCGTCCAGAACATTGAAAAGGAAATGTGTGGCGGAGAAACGATAATCAACATCCCCCTGGTCTGTGTGCTCGAAGATGTGTATGAGGACATGGATGCCAACTCGAAGCAACTGAAGCGTGCCTTTGACTTGGTCCACCAGGATCATCCATCTGTGACTCTTACGATTAACCCTGCGGACGTTGTGGCGACCGTGGATCGATACAGCGGGGGACGCGGACACAGGGAATGACAATGAGGAAGGTGAAAGCGACGACGCCAATACGCCTGTCTTCATCGACCCTGGCGTCAAGGGTTCCACAGAAAAAGACGACGCCTCGACGAATCATCGTGTTTCACTGCGTCGCAGCCTCAGGGTCAGACGAGCCGTTGACATCCAGGGAGTGGACTGATGCAATAAATACCACCGTGAGCACTTCATTCTGGATATCAGAACGAGTCGAGTTCGCTTTCAGCGGCACGCACGGAGGACGGCTCCCCGGATCTCCACTAGACTCACTGTAATATCGGGCATTGGCCACGTCGCGCCGTCGCTGATTGCCTTGCGGATCTGTTCTGCCGCGTCTTTGAAAGTATCCCTGAGCATTGCCGACTCGAGCGTAACGAGGAGCTCGTCTACGTTGTCCTTTGCCCCGTGAAACAGGTCCGCGGAACGGAGAGTGATGCTCGTGCCGACGGTCACTTGCACGTCCGCACCTGCCTGCCCGATGAGGCCGAGATGCAGTTCCTTCAATGCGTCCTGCGCAGTCGCGGGACAGGGATCAAGACCGAAGGACACGGCTTCCACGACTCCGACCCCTCGTCGTACAACGACCGCGAGCATGCCACGTGGCGGTCGCAGGGGATCACTCTGGGTGTAGAACTTCATCAGGACCACCGCCTGGACGGACTTGCACTCATCGAGGTACCACTTGGCCGTAGCACAGAGGCTGGAGAGGGACTCGCTCCATCCGATCTCGAGCACCAACGACGGCGTCGTGGTGTCGGAAAGCGAGTACAGAAATGACTGGTCAGGTTGGTATCCGGAGAGCTTGTGTGAAGCTCTGTCTCTGATGAGAGCTGACCCCTTCGTGTCGAGGAACGCGCCCAGGCCAGCAGACACGACAGCGTTTTGCACACAGCACAGAAATCTCGTCGAGGCCGCCTCGTGTCCGGCCGAGGGATACTCCGTGATCATGAGGGTACCATCGACGACCCGGAGCTTTGCACAGCGATCGATTTCTTCAAGGTACTCGAGCTGCTCGGGCGAACCGACTCGTCCCCGGAGGACGATCGGCAAAGGCGAGTTCCGTTCGGCGTGCGCGAGGATGTATCGACGGAGAAGATTCGGCGGCCCGCAAAGGACATCTCGCACGCTCAGTACTCTGCTCGCGCGCTGTTCGGGTGGGAACGTAGCCGCCTGCGGTACGAGGTCGGCAGCCTTGCGCTTGCCATGGTGACCGTCGGCATCGTTGTCCATGTCCAGGGCTTCGGGGGTCTACCGCACGGCGAGTGGACGGAGATAGACGCACGTCACTAACCGGTGCAAGCGTCGGTTGCCGGGGTTGCATACCGCCAGCGGACACAAGCACCATCCCTCCGGCCTCAAGCATGAGGGGGTCCGTCGACGGTCTCATGGACACATGTTCCGGTTCGATGTCCTTTCTCTCAGGCAAGCCTGTGAATACGTGACAGGGTTCGCACTGGCGCCGTGCACCATCGGGGGTGCCTTCACTGGCGATCCCCGTTGTCTCGTTAAATCGGCGTATGGCCATTTTCTTGGCCTGCTCCGTCAAAGGTGTCCTCGTGTCGATCTCCCCGTCCACAATATACACTGGCCAAGGAAACCTGTGTCCACGGAGCCACTCAAAGTTCCGCGGGGGAAGAACGACCTTTCGCTCTGCACGCAGTCAGCGTTACCCATGGGCGCATGGTGCCTAGTTCCGGGAACCCCTTTCCGGGTGGCTCCGGTGCACCATCGTGGACAGTAATCGGTGAGCATCGACCCTGACAAGATTTGAGACATCGGGACGCTCCCAAACCTTGACGTCCTCGTCCTCTTCCATGACATCCCCCTGGACCGTCGTGGCGATTGATGTATGCTCCAGGCGTGCGGCGAGGATGGACTCGTACACCGTTGGGTCGCTTCCGGCTTGGTAGGTGTGCTCGCAGAACGTTGCGAAAGCGACCACGCCTGCCATTCCTCGATCGAGGTTGTGATCGCGGAACTGGACGCATTCTCCGTGCGCCGTGGTCATAACGGCAAACTCGAGGGACGCACGGAGCACACCGGCCCATGTCTCGACGAAGTTCGGCAGAGAACGCCCTCTCCAGAAGACGAACGGGTGGTCATCCCGGAAGCCAAAAGCGTCAACGAAGCTCTGAGCTTTCTTACAAAGATTCCGCCGCGCGCACTATCACCTTTCTAACCCCACCGAGGAAGAGTGTCAAGTGCTTCTCCTTGATGCAGTTGGTGAACACTGTCGGAGTGACACGTTCGTTCGCGTTCACGCGGATTAGCGTGACAACAGCAGTGGAGGACTCCAACACGCTTGCGAGCTCCTCTTGTGGGCACTGGATCACGTCGACAAGCCACGAAAAGGCGTCTTCGCGCGTCCAGCGACCGTCTCTGGGGGCAAATCCTCTGATTAGGGCCTTGATGATCGTCTCCGACAGCTGGTTTCTCTGTTTGCCAACCAGGACGAGTAGAACAATCGCATCGCTCCGCTCCGGGAGATGGTCCACGAACTCGAGCTCGATGTGGTCCCGAGTCAACCTGGACAAACTCGAGTGATGTGTCCACTTGACACGTGTCCATCTGCGGATGCTTGGGTGAAACCAGTAAACCAATCACCAGTGTTCCAACGCCCACATGCAATCAAGTGGACTGAAAGTCAAGACAGTCTGGAGTCTGGACGAGATTGGCCAGTGTCACGCCATTGCGAAGTACTACTCTTTCTTCCCAAGCGACTCGTACGGAGAAGTCCTTTCTGGATTGAAGCAACAGCGACCGGAACTGAGCGAGGATCAATGCAAGCGTACAGCGAGCGAACTGATAGGAACCTTCAACAGCACCCCGTGCCGCTTTGCCAGGTTGCACGATGGGTCTGACACCGTGTGCGTCTTGCTTTCGCTGCTGTATCCAGCACCTTTATAAATTTAATTTATGTATCGGATTGTACCGCTGTTGGGTGTGGGTGGTTCGGTCGTCTGGTGGGGCGAAAGGCCGCGGGCTCGGCGAGCGTCCCCCACCGCGGAGATGAGGTCTTTGATGGAAAAGGATGCTTGGTGTGTGGCGTGAGTCGGGGACACGAAGGCTCTGTCGATGAGCATGGGACTCTGGGCGATGATCGTGCGCCGCACTTCCAGCGGGTCGTGGGACAGCTGCTCGCAGACCCAGCACTCGTAGCCGGTGGCCCCGCTGTGTGCTGCCCAGGGACCCGCGTCTTGTGTGTACAGGTTGAGCACATCCTCGACATAGACCTCTGGGCCCGCGTCTGTGCGCAGGACGGCGGCACGTGCTCCTGGCACAAGCATCCGCGCGACACGGGGGTCGCATCCGTTGAGGAGTGGGATGTTGGTTTGCATGGCGATGACTATGTGACACCTGTGTGCCGCGTACCCACGCAACGTACGACGCCTCTTGAATCATGCTGCCACACTTTGCCCTGGGCCACAAGACTGCCACAAGCACAAAGAAAGATGGAGACGGGCAACGGCCAGCACGTGTGCGAGTGGAGGCGCCGCTCGTATCCAAGGCTCGGGCGCTCTGGTCCCGAGGGGGCACGATAGGCGTGGACAAGCATGTGCACGTCGAGGCAGACGTTTTACTCGAGCGGCTGCCAGACGAGACGCGCACAATGGGTGCTCCGCTGCGCCGGGTCCGCCTCGAGATACACTGTTACGGTCGAATCGAGCGGGGGTCCCTGTACGCGGTGCTGTGGCCCGACGAGGCAGACACCCTTCCAAGCGACGTCGAGCTCAACGCGCCCGCCCCCATTCCCTGCACGGACGTGTACGTGCGACGCAACGGACTCCTGCAACCACTCGGCGTGCCCGAGATGAGCGTACTGGTGTACTGGGATCCCTCGCCGGCTTCGTCTCCTCACCTTTTGATTGCATATGGCAGTCTCCTGCGCGCAGAGGTCACACTGGACCACCGTGCGCCAGAAGGACACAGAAGGCTCGTCGAAATGCTGCGCCCCTCTCGTCTATCACGGGTCCGGTATGTTGCACTCGAAACAAACCAGTAAACAGCGGACCGAGTCATGCAACGGTTACTTCCAGACAGAGAGACCCCGTGGATTCCAACCGACAAACGCGGGGAAACGGTGGCAGAGCCCAGTCCCGCTCGCCCTGCCCGTCCCCCGCTCCAGTGCCAGCATACATGTGCCTACCTCCTGCGCCTCTACCGGACGCTGATGATAGAACAGCCCGGCTTTCGGGACGGAGACGTGGAAGTGGAAGCAAAAGACACAGTCCCGGCAGTCCCGCTGCCTGCGACCTGGTCACCCGTCCTTCAGATGTCCCTGCCCGCGAGGGATGAGATTGTCCAGGTCTTTTACGGGCACGGCGCCCTTTCCACTGACCCAGATTCACTCACCCTTCCGGCCCGCGCGCTGTACGAGGCAGCCTCTCTTTATGCACAGAGACGCGTGAAGAATGGGTGCGTGCCGACAAGCAGGCCGTCCTGTGTCTGTGTCTCTGCGGACGGACGCACGTCCTACGGGACGACAGTTGCGCAGTCGCTGGGCAAAGTGGCCATGTGCGTGTCCTTTCTGGACGACCAAAAGGCGCCACAGGTTCTGGTGCAAGTCGATGCTCGCCTGTCCTCCGATGTGGTGCTCTTCCTGGCACACGTGGCCACGCGCGTGGTCCTGGCACCGCCTCTCAAGAGAACCGAGTGGAAGATCCCGGCGCTTCCGGTGGGCGGCGCGGACGAGGCCAGCGAGAATCTCCGAGGAGTTTCTCTGTGGCCAGGTGGTATCCCAGACGTCCCACCACCCACCGCGTTCCGTCCACTTGATCTCTGCGTCAAGCCCACGGTCGTGGACTACGCGCCACCGGTGGGCCCGGAGCCCGTCTCCTGGGGCGTGCACATTTCCGATGGATGCGTCGCCCCGCGGGCGGCACCCCTCGCGGGCATCCTCGATGTGCTCGCGGTCCTGGACGCTTTTACAGTACCGGAAAGCCACACCAAAGGACGCGTGGTCTACCGTGGCGCACACTGCGTGCACGCGTGGCTCGGCCCCGGTTCAGAGTCGCAAGCATGGTGGGCCCCCCAGAACGGGTCTTTGAATTCCGAGGTGCGCGTCGTCGGAGACCTTCTTCCACAGCTGCGCGAGACATGCATCCGATTCCTGAAACAGGAGGCTCTGCGTTACGCAGAGACCATACCGCATCCGCCTAGACTACTCGACACGGATGAGCGCGAGGAGTTCCCATTTAGAAATCCAGACGGCGACCACAAGCAGACCTTGCGCAGGAAGGTGGAGCTCCTGTGCGGACACCCGCCGCTGACTGTGGCACTGAGGGAACCGGTCCAACGCCGCATGCGAGAGCGCGGTCTTCGATGCGAGCTGAAGACATTCACGTTTCCGTTCGTCCGCCTGGCCAGCGAACAGGGCGGACCGTCCGTTCTCGACTCGTGCAAGCAGTGCCTTGATGCCCTGGTGAAGAACACGCCATTCGCGGGAAGCATAAGCATCCGAATGGGAGCGATTGCCGATTGCATGACCGCGGTGGTGGCTTGCTGGATAGAGCACAGGAGCCTTCCCCCGGCCGTTCAAGGCCAGGAAGACACCAACCAAAAACAAGCACGCGATCTCCTGATCTACTGCAGGAAGGAACTGCGAAAGATCGCAAACGAAGAGGAATGGGCGCGTCCCATGCTCGAGCTGCTCCCGGAACTCGAGCAGAAGCCCACCCCCGCAAAGAGGGCGCGCAAAGAGAAACACACCGAAGACTACGTGGTGACTCGCGGCGATTCGCCTGGATCCGGAACGGCTTCTCCGCCAAGGAGGAAGCCAACAGAGCAGCAACGCGCGGCACCCGCACCCGAGGGCGTCCACGAGACCGATCCTGATGTCATGGCATTCATGGCGGAACGTGGACTCTTCCAGCGGATGATCGAGTTCTTTATCGAGGTGCGCATGAACGCAGATAAGCGCCTCGTCTACGCGGTTGTCGAGGAGGCCGTTTTCAGACCCGGAGAAACCTTCCTCACGCGCCCGTGTCCAGAACGCGCGCTGTTGCTTCCCTCGGCAATGGACGTGGCCGCATCAAGCGTGCGTAACTTTTCAGAGGAATTGAGGAACCGCCAAGACTGGGAGGTGGCGCCGCTTCTGCACATGGTGATGTACCACCCGGCGTTCCGCGCGGCTCCGAGCCTGCGGACAGCTGTGAACGTGATCCTCGACAGGGAAGACTACCAGAGTCTCTTGGAAGAGGACAAGCGGCGCTTCACCGATGAGCTTGTTGAGGTGCTGGAACTGGTGGCCCGTATGGGCCGCGTCGGGGTACTCCACAGCCTATCGGACGACGAGGCATCTAACGTCGCCAACTTTCTGATGTTTCTGTGCAGTCTACGACAGAAAATCCGCGCGCTCGCGGTGGCGTGCCTGGTGACCGAATCGCACGTCAATAACGTCCTGCAGCGCGACGGGGTTCCCTGTCCAAGAGAAATCTTTCCAGATCCCCGTCAATGGGAACGCATATGGGACGCGAGCACGGCCGCCGAGAAGTTGCTGTACTTTCTGGACGGGGGGAGGGTACCTCTCATGCGCATTCCCAGCCTGCTCGAGGTGATCCAGAGGATGCTGTATGGCATCGACCTCGTTCTGACCGATTCTTCGCCAACGAACGACGCGGTCTCCAGAATAATCATATGCGTGCTGTTGGCACGGGCATACATGGTTCACCCCTCGACAGCCCCCGGCCCGGCGCTTGCCGCGCACAACCTGCGCTACCTAACCCAGCTGCCAGACGAAGCCAAGTTCGTCCAGGAACTGAAGGAAACGGTCCTGGATACTGCACGCGGTCTCAGGGAATGCTTCCGCGGCGCCATCGTCATCGACAGGTCTCAGTCGCGGGGGCCCGTCGTCGCACGAGCCGTGCCTCCAGGACAAGACCTCCTTGTCGCCGTCCGAGCCCCTACAAGAATCACGGACCTGGCCGTGAGGTTGCAGTCGAGCAGACCCGTCTCTGCGCCCCCACAGCAAGGCCCTTCTGTTACGCCCGCAAGGAGCACGGGCTTGGCGTTGGTGTCTTTGCAGTCGCGTCCAGACGGGACTATGACGGTGCCTGGCCTTGTACCAGAGAACGAGAATCTTGAACTGGTGCCATTCGAAGACGACGACACGCGCACATCGCGTGGCGAGTGGATCAGGTCGCCCACGGTGCGCGGGATGTGGAATACGTGTGTGCGTCTCGTGCACGACTCGTGGGGCTCCCAGGCCCTGCGCAAGGCACGCAAGGTGTACATGCCCAGCGCACAGGCCGACGCACTGCTCGGGGTCATTTTGGAGACGGCGCTCGAAACACGCAAGTCCAAGCTCGATGCGACCTCCCTCTGCTTAGCCGTCTGTGCCCTCTCCAGCCTGCGCCACGGACCCGTTGCCTTTTACGACAAAAAGACCGAGGACAAAAAGACCGAGGACACAGATACCAAGGACGCGGAATACGACGACGCCCTGAATCTGGTCTTGGACCAGCGGAGCGGGTCCGAGGAAGGGCACGCGCTATTCATGAACCTGGAAAGGAAGGCGTATGCTCATCCAGGAACCAGTCAAGCTGTTCCGTTCGAGTCGCGGTGTGCCGTACTCGACACCGCCCACCACGTGGCAGCACTCTACGAGGCCGATGCCTCCAAGACCGAGCTACTTGTGCGCTACGCGTGGCTGTGTCTTGTTGCGGACGGCAAGCCTGGCGACACCGAGTGGACCAGCTGGTCCCTTGCAGCCCAAGGACCCTCCCACGCGGTCCGAGAGTACACGTTTGTTGCTCTGTTTATCGCGGGCACGTGGACAGCACCCGACGAAGGAGAGTGTTCGCGTCTCGCGGCCATACACGCGCGCAGCGACGACGAGCTGGCGCGCCTGCTCTCGTACACCATGCCACTTCTGGCACGCGTGCGTGGCATACCCACGGTCCGCCTGACCAACGGTGCATACCTACTACGGCAGGACGTGCAGCAGTGGCTTCAGTCTCAAGCCTTGCAGCCCGTGTCCGATGTTATCGTTTACTAGTAAATGAAGACGAGCGACAGAAGGGCAGATGGACAGTGGACGTGTTTCGGCCGGCGATGGCTGCGGTCTGGATGCGAACCCGTACATGGAGGGCGGGTTCGCAGCCAGACGGCGCCTGCTCGGAGGCAGTGTTGCCCGAGTCGGATTCGACGAGGAGGCCGCGTGCTTCCGGCAGCAGCGACCGCATGACATGGTCTGGAACCAGGGTGACGGGCGAGACGCTGCAGTGTGGACACGTGGACGGGCTGCGCGCAGCGCAGTCGCCACACACGGTGTGGCTACAAGGGATGGACACGGAAGGATTTTGGAGGCGGCCTTTGCAGGCCAGGCACATCATGTGTACGCGATACGCGCACGCGCGCGTCACGGATCCCGATTCGCCGGTGGACATTTGCACGAGTGAGGCTATTCTGGGTCCGCAAGGGAAAACACCTCGTACACTTACACACACTAAACACTGCGCGCACATACCTCAGATCTGGCCGTGTGGCTGAACTTGGCCACGTGTCCCTGCGACCGTAAGCGCAGTGCGTACGCGTTACAGAACACCACATTCCCGTAGCCCCCCCACGTGTGTTCACGCGGTAGTAGGACATGGACACCGACGCGTCCATGTGTGACGGAGTGGACTTGGACCTGACGAAGGAGGTCCAAGCATCGAAAGAAGAGATCATCAATCTTTCCGACGAGATCCATTCCGACGCCGTCGACCTGACCGAGCTCATTGAGGGCGCCGACTCTGAGGTACACGCCGTGACCAGTGGCCATGTTGCGAATCCGGACGCCGACGCGCCCATGTGTGACGGAGTGGACTTGGACCTAACGAATGAGGTCCAGCCGGCGGAAGGAGAGAACACTGATCTTTCCGAAGAGATCCGTTCCGACGGCGTCGACCTGACTGGGCTCATTGAGGGCGCCGACTCTGAGGTACACGCCGTGACCAGTGGTCATGTTGCGAATCCGGACGGTCCAACCACCCTGTGCGCAGCAGTAGAAAGGCGTACCGAACCCAGCCCCAGCCCCACCATCGGACTCTTGTTTACGCCCGTTGACGGCGCGGCGCCAGACACGCACTTCGACCTGGTCAGCCTGGTCGCTCGGTCGTTGAGCACCATTCTGAGTCGCGTGCCGGCGACGCCGCGCGTCGATCCGTCCAAGACACCCCCTGGAGCCGCAATGCGGCAGATCTCGCGCGAGGTCGTCATCGAGCCAGACGTCCTGCCCGAAGACAATCACTCGAGCCCGAGTCCGGCCTTGGTCGAACCACCACCACCACCCGTGCGGCGCCCCGTTCCAGTGGCAGCGCGTCCCAGAGAAGCGACGCGTCCTTCGGGCAACGGGACGCGCAGTGCACGAGGCCATGGGCCCACGCGTCCATCCGGACCCGAGCCCGCGCTGGACCTGGTCGACGAGGACGCCGAGACGCACGACGACGATGACGCCATCGAGCGATGGCTCGCCTGCCTCGGACGCCCGCGGGACGCCACCTCCGGTCGCAAGATGTACCGCGCGCCCTGTCGCATAGGCGTGGACGTCCGGGACGTGGCCACCGAGCTGCTCGCGGCCGTCGACCGACTGCACATCACACTGGAGACACGGCGTCCCCGGACATCGGGCAAGCGGAACCGCGGCGACTGGTCTGGCACCAGGCGCGGTGGAGCCAAGAAGGCGCGCAAAGAGTCTTCCGAATCTTCGTCCGAGTCGGACGAGCCGTACCCCGAGGCGAGTCGCGAGATCAACCCGGACAAGCGTTCGGATGCCATCGCTTCGCTCTTTGCCGTGGCACTCCGCGGTCCGGCGCAGCGCGTCAAGGACCTGTGCCTGCATGACGTCGAGCCGAGCCGCACCGTGTGCAACTGCCGGTCGTTCGACATGCGCCTGTGCCACGCCACCGCCGAGGGCTTTAAGCCCGACCCGTGCACCAGCTCGAGGCAGCGCGGCCCCAAGTCGGCCGAGCCGCAGGAGACACAGCAGCCGCTCTGCATCTTTCACAACAAGTTCCACGGGCTCATCTACTCGGGCGCGTGCGACCTCCTGCTGACCTACCGCCTTGCCCCGCGGACGGAAGGCATGCGCGAGGCCGTCTATGGCCTGCTGTGCCACATGCTCGACTGGTTTGCCGGCCGTGCGGTGTACAGTAACCAGAACCTGGCCTACCGCGACGTCCTGTCGTTTACGCGCGTGGCGGTGCGCCGCGTGCTCTCGCGCGTCAGTACCGAAGACGTCCACCGCATGCGGACCGAGCTGACGGCCGCCTCGCGGATTGCCTGCCAAAGGCAGTAAACGCTGTTTGAGGTTACGTTGCCTTGGCAAGACCCGTGTCCTCGATGCGCACGCCCATGTCGGTCCCATGGACAGCCGCGGTGTTTCTTCTTGTGGGCACTGCGCGCGCCTACACGCTCAGCCAGCCAGCCGACGTGTCGCTCGACCACGACACGGGCACGCTGTTCTACGACACGTGGCTCTACCTGGACCAGGCGCCGCCACCGGGCACGCGCGTGGTGACGCGCTCCGAGGCAGCAGAGCGCTGCGGTGGAGCATCGATCCCCTACCGACCCACCAACTACCGCTTCCATGTGTCCTCGCTGACCGGCAGCACGGACGCATTTGCGCCGCCCTCCCTGGCGCTGGGCGCCGTGGTGCCGCGTGATCTCGTGTGGTACGCGTGTCCAGACGCAGCGCCTACTGCATGGGTGCCGGCCGCCACGCTGTGTCCCGGCGGGACGACCTACAGGCGCGCGCCGGTCTGCGCGGCTGGCACCTGGGCGCTCGTCTCGGCGGTCGGCGGCTGTGATGCCAACGGCGTGCAGTGCACGTCGTGCGTGCGGCCCGCGTCGGGCTGCTACTGCGACGGCGCCAGCCCCTCGGACGCCACCGACATTGCCACCGCAGCGTTCGTCGTGCTCTTCCTGGTGATCGAACGGCTGCTGTACCTGGGCCCGGCCCGCGTCAAGACGACCGAGCGCGTCTCGCGCACTGCCTGGCTGGCGGCACACGCGTGTGGTGCCACGGCGCAGCTGCTCAGCCTGGCAATGGCCGCCGACTTTTACGTGCGCTGGCACGCGCCCGACCGCGAGCACCAGGCCGCCGCGATCGCCATGGCCGCGGCCGCGTGCGTGTTTTGTGGGCTGCACATTGCGTGCCACTGGGTGCGGGCGCTGAAGCCGCTCGTGTGGCTGCGCGAGGTGTCGGTGCCACTCGCGGCGCTGTTCTTCGACCTGGCCACCGTGATGGAACTGGTGGCCATCCAGGCGTCGGCGGTGTCGACCGCGCTCGTGGCTACGGGCTACATGCTCGCCGTCCTGGCGCTGGCCGCCAGCTACGCTTTCGACCTCCGGTCGCCGCACTGGACAATGCTGCGGGTCGTGGACCTGGTCGCGTGCCCGCTCTACCTGGCGGCGCACTTTGCCACCTCGTGCGCCACGCGCACGCATGTAGATGCATAAAGACAGTGCCACTGTACTCTGTGTGTATTTGCTTCAGGCATCGAATGGGTTCAAGGAGGGCCGCGGCGGCGGTGTGTGCGGCCGTTTCTCGTCGTCCTCATAGTTTCCGTCCGACAGGGGGTCGGTCTCGCGCCGCACAATCGAGCCATGGAGAGGCCCCGTGCTGACCTTGCGTGCCTCGAGAGATCCGATTACAAATGGCCGCTCGTTTGTCGGGGTGCGCGGGCGCTGCTTGCACGGGGCCGTGGGGGCAGGCTGTGGCTTGGCGTCCATGGGTGCGATCTTTTTCTCTCTGGACACACTGGGCCACATAGTTTAGTGCTAAAACGCAGTCACATCGGCTGCACACACGGGCAGCTCAAAGTGTGGCACGGCGTCGAGCTCCAGGTCGCTGCCCGCGTCGCGCAGCACCAGGGCAGTGGGGGCCCTCGGCTTTGCGTCTTCCCACATCGAGACGGCACTGTCGTACGCCGCCCAGATGGGCAGAGACGTGTCGATGCGCTGTGCGCCGTACTCCACCGCGTCGGCCAGGATGATGCACGTCTGCGAGACCGCGCCGAAAAAGGCGTCCGTGTGTCGGTCTACCTCCTCGTACAATGGACGTGCATTGGAAAAGACCGTCCGTGACTGGAACAGCTTGCCGGCCTGCTGCACGATGGGGCCTAGGACGGCCACGGCACGAAGGCGCATCTCGATCCACGCGGCACGCGCCTTCACATCCAGGGGTGTGTTGGGGGGCAGGCGCGCTCTCACGGTCTTTGTCGTCAGGGACAGACGCTGGAGGAACAGTGGGATGTCCATTTCCCCTGCGACGCGCGCGAGATCCTGGCTGTTCATTTCGGCGTGCACTGCCGCACACTCGGCGTTGAGCAGCGTGCGCGTGGAGGAAACCAGGTCCTGGAAGAGACACAGACCCGCATGGAAGGTGTCCATGGCGTTGTAGCCGACGGCGGCAAGCGGCCTGGAGCGTGGCGCAAGTGCCCATGCCGGCAGCCAGAGGCGCTCCTGCTCGTCGATACACAGCGTGCCCACCGCGCAGCCGTCAAAGACGGCACCGTCCGCGAACGCGCCGGTGGGCATGCGCACCTCTCGGAGGCGAGCGGGCATGTCGTTGAACAGACGCGCCGCCGCGCGCAGCAACGACACGGGACTCGCGTGCCGTACGAGGGCCAGTGGCTGTGCGAGGGTGGGCTTGGCCAGGGCCACGAACGTGCCATTGCCGCCGTAGAACCAGTGCGTGACGGGCACTGTCAGCTGCGCCAGCGAGTCGACGAGGCGTGCACTGGCTGCGGCCGCGGCACAGAGGGACACGTGGCCTGTGTACATGCGCGCCGCCGCACGGTGCTTGGCCGAGACATAGCAGCGCGAGGCGCCGCCCAGCACCTCATCGGGAGGCACGCACGCGGGCAGTGAGACATAGGGCTGGAAGCTGTCGTTCTTCGGCAGCCTGTGACCCTTCCAGCCCGGAGCAGGGAAGCAGGTATCGGGGCGCGTGCGCATCGCCTCGGCCACGTCCGCAAACGACTCGACCAGAAAGCCGCGCACTGCCTCTCGTGCAGGACCCAGCTCGGCCGCCAGCATGAGGTACAATGTCACGAGCTCCTGCGAACTCGGTCTGGCGGTGCCGTCCTGGGTGGGCAGGCAGCCGCCGCGGCCAAGGACAAGGAGCGGCGCGCGCTCGGAGCAGAGGAGCTCCACGAGCCACCGCGTGCCGACGACGAGCTCGCGTGGCGTCTCGGGGTGCTGCAGGCCGAGGGTCGCGAGCGCTTGGGATGGCACGCCGCGCGCCGCCTCAAACACAAGCGCGCCCAGCGTGCGTACCGCACAGAGGTAGGCACCGGGACGCGCCCAGCGCTCGGCGCGTTCGATGCACGTCATGGGGCGCTCGGCGGCGCCGGTGGTGTACTTGGACCATGCGCGCTCGATGGCATCCAGGGCCGACAGGACGAAGGCGCGCGTGGTGTCGTTGGGTGGCAGCTGCGAGCGGCGCGTGACCACGGCCTCAAGCAGGCCATCGACGCGTGGATGCGTGTCGACCAGGTCGGCCAGCGCTTTGTACAGGCCAGGGCACAGGCGACCCTTGGCCAGCTCGTCCTTGTAACACTCCTGGCCAGCCACGAGCTTCCAGAACGCGTCGCGTTCGTGTGGTCGCAGGGCAACATTGACACGGGCGGGTGTCGTGATGGCCCACGTGAGCCGTGTGCCGCTGGGCAAGGCCAGCGTCGCACGCAGCGCCTGGGTATACGCGACCCAGGCGCTGAAGAAGGCTGCGGGCTGGGCGCCATAAAACCGGCGTGCAGGGGCCCAGCGACCGATGGCAGACTCGTATGCAGTGTAGAGGGGCGGGTCAAACAAGTCGGCGACGCGCTCGGACGTGTCCACGAGGTCGGCGGTTGTGTTCATGCCGCACAGCAGGTCGACGATCGCGCGGCCGTGGGGCGACCTTGCCAGGGCGGCGAGGTCGATACCAAGCGCCGCCAGCACCGAATCTTCTAGACTGCGGTGGAAGACCATTGCATGCACACGTGTCCATTCGCGCATCACATAGGTGCGACCACAGTGCGCGTTTGTGCATTCATCCAAAGCTGCGCACCATGGACCCAGCTCCCAAGCGGCGGAGGAAGACGTACCCATTCGAGCTTAGTCTCATCAAGCTCTCTCAAGAAGTAACCCCAAACGGATTCCAGTTCACCTCGCTTCCGAAGGACGCAACCAGGGAGGAAGTCGAGGATGCGCTGAAGCGGTGCCGTGAAGAGGTCCACTACAGGGACTTTCTTCTCGCCTGGAATGTTCGCGTGGTCTACGTGTTGCCAAAGGGTCAGAACTTCACCTCCAGGGCTTGGCGTGCGTGCCATTCCATAAGCCCGAAGCGCCTCCGACAGAAGATCAACGGGGCGCTCAAACGGAATCCACACGACCAAGTGGTACAAGTGGGGGTGTCCAGGAACAAATGGGACGTAGTCGAGCTGGTCACCGGAACAGACCTCAGGGACTGGTACGACGATGATTCCATCGAGGCCATGCACATGATCCACACAAGCAAAGGCATCAAGATACTCGTGCAGCGCAGGAAGTCCGCTGTCAGACCTGTCGCCGAGTCCAAGAATTGATCACTAAACGGCCTAAATTTATTCATGCGTCAGAGACGAGGTCCATCAGGACCCGCTTCATGATCGCCTCGAGATCTTCGAGTGTGCCGTTATTGGTAATAAGAGTGTCGGCGAACATGTCGGCGTAGAACGTGTTGGACGGGTGCGCAGCGCCTGAACCAGACGATTTCGAGGTGCGACAGATCTGGAGCACGTGGACGTGTATGCCATCCCACCGGAGGCTGCGCAGCATGTCGTACTCGTTCTTGAAGCGGCAGTCGGTGACATGCAACATCTTGGGCCGTGGCAGGTGGACGGGCTTGGGCAGGCCAGTCTGCCCCATGAGGTGGATCATCGCAGACGTACGCGTGGCGTCTGGTTCGTCCATGTCAAGGTCCGTGTCGGGGTCCGCCAGGTTTCGCGCCCGGTCCCCAAAGACACGGTAGGCCATGCGCTCCTCCAGGGATCCGATTTCAAACATGATGCGCTGTTCGATCTTTCCCACCCAGACCTCGCCGTCGATCTTTCGCACAACATCGGTGCCAAACACCTCGAGCAGGCGGCGCCACGACCATCCGGGGTACTTGTCGAGCGGCTCCTCCTTGTGCTCGGGCGTGTCGAGGTAGGCGCGGTCGAGGCTGTAGTACTCGGCCACGGTGTCCTTTAGGGCGTCGGCAAAGCTGAGAAAGATGTGGTCGTACTGCGGCGCGAGCTTGGCCAGGAGCCGTGCGGCCGTGTCCTTGCCCACGCCCTTGACCCCGATCGGCACGCCCTTCTCGTCCGTCAGGCGCCCGGTGTACACCACAACCTTCGACTTCGGCGTCGACATTCTACACCGCGTGCGGATGCAATGTGTTGGACATGTGCATCACATGCACACACTCGGAAGGCCATGTGTACAGATTTACTTGGGCAAGGGGTGACGCGCCAACGTCCCCGCAGAACACCACTTCTCGGAATGCCCATGAAGAGACGATCTGCCAGGATTGAGCAGCAGCAAGTCAGGAGGATCGTCGACGCCGTCCGTCGTGGGGACGTGGAGTGGATTGCCAAATCTGCGAGGCGCGAGTTGTGGTGGGGACCCGATGCGGACGCAGCGGTGACAGACGCATACTTGGAATGTCACACGCCTGGAATGCTGGATGCCCTCCGGTCCGCCGACTTCACGAAGGTCAGGGGCGTGAGAGAGGACGGCAGACGCGCGCGGCTGTCACACGCTTGCCTCGGCGTACCCATTCCAGACCACATACTCGAGGAGGACTGCATCGGTTCCGACTACAGCTGCGAGACCAGTGTGTGTGCGCTAGGTGCCCTAGAGTGTGCCTTGCGCACGCGCGACTACGATGCTGCGCTTCGCATCTGGAAGAACTACTCGCCGCGCGTCGATTTGCCATCTGATGCAGCGCTGCGGGAGTGCGCGTTGGGGCGCTGTGAAGAGTTCCAGGCCCGATTCCTGAAGCCAGCTCTCGCGGTGCACGGTCGACTCGTGTCCATCCGACCTGTCCTCTG
>JACCDG010466258.1_pt1 | contig 34967 bp, 49 predicted proteins | sample 7442471 | NCBI WGS metagenome assembly JACCDG01 (sample SAMN15323444, study PRJNA562643) | freshwater metagenome | isolation source: river surface water | place: USA:Blue River Watershed | collected 2017-08-17 | reverse complement strand
GCTCAAGCGTCTAAAGGTCCTTGAAGGTATGCAGGCCGCTGGTATCAAGCCAAGCAGCCTTACCTTGACCGTCCTGCCAGTCATCCCTCCGGATCTTCGCCCAATGGTTCAGCTAACTGGTGGACGATTTGCTACTAGCGACCTTAACGACCTTTACCGACGTGTCATTAACCGTAACAACCGTCTTAAGAAACTAATCGACCTCAACGCTCCAGAAGTGATTCGCCGCAACGAGCAGCGCATGCTTCAGGAAGCTGTTGATGCATTGATTGATAATAACAATGCTCGTAGTGGTCGTGCAGTTGCCGCTACCGGCCAACGACGACGCCTCAAGTCATTGAGCGACATGCTTAAGGGTAAGCAGGGTCGTTTCCGCCAGAACCTTCTAGGTAAGCGCGTTGACTACTCTGGTCGTTCGGTAATTGTTGCTGGTCCAGAACTAAAGATCCACCAATGTGGTATGCCAAAGATGATGGCCCTCGAACTATTCAAGCCATTCGTTATCGGATACCTCATCAGCAATGATCTTGCTCATAACATCCGTTCTGCAACTCGTATGATCGAAGCAGGTGAGACAGCAGTATGGGACGGACTAGACGAAGTTATTAAGGGCAAGTACGTTCTTCTTAACCGTGCACCGTCACTTCACCGTCTATCAATCCAGGCTTTCCAGCCCGTACTTATCGAAGGTAAGGCTATTCAGCTTCACCCATTGGTATGTAAAGGTTTTAACGCCGACTTCGATGGTGACCAGATGGCCGTTCACCTTCCGCTCAGTGATGCCGCTCAAGACGAAGCCAAGAACATCATGGCTGCTAACATGAACCTTCTAAAGCCAGCTGATGGTTCACCAATCCTCCATATCGAACAAGATATCGTGCTTGGTTGTTACTACCTAACTTACGATCGTCCTGGAACCGAAAAAGAAACAGTTAAGGCCTTCATGAACATTGCCGAAGCCATCATGGCTCTAGACAATGGAACAATTAACCTGCAGAGTCCTGTAATCATGCCTTTCCGTGGCGTTAAGCGAACTACTACTATTGGTCGCATCTTGTTCAACGAAATCTTCCCAGAAGACTTCCCATTCCAAGATGGTCCTATGACCAAGAAGAAGCTCGCCAACGTTATGGCCGACGCTTACCAGCAGTATGGTCAAATCACCACTGCCGAGATTGCTGACGACCTTAAAGACATCGCCTTCACCTACGCTACCAAATCTGGTATCAGCATGGGTATGGATGACTTCCGCGACGTTAAGGGACTCAAGGCTATCATTGACCAAGGTGAATCTCGATCAGTCGAGATCAGCGAACAGTTCGACCAAGGTTTCATTACCGACGAAGAACGTTACCGCTTAACTGTCGATAACTGGCTCAAGGTTGACGGCGTCGTCCAGAAGACTCTAAGCGAACAGTTCGTTAACGAAGATAGCTCTATGTCTATCGCCGTTGTATCTGGTGCCCGTGGTAACATCGGCCAGGTTAAGACTGCTGTCGGTATGCTTGGTGTGACCATGGATACTACCGGTCGTGCAATTGAGCTTCCAATTAAGTCTGGCTATAAAGTCGGTCTAACTCCTCTGGAATACTTCACCTCAACCCGTGGTACTCGTAAGACGATGATCGATACAGCACTTAAGACTGCCGACTCCGGTTACCTTACTCGTCGACTTGTTGACGTCTCACAGGATGTCTTTACTATCGATGACGACGTTAACGGAGACCCAGGCTTTACCATCCTCCGAAGCGATGCAGCTGAAATTGGCGTTTCATACGCTTCACGCATCCAAGGACGTTTCGCTGCCGAAAGCGTTGCCAAGCATGTCAAGAAGGGTGAACTAATCACTCCTGCTATTGCTGCTGCAATCGATGCTGACGAAGCACTTGATGGTGTAAAGATTATGAGCGCCCTCAGCTCAACCAGTGTTCGTGGTGTTGGCCGTAAGTCTTACGGTGTTGACCCAGCTACTGGTAACGTTGTAGCCGATCACCATCCAATTGGTGTTATCGCTGCACAGAGTATCGGTGAGCCAGGTACCCAGCTAACCCTCCGTTCATATCACGGTGGTGGTTCTGCTGCTGCCGAAGATATTACCCAAGGTTTGCCACGTGTCGAAGAACTCTTCGAAGTACGTGCTCCAAAGGGTCAAGCATATCTTGCTGACATTGCTGGAACAGTTAACGTCTGGGAAGACGGTAGCCAAAGTGTTGTACAGATATCTGCCGACGAAGGTGCCAACGTAGAAATCAGCCTTAAGGGCCGAACAGTCCAAGTTGCCAGCGGTTCTGATATTGCTATCGGTGATGTTGTTGCTAGCGGCGATGAAGGAGCTGATCCACTCATCTCCCCGATTGCTGGAAAGCTAGAAGCAACCAAGACTAAGGTCATCATTACTCCTGCTAAGCAGAGTGTCGTTAAGTACGAAATCCCAAGCTTCAAGCAAGTCACCGTCAAAGATGGCGACAGGGTTGTTGCTGGTGATCGACTTACCAACGGATCTATCAACCTCCACGAGCTCATCGAGCTACAAGGTGTTGAATCGACACAACGCTACATCATGAACGAAATCCTTCGAATCTTCGCGTCACAGGGACAAGATATTGCCTCTAAGCACCTCGAGATCATCGTTCGCCAGATGTTCAGCCGTGTTCAGATCGAAGATGCCGAAGACAGCGAATTCGTTACAGGTGACATCGTCAGCAAGCTTGCTGTTGTCGAAGCCAACGAACGACTTGTTGCCGACAAGAAGAAGCCTGCCAAGTACAACCAGCTATTACTCGGTATTACTAAGGCCTCTCTATCAACTGACTCCTTCCTAAGTGCAGCCAGCTTCCAGGATACTACCCGTGTTCTTATTGCAGCCGCAACCAGTGGTAAGGTTGACCACTTGTATGGTCTCAAGGAAAACGTTATCCTCGGTCGCCGTATCCCAGTGGGTACCGGCTACGTTGAAGATGATGAAGAACTTGCTGAGTCGGAAGCCGAGCTAGAGATCGCCGCTTAAGTAGCGATCCCGGCTTAGCCACATAAAATAAGTGAGGACCCGTCCTCACTTATTTTTTTGTCGACAAGTTAGCCGGGAAAGAAATTACTTAGATACTTGTTTCAAGAATGCAATAAAAGATTCAGCCAACATTAGTTGCTTGTGTTGATCCTTACACCACCATGACCATACATCGGCGTCATCAGCCTGTATGGAAGTACTGTAATCAACCCACGGTAGCCATTTATAATCGTCCACTTCTTCAGGATTAGGGGATGGGTCACTGGCCGCAATTGCAACATATACAGGACAGAATTCGTGTTCAATAATGCCGTTGTAGGGAGGAGTCTTATAGGTGTATTTAGGCAGAATTAGCTGAAGTTTATCAACTTTCATTCCTAATTCATACGCTGCACGTCGTGAAATAGCATCTTCACGAGATTCATCGGGCAATGGATGCCCACAGACCGAGTTAGTCCAGACATCGGGCCATACTTTTTTACTATGGGCCCGCTGTGTAACAAGAAATTCACCCTTATCGTTGAATATGTAACAAGAAAAGGCAGAGTGCATACGAGTGTTAGCATTATGAGCTTCAAGCTTAGGCGCCGTCTCTCCCGTAGGAGTACCGTCCTCATCAACATATGTCACTAGTTCTTTGTTTGGATCTACCATTTACTACCTCTACTAATTACTGTTAATTCTAGCTATATGATCAGCTATTTTCTGGCTTACCACACCATCGGTCAGATCGCTAAGATGGAATCTTTCCTGAGCTGGAAGCGTGTAATTATCAAAACCGAGAGCGCTAATTACTCCACTGATCGCTTCGGTAGGGGCAGATGCGCTAGCCGTAACTGCAACCAAGCCGTCGATTACGGGAATATTTGCGGCCTCACTTGCATCAGCAACAGTGTAGACATCGGTTTGTGTACCATTTTTACGAGTGAGCATTCGGGCATAGTCGGCATAGCCGTTCCCGTTAGCAGACTTAGGATCGGTAACTACAATGAGCTGACGAGGTTTTAGTTGCACTAACTGTTCTACGCCTTCTTGACGCTCTCGAACCGCTCGGCAAACATCACGTGCATGTGAGGTTCTAACAGTAGTGTCTGGTCGATATCTTGCGATAAATGCTCGTAATTCAGCCTGGTAGGCCTCAACTTCGGTGTCGATCAAAGTAGTTTGCACTGCAACCCTTACTTGCTCAGTATCAGGCAGCATAGCCAAGTCAAAGTCCTCTCCAAGCTCTAAATAACGTCGCTCGACGGGCGAGTGAACGAGGTCGTCTTTATCATCTATATAAAAGTGAAGATTGCCCATCATACCTTGAACTTCGTCATGCAATTCTGCTCTGTTCGATTCGTCTGGATCTGGTTTGTCATGACAAATATATACTAGAGTGGCCGCTTCTCGGCGGGCACGCTCCGCAGCAATATGGGTAGCCGTAACAAGTGGGCAAGTGGCGTCGATAATTGTTGATCCACGCTCCATAAGAGCATGTCGCACGTCATCGCCGATGCCATGAGCGCTCGTTAATGTTACCTGATCACGTGGTATTTCCTCTACAGTATCAACAAATACAAGCCCTAGGGACTCCAGCCTGGCAGTTACACGACGGTCATGAACAATATCATGCAAACCATAAACGGTTTCTATACCAGCATTTCTAGCTTCGGTAATAGCTAGTTCGGCTAAATCGACGGCACCAACAACACCTTTACAGAATCCGTAGGCATCCGGTAAGGCTAAACTGCGCTCAGGTGTGTCAAGCATCTCCACATAATAACCCACCGTTACCATTGCGTGCAAACCTGGTATCTGTTAAAATAACAGTTGAGTTTCATCATTCAATAAATAAATGGATGTCGAGTCGACGCGTTACAGTTGGAAGGGATATCGTGCTGGTATCCAGCCAACTGCGACAACGTCTTGACAGTAGCATCCGATAAGGACAATTACATTGCCAACAATTAATCAGTTAGTTCGCAAGCCACGTGCCCGAACAACCGCAAAATCCAAGTCACCACACCTTAGCCGCGTGGTAAACAACCTAAAAACTCGTAACTACGAAAAACCAGCGCCATTCAAGCGCGGCGTTTGTGTCAAGGTTACTACTAAGACGCCTAAGAAGCCTAACTCAGCGCTTCGTAAAGTAGCTCGTGTACGCCTAAGTAACGGCCACGAAGTATGGGCCTACATTAGTGGAGAAGGTCACAACCTTCAAGAGCACGCCGTAGTACTTATTCGTGGTGGACGAGTAAAGGACCTTCCAGGTGTTCGTTATCATATCGTTCGAGGTAGCTTCGACCTTCAGGGTGTTGCTGACCGCAAGAGCAGCCGATCTAAGTACGGTGCTAAGAAAGACAGTAAGTAATCATGCCACGTAAAGTAACTAAAGCATTAGTCCGAGATATCCAACCCGACCGAACCTACAACAGTGTTATGGTCCAAAAAGTCATCAACCGCGTTATGCGTGATGGTAAAAAGCAGATGGCCGAAAAGCTTGTCTACGAAGCCATGGAAAAAGCTGCTAAAAAACTAAAGGTAGACAACCCTCTAGACGTCTTCGAACAAGCCCTAAAGAATGTCCAACCACATGTCGAAACTCGATCTCGCCGTGTTGGTGGAGCAAACTACCAGATTCCTTTCGAAGTTAAGGGTCAACGCCAGAACCACCTAACTATTATGTGGTTTGTAGCCGCTGCACGCGCTCGTCGCGGTATTGGCATGGCCGATCGTCTTGCTGCTGAATTTATGGATGCCTACAATGGTGCCGGTTCAGCTGTCAAGAAGCGTGAAGACACCCACAAGATGGCCGAAGCTAACCGAGCATTCGCTCACTTCGCACGGTTCTAGTCATGACAGAACTTGCACTTTCTGCTGAACGCGCAGGCGCGCCTCCCGAAACTCCAGTTACTGGACTACGAGAAGATTGCGATCCTCAGTGCGAGTGGAAGGAAGCATGCGGTTCTTTAGAACAAAAGCGGCACGCAAGAGTAGCTAAACTACCAAGAGCTGCTTTCATGGATAATCCGGACGACATACGGCTGACCGAACAAGGCCACGAAGAGTACCAAACAATCCAAGATGACTTTACAGGTCTCGGTACGCTACTAGCAGCTGCAGAATCCTGTAGCAGCCCATGTGGAGTGCGTGACAGCGCAATGTCCGAAGTAGAACTGAGTTTTGGACCAGCAATAAAAAAAGCAATTAACGAACTAGGATAGAAAATGGCAAAGAAATACGCACTTACGCACATCAGAAACATTGGAATTATCGCGCACATTGACGCAGGTAAGACCACAACAACCGAAGGTATTTTGTACCGAACCGGTCTAAAGCACAAAATTGGTGCCGTACACGAAGGTGGAACAACTACCGACTGGATGGCTCAAGAGCGTGAGCGTGGTATTACTATTGTTTCTGCTGCTGTTTCTTGCTTCTGGAAAGATCACCAGATCAACATTATCGATACTCCAGGTCACATCGACTTTACCGTAGAAGTAGAGCGCAGTCTTCGCGTATTGGACGGCGCTGTAGTGGTATTCGACGGTAAGATGGGTGTCGAGTCACAATCCGAAACTGTATGGCGACAAGCCGACAAGTACAAAGTCCCTCGTATCTGTTTTATCAACAAAATCAACCAAACTGGTGGAGACTTCTACAAGTCACTTGCCACTATCCATGCCCGTCTTAACAAGCGAGCCTTCCCAATTCACTTACCAATTGGTTTTGAAAAAGACATCAATGGTATCGTCGACCTCGTAGCCATGAAGGCCTATACATATAGCGACTTCACCGACAAGGCGCTTATCGAGGGCGAAATCCCTGAAGATATGCTTGACCAAGCCAAAAAGGCTCGTAGCCTGCTCATCGAAAACGCTGTGGCCGAAGACGAAACCATCCTCGAAAAGTACTTCGAAGTTGGAGAAGAAGGCTTATCTGAAGACGAAATCAAGACCGCTATCCGTGCCGCAATCCTATCTGGTAACTTCTTTGCCGTAACTGGTGGAGACGGCCGTGGAGTTATTGTAGAAAAAGTTCTCGACCTCGTTGTCGACCTCCTTCCTAGCCCGATAGAACGTGGCTCAACCTGGGGTACCAACCCTAAGACTGGCGACGAAATCGAGCGCAAACCATCTGCCGAAGAACCACTATCTGGTCTTGCTTTCAAGATCGCTACCGACCCATTCGTAGGTAAGCTAGCTTACTTCCGTGTATATTCAGGAACTCTTAAGTCCGGATCATACATCCTCAACAGTTCTACTGGCGAAAAAGAGCGTGTTGGACGTGTTGTCCGCATGCAAGCCGACAAGCGTGAAGACGTTGAAGAAGTAGAAGCTGGTGACATCGCTGCCATAGTAGGCCTAAAGGGAACAACAACTGGTCAAACATTGTGTGACCCTGCCCATCCAATCGTTCTCGAAAGCATCGACTTCCCAGAACCTCCTGTCAGTATCGCAATTGAGCCAAAGACTAAAGCCGACCAAGAAAAGATGAGCACTGCACTACAGCGTTTAGCAGAAGAAGATCCAACTTTCCGAGTTAAAGTTGATGACGAAACCGGCCAAACCATCATCAGTGGTATGGGTGAGCTTCACCTCGAAATCCTGGTAGATCGCATGAAGCGCGAATTTACGGTTGAGGCCAACATCGGTCAACCACAGGTAGCTTACCGAGAAACTATCCGTAAGGATGCCGTCGAGATCGAAGGTAAGTTTGTTAAGCAGTCCGGTGGACGTGGTCAATACGGTCACGTATGGCTACGCCTTTCTCAAAACGAAGCAGGCAAGGGCTTTGAGTTCATCAACTCCATCAAGGGTGGATCAGTCCCGAGCGAGTATATTAAGCCTGTTGCTCAAGGTATCGAAGAAGCTATGAACAACGGTGTCTTGGCCGGGTATCCAGTCGTAGACATTAAAGCTGAGCTATACGATGGAAGCTACCACGATGTTGACTCCAACGAAATGGCCTTCAAAATTGCCGGATCAATGGCTCTCCAAGCAGGTGTTAAAGCTGCCAACCCAGTGTTAATGGAGCCAGTCATGAAAGTGGTTGTTGTTACTCCAGAAGAGTTCATGGGTGACGTCATCGGTGACCTTAACAGCAAGCGTGGACGAATTGAATCTATGGAAGACCTTGCAAGTGGTGTTAAAGAAATCACTTCCTTTGTACCGCTTGGCGAAATGTTCGGTTACACAACCAACCTCCGAAGTGCTACTCAAGGTCGTGCAAGCTCAAGCATGGAGCTAGACCACTACGCTGATGTTCCTAGCCACGTGGCAGAAGCCATCATCGCTAAAAACGCAAAATAGTCATGTCTTCTAGCTCGTCAGTCGAAAGATCAACGCCAATCGAAACTAAAGTGTTTCTAGATGGCTGCAGTGTCTTGTCTGGCGACGAGCTAGATTCACTTATTAGTGATCGCACTCTAGCTGCACGATGTATTGGCTGCACCCTTATCAGCGATGAACTGCATCAGTCCGATGCCGAACGTGCAGCAAAGATAATTGATGATGCCTTGACCAACTGTCCATACACTTCAGGATACATGGGGGCAGTGGTAAGGTCATGCGTAATAGATAGTCGGCATGAACAAGACAAATTGGACATAAATCGGGATTTGTACGAACGAGGCATCTATTAGTTGCTAGTTCTACCGACACGGTATTGTTTGTGAAATAGTGTATAGTTTTGCATATGATAAACAAACTTAAGCTCAACGTAAGTTCGACAATACAAAAACTCAAACTTCTCAGCCCATTAAAGTTAACATTGGTGATTGCAGCGGCATTAGCAGTGACATCAACAGCTGCTGGAGCAACCTATTTATCCGTACGTGATACTACTCCGGATTCTGACACGGCAGGGACCACTCAGGTCGATACCAACAACAACGACATAACCGATAAGAAAACTGAGGAGACGGCGGCAAATACACCTACGCCGGTTGAGACACCAAAACCAGCACCTGCAACTGCTGCAGCTCCAGCCCCTTCAAAAGCAACAGTCAAATTCACAAAGGGGGGAGGCAGCCTACAGGGAAGCACGGTAGTTATTGCGCTTACAGCTAACGCAACTCTTAACGGAACATGTACCTACACTCTAACACTAGGTAATTCTACGATCACCCAGTCTAACAGCGCCAAAAATACTACTGTTTGCGCAATCAATATTCCTCTATCGACCTTCCCTAAATCAGGCAACTGGTTCTTTAGCCTTACCTATAAATCAGTTGATGGTAACACCAGTGGAATCGGCGGAGGATTCGATATTACAATTGTTCCAGAAGTACGTGAAATTAACTTCACTAAAGGAGGCGCTGGCTTAAACGGTGCAGTAGTCTCCGCAAGTGGTAACCTATCCGAGAACCAATCGGGTATCTGTACCTATACCTTCTCGCTCAACGGTACTGTTAGAGTCAGTAAAACCACCACTATTTCAAATAGTAACCGCTGCGCCATCGACATCCCCATCGGCGACTTTCCTAAAAGCGCAATCTACAGCTATAACCTTTCGTTTATTAGCAACGATACGTTAACCGTAGCCAATCAAGGTGCTTTCGACGTAGAAGTTTTCTAAGAGTATTCGTGCCTGTCTCCCAGGCGCATAAATGGACGACTGGGAGACTTTACAAACACCGGTGGCTCATCTATAATTAATTGGTAACTCGCGAGAGGGCTTTTTGATTTATGCTTGGCAGACGCCTGAGCTTAAACCAAAATATGGATCGCGAACACAACAAACTAGCTCTATAAAACTAACCAAGGAGAATCACCTATATGGCTGATAACTTTGACCGAACCAAACCTCACGTTAACGTGGGTACCATGGGTCACGTTGACCACGGTAAAACAACACTAACTGCAGCTATTACAGCTGTGCTCGCTAAGAAGCTTCCTAGCGCAGTTAACCAGCCGATTGCGTATGACGAAATCGACAACGCTCCAGAAGAAAAAGCTCGTGGTATTACCATTGCTACTTCTCACCAAGAATATGAAAGCGAAAAGCGTCACTACGCTCACGTTGATATGCCAGGTCACGCTGACTATGTTAAGAACATGATCACCGGTGCTGCACAAATCGACGGTGCGATTCTTGTTGTTGGTGCTAACGACGGCCCACTTCCACAAACTCGTGAGCACGTTCTTCTTGCTAAGCAAGTTGGTGTTCCAAAGATTCTTGTATTCATGAACAAGATGGACCTCGCTGATCCAGAACTAGTCGAACTAGTCGAAATGGACATCCGTGAACTACTCGCAAAGAATGGTTACGACGAAGATGCTCCAATCATCAAGGGATCTGCTACTAAGGCTCTTGCCGGCGATCCAGAGAACGAAGATGCAATCATGGAACTCGTACGAGCTATGGACGACTTCGTTCCAGAGCCAAAGCGCGAACTAGACAAGCCATTCCTTATGCCAATCGAAGACGTCTTTAGTATCAAGGGTCGTGGTACCGTTGCTACTGGTCGTATCGAACAAGGTATCGTCAAGGTTGGTGAAGAAGTTGAAATCGTTGGTATCCGCGATACTCGTAAGAGTACCGTAACTGGTGTCGAAATGTTCAAGAAGAACCTTGACCAAGGTCAAGCCGGTGACAACGTTGGTATCCTCCTTCGAGGTATCGAGCGTGATGACATCGAACGCGGTCAGGTTCTTGCTAAGACCGGTTCTGTTACTCCTCACACCGAGTTTGACGCAGAAGTCTATATCCTCACCAAAGAAGAAGGTGGACGTCACACTCCATTCTTCAAGGGTTACAAGCCTCAGTTCTACTTCCGTACTACTGACGTAACCGGTGAAGTTGAACTTCCTGCTGACAAAGAGATGGTTATGCCTGGTGATACAATCACCTTCAAGGTAAAACTACTCGCTCCTATTGCTATGGAGCAAGGTCTTAACTTCGCTATCCGCGAAGGTGGCCGAACCGTTGGTGCTGGTGTTGTAACCAAGATCAACAAATAGTCTAACCCTAGACTAAACAAAAGAGCGTCGAGCAATCGGCGCTTTTTTAATTGAGCTAACGACCTTGACCGATAAACGGCACGTACCTCATACTGCTATCTATATAGAAAACACTTATAACAGCAGTTCTATTATTAAGTTTGGGGCTATTTACTCCAGCCGTTGCAATGGCTCATGATGGCGAAACTCATAGCGCCGATGATGCTACTATTGAACACAATCTCAAAGAACAGGGACTCGACAAGGCACCAGAGCCTGTAACAATTCCTAAAAGTGAGATGTATGGACTTAAGCCTTCTTCTGGATTCGTGGACGAGAATGGCAAACCTCTTTCCGATGAAGAGTACGCCGCCTACCGCAAAGAACAAGAAAAAGGCATATTCGAAAAATATCCATTCGTGACCGCTGGCCTGGCCCTAGGGGTTACTGGCTTAATCGTCTACAAAGTTAAGAAACGTCGCTAGTCTTTACTATTAATCAATCATATTGTAGAATAACAGAGTAAATTAATGGTGATGACTAAAAGTCGCTGCGATGTTCTTATAGCGTTGCAGGGATGTTACATCACAAGGAGATCCAATGGCTGAAGCCAAAAAAGTAGATAGCAAACCGCGAATTCGTATTCGTCTTAAGGCCTATGACCACAAAGTCATCGATCAAGCTGCAAAGCAGATTGTTGATACCGCTCTGCGTACCGGAGCTGTTATTGCTGGTCCAATCCCACTTCCTACAAAGCGAACTACCTATACCGTAGTTAAAAGTCCTCACGTCTACAAGAAAGGTCGTGAACAATTCGAAATGCGCGTCCACAAGCGCCTTATCGATGTCATGGACCCAACTCCAAAGACTATCGACAGTCTTATGAACATCAGCCTTCCAGCTGGTGTTGACGCCGAAATCAAGATGTAATCATCCACGATTCCTACAAAAGCCCTCCACTCGGAGGGTTTTTTGCTTTCTGTGATCTGTTATACTAGTGCTTATGGTTAAATCAAAAACAAAAATCAAAAAGAAGCCAGCAAGAACCTCAAACCTAGAGATGGATAGTATATTCGTCTTAAAACTAGTTCTATTTCTGATTCTAGGCTCTCAATGGCTCTACATCGATAATGCTAATAGCGGCTCAAGCTATCCAATCCCTGTGGGCGCCATCATAGGTCTAGGCTTTGCACTTCATGAGCACTTTAAGATTGATCGTAAAATTGAATACGCATTATTACTAGTGTCGATGTTTGTAGGCTTCTGGCTGCCAATCGGAATTTCCCTCAAACACTAATCTTGTTGTAGAATAGTCTACTTGTTGACAGGGGTAAGGTTTATCTGCTAATCTGTATTGGTATATCAAATCCTGTTCTTGGTAATTAGGAAGGTTCAACTCTGCACAACAGGGGTGAAAACCACCAGTCACCAAGCATTTTTATGTCTTGCCCCTTACAAGACTAGGCATAAAGAAACACGAACAGCTAACAACGAGGAACTATGAAAGCATTCATTACCCGCAAAATCGGTATGACCAGCATTGTTGCTGAAGATGGCAGCGTTATTGCTGTTACTTTGCTTTCCGCTACCCCTAACACTGTTACCCAGGTTAAGACACTCGACGTAGATGGCTATAAGGCTGTCCAAATCGGTGCCGAAAACTCCAAGAAAATTGGAAAGACCATGGCAGGACATCTTAAGGCAGCGGAAGCCGTAAACAAAAACGTAAACTCAAAGATTATCCACGAATTCCGTCTCGACTTCGAAGAATCACCAGAAGACCTCAGCGTAGGAGCAGAACTCACCGCAGAGGTCTTTTCAGTTGGCGACGTCGTTAAAGTAACTGGAACCTCAAAAGGTAAAGGTTTTGCTGGAACAATAAAACGACACAACTTCCACCGACAACGCAAGACGCACGGTGGTAAGGGTAACACTCGTAAGCCAGGTTCAATTGGCTCTATGTACCCTCAGCACATTTTCAAAGGAACTCGCATGGCTGGTCAAATGGGCCACGAAAAAGTTTCTGTTAAAAACCTCAAAATTGCTCTTGTCGATGCAGAACTTAATGTCATCGGTGTTACCGGTGCCGTTCCTGGTCCTCGTAAAGGCATTGTATTTATCGAAGGAGCAAAATAATGAGTGTATCTACTTATACTAAGACTGGCAGCAAAGCTACCACTCCTGCAAAACTTGATAAGGCCATCTTTGACCTAACCGTCGAAAATCATGAACTTGTTAAGCAAGCATATGTAACATACCTTGCTAATGGCCGCGAAAACCTCGCAGTTACGCTAAAGCGTGGCGAAGTAAGTGGTGGTGGTAAGAAGCCATGGAAGCAAAAGGGAACTGGCCGTGCTCGTTTCGGTAGCTCACGTGTGCCAATTTGGCGCGGTGGTGGTATCACCTTTGGTCCAACAGGAAACGAAAACTACTCAAAGAAGCTCAACGTCAAAGCTAAACGTCAGGCTATTCGCCAGGCACTCAGCATGGCTAACGCCGAAAGTCGCATCAGCGTCATCGAAGCTATCGTTGCTAAAGAAGGCAAAACCAAGGATATTCAGGCTCTACTAACTAAGGTTGGTGCTAAGCGCCGAACACTACTCGTTGTAGACACCAAAGATACTGACATCATCCGGGCAACTGCCAACCTAAAAGATGTCACACTAGTTACTGCTAAGTACCTAAACGTATTTGACATCGTAAACGCTCATCACCTGATTATCACTCAGAAGTCACTAGCTATTATTAGCGAATGGCTCGGTGAAGCTGCACCTGCGAAGGAGACCAAGTAATGAATCACATCGTACTCAAGCCTCGTATGAGCGAAAAGGCATATGCCCAGAGTCAACTTAATAACGTCTACGTTTTTGTAGTACCTAATAACGCAAACAAGCAGACTGTCGCTCAGGCAGTAGAAGCGCAGTTTGGCGTAACTGTAACTAATGTTCGTACCGTAATCCAAAGTGGTAAAAGCCTTACTAGCCGCAGTAAGCGAACTCGTGGTGTCACTGTTTTCCGCAAAGACATCAAGAAAGCTTACGTGACTCTTAAAGCTGGCGATCACATTGCAATCTTTGACGCTCCTGAAGAAGTTAAGACTGATTCAAAAGCCGACAAGAAAGTAGCTAAGAAAGCTACAACCGCGAAGGAGACCAAGTAATGGCTATTAAACTATATAACCCAACGACTCCTGGTCTACGTGGCATGACCACACAGGATATGAGTGAGATCACTACAAAGCGACCACTCAAATCTCTTCTTGTAATCAAGAAGCGTGTTTCTGGCCGTAACAACCAAGGTCGTATCACTACTCGTCACCGCGGTGGTGGTGCTAAGCAATTCTACCGCTTAGTAAACTTTAAGCTTGCCGAAGGTAGCACCGCTATCATCGAAGCAATCGAATACGATCCAAACCGTAGCGCTCGTATTGCACGAATCAAGGAAAGTAATGGAACATACCACTACGTACTTGCTGCAAAGGGCATGAAAGTTGATCAGCAGATCCAGAGCGGCGAAGAAGCTCCAATCGAAACTGGTAACCGCCTAGAGATCAAGAATATTCCTGTCGGTAGCCTTATCTATGGCATCGAAATCCAACCAGGCCGTGGTGCACAAATGGTCCGCTCCGCCGGAACCAGCGCACAGCTAATGGCTAAAGAAGGTGAATACGCTCAAGTACGTATGCCTTCAGGCGAAGTACGACGCGTACTCATGACTTGCATGGCCAGCATTGGCCGTATTGGTAACGAACAACACCAAAACATCAAGATTGGTAAAGCTGGACGTAACCGTCACAAGGGTATTCGCCCATCTGTTCGTGGTGTTGTTATGAACGCCGTCGATCACCCTCACGGTGGTGGTGATGGTGGACGTCACCGTATGGCTAAGGCGCCTCGAACTCCATGGGGTCAGAAGACTCTTGGATTCAAGACTCGACGTCGTAAGAGTACAACCAATATGATCGTAAGAAGCCGACATGCGGCTAAACGGAAGTAATTAGGGAATAAGGAATAACTATGAGTAGATCACTAAAAAAAGGACCATTCATCGACCCTAAGCTTGCCAAGAAAGTAAGTGCACTAGGTAACGAAGACCGAACCATTATCAAAACATGGGCTCGTTCTTCTACCATTAGTCCTGACTTTGTCGGTAAGACCATTGCCGTACATAACGGCAAGGTTCATGTTCCAGTATTCGTTACTGAAAACATGGTAGGACACAAGCTAGGTGAATTCAGTCCAACACGTAAATTCCGCTCTCATGGCGGTAAGCTCGCGAAAGGTAAGAAGTAATGCCCGTTCTATCAGTCGCTAAAGGCGTAAATATGAGCCCCCGCAAGGTTGCTGTTGTAGCAGCTCTTGTTCGTGGCCGTACCGTCGAAGACGCGCTAACAATTCTTTCACACGTTCCTCGTGCTTCCGCAATCCCTGTCCGTAAAGCAATTGAATCAGCTAAAGCTAATGCCGATCACAACCACCGCCTCAAGCCTGATACGCTTGTTATTACCGAGATCAGCGTTAGCCCTGGTGTTCGCCTCAAGCGATTCCGTCCTGCTGCACAAGGTCGTGCACTTCCATTCATGCGTCGCACCAGCCACATTCGTGTTGTTGTTGATGGTGAAGCCCGACCATTAAAGAAGGCAACCTCTTCGGTTGACAAAAAGGCTGTTGCTGAAAAACCAGCTGTAAAGACCCCAGCAAAGAAAGCAAAGGAGACTAAGTAATGGGTCAAAAAGTAAATCCAATTTCTATGCGTCTCCAGGTCAATAAAGACTGGCGCAGCAAATGGTTCGCAAACAAGCGTGAATACGCCGCATATCTTGCCAAGGATCTTCGTGTCCGCAAGATGGTTCAAGACAAGCTTGGTTCTCGTGCCGCTATCAACAAGATTGATATCGAACGATCTCCAAACATCGTAACCGTAACTATCTATACAGCTAAGGCTGGTGTTGTTATCGGTCGCGGTGGAGTTGGCGCACAAGAGCTTAAAGCTGCTATCGAAAATATTTACCAGGCTCAAACCCGCGTAAATATCGAAGAAGTTAAAAAGCCAGAACTACACGCTAAGCTTGTAGCTGAGAACATTGCACACCAAATCGAACGACGTATGTCATTCCGACGAGCAATCAAGTCTACAGCTGCAGCAACTATGCGTGCTGGTGCCCAAGGTATCCGTATCGAAGTATCAGGCCGACTAAACGGTGGTGATATGGCTCGACGCGAAAAAGAAGTTCAGGGATCCGTTCCTCTTCATACACTTCGTGCTGACATCGATTATGCCCACGTTCCTGCAATGCAGCCTGGTGCCGGTATCATCGGTGTTAAGGTTTGGATCTATAAAGGTGAGGTAGCTTAACATGTTAATGCCTAAACGAACGAAATTCCGAAAGGTACGCAAAGGCCGAATTACCGGTGTTGCTACCAGCGGCAATTACATTGCCTTCGGTGACTTCGCCCTCCAGAGCCTTGGCTCTGAGCGAATCACTAGCCGCCAGATCGAAGCAAGTCGTCAAGCGATGACTCGTTACATCAAGCGTGGTGGTAAAATCTGGATCCGCATCTTCCCACATACTCCAGTGACTCGTAAGCCACAGGACGTAAAAATGGGTAGCGGTAAAGGTAACCCAGAATTCTTCGTAGCCAAGGTTCGCCCTGGCACCATCCTGTTCGAAATGCAGGGTGTAAGCGAAGAGGTAGCCCGCGAAGCAATGCGCCTCGCAAGCCATAAACTACCAATCAAGACTAAATTCTTGGTTAAGGACGAGGCATAAAGAAATGAAGATGATAGATATCCGTAAACAAACCACCGCAGACTTGGCTACCGAGAGTACCAAGCTCCGCGATGAGATCGCAGAATTGCGCCGACGCGTACACATGGGCGAACTTAATAATGTTCGTGCAATCCGCGCTAAGCGTAAAGACCTAGCCCGCGTGCTCACGATTCTCGGTGAAAAACTATTGAAGGAGAGCGCATAATGGCTAAAACACTTATTGGCGTCGTAGTCTCAGATAAAACCGATAAAACTATCGTTGTATCTGTGCAGACCCACAAAACACACCCGTTATATCGAAAAGCATATAACACCAACAAAAAGTTCATGGCTCACGACGAGAAGAACGAAGCTAAGCATGGTGACACCGTTGTCATTAGCGAAACTCGACCACTCAGCGCCCGTAAGCGCCACACCCTCGATAAAATTGTCGAACGTGCAGCAATTACACAGGCCGAATCAGTCGAAGCAGTTACAGCTGAACCAGTTGTCGAAGCCAAGGTTAAGCTTCCTAATGTCAAGAAAGCGAAAGCCGAAAATGACAGTTCTGATTCAGAAGGGGAGAAAGCTTAATGATCCAACAAGAATCACGACTTGGTGTTTGCGATAACAGCGGCGCCAAAGAAATCCTTTGTATCCGCGTTCTTGGCGGAACCCGTCGGCGCTACGCACACGTTGGCGACGTAATCGTTGCAACCGTAAAGCAAGCTAACCCACAAGGTAACGTTAAGAAGAAGACTGTTGTCCGAGCCGTAATCGTTCGAACCAAAAACGCTATCAAGCGTAAAGATGGTTCAACTATTCGTTTCGACGACAACGCAGCCGTCATCATTGGTGACGACAAATTACCTAAAGCAACTCGTATCTTCGGTCCAGTTCCACGTGAACTCCGTGATATGGGTTACGCGAAGATCATATCCCTCGCACCGGAGGTCCTATAATGTTTAATCCACGTACAAAACTATCAACCGTTAAAACCGTTTTCAAGATCCGTCTTAAAAAAGACGATGTTGTTGTGGTCCGTGCTGGAAAGTACAAAGGCCAGACTGGTAAGGTTGTGGCGACTCATCCGAGCACCAATAAAGTCACCGTTGAGGGAATCAACATTGTTAAGAAGGCAATGAAGCCAAACAAACAATATCCTCAAGGTGGAATCATCCCAATCACTAAGCCAATTGATGTATCTAAGGTCGGAATCATCGACCCAAGCACCAAGAAAGCTAGTCGTATTAGTTACAAGCTCGATAAAGAAGGCAAGAAAACTCGCGTATTCACTCAGAGCGGAAAGGAGATCAAGTAATGGCTACTGCAGAAAAAACTACCGCCAAGACTAAGACAGCAACAAGCACCTATGTCGCACGTCTAAAAGATCTCTATAACACACAGTACGCTGCTGAACTGATGAAAGAACTCGGACTTAAGAACGTTAACCAACTACCACGACTCGAGAAAATCGTTGTCAACGTAGGACTGGGACGTGCTAAAGACGACAAGAAAATCATCGAGACCAGCAAGAACACCATTCGTAAGATCACTGCTCAAGAACCAATCGAAACCATCGCTAAGAACTCCATTGCTGGATTCAAACTACGTGAAGGTAACAAAATTGGTCTTAAGGTAACCCTCCGTGGAAACCGTATGTACGAATTTGCTGATCGCGTAATCAACATCGTACTTCCTCGACTTCGTGACTTCCATGGCGTCAAGGCAGGTGCATTTGATAAGTCTGGCAACTATAGCCTTGGCTTCGTTGATCAGTCGGTCTTTCCTGAGTTGACCTTCGAAGAAACTACTACTGCCCATGGTTTACAGGTTGTGTTTGTTGTCCGTGCCCAAGAGGCCGAGCATTCACGTGCCCTATTAACCAAGCTTGGTATGCCATTCGAAAAGACTAATGAGAAGGAGGCCAAGTAATGGCACGAAAATCAAACATTGCGCGTGACCTAAAGCGTCAGAAAATGATCGTAAAATTTGCAGCCAAGCGTGCAGAACTTAAAAAGATGGGCGACCTCGAAGGCCTCCACTTGTTACCACGTAACTCTTCTCCAACTCGTTGGAAGAACCGTTGTATCGAGACTGGACGACCACATGCGTACATGCGTACTTTTGGTCTATCCCGTATCTCATTCCGAGAACATGCAAGCAAGGGCGAAATCCCTGGTGTAACGAAAGCGAGCTGGTAAGATGTCTACAACTTCAACCGATCCAATCGCAGATATGCTTTCAAGAATTCGTAACGCAATCGCTGTACGAAAGACAGAAGTACTTCTGCCACATAGCAAAGTTAAAGAATCTGTTGCAAGCCTCTTGCAAGAGAACAACTTTATCGACCGTGTAACTGTTTCCGATGCTAGCATCGGCAAGACATTACACGTCACCATCAATGGCGAATCAAGCAACGCCCGTATTACTGAGATCAAGCGTCTTAGTACTCCAGGTCGTCGCTACTACGTCAGTTCAAAAGAAATCCCTACCGTTAAAAGCGGCCGTGGTATCGTTATTGTCTCTACCAGCAAAGGTATGATGACAGGAACCGAAGCCAAGGCAGCTGGTATCGGTGGCGAATTAATCTGTAAGGTATATTAATATGAGTCGCGTAGGTAAATCACCAATCACAGTTCCCTCGGGAGTTTCAGTAACGATTGCAGACGATGCAATCACTGTTTCCGGCTCTAAGGGCACTCTAAGCCAGTTCACCATGCCAGACATCACTGTCGCGCAAGAGGGTGAACAAATCATCGTCACACGTGCTAATGACGAGCCTAAGATCCGTGCTAAGCACGGTCTTATGCGAGCCCTAATCAACAACATGGTTGTTGGCGTAACTGAAGGTTTCAGCAAGAAGCTTGAAATCAACGGTGTAGGTTTTCGTGTTGCACAGCAAGGTACTGACCTAAAACTTAATCTTGGCTTCAGCCATGATGTTATCTATAAGGTTCCTGCTGGCGTAACAACAACTATCGAAGGCACCAACATTACTGTATCCGGCATCAGCCGACAGCAGGTTGGTCAAGTTGCAGCAGAAATCCGAGCTCTCAAAAAGCCTGAGCCATATAAGGGCAAAGGTATTAAGTACGCAGACGAACGCATTATCCGCAAGTCTGGTAAGTCAGGTAAGGATAAATAATCATGAATCGTCTTGTTAAAAAAGTACAGAATCTTGCACAGCGAAAAGGCCGTGTCCGCTCTACCGTTATCGGTACACAAGAACGACCTCGACTAACCGTAACTATCAGCAACAAGCACATCATTGCCCAGGTAATCGATGATTCTACCTCTAAGACACTTGCATATGCTACAACCGTTGGCTCAAAAGCTGCAGGTACTATGAAGGAAAAAGCTGAAGTAATTGGTGCCGAAATTGCCAAGAAAGCTAAGACAGCTAAAGTTACCAAGGTAGTATTCGACCGAAATGGCCGATTATACCACGGTCGCGTTCAAGCTCTTGCTGATAGCGCACGTAAGAACGGATTGGAATTCTAATATGAACAATGATCAAAAACCAGCATCAACCGGTCCAGCAGCAGCTGCACGTCCAGGACAAGTTTCACCTCAACAGGGAAGAGACAATCGTGGTCGTGATAACCGCAACCGACGTGATCAGCCACAGGAAGAAAAGCAGTTCGACGAACGAATTGTTAACATCGACCGTGTAGCTCGTGTAGTTAAAGGTGGACGACGATTCCGTTTCCGCGCCCTCGCCGTTGTCGGTGATCGCAAAAGCAAAGTCGGAATCGGTTCAGCCAAAGGTGCTGACGTTACCGCAGCCGTAGCAAAAGCTATGGAAGTTGCTAAAAAGAACATGGTAACCGTACACCTTTACAAAGGCACTCTTCCTCACGAAGCAAGCGCTAAAGTCAGTGGCGCCAACATCCTTATTAAGCCAGCAAGTCCTGGTACCGGTCTTATTGCCGGTGGTGTTGTACGAACTGTTCTAGAAGTTGCAGGCGTTAAAAACGCCCTCAGCAAGTCTCTTGGTTCAACTAATAAGACTAACACTGCCTATGCAACACTTGCAGCAATGCAAAGCATTGAGCCGGCTAAAAACTGGGTAACCAGTAGTGCTGTCGCTAAATCTGCTGCACGCAAGAACGCTAAAAAAGCAGTTGCCGATGTAGCCGATGTTAAATCAGAAGCTACAGCCAAAAAAGCCGCACCAAAGAAGGAGACTAAATAATGAGTTTTAACAACCTACAAGTCGCCTCCAAGAAAAACGCCAAGCGTGTTGGTCGTGGTATCTCCGCTGGTCAGGGTAAAACTGCTGGTCGTGGTACCAAAGGACAAAAAGCACGTGCTGGTTTTAGCCAACGCCCAGGATTCGAAGGTGGTCAAAACCCTCTTATGCAGCGTTTTCCTAAACTCCGTGGATTTACATCTCACCGAACACCACCAGAAGTTGTCTACACCGGCGACCTCGATGCACTCGGTGCTACCGTCGACAACAAAGCTTTGGCAGAAGCCAAGCTCGTTACTAGCGCACACGTACGTGTAAAGCTCGTCGTTAAGGGTGAACTTACCAAGAAGCATGCCGTTTCTTTGCAAGCAGCAAGCAAGACAGCGATCGCAGCTATTGAAAAAGCTGGTGGAACTTTCACTGCAGTCGAACAAGTCAAACGACTTACAACCAAAATCAAAGAAGACAAATAGCCAATAAGGGCTGACCAACGGCCCCTTACTCGTGCAGAGTCCTGACTCGCTGCCCGAAACGTATTCGTTTCGCAGCTCGTGCGGATGCAATCGAAAGGGGCTGTTGGCCAACCTGACTTTGGTTAAATTGAATCTGATATACTAGGGGACAAGGAAGTACAAAACATGAGTTGGAAGACAATCTGGGGATCATTAAAGAGTGCTGACATGCGAAAACGTATTTTGGCTGTTCTCGGAATGCTTCTAGTATTCCGTATTTTTGCTCACATTCCACTACCGCTCAGTGACCCTAAGACACTCAAGCAAATCCTCGAGAACGTCTTCGCCTCTAAAGACTCACCACAGATCTTTAGTTTTATTAATGTCCTCTCTGGTGGAGCACTCGCTAACTTATCAATCATGCTTGTCGGTATGGGGCCATACATTAACGCCTCGATCATCTTGCAACTCCTCACTAAAGCAATTCCGAGTCTTGAAGCACTCAACAAAGAAGGTGAATTTGGTCGTAAGAAGATCAACCAATACACTCGTCTTCTGTCATTACCTTTAGCAATCGTACAATCAATCGGTGCCATCTATCTTGTCCGACAATCTGCCTCGAGCATTGGAGGCCTTGGTGACATCACCGCAAATACTTCTATGGCGCAGTGGGTCCTAATGGTGGCCGCTCTTACTGGTGGCTCAATGATCCTGATGTGGCTTGGAGAACTCATCACCGAACAGAGTATTGGTAACGGTATCTCATTGATCATCACCGTAGGTATTGTCAGTAGCTTGCCAGCAACTGTGGGCAGTCTAATCAGTAGCGTAGTGACCGATCAGAACAAATGGAACATCTTCGGTAAACAGCTACCGATTGATAAGAAGGGCTTGATCTATTCCCTGATAATCGTTGCCATCGTGACAGTCTTAACCATCATCATCGTTAAGCTCAACGAGGCATCTAGAAAGATCACCGTTAACTATGCTAAGCGTGTACAGGGAAACCGCACATATGGAGGTGTAACAACAATACTTCCCGTAAAACTTATTACAGCCGGAGTAGTTCCTATTATCTTTGCAGTTGCGTTCCTGAGCGTACCAAGCTTTGCTGGCCAGCTAATGGCTGGGTCCAGTAGTGCACGACTACAAAGCATTGGCTCAGACCTCGTACAGTGGTTCCAGCAACCATCTCAGCAGACTTTCCAGCAGGGTGGCTTCACGCCATTCATATATCCACTGGTGTACTTCTTCCTGGTATTTGTCTTTACCTTCTTCTATACCAACATAACCTTTAACTCAAAGGAAATCGCCGAAAACTTGCAGAAGCAAGGCGGCTTCATCGACGGCGTACGTGCTGGTAATCAAACAGAAAAGTATCTAGGTAAAGTCGTTAACCGCCTAACATTGTTCGGTGCATTCGCGCTTGGTTTCCTAGCCCTACTACCCATACTTGGTCAGAAGTTCCTCAGCAGCAACATCAGCCTTGGTGGTACAAGCATACTCATCCTAGTGTCGGTTGCGCTAGAAACGCTCCGACAGATCGAATCTCGTGCCTTAATGGCCACATATGATCAGTACGAAGCTCCAGAGTTCTTCTACGATACTACCGCCCCAGCACAGGCAGCAGAAGGCGGCCGAATACTTCGCTACATCCCTCGACCACGAGTTCCAGAAAAACTACGTCGTAACAAAAACAAATAGCCACACTAAGTGCGGCTATTTGTGGTTATATTTTTTGTATTAAGCTTTAACGCGGGCTAAGGTTAGTTGCTTAATCTCGTTCACACGTTTTGTAAGCAATGCTAAGCCTCCGGCAGCTATCATCGCCACTGATACACCAACCATCGACTCTACGCCAATTCCTGTAGCTGCTAGCTCACGGGTAATGTTTGTAGCAGGTACAAGTCGAACTTCTTGAACCAAAGTGGTTGTAGTTTCCTCTGGCACAAATACTTCTTGTGCAGGGACCGTAGTTGTAGTCTCTTCAACAGTCGTTGTTTCCTTGGGAGCTGGAACCGTCGTTGGAGCGGTCGTAGAAGTAGTTTCCTCTGGGACGGTAGTCGGGGGAATGCTCGTTGTTGAGGTAGTAGATGTAGTTGTGGATGTAGTCGCAGGAACTTCTTTCTCGCAAACATCAATTGTGAATGCGCCATGGTAACTCCTCATATCATCACTAACATTTCGAGTAACCTCACCGTTCTCTGTGGCCTCATTGAGTACGTCTACTGCGTCGACAATCGGCAATCCAGATACATCTTTGCCTTCGGTATCGGCTTCTTCAATCCAACCGATATCAAATGTTCCACTAGGTAGATTAGGGATAACTACTGTTTTACCTCCAGCAAGTTCCATGCGAAACAGTTCTTTTCCGGACTTAAGTCCCCATGTAACTGTCTCGTTTACTGATCCGGCTCGTGCAGTTGTGGTCAATTCTACGCTATTGCTAGACTCTCCAGTAGCTGGATCGCAAACGGTAGTGACTTTTACCGTACCGCCTTGATGAAATCGAAGGGTATCGTCTTCGCCGACTTTACCATCACCGTTCACATCATATCCAGCAGGCGCCCCAGAGTAATCGGGTTGACCAGAAGAATCAAGACCAAGTACAACGGTTTCTGTTCTAGAATAATATCCAACACCTTGTGATGTACCATCTTGAGTGCCAAGAGTAGTCCCAGTTTCAGCAACTAATTGCTCTATAGGTGTCACTTCAGCCTCGGCCATTAATCGAGCAACAACTGCTTGATCGGCAGAGCTCTGATTGGGGTTTACGTTTCCCAGAGCAACTAACATTGCATCTGGATTGAGTTCAAGTACTTCCATTTTTTCTCCTTGGTATGCAAAAAACATACCTATTAATTAAGGAGGCGATACTACTTTAAAAAGAGTTCGTCCCGGTTTCGCTACTTGCTCCCCGTGTATCCAAGCGACCAGATACAGATATACGGATCAATGCATGACGTGTTACGTCTAAACAATAATACTATATGTAGGGGTATTTGTCAATAATGTTACGCTATTGCTTGCTTAGAATGCAGAATAAGTTAATATACTTCCATGCCAATAAGAGGATATGAAGACATGCGTGCTCCAATGTTTGCCGCATTTGAGCGAGCTGGACATGGGCGAAGACTTGTCATTGCAGACAGATCACTTGATATACCGTCCGACGAAGAAGTAGTCGAGTACGGCGGCTCTTCTGCAAACGCACTAGACCGCGCCCTCCAACTACTTTATAGGGAGAGTCAGGTAACTATCATGTTTCCAGACCCTCCTTGTCACTATCCACCGTTTCCTCCAGACCTCGACGGTGCTGAGTGGGCCGCCTACAATCAATTTGGTCCCGTCCTCCGTAAACACGGTATCACCGATTATCTCGGTGGCGACGGAGATCCTAACGACATTCTAGAATTTGCTTATCGTCAGGATGGAATGGACGCTCTGGTAAGTCCCAGTGATCGGATCTCAAGAATCGGTTTTTACCCACTAATAAGTAATGTTGATGAAAGACGACTCTTCGTGCGAACCGAGGATCCCAATCCCTATGCCTGTGCGACTTTCGTAATTGGTCACGCCCAACATGGTCAGTCGGTCAGTTAATGCGCTAAGCTTATTAAAACGAGGGTTTACAGATTGACACCAGATCTGGTATACTTAGCTCTTAGTTATTAATTATGGCAGTCAACAAGGAAGTAATCGAATTATCGGGCACAATTGTAGAGACTCTACCGGGTACTCAATTTCGAGTCGAACTTGAAAACGGTCATAAAATTATAGCTCATGTCGCAGGTAAGATGAGGAAGCATTATATCCGAATCGTCCCCGGCGACAGCGTGACGGTCGAGTTGACCCCTTACGATCTAAGTAAGGGAAGAATCACCTATCGCAAGTCTTAAGAACTAAGACAAATTTTACAAATTTAAGCAGTGTGTTATGCAACTCTTGAAAGGAGCATGATCCGTATGAAAGTACGTGCTAGCGTCAAGAAAATTAGTCCTGACGACAAGATAGTTCGCCGTAAAGGTCGAATCTATGTTATCAACAAACTAAAGCCAAAACATAAGCAGAGGCAGGGTTAAGTATGGCTCGTATATCTGGGGTAACCATCCCCGCAGAAAAGCAAGTTCAGATCGCCCTAACTTACGTATACGGGATTGGTCCTAAGACCAGTGCCGATATTTTAGTTGGAGCAAAAGTTGACCCAACCGTTAGGGTCAAGAACCTGACTGATGCTGAAATCAGCAAAATTCAGGAAATCATTAACGAATCATTAACTGTAGAAGGTGAACTACAGCGAATCGTTAGTGGCAATATCAAGCGACTTAAGGATATCGGTTCATACCGTGGCCTTCGCCACAAGATGAGCCTACCTAGCCGTGGTCAACGAACCAAGACCAACGCCCGTACCCGACGTGGCAAGAAGATAACTGTCGGTGGTACCGCTAAGAAAGTAGCAGCAAAGACCTAATATTATGGCTGAAGATGTAAAAACTCCAGTAGTAGCAACAGATGCACCAGCAACACCAGTTACTGACGCACCCGTAGTAGCTGCTGCTCCAAAGAAGAAAAAACTCAAGCGTGCTGTACCATTTGGTCAAGTTCACGTTTACGCAAGTTTTAATAACACTATTATTTCGTTTACCGACGCTCAAGGCGGCGCATTAACTGCTAGCAGTTCTGGCGCTTGTGGCTTCCGTGGTTCCAAAAAAGGAACTGCCTACGCAGCTCAAATCGCTTGCGAAAAAGCCGGTAACGCTGCAAAACAGCAATACGGTTTCAGCAAAGCAGACGTCTTTATCAAAGGTGTTGGTCTAGGCCGCGAATCAGCGGTTCGTACCCTTAACACCCTTGGTATCGCTGTTGAGTCCATCAAGGACGTAACCGGTGTCGCCCATGGTGGCGTGCGACCTAAGAAAGCACGAAGGATCTAATCATGGCACGTGATACACAATCTATTGTCAAAATGAGCCGACGTGAAGGCTATGCTCTTCACCCTAAAGCTCACAAAGCGCTTCTAAAGCGTTCCGCACTTCCAGGCGCATCAGCAAACGGTCGTGGCATGCGCAACAAGCCAAGCCAATATAGCTTGCAACTTCGTGAGAAGCAGAAGGTCAAGCGCTTATACGGATTGCTCGAGAAGCAATTCAGCAACCTAATGGCAGAATCTAACCGCAAAGAAGGAATGGCCGGAACAATCCTACTCCAACTTCTAGAGCGACGTTTAGATAATGCAATTTACCGAAGCGGTTTTGCCGTAAGTCGTCGTGCTGCTCGTCAGCTCGTTACTCACGGTCACTTCATGCTAAATGGCCGACGTGTCGACATCCCATCGATTCGTCTAAAAGCTGGTGACGAGATCGTTCTACGACCTGCCAGCACCAAAAATGAGTACTTCAAGCGAATTGACGACGTTAGTCCAGCAAGTCCTGATGCAATCCCTGCATGGCTTAAGGTCGACCGTAAGAAATTTGCAGTCACCGTTACTGGTATCCCAACTCGTGAAGAAGCCGAACAAGATATCAATGAGCAACTAATCGTAGAATACTACTCACGCTAGGAGGCGATAAAATAATGTCAAAAATGATTCATACCCCAGGACTCGTGCACGTTGACGATCACGGTAGCAACTCAGCAACATTTGCGATTGAGCCTTTGCACAGTGGCTACGGCATGACTCTTGGTAACTCACTTCGTCGAGTATTGCTATCCAGCATCTCAGGCGCAGCTATTACTGCGTTCAAGATCGAGGGGGCAACTCACGAGTTCACCACCATCAAAGGTGTCAAAGAAGATGTCGTAGACATCATGCTTAACCTACGTGGAATCCGTTTCCGCGTATTTAACGGCGACAACCAGACACTTCGTCTTACCAGGAACGGTAAGGGCGTCGTTACTGCAAAAGACATCACTGTAAATGCTGACGTCGAAATTGCTAACCCAGGTCACGTTATTGCAACTGTCGATGATGACAAAGTTAAATTTGTCATGGACATCGTTGTCGAAACTGGTCGCGGTTACCGCACTATCGACGAAGCTGCTACCCGCAAGGCTAGCGACATGATCGCTCTTGATGCAGTATTTAGTCCTGTACTTCGAGTTCGATATAAAGTAGAGAACACTCGTGTCGGCCAAATGACCGATCTTGATCGTCTTCTACTGACCGTCGATACTGATGGCACCATCACACCAAGTGACGCCTTCGAAGAAGCATCTGCAATCTTGGTTAACCAATACACTGCACTTGCTGGTCAAACCCGTGTCGAAGTTGCCGCTCCACTAACTGCACCTGCTGCAGCTGGTGCTGGCGATACTGATGGCGAAGAGCCTGCTGAACTGATGACTTCTATCGAAGACCTCAACCTTTCAGCACGCACAACAAACGCCCTCATCAACAACGACATCCATACATTAAAAGACCTCTTTAGCCTCAGTGATGCTGAGCTACGCGACCTTAAAGGTTTTGGTAGCAAAGCACTCGACGAAGTTAAAGATAAAATGAGCGAGTTGGAGCTGTAAGATGCATCGTCACGGTTATCAAGGTCGTAAGTTCGGAAGAGAGACAGATCAGCGCCAGGCGCTAATCAAGAGTCTTGCTGAATCTTTCGTGCGCGACCAATCAATCAAAACTACGCTTCACAAAGCTAAGGAACTTGTTCCTTACATCGAGAAGCTCATCACTAAAGCAAAGAAGGGTGATCTTCACAATCGCCGACAAGTAGTTGCCGGCCTACAGACTGTAGCAAGCGCACACAAGTTGGTAGACGAAATCGCTCCTAAGCTTACCGGCCGTGTCAGCGGTCACGTTCGTATTACAAAACTAGACAACCGACGTGGCGACAACGCTGCAATGGCACAGATTAGTTTTGTAGACGATCTGAATGAAGCTCCTGTTGCTAAAACTGCTGTCAAACCAGCCGTCAAGGTAGCACCACCTTCTCCTGTAGCTAAAGCTCCAGCCAAGAAGGCAGTCAAGAAGGAGACAAAATAATGAAAATCACCCCCGCTAAGACATATAGCGCAAAGCCAACTGATGTTGTGCGCAAATGGTACGTCATCGATGCTGCTACAGCACCTATGGGTCGCCTCGCTACCGAAGCAGCTAGTCTGCTTATCGGTAAAGGCAAACCAAGCTTTACGCATCACATCGATGTCGGTGACTTCGTAATTGTAATCAACGCCGATCAACTTGTTGCTACTGGTAACAAACTTGAAGGCAAGAACTATTACAAGCACAGTGGTTACCCAGGTGGTCTTAAGACAGCAACTCTTAAAGAGATGATGAACAAAGACTCAACTAAGGTTATCGTTAAGACTATCCGCGGCATGTTACCAGTTAACAAACTTCGTGATGGTCGTCTGGCACGACTTAAGGTCTATGCCGGCAGCGATCACAACCACGCACCACAGGCCCCTGTAGCGTTTACACTCAAGGGTGCTAAAAAAGGGATTCACTCTCAGAAAGAGGCTAAGTAATGGCTACAACCGAAACAACTGAATTGAAGACAGAAACTCCAGCAGTAGAAGCCGCAGCAGAAGCACCAGTTGAAGCTAAGCCAGCTGTCAAGAAAGCACCAGTCCGTAAGGGTGGATACTTTTACGCACTTGGTCGACGCAAGAGTGTAACAGCTCGCGTTCGTCTAACCACTGGAAATGGCGCTATTACCATCAACAGCAAACCAGCAGAAGAATACTTCTCTGGCAGCAAGTCTCTACTACACGAACTTTCTAAGCCATTTGCGCTCCTAGAGCAAAACGGCAAGTTCGATGTAAGCGTACTTGTATCTGGTGGTGGTATGAGCGGACAAGCAATTGCTATCCGCCTAGGCATCTCTAAGGCTATGGTCGTCGTTAACGAAGACTTTAAGCAAACACTCAAGCGTGCCGACTTACTTGGACGAGATCCACGTGAGAAAGAACGTAAGAAGTTTGGTCTTAAGGGTGCTCGTAAACAACGTCAGTTTACCAAGCGTTAGTCCTAGACTATTCGTCATTCATAGGAGAGGATTCGTCCTCTCCTATATATTTGGCTATACTTATTCCATGTCATTCATACACCCAGGAGACTATTGGATCGTAGCGGTCACAGCGGCATGTATCTACCTTATCGCCGCACGAAAGTTGGTGATAATCTGCGTGATCCTAACGGTGGTTACCTCAGCAATTATTTACCATGGCTATGGTCTTGGCCGATTACTCCTGCACGTAGCTGTGGTTGTAGCCCTAATAGTCACTATGCGATATTTTGTTGACAAGTCAAAAAAATCGGAATAGAATACCGACTATGCAAAAACTTGCAATAAATTTTAACTATTGGTTTACACCGTCCTTCGCATGGCGCTTTGTTAAGTATTAGCTAAAATATATTCAGCAAACACAAACCGCCATCAGGGCGGATTTTTAATTTAGGAGAAACTATGTCAGCAGACAATAAAGGTCAAGAACCAGCAATCGATACCATAACAGTAACAGCAGAAACTACACCGCAAACAATGGGATATATTGGGGCGGTAGCCCTCATAGAAGAACAACAGATACCCACAGCAATACCAGCCGAAGCACCCAGAGCACCCCTCAGTGGCCGTGCACTGCCGTACTTCGTAAGATAGGAATATATGAGAACCACAACCCAAGACCCATCCAGGGCACAAGCACTAGAAATCGTCGGAAACCTTCCGACTCCGGACTACACCGTCAACTTTCAACCAACATACAATAACACCGAGTCACTGGTAGAGGCCGTCCACGAACTGCTACACACCGGACCAGTCACCTCGTTCACCGATATTGACTCGATTCGCCGGTCACTGGCCACAGAACGGCTCATAGCAATATTCGGTAGCTGCCACGAACCAGTCAGGCTAACGCAAGACTTGCAAGAACTAGAAACACCGGTAATCGAAGGACTAGATATCCTCGGTAACTCTCGGATGTCCCATGCCATAGCTATCCACCGAGGCCGCGGTCAAAGCACTAAACCCCGTACGAACGGATTCCAAACATTGCCGTCAGGATTAGAAGTACCGTCATTCCAGGGCGAGGCCGTCAATGGACAAGGTTTATTGGAACGCGACGCCGACCCAAGCCGAATGGTGGCCTCAGCCGTACAGTCACGTGACATAGAGGAAGCCTTACAGCTTATTCTTGGAGGTCACGTACCGGCAGCACACGAAGCACTACTATTAGCTTTCGAACATAGTTTCCTTAGAACAGACCCAGAAACCGGTAAGCGTTACTTGCTATCGGGCGATCTTCCCTGGATTGGAGTCAGAACAAACAACCCCCTCGGTCACCATGTAATGTTACTCAGCGGAATCGAAAACCCAGTTGGAGTCAAGCTTGGCGCCAACACATCAGAAGAACATATTAAACAGCTCACCGAGGCACTCAACCCAAATCGTGAACCCGGCAAGTTGATATTCATGCCACGAGTCGGACTCAAAAATATGGATAGCCTCCGAACAATCGCCCAGGCTATTCGCAAGCATAGTGAAAATGCCAAGGTCGTCTACGATATGCACGGAGTAACATACGCGCTCGAAGACGGAACCAAGATCAGAAATGTAGAGGATATCAAGAAAGAGTTAACTCTTGGACAAACCGTATTAGGCGAAGAAGGCCTCAGATGGAACGGCCTACACCTAGAAACTGTAACCGACCCGAATCGGCTGGAATGTATCGATCAGGCTGGTCAATTGCCAACACATGATGGCGACATCGATCCTCGACTCAATCCGCGGCAGACAGAAGAGGTCTACAACCACTTCGCCGATATTAGCTAGTGGATTCAAAGTAGGCAGTAGCAAAATGATGTGATAGGGTTACAGCAATGAACATAAAACAAAAGATTGAGCGGTCTAAAGAGCAAAGTCCGCTCAATCTAATGGACATCGCCAGTCGAAATAGCGATGAGCCGTTTGTGGCAGTAGAACCAACGACAAGACTTTTAGTCATACCCACTTGGATCCAGCCAACCGATGAGTTCGAGGGCCACCTCTATAACAAGTACATCGCACAGCATCCGCACTACAGGCATCTAGTTACGCGTAGATCAGTAGCCGCTAAACTTCGTCAAGCCAGTCTTTTGCTTGAACCTCAGTTCCAACTAATTGTCAGGGCAGGACATAGACCATTGAGTGTCCAAGAAGAATTACTCCGCAGCTTAATGGATGACTATATCGAGAAGCACCCAACGGCAAGCATAGAGAATGCCCTCGATTACGCCAGAACATATGTAGCCGATCCTGAGATCGAAATTCCACCACACGTCTGCGGTGCTACAGTAGATGTCGATGTACTCAATATTAAATCAAAACAACTTGTAGATTTTGGCTGTGCAGTAAACACTGATTCGCCCGTTGCATTCCTGCACTCCAACAAAATTACCAAAGACCAAAAAGCTAATCGTCTAATGCTACTAGAGGCTATGCTGACAGCCGATTTTGCACCGTTTTCTAGCGAATGGTGGCATTACTCCTACGGCGACCAGATGTGGGCCTGGTTCTATGGCCACAAACAATCAATTTACGCAATTAAAGAACCTCAACTATAATAAGGACTACTATGAACAAACCTATCATTCTGACCGGCCTTCGGGCAAACAACGACCTTCAACTTGGTAACTATCTAGGAGCCTTGTTGCCGATTATCGAAATGCAGAAAGAGCACTCAGGCGACTACCAAATAAACCTGTTTGTACCTGATCTGCATAGTTTTACTACGCCCATCGACCACAGTAAATTGTACGAACAAACCATCAATAACCTCCGAGTATTTATTGCCGCAGGTTTGGATATTGACGACACCAACACCTTTATCTACCGCCAAAGCCATGTTCCTGCTCACAGTGAACTTACCGTTATACTAAATTGCTTCACCTATATGGGTGAGCTTAGCCGCATGACGCAGTACAAAGAAAAAGGCGAAGGTCAGACCAGTGTCAGTGCCGGGTTATTCGATTACCCCGTACTAATGGCCGCCGATATATTGCTCTACGGTGCCAAATACGTACCTGTAGGTGCCGACCAAACGCAACACGTTGAACTTGCCCGCGACATTGCTATCCGCATGAACAATAAGTTTGGTGATCTATTTGTACTACCAGAGGCCGAAAAAGAACAAATCGAATTCGCTAGCAGCCAAGCACGACTTCGAATACGTGATCTTCAAAAACCAGAAAAGAAAATGAGCAAGTCCGACGAATCAGGCAAAGGAGTGATCTACTTAACCGACTCGCCAGAAGCTGCAACTAAAAAGATTATGAGTGCTGCCACCGACAGCCTAGAAAACGTTAACTATGGCAATGACACCCAGCTTGGTATAACCAACCTTATCGATATTCTTGCCGCCCTTAGCGGCCGAGAGGTGCAAGACATTGCTAATGAATATCAGGGTCAAACACAGTACGGGCCACTCAAAACAGCAACCGCCAAAGCCGTCGGTGATTTCCTCACCAGCTTCCAAGATCGACTAGCAAGCGTAGACGACGCTAAACTGATGGCCAAACTAGAAGCTAGCGAGACAGCCATGAACATCGCTGCCAACGAAACGCTCACAGGAGTCCAGAAGGCATTAGGCCTCCGATGAAGATAACTAAAAAGTCCGTAAGTGATGTTCCGTTAGAAGAAGCTCACGGTGGCAGTGGCGCTCGACGACTATACATAGATAAAGGCCAGACTGCTAGTCAGAATATCGAAGCTATGACCCATGGATATCTTGAATCTGGAAAGGCATTCGAATGGCATGATCATCAAGGAGTTGAAGAGATCATGTACGTACTTGATGGAACAGGTGTAGTAGAGGATAGAGACGGCTCTTATGATTACAAAGTAGGGGATATGTTCATTTTTCCTCCCGATACCGAACATCGCATAGAAAACACCGGCAGCTCACAGAGCCAGTATGTATTCTTTAGAATCGCCGTCTAACAGTAGTAATTTTAGCTATTTTGTTATATAATTAGCTTTAACGAACAAAAAGTGCAAGGACGCCATAAATGACCAGTTTTACAGTAGAAGAATCAGGACGTGTTGATGCGGCTATAGCCAAAGAGCAGGAAGTTAGCCGTTCATTTGTTAAAGTCCTATTAGATCAGGGCAAAGTTAGCATTGGCGATAAAGTAATCTATAAGCCATCTGTCAAAGTTCACCCGGGGGACGTAGTGACACTTAACTACGAACCATTCACTGATGCCGATATTCCTGAAATCGAACTAGAGATCCTCTACCAGGACGACGACTGTTTAGTTGTTAATAAGCCTGTTGGCGTATTGACGCACAGTAAAGGGGCCTTCAACCCTGAAGCGACGGTTTCTACCTTTATCCGTCAGTTCACCACTGGCATGGAAGATAACCGTGGCGGCATCGTTCATCGACTCGACCGCGTAACATCCGGGCTTTTGATCTGTGCCAAGAATGAAAAAGCATTATTGCATCTTCAAAAACAATTTGCCGATCGAAAGACTAAAAAGACATATAACGCTGTAGTGTCTGGAACACCAGAACTGCCAGAAGCCTCAATCGACATGCCAATCGAGCGTAATCCTAAAAAACCTCAAACTTTCCGCGTTGGACCAAATGGCAAACCATCAACCACAAACTACAAGATTCTTAAGTCCAATGGCACATACAGCCTACTTCAACTTAATCCTATTACCGGCAGAACCCACCAGCTGCGCGTGCATTTGGCACAAATCGAACACCCTATTGTCGGTGACGTACTTTACGGCGGCGAAACAGCCGAGCGCACCTACTTACATGCTCTGTCCCTAGAAATTACCCTACCTAACGGGGAACTTAAGACCTTTACCGCTCCGCTACCCAGCTCTTTTGATGCTATGCTAGAAGCGTGAATCCGCTCCTACACAAACAAACTGCTAAACATATTGAGGATTTCTTAAGTCACCCAAGCCATGCCTTGCTTATCTGTGGACCCGTTGGCTCAGGCAAGGGGACAATCGCAACACACATCGCCGCACAGGCTCTTGGCATTTCCGCAGAGAAGCTGGGCGACAACGCTTATGTACGTTGGCTCAGAGACCAGCAAAAAGGCGTAGCTATTGAGGCCATCCGTGAAGCCCAGAGTTTTATGCAGCTCAAAGTTCCCGGCAAGCAACCCATTAGACGCGTGCTAATAGTAGAGCAGGGCGAAACCATGAGCAACGAAGCTCAAAATGCGTTTCTAAAACTTCTAGAAGAACCGCCGGCCGATAGCCTGATTATAATTACCGCCACCGGACTAGAACAGGTGTTGCCGACCATTCGATCACGTACCCAGCAACTTCATATCCTTCCGCCCACACTCGCTCAGCTAGAAGAATACTTTGCTAGCGACTACTCACGTATTGCCATCACTAAAGCTTATTACATTAGCGAAGGCTACATGGGGCTCATGAATGCACTCCTCGACCAAGATACCGAGCATCCGTTGGTAGCTCAGATAAGCGTGGCCAAATCACTGCTTGGCGGGAGCACCTTCGACCGCCTTAAGCAGGTAGAGGAGATCACTAAGCAAAAACAGGTGGCATTGTTGCTTCATGCCATGGAAAGAGTCAGTCATGCAGCACTATTACAGTCATCCAAGGGCGACACTGCCATGGCTAAGCGCTGGACTAACCGTTTGAAGGTTATTGTCGAGG
>JACCDG011406415.1_pt1 | contig 34989 bp, 31 predicted proteins | sample 7442471 | NCBI WGS metagenome assembly JACCDG01 (sample SAMN15323444, study PRJNA562643) | freshwater metagenome | isolation source: river surface water | place: USA:Blue River Watershed | collected 2017-08-17 | reverse complement strand
CGAGTCGACCGTGCGCGAAATAGTTCGACTCCAGAGATCGAACGCGGCGCCGCCGTGCAACGAAACCTTGCGACCGAGCAGATCGAGCCCATGGATACCCCAGGCCCCCTCGTGGATGTGGTTCAGTCGGTTATCGCGATAGAGACGCTCCAGCGGTAGATCGCGCGTGTAGCCGGCGCCGCCTGCGACCTGAATGGCGAGCTTGTTCGCTTCGAGTCCGTACTCGGCGGGCCAACTTTTGGCGATGGGCGTCAATAAATCGAGCAACATCGCAGCCTCGTCTCGCGCTGCCGTGTCGCCTTCGGAACGAGTGACATCGACGAGATTCGCGCAATAGAGCAACAGATCGAGTGCGCCCTCGACCCAAGCCTTTTGCGACAGCAGCATCCGCCGAACGTCGGGGTGTTCGACAAGAGCAACTTGCGTGGAGCGCGGATCACGATTGACGAGCGAACGACCTTGTCGACGCTCACGCGCATATCGCAGCGCGTAATCGTAACCCGCGAATCCGATGGCTGCTGCCGACAAGCCGACCGAAACACGCGCCTCGTTCATCATCAAGAACATGTATGCAAGTCCGTGATGCAACGTGCCGACTAATTCGCCGATGCATTCTTCACTGTCACCGAACGCCAATGCGGTGTTCACGTGCGCGCGCCAGCCCATTTTGTGATTTAGTCCGATGAGACTCACGCCGTTGGGTACGCGGCCAGACTCTTCACGGAAACGGGGTACGAGAAACAGCGAAATCCCCTTCACGCCGGGTGGCGCATCGGGCGTGCGCGCCAGCACGAGATGCACGATATTCTCGCCGAGTTCATGCTCGCCGCCGGAGATCCACATCTTGCGTCCACGCAGACTGTAGCGACCATCCGGTCGTGGGCTCGCCATCGTCGTGATATCCGCTAGCGATGAGCCCGCCTGCGGCTCCGACAAACACATGGTGCCGTAGACTCGCCCGTCCAGCATGCGCGGAATCCAATGGCGACGTTGCACCTCACTGCCGAAATGCACCAACAAGTTCGCCGCGCCCTGAGTCAACATCGCATAACTGTGAAAGCCGACATTAGCGGCGGCGAGCAAACTGCCGCAGGCTTGTGACAGCGTGAACGGCAAACCCAGGCCGCCGTGCTCCTCTGCGAACGACGTGGCCAGAAAGCCACCCTCGGCGAGTGCTCGCATCGCGTTCGAAAGCTCGACTGGCAACACGACCCGACCCTGATCCAGATAAGGCTCTTGACGATCGGCGAGTGCGGCATGCGGCGCAAACTGTTCGTCCGCCAGTGTCGCGGCAGCCTCGAGCACCGCTTGAAAGGTCTCTCGAGTCGAAGGCGAACCTGCTAGGCCCAACACGTCGAAAAGGTCGAACTGTAATTCGCGCAGAGGTATGCTCATGGCTGAATTATAAGCAGCAATCGTGGCCCCCCATGTCGAACCCATTCGCTTTTGAGCCCCTTGCGCCCGTCACCGCGCGGATCAGTGACTCGCCCCTGCTCTTCCCCGTACATCGAATTTACTGCGTAGGTCGCAATTACGCTGAGCACGCCAAGGAAATGGGTTCTGACCCAACGCGTGAGCCGCCCTTTTTCTTCTGCAAGCCCGCCGATGCCATCATCGCCGATGCGCTGCCGGTACCGTACCCGCCACGCACCCAAAACTTTCATCATGAAGTCGAGCTCGTTTTGGCACTGCATCGCGGTGGTAAGAATCTCACGCTCGAGGCGGCAGCCGAATGCATCTACGGTTATGCGATCGGCATCGACTGGACTCGTCGTGATTTGCAGAACGACGCCAAGAAAACGGGTCGCCCCTGGGACACCGGCAAAGCGTTCGATGCCTCGGCGACTCTCGGACCGATTCACCCGCGAAGTGCCGTTGGCGAACTTGATCGCGGCAAGATCTGGCTGAGCGTCAACGGCGACCTGCGCCAACAAGGCGATCTGGGCGATTTGATCTGGGACAACGCCGAGATTATCTCGGAGCTCTCGAGTCTCTTCGAACTGCGCCCTGGTGATCTGATCTATACCGGTACGCCAGCTGGCGTGGGGGCAGTGGGTCCTGGCGATCGACTCGAAGCCGGCATCGAAGGCCTCGGTTCGATCCAGATCGAGATCCGCTAAACAACATGGGCATCTTGCACGACTATTGGCGTAGCTCCGCGTCGTGGCGTGTGCGAATTACGCTGGCCGTCAAAGGGATTGATTGGCGATCGCATAGTCACGATCTCACCCGCAACGAGCAGCGCGACCGCGACTACCTGACTCTGAATCCACAGGGTCTCGTCCCCTCTTGGGAGGAACCCGACGGCTGGACGGTCTCACAATCCGTAGCCATTCTCGAATACTTCGAAGAGCGCTTTCCGACACCCGCGCTCCTACCCGTCTCGCCGCGCGCGCGTGCCGAGGTGCGCTCACTGGTGCAGATCATCGCCTGCGACATCCATCCGCTCAACAACCTGCGCGTCACTCGCCATCTGCGCGAGCAATGGCAGTCAGACGACGATCGAGTGAACGCTTGGGTATGTCATTGGATGCGCGAAGGCTTCATTGCGCTCGAGGAACGCGCGCTGCGACAGGGATCTGCCAGACATTTGCACGGTGAATCATTGACACTGGCGGACGTGTGCCTCGTGCCGCAGCTCTACAACGCGAAGCGCTTCGGCTGCTCACTCGATGACTTCCCGACGTTGGTCGGCATCGGCGCTCATTTGTCCTCTCTGACCGCTTTCGCCTCAACACGGCCAGAGAGTCATCTGGATGCACCGCGCTAGATCAAAAGCCGAATAGAAAGGCCTCCGGCGCAGTCTGCACGAGCACGACGAGTGCGGCGATGACGAGTGCCGCGATCACGATCGCAACCATCCCACGCGATGTTTGAATTTCCTCGCCTGGCGGGACGTCGTTACGCGATTTCTTGCCCGAGAACATCGGCAAGATCAAGTTGCGTCGCTTGACGACGAGATAAAAGAAAGCCGCCAACACGTGGATCAGGATCGCAACCCATAGCACTTCGAAAATCTGCTTATGCAGCGTGGTTAAACGATCGCTCATCTCGCCGGTGACGTAACCGAACAGCGGACCGGTCTGATAGACCTGATCGTTGGAAAATAAACCCGTCAAACCTTGGGCAAGCAACATACCGAGCAACACCATAATCATCCAAGCGCCGGCCGGCGTATGCCCGACAGAGCCATCCGCATCACGCTTCCACAAGTCTCGCAAATCACGCACGACCGCCTTCGGTCCCCGAATAAAGTGGACGAACCGTGCATGGCGAGTACCGATGACGCCCCACACCAGACGAACGATGACGATGACGATCACGGTGTAGCCGAAGCGCACGTGCCATGCGAACCAGTCACCGTCCAACTCGCGGGTCAGCCATGCCCCAAACACCGCCAACACGAGACCCCAATGCATGACGCGTACTGGCCAGTCCCAAACCAGCACTTTGTCATCACTCGAACTCATGCCGCCTCCTGGCGCTGGTTGTATTCGATGAAGTAGTCATCGGGATCCCACAGACTGAGCGACGTCATCTGCAACTGCTGACCAGACGCACCCTTGACGCTGAACTCGTGTGGCGCCGCATGAACCCTGAATCCGCGTTCGCGCGCACGCGCGTGCACACCGTGTACATCACGACCTTGCATCACGAACACGATATCGCCGATCCCGAGACGCTCGCGTCGAGCGGGCTCTGGCAGGCGCGGCGTGGTGAATTCCAATAATCCGATCATACCCAGCACCGGATCAGGCCCCTGCATGATCACCAGCCGAGTGCGATCACCTTTGGCGCCAGCTGCGAGGCCCACGCCGGAGAGCGTGATTTCGTCGTCGTACCAGATCGACATCCCGAGGACGTCGCGATAAAACTCGATCGATCGTTCGAGGTTGCGGACGATCAGCGTGGTGCGTTTGACGAGCGGCGGCGGAATCGGATCGTTGACGATGGGATCTTGGCTCATGGCGATCAACGTGTCCTCATGATCAATAGCAACGCCGCAGCGGCTAGCAGCAAAGTCGGCGTCCACGCGAGCAGCGCCGGCGGCCCACCGAACACGATGGCACCACTTTCGAGTGTGCGTTGCAGGGAGAAAAACCCGATACCGAGCACAAACCCCATCGCCACCCGAGCTCCGGAACCGGAGTCGCGCAACGAACCGAAGACGAACGGCAGTGCCAATATCAATGCAAAGAAGATGGCGATCGTGCGAGCGATTCTCGACCAAAATGCAAACAGCGGCTCTCGGTCATCGAGGCCGTTGGAGCGAAGGTGCATCACGACCCGCCAAACCGACAGCGTCGACATCTGATCTGGCGCGCCCGCTGCATCGCCAAAGAAATCTGCACTCAGATTCGACGAGAACGGCTCTGAGGCACTACGCCGCGCCGCCACTTGCGTGTCGCTCAACAGCGTCGTTTCGGCGTACTGGCCGAGCAGCCAGCGACCTTCCGCATCAAATTTGATCGAGGTTGCCTGCGCCATCGATCGCAGTCGATTCCGATCGTCCAACTCGAACAACGCAACACCACCGTAGCCCTCACCGCCACCCCGTCGTTCGACACTCACGAGTAACTGCCCGTCGCGCACCCAGGTCGCACCGAGCGTTCCTCCGCCCTCTCCTGCCATCTTCTGCAGCGTCTTCTGCTGCTTCGCCAACTGATGCATCGGTGGCGCGAGCCACTCACCCAAGATCACGGCGACGACCAATAAAATCGCGCCAGCTGCCACGACGCCGCGTGACACGCGCCAAACCGACCAGCCGGCTGCACGCATCACCGTCAGTTCACTGCCACGAGCGAGATTCCCTAGGCCGAGCAGTCCGCCGATCAGCGCACTGATCGGCAACAGATCCCATATTTGTTGCGGCAGACTGAGCAGCACGAAGACCGCAGCACTCGCAGCCGTGTAGTTGCCCACACCGATGTCGTTCTGTTGACCGATCACGAGAAACAGGGCGCCGAGCGAGGCGAGAACGGCCGCGACCATGGCGACTCCGGAGAGCACAGCGCGCATGACGTACCGGTCGAGCACCCCGAGCACAGGTCTCATACCGGCACACCTCGATAGCGCCAGCGGGCGAGCCACCGCGGCAGGAACAAGACCAACAGCGTCACACCCACCACGAGCAGATGGACCCACCAAAGACCGAGCGAGGCCGAGACCACACCCTTCTCGATCCACACGCGGGCGGCCGAGATCAGGCTGAAGTAAACGAAATAAAGCACGACCCCGAGCCAAATCCGCGCATACCGACCCTGTCGCGGCCGCAACCGAGCCAGTGGAACGGCGAGCATCGCGAGCACCAAGACCATCACGGGCGCGGCCAAACGCCATTGCCATTCCGCGATCGCCGCCAGATCACTCGACGCCATCAGCTTTGCCGTCGGTTGAGCTTCCAGTCGCGGTGGTGCCAATAACGCATCCGGAACCTTGACGGGGATAACGCTTTGCTCGAAGCGGACGCGACGCAGCTCCGCGGAACCCGGTACACCCTCGATGCGCTCACCCGAATACAGAGTCAACACATGCAAACTACCGTCTGACGAGACGGTGTGTTGACCGCGATCCGCCAGCACGATCTCCTGAAGACCGTCGCTATTGCGCTGGATAAAAACGTTACCAAGTATGCCGTTGGAATCGAGTGTCTCGGCATAGAGCACGATCGAGCCGCCACCGAAGCTGCGGAAACGTCCCGCGGTGATCGGCGAGAACTCTCCGTCACGCAATGCCTCGCTGCGGACCTGCTGGGTCTTCGAAACGGCCATCGGCCCGACGATCGACGTCAAAACACCGACCGCGGCCGCGCACACCAGCGCGATCAGGAGCACCGGCAGCCACGTGTGCCGTCCTCCGACACCGCACGCCTGCATCGCTGTCATTTCGCTATCGTGGTACAGGCGGCCGAGCGCGAGCATCACACCGAGCAAAAGGCCGATCGGCAGCAACACGGCGATGTTCTGGGCAGTGCCGAGTGCGACGAGCGTTAGGACCACCTGCGGCGGAAAGCCCTGCTCGGCTGCGCGGGCCAGAACCGTCCCGAGTTGATTGGTGAGCAGGATGACCGTCAGCACGGCCGTCACGGCCAGCCAACTGCCCACAGTCTCTCGAAGAATGTAACGCGATAGCGTCGGGATCACGATCAGGCCCCGCGGAAAAACGCTAGAATGTTACGTCACTTGCAAGGGTTCGTGGTGCACGGCTGCACCGACCCACAACGGACTTGGAGATCTCACGATGAAGTTCGACATTCTCACCAGCAACCCCGCCCAAACCACCGTCGACTGCCTGGTCGTCGGCGTACACGACTCGGGCGCTCTCTCGCCCCTCGGCGTCGCGGTGGATCGCAAGAGCGGTGGCGCTCTGATGCGCTTCCTAGCGCACGGTGATTTCGCCGGACGACTGGGTGAGACATTACTGCTGCCCGCCTTTCGCGGCCTCAAATGCTCGCGCGTCCTGTTGGTGGGCCAAGGCAAGCTCGAGGTCTCACGCCGCGGTTGGCGCAAGGCACTCACGAGCGCGGTAGCGGCATTGGCGAAAACTCGGGTGCGTTCCGCGGCGATCGCACTGACCCGCCCCGCCACGCGCGAGCTCGACGACTATCTCTACACCCGTTCTGCCGTAGAGGCCGCTAGCGCAGCGCTGTATCGCGTCAACGATTTGAAATCGGGGAAAAAGGCGCCTCCGCCCGCACTCGAAGCCATCAAGCTCGCTGGCGTCCGTGCCACGTCGGCTGCAGCCGCGAGGCGCGGCATCGTCCACGGCTTGGCATCGGCGAATGGCGCCAAACTGATGCGCGATCTGGCTAACTTGCCGGGTAACGTCTGCACCCCAACCTATCTCGCCGAGCAGGCGGTGGCGTTGGCCGGCCGTCACGACCGGATCAAAGTTCGCGTCCTCGATGAGGCCGAGATCCGCGCCGAAAAGATGGGCTGTTTCCTCGCCGTCACTCGCGGCAGCGACGAGCCACCCAAATTCATCGTGATCGAGTACAAAGCACCCCGTGCGGCGCGCGCGCCGGTGGTCCTGGTCGGTAAAGGCATCACCTTCGATACGGGTGGCATCTCGCTCAAAGATCCGGGCGCGATGGACGAGATGAAATTCGACATGTCCGGCGCTGCGACGGTCATCGGCATGATGTCCGTCGTTGCCGAGCTCGGTCTCAATCTGAATGTCGTCGGCTTAGTCCCGACCTGCGAGAACATGCCGAGCGGCAGAGCGATCAAGCCAGGCGATATCGTCACGAGCGCCGCCGGCCTCACCGTCGAGATCCTCAACACGGATGCGGAGGGTCGATTGATCCTCTGTGACGCTCTGCACTATTCGCGTCGCTACAAGCCGCAAGCGGTCATCGATATCGCGACCCTCACCGGCGCTTGTGTCATCGCGCTCGGTCATCACCACACCGGCGTAATGACCAACGACGACCAGCTCGCCGCCGAGCTGGTCGAATCCGGCGTACGCGCCGACGATCGTGCTTGGCAGATGCCGCTCACCGACGAATACGGTGAGCAGCTGCGTAGTAACTTCGCCGACATGGCTAACGTGGCGGGACGCGATGGCGGTGCAATCACCGCCGCGGCCTTCCTCGGCAAGTTCACCGAGGGTCTGCGCTGGGCTCACATGGACATCGCAGGCTCGACCTATGTCGGCGGGGCAGCGAAGGGCAGCACTGGCCGACCGGTCGCATTGCTGTCGGACTTCTTGCTGCGACGCGCTAGCCGCTAACCGCTCACGATGGACAAGTCCTACTCACCGCTCGATATCGAACGGCGGATCTACGAGCGATGGGAATCATCGGGCCTCTTCGCCCCCGCGGGCGACGGAGTTGGCTACTGCATCGTCATTCCGCCGCCCAACGTCACCGGTACGCTGCACATGGGGCACGCGTTCCAGGACACCATCATGGATGCCCTCACGCGCTACCACCGCATGCGTGGCGAGGCGACGCTGTGGCAGCCGGGCACGGACCATGCGGGCATCGCCACGCAGATGGTCGTGGAGCGCCAACTCGAGGGTGAAGGGTCGAGCCGCGCCGCGCTCGGCCGCGATGCCTTCATCGAGCGCGTCTGGAAGTGGAAAGGCGAGTCCGGCGGCACGATCGCGAGGCAGATGCGCCGGCTCGGCGCATCGGTCGACTGGTCACGCGATCGCTTCACCATGGACGAAGGCCTCTCGCAGACCGTCACGGAAGTCTTCGTACGCCTCTACGAGGAGGGACTCATCTATCGCGGCAAGCGCTTGGTGAACTGGGATCCGGTGTTGCAAACGGCCGTATCGGATCTTGAGGTGTTGAGCAGCGAGGAAGACGGATCGCTTTGGCACCTGCGCTATCCACTCGTTGATGGTAGCGGTCATCTCGTCGTCGCTACAACCCGCCCTGAAACCATGCTGGGTGACACCGCCGTCGCCGTGCACCCGGAGGACGAACGTTATCGGCACCTTATAGGCCAACAGCTGCGACTGCCGTTGACCGACAGGACGATTCCGATCATCGGCGATACCTATGTCGACCCGGAGTTCGGATCCGGTTGCGTGAAGATCACCCCGGCACACGATTTCAATGACAACGAAGTTGGCCTGCGTCACCAGCTTGCCGTCATCAACGTCTTCACGCCCGATGCGAAGATCAACGAAAACGCGCCCGTTGAACTGCAAGGCCTTGATCGTTTCGACGCCCGCGCACGCATCATCGAAAAGCTGACCGAGCAAGGACTGCTCGAACGTATCGACAAGCACAAGCTGATGGTGCCGCGCGGCGATCGTTCGGGATCGGTGATTGAGCCGTATCTGACAGACCAGTGGTACGTCAAAATTGCGCCGCTCGCCGAGCCGGCCGTCGAAGCCGTGACGTCGGGGAAGATCAAGTTTGTTCCGGAGAACTGGTCGCGCACCTACTTCGAATGGATGCGCAACATCAAAGATTGGTGCATCAGTCGTCAGCTTTGGTGGGGACATCGCATCCCCGCTTGGTACGACAACGAGGGACGTATCTACGTCGGCCGCTCAGAGGCGGAAGTGCGCGCCAAGCACGCGCTCGCGGCAGATGTCACTCTCAAGCAAGACGATGACGTTCTCGACACCTGGTTCTCTTCCGCGCTCTGGCCGTTCTCCACGCTGGGCTGGCCTCAATCGACGAGCGAGTTGCAGCGCTTCTACCCCACTTCGGTGCTGGTAACCGGCTTCGACATCATCTTCTTCTGGGTTGCCCGGATGATCATGATGGGCATGAAGTTCATGGGGGATGTGCCATTCCGGGAGGTTTACGTACACGGACTCGTGCGCGACTCGGAAGGCCAGAAGATGTCGAAATCGAAGGGCAACGTGCTCGACCCACTCGATATCGTCGATGGAATCGCCCTGGAGGATCTCGTTCGCAAGCGAACGACGGGGCTCATGCAGCCGCGGCTCGCTCCGAGTATTGAAAAGGCCACTCGCAAGGCGTTCCCGGACGGCATCGAGTCGCATGGAACCGACGCACTGCGCTTCACATTCGCCTCGCTAGCGACACAGAGCGCCGATATTCGATTCGATCTCGCGCGGGTTGGCGGCTATCGCAACTTCTGTAACAAGCTCTGGAACGCCTCGCGTTTCGTACTGCTGATGCTCGAGGATGAGAACGGCAAGCCGATCGACCCGAAGTTATTGACTGGCGAAGTCGCACCCGGCGTCGTGGATCGTTGGATCGTCTCACGCTTGGGACACACCCTGCGTGAGGTCGACCAAGCCTTCGCCGATTATCGTTTCGACTATGCCGCCTCGGCGCTCTACGAATTCACCTGGTACGAATTCTGCGACTGGTACCTCGAGCTCGCCAAGCCGATTCTGCAATCCGAGCAGAGCAGCGAAGCGGCCCGACGCGCCGTCCGCCGCACCCTCGTGCAGGTCCTTGAATCGCTGTTGCGTGCCCTGCACCCTTTGATGCCCTTCATCACCGAAGAAATCTGGCAGCGCGTGGCGCCACTCGCCGGCACGGCCACGACGCGGGGCGGTACGCTCATGACGGCCACTTGGCCCAACGCGAGTCAGTACGGCGCCGACTCGGACGCCGAAGCCGATGTCGCCTGGATCAAAGCCTTCGTTCTCGGCATCCGCCAGATCCGAGGCGAGATGGACATCAGCCCGTCTCGCAAACTCGTCGTGCTGATCGAGAACGCAAGTGCAGACGATCGGCGCCGTCTCGAATCGCAAAGCTCCTACCTCGCGCGTCTCGCAGGCCTTGAGTCGTTGCGCGAACTTGCCGCCGGTGAGAGCGCCCCACCCTCGGCGCTCGCGGTAATCGGTGATATGCGAGCGATGGTGCCCATGGAAGGTCTCATCGATCCGCAGGCAGAGGTGGCGCGTCTTGAAAAACGTGCGGCGAAGACACGCGACGAAATTCAAAAGGCGCGCAATAAGCTCGCCAACGAAAACTTCGTTCGTAACGCGCCGCCCGAAGTCGTCACTCAGGAGCAGGGTCGCGTTGCCGATTTCGAGCGCACGCTCGCGAGTATCGACGCCCAGTTGCAGCGCGTTCGGGCGCTGCTGAAGTAGCCGCGGAAGAGCGCAAGTGGGCCGAATCCTGTTGATCTTGCTACTCGTCGCGATCGCGGCGGCGTGGTGGCACCTGCGTAAGAAACGTGGCAATACGCCAACAGAATCACCGGCGACTCGGTCCGCGCGCTGGGAGAGCCTGCTCGAGCGCGACTGGCCCATGTGGCAGCGGCTCCCCGCTGATCGTCGATCCACACTGCTCGAGCGTCTCGCCCACTTCCTTGAGCGCGTTCCTTTCACCGGTGCACACGGCCTCGTCGTCACTGAAGAGATGCGAGTCCTGGTCGGCGCGCAAGCCTGTCTCATCACCTTGGGTAACGACGAGTATCCGTTCGACGATTTGCACGGCATCACGATGCATCGAGACGAATTCGTCGTTGAAGAGACCGTCGAAGACGAGGACACGGGCGTCGTCACCGAGGGATATCAAACGCTCTCGGGTCAAGCCATCGAGTCAGATCGCATCGTGTTGTCGTGGAAAGACGTCCTCGAATCGATGCGTCGCCAAGACGGCTATAACGTCGTGATCCACGAATTTACCCACTTTCTGGAACACACCCGTCCGGGCGGCGATCGCGCTGCCCGAGCCGCGCTCGAGTCTTGTTTGGCAGAGCTCCGTGACGCAGTCGATCGCGGTGCGCAGACGCTGCTTGCCCCTTACGGAGCCGAGGACATCACGGAGTTTCTCGCGGTCGCCGCAGAGTTTTTCTTCGAACGCTCACCAGAGTTACGCGAGCGCCATCCGTTGCTCTATGTGTTGTTGCGAGACAGCTTCCATCTCGATCCGGCAAGCTGGGAGGCGCCCGTCGCGCTGCCACCGAAGACGCAGGCCTGATCGTCAGCGAAAGTTCCCGGGGTGCCGCGCCATGTCGGCACGAAAGAACGATTTCAATCGAGCGTAATCGGCATCGTAGTCTTGGCACGGCGACAGCGGCTCACCAATCAACACTCTTCGCTGCCCGAAATCGAGCGCGACGGGCACGATCGGCACGCCCGCAGCGAGTGCGATGTGGTGGTAACCCTTCTTCCAGCCCTCGACGGCGCTTCGAGTCCCCTCGGGCGCGATGACGAGCATCATCTTCTCGCGCTTGGCAAACTCGGCATTCGAGCTCTGCACCACGTTACCGGCCTGACTGCGATCCACGGGCACGGCGCCCAGATAGCGCCCCAGCGGACCCCAAGGCCCTTTCAACGCCGTGTGTTTGGCCATCCAATTGGCATCGAGGCTCAAGGCGAAGTAAGTGAGAATTCCGACGACGAAATCCCAATTCGACGTATGCGGTGCCACGATGACGACGAACTTGCGCTGACGAGGGAAGTTTCCCTCGATACGCCAGCCCATCAACCAAAGCCCCAGCATGCCGAACGGTCGCCGCCACCAACTTCGAACCTGCGGTACCTCAAGCGGTGTCTTAGGAAATCGAGTCGTCATGTGGATTTACGCGCCTCGGGCACTCGCCACAACAGCAAGCCTCCAACCAGAAATAAAACGATCAGCGAGGTGATCGACAAACGTGAATTGCCCGTGCCGTACGCCACCGCCGCGATCAACAACGGGCCGATGAAACTCGCGAACTTGCCCATCATGTTGTAGAAGCCGAAGAACTCCCCGCCCTTACCCTCAGGCACTAGCCTGCCGAAAAATGAGCGCGACAAGCTCTGCACACCGCCCTGCACGAGACCCACCACGACCGCGAGTGCAAAAAACTCGACAACCGAATCGAGAAAATACGCATACAGCGTTGCCGCCAGATAAACACTGATACAAATCAAAATTCCACGCTTTGGACCGATCTGATTACCGACCCACCCGAGTAGCAGCGCCGAGGGAAACGCGACGAACTGGGTCAACAACAACGCCGCTAGTAAACTCGAACTCGGCAAACCGAGCGCGACGCCGTAGTCGACTGCCATCGTATAGATGGTGTGTACGCCGTCGATGTAGAGCCAATACGCCAACAGGAACAGGGAGATGTCGCGATGCGCCCTGACTCGCCGCAAGGTGTTCCCAAGCTCGCGCAAGCCCGCCATCAAAGACTCAAAGAAAGATTCGCTAGTGGCCTGACTTGGGCGCTCACGCACGTATCGCGCTAGCGGCAAGGTGAATATTAACCACCAAAGCGCGACGCTCAAGAACGACCACTGTACCGCCTCAGCAGGCCCCGACAAACCGAACCAACCCGGTTTGAGCGTCATCAGGACATTGAAGGCGAACAACAGGCCGCCACCCAAGTAACCCAACGAGTAACCGAAAGCGGAGACGGTATCGAGCTCGCGCTCGGACGCGACATCTAGCAACAACGCGTCGTAGAAAATATTGGCTGCGTTGAAACCGATCCCGGCGACGATGAAACAGGCAGCCGCCCATCCCCACTCACCCTGTCCGACGAAAGACAGAGCCGCTGTACCAGCAACGCCGATCGAACTGAACAACACGAGTTGTGCCTTGCGGCCGGCCGTTCGATCGGCCAGGGCGCCTAGCAGCGGCGCGAGCAAGGCCACGATGATCCCAGCGATGCCGTTGGCAAGACCGAGCCGCGAAGTGCTGACGGTGGGATCGACCCCGGTGCTCCAGAACTGCTGGAAGAACACCGGGAAAAATCCCGCGAGCACGGTCGTCGCGAACGCAGAATTCGCCCAGTCGTACAGCGCCCAGGAAACGGTGTCGCGGCGCTTGTACGGGCTCGTCATGGTCAGTGTGCCTGCTCGCGTGTTTCGCGGAAGACGATACCAGGCCAACGCTCGATGGTGAGTTCGAGATTGACCCTCGAAGGAGCAAGATAGACGAGTGCTCCGCTGTGATCTACCGCGAGGTGATCGTAGGCCTTCTGGCGGAACTCCTCGAGCTTCTTGGCATCGTCGCACTGGATCCAGCGCGCCGTCTGCACGCCGATCGGTTCGAACGCGCATTGCACGGCGTATTCGTCCTGCAACCGAAACGCCACCACTTCGAATTGCAGTTGACCGACGGCACCGAGGATTTGATCGTTATTGCGCAGCGGGCGGAACAACTGCGTTGCACCCTCCTCGCACAACTGGCCGAGACCCTTCGATAGCGCTTTCATCTTCAGCGGATCTTTGAGCACTGCACGGCGGAACATTTCGGGCGCGAAGTTCGGAATGCCCGTAAAACCGAGTTTCTCACCCTCGGTGAAAGAATCACCGATATTGATCGTGCCGTGATTGTGCAAACCGATGATGTCACCCGCATAGGCATCTTCGGCCGCAGAACGATCGGAGGCTAGAAAGGTCAGCGCATCAGCGACACGAACATCCTTGCCGAGGCGCACATGGTGCATCTTCATGCCTTTGGTGTATTTCCCCGAGCAGAGTCGGAGGAACGCGATGCGATCGCGATGCATCGGATCCATATTTGCCTGGATCTTGAAGACGAAGCCCGTCAACTTTTCTTCCTGCGGCTGCACGCTACGCTGACGAGTCTCGCGGGCGAGCGGACCAGGCGCATCGCGTGTGAACGACTTCAACAACTCTTCAACGCCGAAATTAGAAATTGCCGAACCGAAAAAAACCGGTGTCTGCTTACCCGCGCGATAGGCCTCGAGGTCGAAACTTTGGGTGGCTCCTTTGACGAGTTCGATCTCGTCGTCGTAGGTACTCGCTCCGGCACCGAGCAACTCGCGTCCCTCTGGACTGTGCAAACCTTCGATGACGATGTTCTCGCCGACGCGCCCTTTCTCACCAGCCTCGTAGACGTAAATTCGATCTTCGATGAGGTGATAGATCCCCTTGAGTTCGCGACCCATCCCGATGGGCCACGTGATGGGTGCCGTCGCGATACCGAGCACTTTCTCGATCTCGTCGAGCAACTCGATCGGCGCCCGACCTTCGCGATCGAGTTTGTTGATGAAGGTCATGATCGGCGTGTCGCGCAGGCGGCACACCTCCATCAACTTGATGGTGCGCTCCTCAACGCCCTTGGCACAGTCGATGACCATCAAGGCCGAGTCGACTGCCGTCAACGTGCGATAGGTATCTTCGGAAAAATCCTCGTGGCCCGGCGTATCGAGCAGATTGACGATGCAATCGTTGTACGGAAACTGCATCACCGACGAGGTGACCGAGATTCCGCGCTGCTGTTCGAGCCGCATCCAGTCGGAGGTTGCGTGCCGCGCGGCTTTGCGTCCCTTGACCGTGCCCGCAAGCTGGATCGCGCCCCCGAACAGCAACAACTTTTCGGTGAGCGTGGTTTTGCCGGCGTCAGGGTGGGAGATGATCGCGAACGTACGACGCCGCGCGACTTCGTCGCTAAGTTTCATGGGCGATATTGTCGCCTATCGGGCCTGTAAAGACAGCCGCATCACGATCGCATCCTCGCGACCCTGTTCGGCCTGATAGTAACCACGCCGCAATCCGACCTGCTGTAAACCCAGCGACTCGTACAATCGAACGGCCGTCACGTTGCTCGGCCGCACCTCGAGGAACAGATCGTGAGCACCGCATGCTCGAGCCACGTCGAAGAGATGTTCCATCATGCGACGGCCCAAACCGGCGAAGCGGTACTCAGGCCTGACACAGATGTTGAGGACATGCGCCTCGCCTGCACCGGTGCTCAGCACGGCATAGGCCGCGAACTGCTCGTCGACCTCCATGACGCGACAGTGATAGCCAGCGCGGATACAGTCGCGAAAAATCCCCTCGCTCCACGGGAAGGGATAACCGAGCCGCTCTGATTCGGCGACCTTCGGCACGTCGGCCTCGACCATGCGTCGAATGACGATGTTCGCGTGAGCAGCGGCTCGCAGAGCCTCGCGTGGCAAGCTTGCCATCAGGCCTCCGCTGGCAACTCGGCAAACACCTGCCGCGCCAATTTCAAATCCTCCCAAGCCTTGCGCTTGTCACTCGGTGTTCGCAGCAGATACGCCGGATGATAAGTGACGATCACCGGAATCTGCCGTGGCCCGAAACGGTGCACCGTACCGCGAAGCTTCGCGAGGGTTGCCTCGGTACCGAGCAAACTCTGCGCCGCGACGCGACCGAACGCGAGCAGTATGCGAGGCGCGACCTGCTCGATCTGCTGATGCAGATACGACAAGCACTCGCGAATCTCCTCCGGGCGCGGATCACGATTCTCCGGCGGTCGGCACTTGAGAATATTGGCGATGAACACGGTCTCGCGCGGCAACTCGATGGCGCCGAGCATCGCATTGAGCAATTGCCCGGCAGCACCGACGAATGGCTCACCCTGACGGTCTTCGTCGGCACCGGGTGCTTCGCCGACGACCATCCACTTCGCTTTCGGATCACCCACCCCGAACACCGTCTGCTTACGTAAGCGATGCAAATCGCAACGTGTGCACTCGGTGACGCAGCGTTTCAGCTCGCTCCAAGCATCCGCATCCGCCGCAGGCGCGGCTGACGACACGGCGGCGGGCGCGCTTGTCGGCGCAGCGCTCGGCTGCCGGACCATCCAACGATCGATGCCCAGAGCCTCGAGATAGGCGGCGCGACGCTGCGGATCGATCATGCTCCGACGGAACGTCGCAACTTACGCCACGCCCACATCAAGGGCGCGAGCGACACGTAGCACGTGAACAGCAACAACAGCATCGGCGGCGGATTCGCCACGACCAGCGCCAGCGAGAGCGGCACGATGACGAAATAGAAGAATTTGACCCGAGCGTTCCAATCGATCTGTTTGATGCTTTGGTAAGGAATCGCCGAAATCATCAGCACGCCAGCGATGGCACACACACCAAACGAGAGTGCGAGACCCGCCAGATCCGGCTCAAGCCATTCGCTGGAGAACCAGACGAACGCGGCGACGAGCCCGGCTGCGGAAGGACTCGGCAAACCCTCGAAATAGCGCTTATCGGCCGTCGCGGCACGCGCGTTGAATCGAGCCAGACGCAGCGCGGCACACACGGCATAGAAGAATGAAGCGATCCAACCGAAACGTCCCCATCCGCTACCGTATTCGGCGATCGCTGCGACGCCCCACTGGTAGGCGACCAACGCCGGTGCCACACCGAAGGAGACCATGTCGGCAAGGCTGTCGAACTCCTTGCCGAAAACACTCTCCGTGCGAGTCCATCGGGCGACACGGCCATCGAGACCGTCGAAGACCATCGCGGCGAAAATAGCCTGCCCGGCACGCGCAAAATCACCGTGGATCGCCGAGACAATGGCAAAAAAACCGCAAGCGAGACAGCCCGTGGTGAGGATGTTGGGGAGCAGGAAAACCCCTCGCCTAACCGGCGGTACAGGCTGTGGGGTGGATGTGGAGTCGGAATTCAAGGCTGGCCACAGCTCCGCGAAGATAAAAACCGCCTCATCATAGGGGTCGAAACCTTTCGGGACAATCTCCGCATCCGTAACATGGCGCACCTGAATCGTCACCCGAGTACCTGCCCTCCATGCGTTGGTCCCGATACCCCATCAATACCGTCAAGGAAACTCCCGCCGAAGCCGAGGTCGTCAGTCATCAACTGATGCTTCGAGCGGGGCTGATCCGCCGACTTGCCGCCGGAATCTATACCTGGACCCCCTTTGGTCTGCGCACGCTGCGCAAGGTCGAGAACATCATCCGTGAGGAGATGGATCGCGCCGGCGCGCTCGAGGTGCTGATGCCGGCAGTGCAACCCGCGGAGCTGTGGCAGGAATCGGGGCGCTGGGAGCAATACGGTCCGGAGCTGCTGCGCCTGAAGGATCGTCACCAGCGCGACTTCGTCATCGGACCGACTCACGAAGAGGTCATCACCGACCTCGCGCGTCGCGAGCTGAAGAGCTATCGGCAGTTACCCGCGAATTTTTACCAAATTCAATTGAAGTTCCGCGACGAAATCCGCCCCCGCTTCGGTGTGATGCGTGGTCGCGAATTCATCATGAAGGATGCGTACTCGTTCCACGCGACGCAGGAATCGCTGCAGGAGGGCTATGACCTGATGCGCGATGCCTACAATCGCATGTTCACGCGCATGGGCCTCGAGTTCCGCCCTGTCAAAGCCGACACGGGCTCGATCGGCGGCACCGCCTCCGAAGAATTTCAGGTACTGGCTGACTCGGGCGAAGACGCCATCGCCGTCTCGGACGGTGCCGACAACTATGCGGCGAATCTCGAGCTCGCACCGGCGCTCGCACCATCGCGACCACGCCCGGCTGCTGCAGCGAATCTCACCAAGGTCGCCACGCCCCAAAAACGTACCATCGACGAAGTTGCCGCATTTTTGCAGGTCACTGCGCAGCAGTGCATCAAGTTGCTGCTCGTCGAATCGAACGACGGTGGTGTCATCGCCTTCGCGCTGCGCGGCGATCACGAACTCAACGCGATCAAGGCGCAAAAGTTACCCGGGGTCGCCAATCCACTGCGGATGGCCTCGCCTGAGGCCGTGTTGGCAGCCACGGGTTGCGAGCCGGGCTACATCGGGCCGATTGGACTGAAATGTCCGTTGTATGCGGATCACGCGGCGCTCGCCGTCGCGGACTTCGTCTGCGGTGCCAACGAAAGCGGACACCACTACAGCGGCGCCAATTGGGGTCGTGACCTGCCGGAGCCGACGGCCGCCGACCTGCGCAACGTCGTCGCCGGCGACCCGAGCCCAGGTGGCAACGGCACCCTGCGTATTCGCCGCGGCATCGAAGTCGGACATATCTTCCAGCTGGGTAAAAAGTACAGCGAAGCGATGCAGGCGAGCGTTCTCGACGAAGCCGGTAAACCTGTCGTGATGTTCATGGGTTGCTACGGAATCGGGGTCACCCGCATCGTCGCAGCCGCCATCGAACAGAATCACGATGCAGCGGGAATCCTTTGGCCCGCACCGATTGCGCCGTTCGATGTCGTCCTGGTACCACTTAACGCCGCGAAGTCACCTAAAGTGGCGGAACTTGCCGAGTCACTCTATGCAGAGTTGCAGCAACGCGGCTTTGAGGTGCTCCTCGATGATCGCGATGCACGACCGGGGGTCAAGTTTGCCGATGCGGAACTCATCGGCATCCCACACCGTATCGTGATCTCCGATCGCGGTATCGATGCCGGTGCACTCGAGTATCGACATCGGCGCGCGAGCGAAAACGAAGCATGGCCCTTGGCCGATGTCATCGCGAAACTTGAAGCGGCGCGGAGCATTACACGCTGATGAACGCGGCGAACCCTGTTGAAGTTCTGGTCGTATTCGACTCCCGCCACGGTGCCACGGCAGAGCTTGCGAGGCACCTCTGTCGCGGCATCGAATCGGTGGACGGTGTCATTGCCACGCTGAGGCGCGTCCCGGCCGTCTCCGCCGAGAACGAGCGCCCCGTTTTACAAGTGCCCGACTCTGGCGCCCCGTGGGTCACTCACGAAGATCTGCGGCGCTGCGACGGTTTGCTACTCGGCAGTCCGACTCGCTTCGGCAATATGTCGGCTGCGATGAAGCACTTCCTCGATGGCACGAGCACCTTGTGGGCGGAAGGAGCCCTGAGCGGCAAGCCTGCTGGCGTCTTTGGTGGCAGCAGCAGCTTGCATGGTGGGCAAGAGAGCACGCTGCTGACGATGCTCGTGCCGCTGTTGCATCACGGCATGGTCATCGCGGGCATCCCCTACGCCGAACGCGCCCTGTCCGAGACTCGCAGCGGCGGAACGCCCTATGGCGCGACGCATTTCACGCCGCATGGTCAAGCGGTTCAATTGAGTGAACACGAGCGAATGCTCGCGCGCGCCCAAGGCGAGCGCATCGCGACTCTCGCCCGTACGCTCAAGATTCGTCGAGGATAGATTTGACGAACGGGATGGTGAGGCGTCGCTGGGCCGACAGCGATGCAAGATCGATTTCGTCCAACAATCGACCCAGCGTACTCATGTCGCGCGGGAAACGCCGTAACAAATAGCGCGCCGTCTCGTCCGGCAAATCGAGCCCGCGCGACACCGCCCGCAAGCGCAATGCTTCGCGCTCGCCTTCTTCGTCGAGCGGTCTCAACTGGAAGATCTCGGCGGCACCGAATCGCGACCGAATGTCGGCCAGTACCCAATTCAAGCCGGCGGGAGGTTGATCTGCTGCCACGATGAGCCCGCCACCGCGCTCATCCAGACTGCGATAAGCCGAAAACAGCGCAAGTTCGAAATCGCGACGCCCGATCAAAGAATCGATGTCGTCGATACAAAGCAGATCGAGCAATCGAACATCGGCCAGAAAATCCGTCGCACCCTCACCTAATTCGCGCAACGGCAAATAGGCAGCGCGACGCGCACCAGCCGCGGCGCACGCCGCTTGCAAGAGATGACTACGGCCACTGCCCCTAGCGCCCCACAACCAGATCACACCGCGATCACCGTACGCGAGTGATCGCAAGCGCTCGACGGCCATGCTGTTAGGGCCCGAGTGGAAAGAGGCGAAATGGGCACGATCTTGGATCGATACGCCAAGCGGTAACTGCTGCATCAGTCTGTAACCGCCGGCTGCGCCCAGGCGCGCACGAAGAAGCGCGCGACGTAATCGGCTCCCGACCAAATGGTCGTCACCAGCGTCAGCACCATCAATGCGCCGAAGACGTCCGGCCAGATCACCCACCAACCCGCCTGGATGATCGACCCGACCAAGACCAACAATTGCAGCGTGGTGTTGAGCTTCGAGATCCACGTCGGCTTGCCGCGCAACTCACCAAACCACAGTCGGAACACGACTGAACCTGCCGAGATGAGTACGTCGCGCGCGATGGCGGCAGCCGCCAACCACACCGGTACGAGCTCTTGCCAGACACAGGCGAGGAACACACTGACAAGCAATATCTTGTCAGCTAGTGGATCGAGGAATTTACCGAGTTCGCTGATCCAGCCGAATCGCTTCGCAAGGTAGCCATCCACGCCATCGGAAACGGCCGCGATCGCGAACAAGCCGAGCGCAAAACCATATTGACCCTGCTCCAAGGCGACGACGATCGGCAACGTCAGCAGAATACGCAGGACGCAAATCGCATTGGGGAGATGTCGCCAGAGGGTCATGACCTGAGCATGCTCATGGTTGATCCAGCCTCATGGTACGTAGCGATACACCAGCGGGTCGCGACGACCAGCCTCGCGCACCAGCTTGGCGTTGCCTTTCAGCGCATCGATCAAGACACGCTCGCCCCCAGCAGAATGCACCTCGAACACCGCCGACCGCGAACCCAGCTCAACGACCTCGACCTGCTTGACGCCAATCAGTGCCGCGAGCGCGCGCTGAATCGCCAGATGTTCCTTCAGGCTCGCGAGCTCCGTGACCATCAGCCGCGTGACCGCTAGCGGCTGCGACAAGACTGATTGCGAGGCTAATGCGAGCACGTCGGCCGCACCCTCGATACCCGCCGTGACGTCGCCTGGAAAAACCGTACTCGCGCTAGCGTCGACCAAAGTCCACTGCCAATCCGCTCCGTCCGCTTCGCCAATCAAAGCCATGTCGGCACCCGCTCGGCGCGCAGCCTCGAGTAGCGCAGCTGCGGAGGGCACGCTGTCGGCTCGCAAACCGGCAGCCGAGGCCGAGCTCAACCGCAGCGGCAACCCACGCTGTTCGGCGGCGATGTCGAGCGCCTCGCGCACCCGCGCCGGATCAGCCCCGCGCGGCGCCGACAGAATGACGCCGAGCACCACCGGTCGTTCGCTCACCCAGCGTGGACGACCGAGCTTGTCGATGGCCCTCTCGATGGCCGCACTATCGAGCGTGATTCGGGCGGGTGAAGTACCCGTCGCTGGTCGTCGAATCTGAACATAGCGATCGGCATCGGCGATCAACGGTTGATAGATCGGATCATCGGCGGCACGACGGTCGCCAGTGGCGCGAACGATCGCCGCCCGCATCGCCTGTGCGTTGATGGGCTCCTCGCTAGAGCGGATGCTGATCTCGCCCACCATGACCTTTTGCGTGGCCAGCAGTGGTGCCGAGGCGAGGACAAGCCAAAGAGCGCCGAGCAATCGGCGTAACCAGAGTTTCGATGTGGATATTCGCAACGACATAATCGGAACGTCGTACAATATCACACGAGATTTTTCAGCCCGTGCGCTCATGAACACACCCGCGAAACCCACCGGATTGACCTACCGCGATGCCGGTGTCGACATCGATGCCGGCGATGAACTCGTCGATCGCATCAAGCCGCTGGTCAAGCGCGCAACCCGCCCCGAAGTGCTCGCCGGCATCGGCGGCTTCGGCGCCTTGGTCGAACTGCCGCTCGATCGATGGAAGCGTCCCGTGCTGGTCTCGGGCACCGATGGTGTCGGCACCAAGCTACGACTCGCCATCGATACGGGTCATCATGACGGCATTGGTATCGACCTCGTCGGCATGTGCGTCAACGATGTCGCCGTGCAAGGTGCCGAACCGCTCTTCTTCCTCGACTACTACGCCACCGGCAAGCTGGAGGTCGACGTTGCCGAGCGCGTCGTCGCCGGCATCGTCGAAGGCTGCAGACTCGCCGGCTGCGCGCTCGTCGGCGGCGAAACGGCCGAGATGCCCGGTATGTACCACGACGGCGATTACGACCTTGCGGGGTTCTGCGTCGGCGTCGTAGAGAAAGACGCCATCATCGACGGCTCGAAAGTCGCCATCGGCGATGCGGTGATCGGCATGGCCTCCTCGGGTCCACACTCGAACGGCTATTCCTTGATTCGTAAGCTGATCAAGGTCGCAGGCGCCGATGCCTCCACACAGATCGACGGGCGCTCGCTCTTCGAGCAGCTGTTGATCCCAACGCGAATTTACGTACCTGCCATGCTGGCACTGGCCAAGGCCTTACCAGTGCACGGCTTTGCCCACATCACGGGCGGCGGACTGACCGACAACATCCCACGCGTGCTGCCCGACGGCTGCGGCGTCACGCTCGATCGTCGCAGTTGGCAACGCGGCGCGATCTGGGACTGGCTGCAACGGGCCGGCAACATCGCCGACGACGAAATGCATCGCACATTCAACTGCGGTATCGGTATGGTGGCGATCGTCGCGGCCGCCGACGCCGAAAACGCCCTCGCCACGCTGCGGGCCTGCGGCGAAACTGCTGCGATCATCGGACATGTCCGAGCCGGTCACGGCGACGTCGTCATCGAATGAGTCGGGTCACACCCTACCTCGTCAACGAATGAGTCGAGCGCGACTCGCTGTCGTCATCTCGGGTGCCGGCTCCAACATGCTGGCCATCGACGACGCCTGTCGACGAGGCGATCTGCACGCCGATGTGGTGTGCGTCATCAGCAATCGCGCCGATGCCGCCGGACTCACGCATGCCGCCGCACGCGGCATTCCGACGAGCCTCGTCACACCGATCAACGGTGAATCGCGCGAGTCTTACGATGAGCGGCTCGCATCGGTCATCCATGCCGCCAACGCCGATTGGATCGTACTGGCCGGGTACATGCGCATACTGTCGAGTCACTTCGTAGGCGAGTTCACGGGTCGTTTGCTCAACATCCACCCCTCGCTGCTACCCGCACATAAAGGTTTGCATACCCATCGACGGGCGATCGAAGCTCGCGACGCCCAACACGGTGCCACCGTGCACTTCGTGACGGCCGAACTCGACGGAGGCCCTCGTATTCTGCGTGGCGTATTGACGCTGCGCCCAAGTGACGATGAAGAGAGTCTGCAGCGACGGGTACAACGCATCGAACACGCGATCTACCCGGAAGCGCTTGAGTTACTCGCGCGAGGTCGTTTACGACAGACGGACGCAGGTGCGGAACTCGACGGGCAGCCGCTCGTCGAACCCTTGGAGCGCCACTTCGATTTCTGAGCAGGCACCGGAGAACCGACCATGCAACGACCCTCTCGTTGGATCGCGATCACGCTGCTGATGCTGGTGTCGCTCGATGTGCAGGCAGCAGGAAGCGCCTCTATAAGCCCCTTCAGCGTCTCCTACGAAGTGATCTTTCGTGGCCTGAATGCCGGAACGGCGAGTCTGACCCTGCAACGTGACAACGGTGATCGTTGGCGCTACGAGTCAAGAAACGAAGCGCGCGGCCTGTTCCGCCTGGCCTTTCCGGGCGAAATCACCCAGACGAGTGTGTTTCGCATCGACGACGACGCCGTGATCCCGATTCAGTATCGCGCCGACGATGGTACGGAGTCGACAGACAAAGACATCGCTCTGAACTTCGATCACGCGGCGGGCAAAGCCACCGGCGTTGCCGAGCGACTCAATGTCAATTTACCCATCGAATCGGGCGTACAAGATCCGATGTCGGTGCAGATCGCGGTGATGCGGGCGTTGAGCCTTGGGCAAACCCCAACCCGTTACGCGATGATCGACAAGCAGGAAGTCAAAACCTACGAGTATCGATCATGGGGTCGCGAGCGCATCGCCACTCCGATCGGCCCGGTCGAGGCCGTGATCTGGTCCAGCGCGCGAGTCGGATCCAACCGCGTGACCAAAGTTTGGTACGCGATCGAGCTCGGCTACGTGCCTGTGCGAGCCGAACGTCGCCGCGGCGACAAACTCGAATGGGCGATGAACCTCAAGACGCTCAAGTCTTCGGCAAAGTGACGCCGCGCTGACCCTGGTACTTTCCACCGCGATCGCGGTAGGACGTCGAACAGACCTCATCGCTCTCGAAGAAGAGCATTTGCGCGACGCCCTCGTTGGCGTAGATCTTGGCCGGCAGCGGCGTCGTGTTCGAGAATTCCAGCGTCACGTGCCCTTCCCATTCGGGCTCGAGCGGCGTCACGTTGACGATGATGCCGCAACGCGCATAGGTCGATTTGCCGAGGCACACGACGAGCGTGCTACGCGGAACACGGAAATACTCGACCGTGCGCGCCAGAGCGAACGAATTCGGTGGAATGATGCAGACGTCCGAATCGACATCCACGAAACTTTTCTCGTCGAAGGCCTTCGGATCGACGATCGTCGAGTTGATGTTCGTGAATATTTTGAATTCGCGCGCACAACGCACGTCATAGCCATAACTCGACGTGCCGTAGGAGACGATGCGCTGTCCATCGACGCTGCGTACCTGCCCCGGCTCGAAAGGCTCGATCATGCCGTGCTCGCTTGCCATGCGGCGGATCCAATGGTCGGACTTGATGCTCATGTGTCCTCTACGATGATTTTGGGAAATGCCCCGCTGCGATCACGGGAGCGCCGAGCCAATTCACCGGCCGTGCGCCGCGCCAAGGCGAGATACGCTTCGCCACGTGTGCTGTCGGGTGCGGCGGCCACCGTTGGTCGGCCGCCATCGACCTCTTCGCGAATCCGGCCATCGAGCGGCAGCGCCCCGAGTAACTCGACTCCATACTGCGTCGCCATCCGCTCACCGCCACCGGTGCCGAAGATGTGCTCGGCATGGCCACAGTTCGAGCAGATGTGCACGCTCATATTCTCGACGATGCCAAGCACCGGTACGTTGACCTTCTCGAACATCTTCAGACCCTTGCGCGCATCAGCAAGCGCGATGTCCTGAGGGGTCGTGACGATCACAGCGCCCGCGACGGGCACTTTCTGCGCGAGCGTCAGTTGGATGTCGCCCGTGCCGGGCGGCATATCGACGACGAGATAGTCGAGCTCACCCCAATCCGTCTCGGCCAACAATTGATTCAACGCAGAGGTCACCATCGGCCCACGCCAGACCATCGGCTGCTCGACGTCGACCAAAAATCCAATCGACATCGCAGCAACGCCGTGCGCGCGCGGGGGGATCAACTTCTTGCCGTCACGCACGCCCGGCTTCTCGCCTTGCAACCCGAGCATGATCGGTTGACTCGGACCATAGATATCGGCATCGAGCATGCCCACCCGAGCACCCTGTCGCGCCCATGCGAGCGCCAGATTGACGGCCACGGTCGACTTGCCGACGCCCCCTTTGCCGGAGGCGACCGCCACGACGTTGGCAATTCCGGGGAGCGGTGTCAGTCCGCGCTGCACGGCATGCGCGACAATCCGCGACGACAGTTTCAACTCGATCGATACAGGCAGTCCGATGTTCGCCAAATGGGTCTCGAGCGCACGACGCAAAACAGGCTCGTAGCCGCCGCTGGGATAGCCAAGTTCCGCCGTGACCTGAACGCCCGAGGGCGTCGCGGCGACACCGCGCAGGACCCGTGACTCCGCCCAAGTCTGGCGCGTGTTCGGGTCGAGGTACTGACCGAGAGCGGCCTCGATGGCCGCTGGATCGAAGGTCGTAGACATGGGCTCATTCTAGCTGCTTCTGGCCGCCCGCGGCCCGGCTCCGGGTGACGCTGTGCGATAATTCGCGACATGTCACGCCAGATTCTCGTCACCAGCGCCCTACCTTACGCCAACGGGTCATTGCACCTCGGTCACATTATCGAGGCTGTTCAGACCGACGTCTGGGTTCGCTTCCAGAAGATGCAGGGACACTCGTGCCTCTACGTCTGCGCCGAAGACACCCACGGCACACCGATCATGATCCGCGCGCAATCGGAAGGTATACGCCCCGAGGATCTGATCGCGCGAGTCGCCGAGGAACACAAGGCCGATTATCGTGACTTCCTGATCGGACACGATCAGTTCCACTCGACCCACTCGGCCGAGAATCGCTACTTCACCGACTCGATGTTCGAGCGCCTGCAGGCAGCCGGACACATCACCCGACGCAGTGTGCGCCAAGCCTACGACGAAAAGGCCGGCATGTTCCTGCCCGATCGGTACGTGCGAGGGACTTGCCCCACCTGTAAAGCCGTCGATCAATATGGCGATAGTTGCGAAGTCTGCGGTGCCACCTACACACCTGCAGAGCTCATCGAACCACGTTCGACCATCAGCAACACGGCACCCGTATGGCGCGAGTCGGAGCATCTTTTCTTTGCACTCGGCCACTTCGAAGCGATGCTACGCGAGTGGGTCAAGAGCGGCTCCTTGCAGGATGCCGTTAGATCGAAGCTCGACGAGTGGTTCAACTCCGGCTTGCAAGACTGGGACATCTCGCGCGATGCACCGTACTTCGGCTTCGAAATTCCAGGAGCGCCCGGGAAGTATTTCTACGTCTGGTTCGATGCGCCGATCGGTTACTTGGGTAGCTTCAAGGCCTACTGCGACCGTACCGGGCTCGACCTGAGTCATTACCTTCGTCCCGACAGCACAACCGAGCTGCATCACTTCATCGGCAAGGACATCAGCTACTTCCACACTTTGTTCTGGCCAGCCGTATTGCACGGGTCTGGCTTCCGTCGACCGACCGCCGTGCACGTGCACGGGTTCCTCACGATCAACGGTCAGAAGATGTCGAAATCGCGCGGCACTTTCATTACCGCGCGCCGCTACCTCGATCATCTGCCAGCTGAAGCACTGCGCTATTACTTCGCCGCCAAACTCGGCGCCGGAGTTGATGACATCGACCTCTCGCTCGAGGATTTCACCGCACGCGTCAATTCCGATCTCGTCGGCAAGCTCGTGAATATCGCAAGCCGCTGCGCCGGCTTCGTCGCCCGTGGTGGCGGTCGACTTGCGCCAACCCTTCCCGATGCGGCGCTGTACGCCGAATTCACGGCTGCCGCACCGCGTCTCGCTTCGCTGTACGAGGCTCGCGACTACTCGCAGGCGATTCGCGAAATCATGGCCCTCGCCGACAAGGCAAACCAATACGTCGATGCGAACAAACCTTGGGCGCTTGCCAAGGATCCAGCGCGCGCCGAAGAGGTCGTTGCCGTAGCGACTCAAGGAATCAATTTATTCCGTGTGTTGATGGTTTATCTCGCGCCAGTATTACCGCAGATGGCGTGCAAGGCAGCCGCATTCCTCGGTGCGCCGCTCGCACGCTGGAATGAAATCGAGCAACCACTGCTCGGCACTCCGCTTGCCAACTACGAGCCGCTCGCGTTGCGTCTCGATCCGAAGCAAGTAGCGACGCTGGTTGATACAGCGAGCGTCACGACCAACGCTGACGATGCGCCGAAGAATTCCCCGACCGTTACCAAGACGAGCTCCAAAGTGACCACACCCGATTCCGCTGCAAGCAAACCGCTGATTTCGATCGACGACTTCGCCAAGCTGGATCTACGGATGGCTCGAGTTGCCGAGGCCAGCCTCGTCGAGGGTTCCGACAAGCTGCTCAAGCTCACACTCGAACTGGGCGAGGAGCGACGCACGGTATTCTCAGGAATCCGTAAAACGTACTCGCCCGAAGCGCTCGTGGGTCGACATGTCGTCGTCGTTGCCAACCTTGCGCCGCGCAAGATGCGGTTCGGCGTTTCCGAAGGAATGGTGCTGTGCGCATCGGACGAGGCGGATCGCCTTTTCCTGCTCGGCGCCGACGAGGGTGTAACGAGCGGACTACCGGTCAGCTGACCACACCTCGTGTCATGAGCGCCCAAGCCGACGCCATCCACGCGCTGCTGCCACAGACCCAGTGCACCCGCTGTGGCTTCCAGGGTTGCAGGCCCTATGCCGAGGCGATCGCTGCCGGCACCAGTACGATCAATCGTTGCCCCCCGGGCGGCCAGACGACGATTCGTCGGCTCGCAAGTTTGCTGCAGATAGACGAACTCGCCTTGGATCCGGAGTGCGGCACTGAGGGGCCTGCGATGGTGGCGTACATCGATGCTGATCGCTGTATCGGTTGTGCCCGCTGTCTACCGCCCTGCCCGGTCGATGCGATCATCGGCGTACAGCGGCAGATGCATACGGTACTAAATGATCTTTGCACCGGATGTGAGCTGTGTATTGCACCGTGTCCGGTGGACTGCATTTCTTTGATACCACGTGATGCGCTGCGACCGCCGTCACGCGAGCCTGCCGCGATCGAAAACCTCCAGCGCTACGAAGCGCACGAAACTCGCCGGATCCGACGCGAACAAGAACGAACCGCACTGCTAGCGGCGCGCAAACGCCGTATCGACGCGGTGGCGCCGTGAAACCGGAGGCGCGTCAGCAGATGTTCGAGCGCCTGCGCGCCGAGAACCCGCACCCCACGACCGAGCTCGAATACACCTCTGCTTTTGAGCTGCTGATCGCCGTCATACTCTCGGCCCAGGCGACGGATCGCGGCGTGAATATCGCGACGCGCAAACTATTTCCGATCGCCAATACGCCGAAAGCTCTGTTAGAGCTCGGCGAAGAAGGTCTGCTGCCTTACATCCGTACCATCGGTCTCTACAAAAACAAAGGCAAGAACATCATTGCCACGTGTCGTCTGCTGATCGAGCAACACGGTGGCGAAGTCCCGCGCGAGCGCGAGGCGCTCGAAGCACTACCGGGAGTCGGTCGAAAAACGGCGAACGTGGTGTTGAACACTGCGTTTGGCGAACCGACGATGGCCGTCGATACCCACATTTTCCGTGTGTCGAACCGCACTGGTCTCGCACCCGGCAAGACCGTTCTCGCGGTCGAAAAAAAGCTACTCAAGAACGTCCCAGCCGAATTTCTACAGGACGCCCATCACTGGCTGATCTTGCATGGACGATACGTGTGCAAAGCGCGTAAACCCAACTGCCCTGCCTGCTCGATCGCCGATCTTTGCAGCTACCGACGCAAAACCCGCGCCGACTAATCCGGACATTCCCGAGCATGTTTTTTGACAAGACCCGCGATGATCTGCGTCGAGACTGGCTGACGGCCTGGCAACGTCACGCTGCACAGTTACCGTTGACGCCGCTCGAAGCACAGCTGGTCGATCTCATCGCCTTGCATCCCGAGTACCACGCGTGGCTCGAGCGTGGCGATGAGGTCTTGCAACATGAGTTTTCGCCTGAGGGTGGCCGTATCAACCCGTTTTTGCATCTATCGATGCACATGGCGTTGCGCGAACAGGTCGGCACCGATCGGCCGCAAGGGATCCGCGCTGTACATGCCCGCTTGGCCGCACGCAGCGATGTGCATGAAGCCGAACACCAGATGATGGAAGCGCTCGGCCGCGCACTGTGGGAAGCACAGCGCGCCGGCCGCATGCCCGATGAGCGAATCTACCTCGAAGATCTTCAGCGACTCGCTAGCCGCTAGCCGCTTCCCTCGAGGCTACTTGCGCTTCGGCATGTAGAGATCAGTCAAGGTCCCCTCGAAGGCCTCTGCCGCCATCGCCACCGACTCCGATACGGTCGGGTGCGGATGGATGGTGAGTCCGACGTCGGCCGCATCCGCACCGAGCTCGACCGCCAACGCGACCTCGGCGATGAGTTCGCCTGCGTTCGGACCCACGATGCCGCCACCGATGACGCGGTGTGTCTGCGGATCGAACAACAACTTGGTGAAACCCTCGTCGCGACCTTGAGCGAGTGAGCGACCGCTCGCCGCCCACGGAAACACGCCCTTCTCGTACGGGATACCCTTGGTCTTGGCTTCGGTCTCCGTGACGCCGACCCACGCGATCTCAGGATCAGTGTAGGCAACCGACGGAATCACCCGAGCATCAAAGGCTCGCTTTTCACCCGCGATCACCTCGGCGGCGACCTTGCCCTCGTGCGTCGCCTTGTGGGCGAGCATCGGCTGACCCACGATGTCGCCGATCGCAAAGATGTGCGACACATTGGTGCGCATCTGCTTATCGACGGCGATGAAACCGCGCTCATCCACTTGGACGCCAGCAGCATCCGCACCGATCAGACGTCCATTCGGCTTACGACCCACTGCCACCAGAACACGATCAAACAATTGGGGCTCGGGAGCCGAGTCACCCTCGAAGGTGACCTTCAATCCGTTGGCCTGGGCTTCGACAGCTTTGACCTTCACTCCGAGCAGGATGTGCTCGTAGCGCTTACGCAGTCGCTTCTCGAGCGGTTTGACGAGATCCGCATCGGCGCCCGGCATCAATTGCTTCAGCCACTCGACGACACTGACCTTCACACCGAGGGCGTCGTATACGCAACCCATTTCGAGTCCGATGATGCCGCCGCCGATCACGAGCATGCGTTTGGGCAGATCCTGCAACTCGAGCGCCCCGGTCGAATCGATCACGCGTGGGTCGTCGGGCACGAACGGCAGCTTCACGGGTTCGGAGCCTGCGGCGATGATGCAGTGATCAAAGCTCAAGGTGCTCTTGGATCCATCATCCGCTGTGAGTTCGAGAACGCGCGGACCTAAGAAGCGCGCCTGACCGTGCACCACGTCGACCTTGCGCTGCTTGGCCAGCATCGTGAGACCACCGGTCAATTTACCGACGACCGAATTCTTCCAGCCCCGCAGCTTGTCGAGATCGATCGTGGGCTTGCCGAAGACGATACCGTGTTCGGCCATCGACGCGGCTTCATCGACCACCTTGGCCGCATGCAACAGCGCCTTCGATGGGATGCAACCGACGTTGAGACAAACGCCACCGAGGGTCGGCCAACGCTCGATCAACGTCACCCGTAAGCCGAGATCCGCCGCTCGAAATGCGGCGGTGTAGCCACCCGGGCCGGCGCCGAGCACGACCAGGGGCGAGTGGCGATCGGCTGGCGGAGCCGGTTCCTGCGGAGCAGCGGGCGCCGAGGTCGGCGCTGATGCAACCGAGACGCTCGCGATCGGGGCAGCTGGCGCAGTCGCCATGGCAGCCGGCTTCGCAGCGGGAGCCGCCGGTTGACTCGTTTCAACCTCAGCTCGAATCCGAGCGATCAGGTGGCCTTTCGAGACCTTATCACCCCGCGCGACCAGAATCGCCTCGACGGTCCCGGCCACCGGCGATGGCACATCCATCGAGGCCTTGTCGGTCTCGAGCGTCAACAGTGGCGAGTCGACCTCGACCACATCACCCGCTTTGACGAGCACATCGATGACCGGCACCGCGGCAAAGTTGCCGAGGTCAGGAACGGTAATTTCTTTGATACTCATGGCGACCTCAGACTCGTGCCGGCCCGATCAGCTCGGCCGGCTTGGCGAGACAAGCGGCGAGCCAAGTCGTGAAACGAACACCCTCAGCGCCATCGATCACCCGATGATCGTAAGACAAGGACAATGGCAGCGTCAGTCGCGGCACGAAGCTTGAATCGCGCCACACCGGCTTCATCACCGACTTAGACACACCGAGAATCGCCACTTCCGGCGCGTTGATGATCGGTGTGAACGCCGTACCACCGATACCGCCCAAGCTCGATACGGTGAAGCAACCGCCTTGCATGTCGCTACCCGGCAACTTGCCTGCACGCGCCTTCTCGGACAACTGCGCCAAATCGCGTGCGATCGCGAAGATATCTTTGCGATCGGCATCGCGGATTACCGGCACCAACAAGCCGTTCGGTGTATCGGCCGCGAAGCCGAGGTGACAATACTTCTTGTGAACGAGGTTCTGACCAGATTCGTCCAACGAAGAACCGAAGTTCGGAAATTGCACCAACGCACGCGCGCAAGCGGCGATGATGAAAGCCAGCGGCGTCAACTTGACGCCCTCCGCTACCGCGCGATCCTTCAAAGATTGCCGCAAAGCCTCGAGCTCGGTGATATCTGCTTCGTCGAATTGCGTGACATGGGGCAAATTGACCCACGAAGCATGCAATCGCGGACCGGAGATTTTGCGCACTCGACTCAGTGGCTGCACGTCGATCGGCCCGAAGGCCGCAAAGTCGACCACCGGCACCTTCGGTAGCGCCGGTGCCGCGGGTGCGAGCCCGCCTTGCAGCGCACGCTTGACCCAGGCCTTCACGTCCTCGTGACTGATACGACCCTTAGGTCCCGACCCTGCGACACGAGCGAGATCGACACCGAGTTCGCGCGCCAGCTTGCGAACCGAGGGACCCGCGTGCGCTGTGCCGAAAGATGGCGCATCGAGCGCAACGCCCTGCGCCATGGGCGCCGAAGCGGGTACCACGGCTGGCGCGGCACTCACCGGAGCCGGCGCCGCCGCTGCGGGGGCCGTGGGTGCAACTGCTGCTGGCGGCGCTGCCACGACCGTGGGTGCCGCAGCCTGAGTCGGCAACTCCCCTTCCACAATGGCGACGAGATCACCACCGTTGACCGTGCCACCGCGGGCGATGTGCAGCGATACCACCTTGCCACTGACCGTCGAGGGCACATCCATGGTGGCCTTTTCGGTTTCGAGCGTTGCAATCGAAGCATCGACCTCGATTTGATCGCCTGGCTTGACCAGCAACTCGATGACCGCGACGTCCTTGAACGTTCCGAGGTCCGGAACTCGCACTTCAATGCTTGCCATGGTTGCTTCCGTCAGCTGTTGAGCGGGTTGGGCTTGTTGACGTCGATACCGAGTGCACTGATCGCCTCGGCGAGCAGTGAACGCGGCACCACGCCTTCGTCAGCCAAGGCTCGCAACGTGGCGAGCACGATGAATCGACGATCGACCTCGAAGTGGGCACGCAGCGCCTCGCGCCCGTCCGATCGACCGTATCCGTCGGTACCGAGCACGACGTAGCGACCCGGCACCCATTGACGGATCTGATCCGGCACGTTTCGCACATAGTCGCTGGCTGCGACAAAGGGACCGCTTCGGTGCTGCAGCACCTCTGCGACGTACGGTACCCGGGCCGCCTCGGTCGGATGCAGAAGATTCCATCGATCGCAGTCGAGTGCGTCACGACGCAGCTCACTGAAGCTCGGCGCCGAGAGCACCTCGCAATGCACGTCGTAATCTTTGGCGAGGATTTCAGCAGCGGCGATCACCTCACGCAGGATCGTACCCGCGCCGAGCAGCGTCGCCTTTCGATCACTCTTCTGACCTGCCTCATGCTTCGAGAGCGGGTAAAGCCCTTTGAGGATGCCCTGCTCCACACCGGCAGGCATCGCCGGCATAGCGTAGTTCTCGTTCATCACGGTGATGTAATAGAAGATGTTCTCGCCTTCGGCATACATGCGACGCAGACCATCTTGCATGATGACCGCGAGTTCATAGCCGTAGGTGGGATCGTACGAGCGGCAGTTCGGCACCATCGTCGAGAGCAACTGGCTGTGACCATCCTGGTGCTGCAAGCCCTCGCCCGCGAGTGTCGTGCGACCGGCGGTGGCGCCGAGCAAAAATCCGCGTGCCTGCATGTCGCCTGCGGCCCAGATGAAATCGCCCACGCGCTGGAAGCCGAACATCGAGTAGAAAATGTAGAACGGCACCATGCTGATGGCGTTGTTGGCATACGAGGTGCCTGCGGCCATCCACGAACACATGGCACCGGCTTCGTTGATGCCCTCTTCGAGGATCTGCCCTTTCTTATCCTCTCGATAAGACATGAGCTGATCCGCATCTTGCGGCGTGTAGAGCTGTCCCATCGACGAGTAGATTCCGACTTGTCGGAAGAGACCCTCCATACCGAAGGTACGCGCCTCATCGGGCACGATCGGCACGATGTGCTTACCGATGCCTTTATCTTTGAGCAGTGCCGTCAGGATGCGTACGAAGGCCATGGTGGTTGAAATCTCGCGTCCTTCGCTTCCCTCAAGCAGAGGCTTGAAGAGATCGAGCGAGGGCACCGGCAGCGGACTGCCCATACGACGACGCGCCGGCAGATAGCCGCCAAGACTCTTGCGCTTACTGCGTAGATAACGCAGCTCCTCACCGTCTTCTTCGGGTCTACGGAACGGCAGACGCGACACTTCTTCGTCCGACACCGGGATGTTGAATCGGTCACGGAAACCGCGCAGATCCTCATCCGAGAGCTTCTTCTGCTGGTGAGCAACCATCTGGCCTTCGCCTGACTTGCCCATCCCGAATCCTTTGACGGTCTTGGCGAGAATGACCGTCGGTTGACCGCGATGCGTCGCCGCCGCGGCGTACGCGGCGTAGACCTTGCGCGGATCGTGACCGCCGCGGTTCAGGCGCCAGATTTCTTCGTCCGACATGTTGGCCACCATGGCCTTCAACTCGGGATACTTTCCAAAGAAATTCTCGCGCGTGTACGCGCCGCCCTTGGCCTTGAAGTTTTGATACTCGCCGTCGACACACTCTTCCATGACTCGACGCAGCAAACCTTGCGAGTCCTTCGCGAGCAGCGGATCCCACCGTGAGCCCCACAAAACTTTGATGACGTTCCAGCCCGCGCCGAGGAAGGCAGCTTCTAGCTCCTGAATGATCTTGCCGTTACCGCGAACCGGCCCATCGAGACGTTGCAGATTGCAGTTGATCACGAAGACGAGATTGTCGAGCTTCTCGCGCACGGGCATCGTGAGCGCACCCATGGACTCGGGCTCGTCCATCTCACCGTCACCGAGGAACGCCCAGATCTTGCGATCACTCGGCGTGACGAGTCCGCGGTGCTCGAGATAGCGCTGGAACCGCGCCTGGAAGATCGCCTGCATGGGACCCAAACCCATCGACACGGTCGGGAACTGCCAGAAATCCGGCATCAACCACGGGTGGGGATACGAGGACAAACCGTTGCCTGCCACTTCCTGGCGGAAATGACGCAGCTGCTCTTCAGTCAAACGACCCTCTAGAAACGCGCGAGCGTAGATACCCGGCGAGGCATGACCCTGAATGAAAATCATATCGCCCGGATGGTTCGCGGTGGGCGCGCGCCAGAAGTGGTTGAAACCGACTTCGTACAACGTCGCAGCCGACGCGTAGGTCGAGATGTGTCCGCCATACTCGGACGAGATGCGATTGGCCTGTACCACCATCGCCATCGCATTCCAGCGAATGAAGGCCTCGATCCGCCGCTCCATCTCGCGATCGCCGGGGTACTCCGGCTGGTG
>JACCDG010730840.1_pt1 | contig 34998 bp, 57 predicted proteins | sample 7442471 | NCBI WGS metagenome assembly JACCDG01 (sample SAMN15323444, study PRJNA562643) | freshwater metagenome | isolation source: river surface water | place: USA:Blue River Watershed | collected 2017-08-17 | reverse complement strand
TAAAATTCTGACCAGTATATTTTTAGCATGTTAACTCCTAAACTGGCCAACAAGCTGGAAACTCGTCGCTTGATACTATTTTATATTTTGGTAAATTTATCGACTGTTCTTTACAAAACTCTTCAATCCATTCACAAGTAATTTTTGATACTTGACTGTTTTGTGGAGTATCGCCTTTTAAAATCGCTAAAAACCATTTTTCAGTAGGACTATTCGAGTCTGGCTTTAAACCACAAGATAAATTTTTATAATTTTCTTTTGTAATTTTTGAAACAGTCCCAACAAAGCAAGCGCATTCGCCTTCATAGGAAAGTCCATTTACTAAGCCTTTTTGTAAATAATCATACAATCCTTTTGCTTCATTTTTAGCAATCAACAGTCTTTCAAAAAAGTCTTTTTTTATTAAGCGAAGGTCCGCAGAGCTAAGGTTCGCAGAGCGAAGGTCCGCAGAGCTAAGGTTCGCAGAGCTAAGGTCCGCATAGCGAAGGTTCGCATAGCGAAGGTTCGCATAGCTAAGGTTCGCAGAGCTAAGGTCCGCATAGCGAAGGTCCGCAGAGCTAAGGTTCGCAGAGCTAAGGTCCGCATAGCGAAGGTTCGCATAGCTAAGGTTCGCAGAGCTAAGGTCCGCATAGCGAAGGTCCGCAGAGCTAAGGTTCGCAGAGCTAAGGTTCGCAGAGCTAAGGTCCGCATAGCGAAGGTCCGCAGAGCTAAGGTTCGCAGAGCTAAGGTCCGCATAGCGAAGGTTCGCAGAGCTAAGGTCCGCAGAGCTAAGGTTCGCAGAGCTAAGGTCCGCATAGCGAAGGTTCGCATAGCTATCCAAAACCAATCTCTTTCCTTTTGATGAATCTGCTAACCATTCTTTATGCGCTTCTAATCTATCTTTTAATTCTTGTGAATTCATTCCCATAAAACCTTTCAGACTGGCCAACAAGCCAGCATTAAAAACCAAATCAATCCAAACGCTACGAAAAACAATACTGCTGATTTACTTATTTGATGGGTCATTTACAACCTTCAATATCCATTGACCGAAATGCAGCTATTGCTTTGTCGAACTGTTGAGGAGAGAGTTTCCCTTTACGTTCCGGTTCAGGAAAGCGGCCATTCAAATAATGTAGATAATCTGCCTTCAAGCCAAGTACATCAGCAAACTGGCTCACCATGTGATCAGAAGAAGGACTCCGTCGATCATGTTCGATGTCATTCAAGTACTGAGGAGATATTGGTTCACCATCTTCTCGAATGACTTTTTCTGCGAGTTGTTTTTGACTAAGACCAATCTTTTTTCGCGCTTCAGACACTGCTTTTCCGAATGTTAAATCGTCTGCCATTTTACTAACTCCTTCTAATAAATAAATCTTGGAATAATCAATGCTCAATGGACGCCCAATATGCTTACCTCTAAGTTTGGCCTCAGCCAACCCTGCCTTAGCGTTTTTACTTTTAAGCTGCTTACGAATTAACATCTCTTCTTCTGTAAACGGTCTGTCGCAATGATTGCACTTATTCATTGTCCGTCACTCATCATCTACCTCTATGTAATTGTTTTCTAGTTTGATGTATTTAGTAGCCAGACCTCTCATTTTACAAAAATCCTCTTCGTCTTTGTAATAATAAATGCTTTCTTTCCAGTAGTTATGAATATCTTTATAAGTGTACTTATACAATTTTACTTTCTTCTTGGGTTCTTCGTAGATGGACCAAGCCATATGATTATGGAATGTTACTTGTACTGGTCTCCTATAGTCGTCGTAAAGCATTCCATCATTTAAAAAAACATACCCCATCCCAGACTCGTGTTTAATTTTCTTCCCGTCTAACAACGCTTGATATATCTCTGCTTGATTTTTAAATGTCATATTCCCTCTATATAAACTTCTGGTTTATGTTTTGATCTGCCTTTAGGTGGCATTTTCCACAACAAATAACTACCACAAACAGGGCAGTGTGTTGTAGTGATTTTAAGATCAGTGAAAATAGTTCCATTGCTTTTGTTTGAGGAGTTACAATCTTTAGAACATCTTAATGAAGTGCAGTATGCTATTGGTTTTTTCATACAAAAACATTACAAAACTGACATTAAAAGATTCAACAAAAAACACCGCGTCTAGAAATTAATTTTCCTTTTTTTCAGTTCTTCTAAAACTAATATTTCAGCTTTGCTGTAGTTCATTGGAATGGTTTCAAATACATATCCAATGATATCAATTACTGTAGCAGTTGAAATAAAAGAACCTCTAGTAATTCTATTTTCTGTTAAATATGATTCAACAATTTCATGCACCTTTTCTTGCATTTTTAGATACCTCTTTTTCAATTGCAGATAAAATGATTTTCTCAACATTGACTTCATTTTGTTTTATAAAGGCAATGGCCCATGCAGGCATTCTTAGACTATAGACAGGTCTTGATTCTTTCTTTTGTTTTTTAGCTAACATATAACTCCTTTAAAATGGAATGTTTTCAGATGTGTCAACGCTTGGTAATGAGTTTAAATAAGCTGTGGCCATGTCAACAAACTCTTTAGTATTAGCATGAAATTGTTTATTGTTTTGTTTATGCCAATCAGTCGTAGATTTAATACTTTTTTCTATCCATTCACGCGTATGATCTGTTAGCTTTGTTCCAGTCATTCTATTTTTATCACCTAAATTAATTACATAACTATCGAATGGATTATCGTTTAAAATGTCTGCTGCTTTTGATGGTGGCTTAGAATAGTTTTGTTTAGGTACAGGCGCTTGCTTTACATTGCTTGCTTCGTTACCGTCATCGTCCTCTGTAGGTAAAGACAAAAGAGCTGTAAGATTATATCTTTTTGCATATGTTTGTGCGCTACCTATCTGTTGAGGATTGAGTCCTGTTGATATTTGAAATTCTGATTGTACAGACTCGCCACTTTCTGAGTGAATTAGCTTTGTAATTAACAAGCCTTCTTTGTCTATTGAATGAAGAATAAATATGCCGTTGTCATTTAGTGGCTTTTTAATGGCCTCTAAAACGCTCTCTAGTGTTGCGTACTTAGATTTAAAATGTGAATTAGCTTTGTCCTTTACAGCATAAGTAATTTTCTTTTGAGCCTCTAATAAAGATTTGTAAATGTTTTTCATTTTCTATCCTTTTTTAATGTATTTTTTTAATGTGTAAGATTCTTTTAAGACACAGCCTTCGACTTGTATACCACTTTCTAAGTCTTGTTTTATTTTCTCTTTATCAGGTACAAATTTCGTGACCATGTAATCAAGTGGCACTTGATCTTCACTGACAGACACCGAAGGTCTAGACTTACTCAGCTTAAAATAAACAGACTCGCCTTCTATTTTATCTAAGTTTAGATCTAGCATTGCAGCCTTTATTCTTTCTTTTAAAGAGTCTGTGAAGTTTTCAACTGATTGACGAGCTTGTTTAACTTCGTTTTCTTTCTTCTTTAAAAACTCAGCAGAATAATTAAGTCGATCTATGATGTGATCATAACCATCAATCTTTTTAGCTAGTTCATTTTTGTTAATAGTGAGTAAGCTTTCTAATTCAGGAGTGATTTCGCCACCTGATTCAATCAGCATTTTTTCTATTTCATGGGCTTGTTGTGTTAATTGTAGTAATTTCATTTTGAAAACTCCTCATTTAATAAGTTTGTTAAATCCTCAATTTGTGTATCTAATAAAATTTCTGTAATGTCTGTAGGTCCGCAACAAACTGATTCAATTTCGCAATGATCGGGTTTTATAAGAGTGCCAAACTCATGATCAAAAGAATCATTACTAACTCTATAGTAAACGGATAACTCTACGCTCTTATATACAATCGCCGCGCTCCTAAGTTTGTTTTTATATCTTCTTAAAGTCAGTTCTCGCAAGCTCATATAATATCCTGACTTCCATAAACTTCGTCTAATGCGCGTTTAATAAGTTTAAAGTCTGGGTATTCATCAGAATCAAATTCAAGCAAAGAGTCTGCGTCTGACTTTGAAACCCCTTGTTTTTTAAAATCTATAAAAATTTCAATAAGTCTTTGATAAAAATTCATTTAAATCCCTTCTTTTAATTGGTTATTATTTGTTTTTTTCCTTATTAAGTTTGTATTCTTTTAGTGAAAATGTTTTATCTCTTAAAAAGCCTGTAGATTTGCAACAGACACAAGTAAAGTAAAGACCTTCAGGCATTCTAATCACTTTAATTGCGTTAGTTGTTTTGATTAATTCTCCACAAGTGCATTTTTTAATTGTCATATTTAATTAATATAGACCTCTGTAAACATTTTGTAAACATTTATTATTCGATGTGTAAAATTGATACATTTATGCATTAAGACAAGTATTGATTCAACTAAAATAGTAGCTAAGTTCAATGTAATGGACTGGAAGACTTACAATATAACATTGATTCCATTAATAAAGCGCTTTGGCAGGTCTTACTATAGCGAAGACTATATAGCTAGACATTGGCCACAGTGGAAAGAATCATCTCAACAAGAGCTTATGTGGCTCGTTAATCAAGCTATCAACACAGGTCAGATAGTGCCACTTATAAACGATAAAATAACTAGACCTAAGCCAACAATTGAAACACTTAAAGTAGAACTTGAACAAAGACAGCTAAGTGATTGTTATCTTGATACTTTATTAAAAGAGCATAATTGTTCATCACTTTTAGAGCTGGTTAATAAGAAAGCATTTAAATAAATGTGTTGTCTTGTATGTAAGAATTATAATAAGTTTTTATAAAAAAAAAGCCAGGCATTCGCCCAGCTCAAAACCCTAATTGCAGTAGGATCTATGAAATTAGTTAAATCACAAAAAATACAATCTTGGCAATCTTTATTTTTATCAAGAATTGATTTATTACCTGATGACCTAAACAAAATAAACATCCTTAGAAGTAGAGTTTGTGAATTAGAAAAACAAAATAAAGTTTTAAAGAACAAGCTTTCTGGCCAAGAATCAAAAGTTGTAAAAGATGAAACAGTTAAAACAATTTCACATAAGGATTTTTACAAATCACAAAGATGGCTTAAGCTAAGATTTCATATTTTAAATAAACACAAAAGAAAATGCGTAACATGTGGTAGCCTAAGTAATCTACAAGTGGATCATATATTGCCTAGGTCAATTTATCCCGAAAAAGCATTTGATGAAAACAATCTACAGGTATTATGCAAGGAGTGTAATTTCGGAAAATCAAATAGTGTTTATTAATACTATTAAACAATTAAACTTTAAGACCGTTAAAAATATGCAGTTAGTTAAATACTAATTGAGCAAGAGTACGCAGGCCCCTTTTTGTGACCCCTGCACTAGATGTCGACGGGATTTAGTATCTAGCGGAAGGCTTAAAGTTTAAGGATACATAGCTAACAGTGAAACTAAAGTAGTAGCTGTCTAGAAATAGAGCACAAAGTATGTGGAAAACACAGTACTAAACTATTTCTATGGGACAAAACACATAATGTAATTATAGATATCCTGTTTTTAGGTGTAACAGGTGTAATTGTGTAATGTTTCTACGAACCTACCGCGCTATCGCTTGGTTGCTCAGCAAAAGCCTAAAAGGAGCTTTTGCTCGAGCCTGACACTATTAGATCTTGGTTTTTCTCTTTTAGCTTTTAAGAACTAATCCCCATCTAAATGATTAATAAGCTTTTCTCTCATTTGTTCAATTACGAAGTATAATAAATTCTCTTCTGAATATTCATAAGGATTATCTTTCATATACATTGATTCATGTTCTACTTTCATTAGCTCTTTATATTCAGCTAATAACACAGACATATCTTCATACTTAAGTATTGATCTAATTTCACAAATAAAATCATCGTAAGCCATGCCTTTACGAATTAACTCTTCATCGTATTTAAAGCTTTGTATATCTTCGTACTCAACAGTGATCTTTTTCATTTTCTTCTCTTTGGTTTAAGTGTGAAATTCTCAACTAACATAATGCTTACTTGCTCTGCTATGATTTCTTCTAACTCATGTGATAAGCCTGTTTGATAGAGTCCTGCTCTTTGAATAAGGGCATGAATGCACTCGTGGATTTGAGTGAGCATAAGCTCATCACCAGTTAGTGAGTTGTCTATTTCAATAAAGAATTTATCTCTATGAAATTGACCTAAGACATTATGGTCTACTGCTAAATTAACTGTTCTTACAATCGGAACGTGCTTACCAAATATATTAACTGATTTTAGTTTCATAGTTATCCCTTGTAAAGCTTTCCGTTAACTGTGCATGTGTAATTATCTAAGATGTGTATTTTTTGATGATAGAAGTATTTAGTTTTCTCATCGACATAAACTAGACCAAATCCTAATTGCCATTGATGATGTGATTTTACGTAACTAAATATCTTGTCGTTTCTTTTATCACCTAACCAACCGACTGAAAAACAAACATGATTAGACCCATCTAAGCCTACTAAATGACTCTCTTCTATTCTGTGTATGTGGCCATAAACCAATGAACACAAAGCTTTACTAGCAGTCGCTTTAGCAGATGAAGCTAAGGGCTCATGACGAGCTTTTAAATATGATCCAAGCACTTTGTAAGACTGATTAGGACCGTAATGAATATACTTCCAATTAATTCGTTGATCTATTTTTATAAGATTTCTAAATTCAGTGACACCGAACAATTCAGGGCAATTGCTTAAAAGATATCTCTCAAACCTGTATTCATGATTGCCTTGAAGATATATTTTCTTTGCTTTAGGAAATAATTTATCTAACTGATCTAGGCCACTATTCACATCAGCTATTTCATCAACTAACATGTTTTGTAGTCTTGGATCTTTTGCACCATGACCATGCAAACAATAGATATCTGCATAATCACCTAGAATTACTATTTCATTTATCTTGATGTCTTTTGCGACTTTTAACATTAAGGCGTAGGCTCTGCGATCATGAAAAGGCCTATGAGTATCAGGCAATAAAAGTGCGGTTTTTAGCATGATCACCTCATCAAAAAGTATGACAGCCTTTAAGCTAAACACTTACAATTTAAGATAATTTAAGATTTCTTATGCATTAGTTGAATTGAGTTTTGACATTAGCAGATTTCAATCATTCAATTTAACAATGATTTGTTGCTCTAAAAAACTTAAAGCTAAAAAGATCGATCATGATTATTCTGCTCACAGTTTTCCATGTGTGTTTATAAAAGCTAAGTTCTACAAATGCTCAAACTGTAATCAGGAATACCTAGACCTAGGTGATGATCATAAAATAAATAAAGAAATATGTGATTATATTTTATCCAAAGGATGCATAGATAGAATGCATTTAAAGTTTTTGTTAAAGAATTTATTTGGTAATTCTATGTTTGAGTTTGCAAACGCTGTTAAAACAACTCCACAGCACCTTAAATCACTTATTTTATATAAATCGATGTTAGATTTAGGGCTTCAACAACGCATCGTTAAAGCCATTCTAGAGCATTTTAATAAAGTGACTGTTTCTAAGGCGAATTAGAAAATACTATTCCACTTAAAATTATAGTGGTCGGATGAGCAGTAGATGATGTTATTCTTAAAGCACAACCATTAGGCACGATAATCTTAACAGGGTTGCCTGCAATGTTTTGAGTAATGCCATCAACCAAGTGTGATGCTGCAATTCCAGAGCTATACAAAACAGTTGATGTGTTAACATCAAAAACATTCCACGAACAAGTGCTAGCCGTAATCGTTAAACTTAAATAATATATTTCAAAATATTGATTATTATTAGCTGAAACAGTTACATAATTTGTTCCGGCGCCGACACCTAAATTATTTTTATACGATAACGGATCTGATTTAATTGATGTGTTTGCTGAAATTACTGCACCTGACATATGTCTCCTTTAATTAACTGGCTTTAATAATACTAATAAATTTAAATTAGCAGCTTGTAGAGCTGAGCTTTGAAGCACAAATCTTAATTTGTCGTTAGCTTCAAAATCCGTGATTGCAAAACTTGGATTAATAATATCACCGGCACCACCATCAACCATGTTGTAAGCATAGCCGTCTGTAACGCTGCTACCGATCTTAGCATCTGTGCTAAATATTGTAGTCCATGCGCCACCTGCAGCGAGTTGTCTTTCTATTCTGAAATAAGTGTCACCACTAATCCCAGTAGTTCCGATATAAATATAAATATTCGTAAGCTCGCACTTCGTTCTAATGTTGTCTATGTTGTTAGAAAATATATACGGAGTTGTAAGACCTGAAAAAAAAGCCCCTGTAACACCGAAGTAATATCTCTCAAAGTTTGATAATACGTAATTGTTTGTAGCTCCAAACTTGGCAAATATTGATTCAGAGCAACTGGCTCCACCTTGTACATCGGCGTCTAGGATTTCTTGTGGTTCTGGAGTAATTGGCAAAGATGGCATAGTTACCTCAACGCAAATTTTACAATAAGCACTAATCTAAACAGCTACTTTGACTTAATATGTATGATGTTATATTGAGGTTGAATGAGAGTAAGAGACGTTAAAGGATATGAAGGCTTATATTATGTAACCGATACTGGTGAAGTTTGGAGTTACGACAGAGAATATACAATACCTATTCACAATATTAAAAAGATTAGAAAAGGCAGAAAAATAAAAACATCAAAAGGTACAAACGGATATCTCTCAATTTCACTATGTAAAAATGGGATTGTAGAAAGTTTTTCTCATCATAGATTAGTGGCGTTTCATTTTATAAAAAACCCTTTAAAAAAACCACAAGTAAACCATAAAAATGGAATAAAAACAGACAACAGGGCTGAAAATTTAGAATGGATGACTGCTAAAGAAAACTCTTTCCACGCTTTTAAAACAGGATTAAGTAAAGTCCCTATGTTTAAAGGTGAACAGATAGGAACATCAAAATTAAAACAAGAAGACATATTAAAAATAAGACAACTGCTTAAAAAAGGTTTATTTCAAAAAGATATTGCAAAACTATTTAAGATAGATCAAACAACAGTAAGCGACATTAAGTTAAGGAAAAGATGGAATCATATATCATAAAATTCGATACCCAGAACCACCATCAGGCCAACCTAGTATCTTAATTATATCATCAGCAGCAGGAGTATAACCCAAAGCACCGTCTAATGTAACAGTGTTACCAGTTATGTCGGTTATGACTCTTTCAACACTCTTGTTGTTGTATAGCTTGTCATGAACGTAAACTGTGTAGCCTACTGCTAGATCTGGCAATGCACTTGGAGCAACATTAAACTGTGTCTGACTAATACCGGACGCCACTAAAGCATCATTATTAAAAAACACATACAAAGCCTTACTAAAAGCCTGATCTGTGATGTCTGTGTTTTGTGGATATTTCACTATATCAACTATGTAATTTTCTAGCGGAGCACTCGGTAGTGCCGGATCTATAATAATCGAATCAGCATCTACAGGATTTAATTCAGTAATAGTTCTTTCGTGATCATAAGTGTAATCATCTGATCTAATTCTTACTTTTAGACCTACAAGATTTCGCCACTTATAATTTTCTGATCTAGTAGTGAGTAGCGTTCCATAGCTTTTTTTAAGTTTTAAAACTGTAGTCGTAGATCCTACATTAATATTAGAGCTAGGGCTAATTACTCCGTATCTACCATTTAAAGAATAAGCAGTATCAAGAATAGTAAGTTTAATCGGAGCGCCTTTAGTGTTTAAAACTTTGTTGGTAACTTCAAATATTCTAGGTTGTAAGCCTCTAGTGCCGTTTAAGTTTTTAGTGTCAGATAATTGTAGTCCCTTTAATACAACCGTATCGCCTATTTCAATGCTAAATCCCGTAGCATATGAAACTTGAACGTCTAAACTCTCAGCAGCATATTGATATCTCTCTAATGCTCGTCTTGCTATAATGTTAAACTTGCCGTCGAAATTGCTTTCAAATCTAACCCCATCAGCTTCAATTGCTAGAGGTTTATTAGCCACCTTAATTCTATTTGTTGAATCTGTAGACTGCCTAATCTTACCACGCGTATATTTATCTTCGACCTGATCCAAATCGTATTTAATAACTACTGCATTATAAAAGTTATTAGAGATATTTCTATTTAACTTTAATGATCCTGCATTTATCACATTCGTATCATCAATTACTTTAGTCTCGTATTGTGCAAGCGGTGGCGTAGTAATGCCTAAAGAAGTCTTAGCCTTTCTAGGTAGAGCATAACAACCGCTTGGATATAAAATTTGAGTATTAATAAACTCAGATCCCTTAACAGAATCTTTGATGAAAAAATCATAATCAAAAAACTGTGAAGAAAAAGCACTATAAACTGACTCAAACTCTGCAACGTCTACCTGATCCGGAGTCATTTCTAGACCACAAAATTTAGGAAGTACCGCGTACTTTGAAGTAATTGAAAACGTAGCGCCAGATCCTTCCGTTGAAAGAGTGCCGTCTACCGTAATAACTGAACCTACGTCCGTAACATCTATAGAACTAATTAAAAATGTCCCGTTGTTACTAGGAACGCTAGCGCCTGTTATAGTTAAGCTATCGCCTGCTACAGCTCCGTAATACTGATCAAAATTAAATCTAGTAACAAATACAGAGTTTGGATAATTATAAGGACCATATGTGTTTATACTAATCACTGGTTCGTTAGAAACATAAGCCTCATTAATACCAGACAGCATTAACTTCAAAGACAAATCTCTTAAATTACCAACAAGTCTGTAGGCTGACTCTATATTATCGTTTGTTGAGTGCGCAATTGCTATTGTATCAAACTGGCCACGAACGCAACCTGTAAAACTAGTCGATGTCTTTCCAGTGTATTCGATTATCTCGTCATTTAATAATAAGTATGTTCTAAGAGTTCCGCTATCTGCAGGTAAAACAAAGTTATCAGTCGATGCAACATTTATTGTAGTAGCTGAATTATCAATTCCACCTGTAAGCTCTGTAGAAACTTTCGGGAATATGTCTAAATTCTTAAGTTTTTCAGGACTTGCTAGATTTATATTTATATATCCTGCACCACTTGAAGCCCCTGCTACTATGCCAGAGAAAAACAAAACTGAGTCTTTCGGATGTGCAGCGCCCTCAATAGATAAATAAAGCCTAGCCTTAACGCCTAAAACATCATCAATAATTTTATTTGGAGTTATTAATTCAGTAATGTATTGATCTTTATCTACAATATTAATATCAAAACTTGTAACAGATTGGCTGCCGCCCTTATCGGCTTGCAATTGCTGAGTGATTTGAGTCGTAGATTTGTCTAAATCTATGTAAGGTAAAATTGTCTCATCAATTAAAACGCCGTCAAAGTACAAATCAGGATCACCGAAGTATATATCATCACCGAAAACAGGATATGTTCCAACAGGATTAGAGCTGATTATTGGCCAGCCCTCAATCTCTAGAATTAGTTGTGGTGATAAATTGCCATCTTCTAGTAACGATAGCAGTTCTTCGGTAATTGGTAATGCCATCTTATAACTCGTCTAATGTTAGATAAGTTACACCCGTGTTCACCGATCCCAAATTGTACGGACCGCCACCGAAATCTAGGTAACAAATAAAATCATAATAGTCTGTGGCGTTATCGAAGAATAATAAATCTGTACCTTGAGATTGCTTAGTCTCAGTAACAGATCCCTCAAAAGTATCACCTGCAATTTTTAAAAGTGATCCGCCATTTTTTCTTAAATAAAGAGCAGTTCTATTACCTGAAACGATAGCTACAGAGCTAACTATACCGAATGAACAAGTACATCTTAACACGCCTGCGCGACCAAGTGTTAGCCTACCCGTAGATGTATTCATCATTCCACTTTGTATAGCGTTTACTTGTTCAACATTCCAAACGATTGTTGTATTTGTGTTGTCTGTAATTGATTGAGTTGTTGATAAGTAATATCTAGCATACTTAGCAGAGATATTTGACCACTTAACACCGCTAGCCTCTGCGCTGTCTGCAATCAAAACCGTACCATTGGCGCCAACCCCGACTCGAATATTATCAGTACCGTCATTAACTATTAAATCACCTTTTGTAGTCGTAGGAGCTAAGGCATCAAAAGCCGCCGTTTGTGTTGTCTGTCCAGTTCCGCCATTACCAATAAGCAATGTACCAGTAACATCAGTCAACAAAGATACATTTGTAATTGTATTATTAAATCCATTGATTGTTTTATTAGTTAGCGTAGCAGTAGCAGAGTTTTTTGTAGCATCGCTAGTGTTATCAACATTTGAAAGACCTACGTCTGCTTTTACTAAACCCGTAGGTGAGTTAATAACAGGCGAAGTTAATGTCTTATTTGTAAAAGTCTGTGAACTAGAAACGTTAGCTAGCTCTATCTCAGATCCGACAAGGCCAGCCTTCCACTTGCTAGCTAAAGCATTTTCAAACACTAAAGAAGCGTCAGTTGTCGACCTGTCAACGGTAATCCCCGCACCCTCTGAGCTTGCATCATTACCGCCTACATTAATAAAAATGTTTTTATCAGTAACATTTAAATCAGTAGAGTTTACGTTTGTAGGAGTTCCATTGACTGTGAAATCACCGTTAATAATTACGTTGTTTTGAAATGTTTTATTGCCTGCAAAAGTTTGAGTGCCCGTAGTTACAACACCACCGAAGCTTGCACTTGCAGGCTCTAAGTTTAAAACTTGTCCAGCCAGGCTTGCGCCGTTTGCGTTAGGAGTCGATCCAATGCTAGCAAGTGTTACGTCTTGAGTATTGCCAGAATCTATATTATCTAATTGAGTTTGAGTTAAACCAAGCTGCAAGTCTAAGGCTTCAATTGCTTCTTTTTTGCTATCGCCGTTCGTAATAAAATTATTAGTGTTATATGTATTAACCCCAGTATCGGCCTCGTTATTAATTCCCACAGCTTCAAAAGCTTTATTAATTGCTCTCTGCACATTTGCAATAGTAGCACCACTATTTACATCACTTGTATTATTTAAACTAATCTTAGCGACAGTTGATGTGTCCTCTGTTCTAGACATAAACTCAGCGTGAACAACCGCACTATTTACTGGTAAACCGTTAATGTTAGCCATATTACCTCTTTAAATTAATCTAAACTTTAGAACGCCTGATCTGTAATATTGAGCAAGTCCTCTATCGTACATTTCTATAAGATCGTAGTCTAAGCCCTTAGAATCTGTGGGAGTTGATTCTAAAATAAATTCTTGATACGTTTCTACGTCTGACTCTATTTTCATAAATTCAATTGGAGCCTTTTCTGTACACCATTCAATGAAGTGAATGAAATCTTCTCTACCTGAAAAATTAGATCTAACAATTGAAACTTCATTTTGTGGAATGTTTGTGATGAATAAAAACTCACCTTCCATAAATCTTTTATGGCCAAACTTTACAACCTCAATAGCCCCGTTTGATGCTTCGTTAACTACGCCGTCAACAGCTTTTCTATTGGTAGATGTGTCTTTATATGACTGAATGTAAAACTGTGTTGCATACTCATAACCAGATGCACTCTCAGCTAAATAACTAGAAGCTGCTATTTTATCTGTGTTTGTATAGCCTAAAACGCTAGACATATTTTGACTTGTGTTGGGTCCAGTTCCAAAGAGTAAGCTAAATGTCGAGCCACTTGATATAGTAAATTTTCTAGTCGATCTATTAAATGTTACTGTAAAATCTAAAGAGCTTGCAGCATCCATTTTCTTTTTTATCTCAACTGCTAAGTCACTAGATGTGTAATATCCTGTTTTAATTGTAACTGACTTAATAGACCCATCATTGAAATCTATGTTTCTATTTTGTGTTGTAACTTGCCAGCCATAGTAGAATTTAGAGTGATTTTCTAAAGCACTCATGCCATCACTCCTTGGTTTATGACTACGCCTTTTTTATCAAATGCATTGTTAATTAAAGATACAATTCTAGACCCTGATTCTTCTGAGTCTAAAACGTCACCTTGGATAACTACAGAAACAGAAGTGCCTACTTCTTGACGTTGTAAATCTTGAGGCTGTGTTAATTCAGTTGATGGAGATGGACTTGCAGCAATGCCACCGCCACCACTACCTGGGTCAAAACTAGAGGCAGCGCCGCCACTACCACCACCGCCAACAGAGGCAATCTTAGCAATATTTTGAGCAGCCGCCACGCCAACAAGAGCAGCAATAGCAAAGTTAAAAGGTGGAGGCGCAGATGATAACGCTTTTTGAACGGCCGCATATCCGTCAATAGTAGCGTTTGCAATAGCGGCAGCCTTTCCTATAGTCGCTAACTCTTGATTAGAGCTTTCTTGTAAAGTAGCTATGGCTCCAAATGAAGCCTGTAAGTTGCTAAGTTGCTGTTGCGATGTTCTTTTTTGAATAGCTAGTTTATCGGCTTCGGCTTTCTTTTTAATTAACAACAACTGATCTTCAAAAGACGCTTCGGCCGCTAGTATTGCAGCATTTCTATTTTGAACATCTATTAACTCATTGCCTTTGAACTGTTTTTTTATGCCATCAATAGTTATTTCTGATTGAAGCTTTTGAGCCTCAAGTTGTTTATTTAAAATGTCATCTAAGAGAATAGCTTGAGCGCCTGCATTTGTTTCGTTTGACAATTCTAACTGCTTTAAAGAAACAGAATTGTTTATTCTTTTTAGCTCTTCGTTATTTAAAAAAGTAGTTAACTCCTGAGCTTTTGCTTTTTTATCTGCCAAAATTTGAGCATCTTGCTCTGTTGTTGATTCAATCTTAAAAGGTTTTTTTTCTGGCGTAGGCAGTACGTCCTGATCTGATCCTGGTAGTTTTTGTCCTAGTAAAGAGTATAAGTTTTGTAGCTCTAATTGAGCGCTTTTTGTCTTTTTTTCTATTTCAGTTATTGCAAGCGGAATTGCTGCAAGCTTGAGACTGCTGGTGCTTGGATCGTCTTTTTGCTTTCCCAAATCTTCTAGTTTTTTATTCAGCTCGGTTATGTCATTTGTAGTTTTTGAAATTTTATCTTTTAGACCTGATACGGAAAGAGCAGCATTGTCTAAACCAACTACCGCCTTTCCTGAATTAATAGCCAGTTCGCTTAAGGCAGCACCTGGTGTGAAAATAAAGCTAGCCAGATCCTTTAAGCCTATGCCTTGTTTAAATCTATTTTCTAAGGCTGTAAGAGTTCTTTCAATAGATGGACCTAATGAATTATTTAAAGAAACAGATAATGCTTCAATTGAATTACTTGCAGATACCTTTAGCCTGTCAAATGCATCTTTTAAAGGAGTTACGGATTGAGCAGCAGCGCCAAACTTTTTTGGCACTTCTTCTAAAATTAAGTTAGCTCTAATTTGTTGTTTTTGCTGTTCTGTTAGTGCAGAGGTTGCTACGCCTATAGATTTAGCTGCAGCGGCATAAGCTTTTTCTAAATCTAAAATTATACCAAATTGTCGTAAAACCCTAGCGTTTCCATTTTCTACAAATGTAGATAGATCTTCAAATGTTGATTTAAAATCTTTACCAAGCGCGCGAGAAACACTTCTAGACGCATCTAATATTGCAGGCAATTCTTTAGCAGCATCACCTAAAGCAATAATGCCCTTAGTGGCTATTTGTAAAGCATCTTCATCGTCAATTAAACCTTGAGTAGCTGTAATTATTGAAGCGCCAAATTGATCAGCAGCTAGGCCAGCGCCTTTTGCGACGTTTGTAAATTGAGCATTAACTGCATTTACTTGTTCGCCAGCTAAAGCAAATTTAAATAATGAAGCTGTAGCTGCAGCAAATCCAAGAGCGACGGCTCCTATTGGACCTAAAGACCTAGCGGCAGTGGCGGCTATTCCACTAAGCCCACCATTTACAGCCTCTAAGCCCTCAGATAAAGAATTAAGCCCATCTCCTTTTTTATCAAAAGATTTTCCTATTGATTTTGCGGTTTTATCAGCTTGTTTTTCGACAGCAAGAAAGCCTTCTTTGACTTCACCACTATCTAGCACAACCTTTATTCGTAATTCATCAGCCATTATCTACCTAAAACCTTTTGTAGTTCCTCTGGTGTGATGTAGTTCTTTTTTCTCACCTCAGAAGGATAAGCTTGTTTAAATAACTCTCTATGTACTTTTGACCTAGTTTGCTTTTTCATGTTTGGCCAATCAGCTACAGTCATAAGTTTTAATTGCTCTTGAGCCTCAATAGATGTCATGGCTAACCATAAAGACTCTATTTTATCTGAGTCAGAGTTTTCTATTTCATAAAGACTCAGACCGTAAAAGTAACAAAGCTTAGCAATTACATATTCACTAGAGCTTAGTTTTTTTTTGAGCCAGTCACTAAATCCATGATCTGATTCACATGAGCTAACTCTAATGAATCAAATATTTCTTTTTTAAGACCTAGCTTTTCTAAGAAATTAACCATGACCTCTGTCGCGTCACCTGACTCACCCAACTTAATTAACTCATCACGATAGCTTTGAGCTTCTTTGAATGTAGGTTTTCTTAGCTCTACTTTTTCTCCATAAACTTCTAACTCTAGAATCGTCTTAACTAATTTCATTGTGTCTCCAAAAATGGCCGATCAAGCGAGAGGAGACACCACACAAGACCGACCAAAGATTTAATTATTAATATCCTGCTTTAGCAGCGTCACCGATCATGAAAAATTGAATACCTGCAGGCTTTGTCTCATCTGGGAAGATTGAAAAAGTAGCAGGGATTTCTGATGAATTCTCACCAGAAAAATTAAATGTATCTAGACCTAATTCACATGACCAGAAGTTAAAATCAGAAGTCTTGTTAGACGCGTCTTTATCAACCGGATGCATAGTGATTTTAATCTTAGGATTTGATCTACCAACGTTTGCAGGTCCGTAACCAAATACAGCTTCTTTATCTGCGCCTACAGGAGTAAACACAGGCATTCCGTACATAACCATGATTTTTTGCAATGAAGCTTTATCTGTTTCTTGTAATACGAAAGATAATTCAGGTTTTGTGTAGCCAGTGATTCTTTCGTCTTTAACTGTCGTACCAGTAGCATGACAAGTGATTTCAATTTTGTTTTGTTCGAATCCAGTTAATTCGATGTCACCTTTAATGCAACCTGAAGAAACTTCTGATTGACCTAATGTTGTAACTTCGAAATCGAAAGTTGTAGGAGCTGCGACAGAATCAATCGCAGGCTGAGCATAACCTATTGCTGTGTTTGTTAATGTAACTGTGAAATCAGAAGCAGTAGCATCGAATCCTGATACCGCTGTTAATACCGCAGTTAGTGCACTTGCAACCGCAGTAGCCGAAGCATTTGCAGAAATAGCAACCGCGTGACCAGTCCAACCACCTGCAGGCGCTGGGTCGGTCCCTAATGTTGCGACATTGAACCACGCGTATCTTTTAACGCCATCAGCTCCGTGAAATAAAAAGTATTTGTTTTGTAGTGATGAAGATACATCAGCTACGCAAGTAATAGTTTGAATTTGAGCTACATCAGATCCTAGATATACTATATGAGGACGTACTGAAATGTTTTGAATAGACATTTTTGATTTCTCCTTGAAGAAAGGTTATTCGTTCAAGTGAAATGTTATATTATTCACAGTCTAGAGTGATTCCAGTTCCATAAATGATTGATATATTAAACGTAAGACGAATCTGAATTGCATTGTCGTTTGTATCTAAAGGAGTGGCGTCGATGTTTTGACAAACTACATTTTTAATAAATGTTTGTCCAACATATTTAGGTCTACGTAAGCAGTTAATTCTATATTGCAAAGCTAAGTCCATTGCATCGTCAAGTTGTTCTGTAGAGTTTCTGCTACCTGAAAAGTTTAGTGTAACAGTAGCCGTAACATTGTCTTGAGTTGTATTTTGATTTGAAGCTGTAGTAACTACTGATCCATAAAAAATATGAAAGCGTTTATCAAAATCATTAGTCCCTACGTTATTAGTATCAAAAGCCTCATCAAACACTTCAAAGTCTGAATCAACTTCTAACAATCTGTCTGTTAAGTAGGTTCTAATTTGTTTGAAACTCATTTTCGTCTCACAATAATTTCATGCAGATTTGTGCGCTCGTAATCATCAGCTACAGCATTAGCATTAAAATCTAATGATAGCTGTGAACGAGAAGCTTTTGTGTTGGCCATCTGTCTATACTTCTCAGCCTTGATACTAAACAAATCACCCACGATATTTGAATTACCTTCGTAGATAAATTCTAAAGCTTTATATGTAGAGAGTTGTTTTACTTGTTGAACATCCATAATGTCAGCGACTGTGTATTTTTCGCCGTTCTCATTAAAGATCCCTTTTTCATCTAAGAAATCTATGATCCAGTCTTGCGCGCGCTTATGAACCATATTCCATGATGACCATTTCTTTGGTAAGTATTGATCAATCTCTGGCTCTAGATTATATAAATCAAAGTCTTTAGAAAATAAGTTAGCAGTAGCAAGATTTAAAACAGTAATGTCTTTTGTAAATACTTGGCTAGCTGGCTCTGTAGTAGAAAGTCTTAATGAAATAGTCTTTGTGCCAGTCGTAGTAAATATCCAATCAACATACTTCTTAGCGCTTACATTGTACCAAGTAACTCCTGCATCGACAGATATCTCATGAGACACAGTAGCAAAAGTTAAGTCTGGTGTTAGAAAAGATCCAGACACATCGATTCGAATCTTATCGCCACTATACACTTGATCGTCTGTTTTAATTACTCCGAAGATCATTTAAACCTCATTCTTAGGTAAGTTGTACATAGCTATTTTTAAAGTCTCTTCTACCGAAAGCAATTCAGGACTTTCTTCAAATTTATACTGACAAGCCTCTTGCATAAACAAGCCGACCGCTTCCGTACATATTAAATTTTTTGATAGATTTACTTTTACATAAGGTAACCAACTAATGCTAGAACCGCTTAATATCTTTATCCCTATTAGTAGTATTTGTACGAAAGAATAAGATCTATTCATTAATGCAGTTAAAATCACATCAGGATTTTTAACTTTAACTACTAATGGAACTATGACTTTTATTTCGTAATGCTCGACCATTTCTTTTAAAAGAATTGACCTAGACTCTGGAAACACAGAACCATAACAAATAGCCTCGGCCCAGTTGTCATCTACTACTTTTACTATTTCACAATGACTAAAATCAGTGCCATCAACCCATTCAATGAGTCTTGCAAAGACGTAAAAAGGATTTTTGTTTTTAAAGAATACTGCGTAATAATTTGTCATGCTCTACCCAAAAAGTAATTCATTTCATCGATCGCAAAGTTAGCAATATCTGTATACTGCGGAAGCGCTGTTTTCAATTGGTTCGCTATATAGATAGCGGTATCAAATGATCCCGTTTTCATAGACTTTTCTAACTTATCGCTAGTTGATAAAAGCGAAAGCATTTCTTGTGTAGTTAAATTAAGACCAATACTTTTGTTGTAAGTATTTAAAGCCCATACTTTTTGCTTAATCTTTTCATAAAGGCTTACGCCGAAATTGATGTACTCTGCAGACTTTTGTTCAAGTGTTAGCAGAGGTGATAATTCTAAAGACTCTGTGATTTCTTCGTGAGTTGTGTTTAGTTGATTTAAGCTAATGTAATCAATTGCTTCTTGCGAGGTACCAAATTCAACAAAACCATTTTCTAGATTAACTCTATATTTAGTCATTAAGCTCTCTCATTTATAAATTCAGTTAAAGAATACCAATAGTCGCAGTCCATAGTTCTTGAGGTGGTTCCAACGGTTTTTACTATTTTGTAAATACCACCAGTTGCTCTCGTGGTAGGGACGTTTGTTGCAACAGTTCCGACGCTTACGCCGTCAATAAAAAACTGAGCAGATCCGCCACCAGAAGCTATTTGAATCCCTAGCCTGTACCATTGATTGGCAACCACTGCGGTTGATGTTGCTGTAGCAGTTCTAACGCTGTTGTTTGCTGTATTCATAACCCAATTTGTAGATGTTGAATCGTGAGTGAAATAAGCCCCGTCTACCATGTCGACATTGGTTCCTACGCTGTCGCCAAAACCGAAATAAGCTTTAAATTCTTGTGTTACTGTCCTTAGTGTAGGAATTCTCACATATGCTTCACAATAAAGAGAAGATCCAGATGGAATGAATATAGTGTTACCTAAGCCCATGGCGACCCAGCCAGTTGCTGTAGTTCCTGTTTGAAGCTGAACCACTCCACAAGCAACATCGTCATGTGCTGCCGCTGTAGTCTGCGCACCCGTACCACCAGTACCAGTTGTCCAACCTAAAGACCAAGCTGAGTTTACAAAACCATGTACAAAATCATCATATAAAACAACATGAGATTTTGGATTAACATCTTTTTGATTTACCCAATTAGTTCCATTATATCTTAAAGTTTCGTTTTTTACTGGGCTTGTTATTACGACATCCCCTAAATCATCTAAGTTTGCATCTGCGCCAGCCGTAACTAATCCTTTAGTGTCGTAAGTGATTTTAGTTTTAGTTGATCCAGTAATGGCACTATTTGAAGTAACTTTATCATTAATTTGAGTTTGAACTGCAGATGTCACGCCTGACAAATAACCAACCTCTGTCGAAGTAGTTGATGATTCAATAATTTGAGTGCCATTAGATACGATGGCTTTATTGCCAGTTAATGCAGTACTTGAATTAGTGCCGCCTTTTGAAATTGGTAAAGTTGTAAAAGCGGGCTCTTTAGTGTCGACATATGTTTTATTAGCAGCATCGCCACCACTTGTTGGCGCCGGAAGGTTTGTCACCATTCCAACGCTATCCATATCTAAATCTGTATTAACTATTTTAGACATTTATTATCCTAATAGGTCTACGATTACACCTGTTAAAGATTTTTTACTTGTCAAAACAACCTGATTAGCTGAACCACCCTTAGTAATATCAACTACAATTTCACTTCCTGCAGAGTTAAACACTTGCGTATTATAAACATCTGAAATTGAAGCCGCCGTTACAGTTAGCGGAGTATTTGCAACCAATGCCACAGTTTGTCTTTCGTGCTTTACGTTGCCGACATTTGAATCTGTTAAGTTAGTTTGAATACCTACCCAGTTTGAAGCAGTACCGGCGCCACCGCCAACATACTGAAGCTTGTCGCCAATATCTAAAACATCTGAGCCAACGATGCCAGCGATGGTTCCGGCTACAGAAATAATCCAGTAATCGCCTGCTACAATTGCGGATAAATTTCCAGAAATCTTATTGGCTGCAACTGGCAGAAGCCCTGGAGACGCATCAAAAGACCCTTGAATTCTTTCTAGTTTATTTATTTCAGTAGTCACCCAAGATTGAGAGGCTTTTACTTTAACACTAACTCCGTCGTAGTACTTCTCAACTGCATCCGTAGTGTTAAACCAAGTTTGACCAGCGACAGGCGAAACGGGATCACTTGCTAAGTTTTCTAGTGCAGCTTTTTTTAATTGAAGTTGATTTAAATTTACATCAACATAAAACAGTTTTTCGTCAGCCATATATTCTCCTTAAACCAAGTAGCCCTCTACATGGATTGTAAATGTGTTTTCTATTTTAGATTTTATTTGAACTTGTGAGCCTGAGGATATCACTCGCCACGCCAATACAACTTCTTCGTAATCAGATTGATCAAAAGCTGACAAGTCCGATATTACGTTTATAGTTGTTATTGGTACAGTTACCCAGGTGTTGACTGTAAGACTTGTAATTGTGACAGATGTTTTTTCTGTTAATTGATTCAATCCAGAGCCCCCGCCACCGCTAATTTGAGCGTAGTTACCTACTACAACTTCAATCGCCGTGTAGCCCGACCTAGTCGGTGACTCTACAAAAACGTCTTGTATTCTTTCGCCTGTTGTAGCTCTAATAGGTCCAGTCATTACTTAGCCTTTTTAGTTTTTATCTTGCTTAGTATATCCACTTTTTCATAAAACCATGCGTACCAATAGCCATCAGAAAATTGAATGTCTTGATACTTTATTTCTGATTGAAGCTTTAAATTATTAAGAAGCATCGCCTCTCGAAGTAAATCAGGAGACGACGCTTTTATAAAACTAGGGACTACACTTTTGTCAGTTTCAGTCCCCATATTCATATTGATTAACCGATCTCAGCGATGAAAGGTGATTTACCAGCAGCTAAAGCTACACCAGCAGAATCAAGACCTTCTGTTAAACGCATTGCTTTGAATCCGTATAACTGATCAACAGCAGCGATCATTGCGCCAGTACCGATTAAGATGTTCTTTTGCTCATCGTACTGTGGACCTTTTTGCAAACCAAATGCTACAGCTTCTTTAGCGTAGATGAATGACTTAGCTAATGTCGGCTTAGAGTGAACTAATACGTTCATTCCGTAGATTTTACCGATAACACCTGATGGGATGTTTGAAGATCCGTAAGCGTCAGCGCGGATAAATTCTGGTATTGCTAACAACAAAGCTTCATCGTCTGGATTTACAACGATAACACAATCAGAAACATTCGCTTGATTCTTTAACAACCACTTACGAGCATTTAAGATCTTAGATTGATCAATGCCTGCAGCTTGTTGGTAACCAGAATATGTATCTAACTGAGTTAAAATAAGATCATCGATGTTTCTAGAGTGTGCTGTAGAAGCCATTTTAATGTAATGAGCTTGAACATCGACGTTAGCTTGATATTCATCTACAGAGTCAACTGACCATGCAACGAATGCACGATAGTCTGTGTTTAATGTGTCTGTTGTAAAAGTTAAATCTTGTAAAGTACCAGAAGCCGCTGAGGTTCTGTTTTCTACAGTGAAAGATCCAGCTTTAGGGAAGCTGATTGACTTAGATCCTTTTACTGCGAATACAGAAACGTCTGTTACTGTTGGTAAAAGTTTAGCTTGAAACTTCAATTCACGCTGCACCATTGCTGCTACTAAATCTTGTTTCGTTGCTACTAACTGTGTACTGCCTGTTACTGCCATTTTAAACTCCTTTAAAGTTTGTTTATTTTGCTGTTTTTAATAACTGTTTAAGTTCTGATTCAGATAGTTCAGACAAGTTTTTAGTCGGGATAGCGCCGCTTGACGGGTTTATATCGCCTGGCATTTTAAAATCTTTTTTGAAAAGATAAGCTTTGGTTTTAGTAAGATCTTGAATTTTATCTACGAGCTTCTTTGAGTCGTATTCAAATTCAGCATCCATTTCTAAATCAGAAAAATCAGTCATCATAAAAGCTGCATCTGGATCAATACAACCGAGCTTTTCAACTTCTCGTTTGAACTGGCTTTTTGCGGCCTTAGATCCAACTCGCTTAATGATTTCTACATTGTCGTTTTTAAACTTTTCAGTAAGCTTTTTTTGATTGTCTAAGGCTTCTTTTAGTTTTCCTTCGGCCTCAAGTTTAGCTTGCTCATATTCGTCTAATCGACTCTGTAGTTCATTAGCTTTTTCTTGTGCTTTTTTCTTTTCATTAATAGCTTTTAAAAAGCTATCGTGACTAACCTTCTGATCATCGCCACTGGCTGGATCAGTCTTCCCACCGGGAATAATATCTGACATGAATGTCTCCTTGTTACAGAGACAATCTTCTCCTAACCCTCTTATACAACGACAGTTGTTTTGATAATTGTTCACGTAATTTCGCCTCAAGCATAGCCTGGAGCTTGTCTGACAAAAACAGAAAGCGTCTACCTTGTTTTTCTAAGTCATTTTTAATGTCTACATTTGATTTGTTTTCATCTTTTGATTGATTCATTAATGTGCCAATAGCGTAGTAATAACTACGTTTTTTCTTTGGCTTAGATTTAGCTATTTCTTTTATGTTCTCTTTTGTAGGTTTTTTGATTTTCTTTCTTGCAGCATTTAAAAAGATAATGATTTGAGAGCTTGCAGAAACAGACTTGCTTCTTACTGCTGATAAAAGCTGGCCTGAAAGAGTGAGATTTGATGACTTAGGCTTTACATCAAGCCCATTTAGTCTAATTGAAATGTCTCTACTTATTACTGTTGATTCAGTTAATGCATCTTGTTTGTATTCGTCTTGTCTTCCGGCGGTTCTTTTTTGTATTTGAAAAGCAAGATCTTTACCTATTGAGTCAAGTATTCTTGTGTCTTTCGTTAAGCCATTTAAAAACTTAAGAGTATTTCTTTGAGCCTCGCCTACGCCTTTAATTGTAATGACTGCTTTTTTAGCCATTTAAAAGCCTATCTAAAAGGCGAAGTGCTTTTTCATCTGAAATTGTATTTCTAGAATTTACTTCCGGCTTAATTGCGTTAGCTATTTCTTTAAGCTCTTTGTCGGTCCAGCCGAACCAATTTCTTACGGGAGCTTTTCCTTCTAATGTTGGATGTCCTTTCATGCCGGTCATGTGTCCGTAAGCTTTAGCGGCCTCTAGATCATCATTTATTCCGATCTTCATGTTAGTGCCTTTGGACTCTAACTCGTTAACAGCGACGAGCATATCGCCAGTAAGCTGCATATTAACTGTGTTAGTCTTACCAAATACTTTAAACGCCAATGAGTCTTTATATTCGCTTGAATATTTAGCAAGTTTACCGTCAACGCCACGGCCCTCATCTAGTCTTTTTTGTAATCGCTCTAATGCTGCTTCAAAGAATACAGCACGAACACTTTCGTTTGATGAAAGCTTACCTAGAATTTGTTCTAGATTGATCTCTGTTGAGACCTCTGTTTGTTTAAGTGTCGGTTTCTGTAGTGCCACTTTTAAAACGTAGGCTTAGAATTTAGCTCAGCCGGATCTATCTTAAAAGAAGTACCAGCTTGACCTAGAATTTCTTTAGCCTCGTCCTCTGTTACGTTAAAAGATCTTACAATCATAGATTGAGCTGCATCGTAAGGCAGAAGTCCTGCCGCAACCTTAGATACTATTTCAACAAGTGAGCTTACTTGAGCACCGTTTAGAGCTGATTTAGATGCATCACTACCGCCGATTGCTTTAGTAATCATGTCTATTTTTCTTTGTTCCATGGCTTCTATTTTCTCTAAAGCTAAGTTTTCAGTTAAGCCTTCTACGTCCATTAATGTACTGACCTTATCAGCAATACCTAAATCAATTTTCTTTTTAGCATTGTCTAATGATTCAGCTCTAGTTTCTATAAGCTCAGGCTTATGAAATTGAACATTGATTTTAGAGTTAACTATACCCTGTGAAACATTGTATTCAGGATCTAGAAATTCAGTGTTAGAAAGTAAGCTTAAATACTTAGTTAAAATATTATGTAACTTCTTTTCTACAACTCTGAATAAATCAAAATCTTCTTTAGATGCTCTGAATTGATCAATCATGGCCATTAGTCGCTCTAATGCTGATGAATAATTCTGACTACCTTGAGTAGAGCTAGACACAGCTTTTGAATCAACTCCTCTGGTAGATAGAAATGTAGTAACTAAAGCATCGATTGATTTAAGTGTTGCTTCTATATTTGGATTAGGGCTTTTAAAATCTAATTCAATTGTAGAGTCTGGATTGTTTGGATTAGAAGGTAAGAATAAAAACCTATTTGGCCCTACAGTCATTGATTCAGGCTTAAGCTCTGGATCACCACTAACAACCCCTACAGAATAACCTTGTAGTCTTGCAATGTATAACAAGTCAGACCATGAAACATTAAAATCAACTGTGAAGTCTGTTAGCGCTTGTCCGATTCTAACGAAAAACTCGAAATCTTTTTCTTTAGCTATGTCAATGAATGGTAATTCTTCAATAGCATTCGGAAGCACTTCTGATAAAATGTTACCTTTACCGTCCATAGTAAAAACAATTTCTTTAGTCCACACTTGATAGCGCTCTGCTTTTGATTTGTAATCATCAACGTCTGCTACAATTTGATTAACGCCGTCTTGACCTGCTTTTAAGTACATAGATTTATCAAAGCTTGATACAATATAAGCAAAGGCTGTTTCTGGATCATCTGCGTCTGGTATCACATCAATGTTGTGGCCATGTAATACTCTTAATTTAAATTTACCATACTTAGGAACTACTTGAACAAATGTCTGGTTTCTAAGTTTATAGTATTTATTTGCTTTAGATAATTGAGTGTTAAAACCACAGTCTGCATAAAGCTTTTGTAGCACTTCTGCATCATCTTCTGTGATTTCATCATAAGTTCTTTTAGGATCATCTGTGTAAACTTGTGCTTCTTTATTAACTACAGCTTTAGCAATATTAAGATTTGAAACGATCGGCATTTGATCTGCGGTGTCTTTAGATAGTTGACAAGAAAGTTTATCGTAAACATAAGGATAAGCGTTGTCGTTATACACTTCATAAGACTTTAAAGAGGTAACTTTTCTTTGAACATTTTCCCATGATTTAATGTCTGATAAAATTTCTTTTCTAACTAATATGTCTAATAGATTTGGATTCATTAAAAATTACCACCTTTGATAATTACTTTATTTTGTGAAGTGTAAACTACTCTGTAACCAATGCTTGTTGTAATGTGTTGGTATTCCTTGCTATCATCTTCAATGTAGTCTGCACCTTTTTTAAGTGATGTAAGTCTCATACCTTCGTGTGCTACTTTACATTTCTTATAAATGAACAAACGAACATCGCCCTTTGCATTCTTACAATAAGCATTTACAATATTATGTCTTTCTCTGATCGGTGGGTTCTGCTTAGGGATTAAAAGCTTATGATTAACCTTAAGTAGAGGGTTAGACTTTGGCTTATATAGATTTAGAAATTGATTTATGACATCGTAGTTTGACCATTTAGAATTTGTTGTACGTGATCCGCCGGTCGCATCACCATGTATTTCAAACATATAAGGCTTTTCAAATAAGTCTCTGGCTGCTAACTCTTCTAAAACATCTTCTGTACGCGATCCATGAATGACTACTTCATCAAAGAAATGAAATGTATCTGTTCGTCTATCGTACTGGCTCAGTACGCATGACATGGGTTTTCCTATTCCTATGTTAAAATCAAAGCTAATGCTAATAGGTAAATTAGGATTGATACTGTAATCTTCTGCTTTAAAGTTAACGTCTGGGTTATATGCATAATAAAGTCTTTCTTTGTCGATATCTATCCACTGGCCATAGAGCATTCTAAGAGCTTCTTTAGGTGGAAGATCTCGCTTCATTTGCTCAATGTATGTTCTTGGCAGAAATGGATTTTGTTCTGTTAATGAAAAGTAAATGTGTCTTGTAGGCGATTTCTCATTAAAAAAGTATTTGTAAAGTTCATGACTTTGACCAGAAGGATTAGTGCAATATATAATCATGTTAACTTTAATGTGAGGCAATCGTCCCACGCGCTGTCTGATCTCTTGAATGGCTTTGTAATCATCACCTGTATTTTCAACTGCTTCTTCAATGACGGCCATTGATAGTTCTAGTGATCTAAACTTCAAATACCTTTTATCCGCCCAATAGCCTGCAATGATTTCAGATCCATTCCAAAATCTAATCGTTGCTGTTGTTTCAGTTATGACTACTCTTCTAACTAAAAAAGAAACACCTTCAATGTGATCTATAATTTTAGCAAACAAAGTCTTTTTTAAGTCTGGCAGTGTTCTTCTACAAATAAGCACTTTAGCTTTTTTAAACTTAATACAATGATCTACTATGATGTGAGCTGCTAGTGTTGTCTTTGAGCTTCCTATTGAGCCTGACAAGAGTAGCTCATGCGTTCCAAGACTAAAGTCTAGCTTGTTGTTTATGTCGCAAAGCACGTCATTCTGAAAAGGAATATGACTAGGATTAAACTCTTCAAAATTAGGTGTAGATTTATCTAGCATATATATCTATTGTCTGATGTTTTAATAATCTCACATGAAAACTTTAATTTAATTGTTGGATCCGGATATTGTTCAATACTTTCTGATTCAGTAGCTTCTAAAATAGCTTGAATGATATCAAAAATAGCGTCGATCTCGTCTTGAAGTTTTTCAGGACTCATTTCTCTATATATCTGAATCAAATCATTACGACTTGGCTTCACTTGGCTTTAACTTCTTTGGATCATAAGACATATAAATAACATTGCTGCCATCTTCTGCTGATACTTCTTTTTTATCCTTTTGATCTAAGTGTTGTTTGCCTAACCAAATAAGCATTTGAACATTGCCGTCCATTGCTACTAAATACTGTTTTCTTTTTAGGCTTATTTTGCCTTTATTTCGACCGCGATCTATGGCTTGTGCAAAACGTCTCTGTATTGTGCTTATGTTTACATTAAAAAAAGATGCTATTTCTTCAAGGCTACAAAACATAGCTGCAAGCTTTTCAACTTCTTCTTCGTCGACATTTGCTTTAGGTCTAGCCATTCAACAGCTCAGCTTTCTTGCCTGTGACACCATAAGTGGGTGTCTTTCGGTGGCATTCAACACAAAGAGTTCTTCCGTTATCCAAATCAAAACGCAGTTCCTTAAATTTAGCGAATGGCTTTATGTGATCAGCGTTTAGCTCTACCCTATTTCCTTTTTTTGATCTGGCTCCGCAATCGACACATGTGTAGTTGTCTCTCTCAAAAACGCTTTTGCGCCAATAATAGTATCTGCGCTGCTTTCTTTGCAGTTCATTTTCAGTGCTGATTCCTCCGCGCCAATTAGGCGCTTTTGATCCGCGAAGTGATTTACTAATCTTTTCCCTGCATTCGTCGCTTGCTTTTCGTCCTTTTAAATAACCAATCAATCCTTTGTTCCAAGGCGCTTTACCTGCCGCGAATGTTCCTCGAATCGTAGACTTATCGCGTGCCATTGCAGAACACTTACACGAGCAAAATCTCTTCGGTTCCCTCTCTCTTTTTTGTTTAAAATCAATTTTACAAAACTCACAATTTGAAATCATAAAACCTCTTCTTGTGTGCCGTCATCTTTCAATAAAAAAACAGGCTTATTAGTAAACTTTTTAAATCTGGCAATGATCACGTCTACATAGTGCGGATCTAATTCCATCATAAAGCATTTACGATTAGTTTTTTCACAAGCGATGAGTGTTGATCCTGATCCGCCAAAAGGTTCGTAGATTGATTGTCCAGGTGATGTCATAGACTCGATATAGCCAACAGGAAACTCAACGGGAAATCTTGCCGGGTGCTTAATTTCGTCCCTTGCTTTTTGTGGCACACAATCATATACAGTTTTTAATTGCGAATGAGAATGAACAAACTTAGATTTTCCCTTAGTTATAGACCCGTCTTTGTTTCTAATTGACGAATGATCATTGTACTCGCCACCATTTTTGTTTTCGATTGTTCTTTTTAGCTCTTTTTTTTTCGATCCAAAAACAAATATCCACTCGTGAGAAATGCCAAACATTGCGGTTTGATTACCTATGGATGTGCACTCTCCTTTGTTCCAAATATTCCAAGAAAGAAATTTTAAACCCGCGTTTTTTGCTATTCTGATATAGTCATCCCAGTACGGAAACACTTCCCCGTCCTTTCTTTGATATCCAAGATTAATTGCAAAATAATGGCAATGCTTTTGCGCGGCCGGTATAAACTGCGCTAGCTTTTCAATAGAAAGATCTTTATCCCCGTTGTAGTCTCTTTGATCAGAATACGGTGGTGAAGTGAAGCAAAGCTCCGCATTTGATCTGTCAAATAATAAATTAATTGTAGCCTCATCTGTAGAATCACCACACATCAATCTATGATCGCCAAGCTTAAATATCTGACCAAGCTTAGCAATCGGATCAACCTCTTCTGGTATTTCATCAGCGTCTTTGTCTTCAAACTTGTCTGCTACATCAATTGTAAAATCCCTTATACCTAGCATATTTATATCAAAGTCAGGACCTAAGTCTTGTATGTCTGTATTTATGCCGGATAGATCTAGCTCAGACCAAGATGCAATTGCATTATCTGATTGAATAAAAGCATATTCTTGATCTGCAGATTGAAAGTCTTGATAAACAACCGGCATTTCTTTTAATCCAGCTCGTATTGCTGCTAATTTTCTTCCGTGACCTGCTACAATAAAGCCAGAAAGCTTACTTACTATAATCGGATGTCTTACCCCGTGATATTTATATAGCTCAGATAGGCGTTCAATTTGGTCTTGGCCATGCTTATTTCTGTTCTTAGGATGATTCTTAAGCTTACTTGGATTAATAAGCTCGTCATATTTACAATGGATGTTCATGATTAACTCTTTCTTGCATAGACATAAATTTAGCTAACAATCTATTGAATGATTCTATCTTTGTTTTTTTAAGTATTCTTGTTTTAATAAACTTAACTGATTCAGGTCTTACGTTATGACCTTCTAAGCTTGCTATTTGAGGTGATGATTTACCAAGTAAAGAGAGTGTTACTATTTGTATTTCTCTCATTGAATCAAGCTCTGGAAAACACTTAATCACTTCTTTAGCCAGTTTAACTTGATTCTCTGTTTTAAATGTTTCACTAAATCTTTTAAATGATTTCTTCATTCTGTATTCATCTTGAATGGCGTCTTGGATTTGCCTAAGCCTAGTTTGATGCCACAATATGCTTTCTTCTGACCTTTCTATTGAGTGAGGTCCAAAGTACCATCGAAAGTCATGTAGAAAGTTTTTAGATTTATTTAGCGCCATCTGAGTCTTTCTTAAGATGCGCCATCATATCGATGTTTATTGAGAATGATTGTTTAATGCCCTTTTCAGTTAGAAAGTGTAGGCCTTCTTTTTGAGCTTTGTTTAAAAGTTGTAGTCTATTTTCTACGTTAAACTTCCAATAGATGTGCGACAGTCTCCATTTTACACATGCTATTGTTCTAAATATTTTAGGAGCTATGTCTTTTATTTCTTCTGCAGATAGAGTCATGTGCATGATTTGAAGCTCTAGTTCTGACAGTTCTGGTGTGCCTTCGAAGCGCTCTTGAAGGTTTGCCACTGGAAGAAACGTCATTTGTTCATCATGATATTTCAATGATTTTTCGTTTTCTTCTTTTGTTTGTAAGATCCCGAACTGATATGACATATGTTTAATCAGAAATGTTTATTTAGTGCACATCAAGTAAGAAATTTATTATATTTTCTTACTTTTTATTACTTGATTTGGTGTTTTTCTTGATGTCTGATTTTAAGCAGGAGACATGGCGCTGACTTTTGTTTCCCTTTCGTTACATTGGTCAGTGCCTTTATTTAAAACATGAATATATCTGAATTGCCTAAGTTAAAAAGCTCTAAAGAAAAGGTTAAATTAACATTCTGTTTGTCACGCGATGCTTATGAAGCTTACGTTATGGCCAAGGCTAAGGGCTATGACTCAACTTTAATGGTATCAAATGCTATAGAAAAAGTATTGTTCGATCTTAAAGCTGCTATTCAACAGAATAAATAGTAATTTCTAAATAATAAGCATTATCTTTAATTGGAATGCGTCTTGATCCGTCGTGCCCTTCAACAAGTCTGTCGTTTTCTATAATACCGGCCTTTTGTAAGGCATCTTGAGGTGATTCATATAAGTTCGAAATGTCTGCTAGGTTTTTAGATACTATGTTTTTCTTAGTGTAGTATTTGGATTCAGGAAAATAAAACTGTAGCTTTAAAATCACAGGTTCATTTATTGTGTCTATTCTTTGCTTAAGTTTTTCGCCTATAAGCTTACTGGTGAGCCACTTCTCATAGAATAAGGCTTTGTCATTAGATCTTAGAAATCGTTTACCTGTGGACCGATTAAAGCTTATCTGCTTATTATTTTTCTTAACTGAGTGATAAGGAACTACAAATTTACAAGAGAATAGGATTTTCTGCACTGATTGCCTTATTAGCTTTCATTTCTAGATCATCTATTTTTTTTTCTGCGTCTTTAATGTCACATCTGTCAGACTGCTTACATATCTTTAATAGAAATGCTTTTATTTGTGCATATGAATCATTAGGCATAATTAGCGAGTTTCTTTTTAACAAGATCCAATCAGAGCCTTCAATCATGCGCTCATCTTCTGAAAGAGTTTTAGCGCAGTAGCCTTTAGTTTGGCCAAGCTCTACGCAAACCTCAACATCAGGCGGTGATATTTGGCAGCTCATGCTGAATAAACAGATTAATATAATAGCGCATAGAACAAGTAATTTATTTTCTAAACTTAATAAGCTCTTTAGCTTTTTCAATAACTTCTTTTTCGAGACGCTTAATTTCTTCTGGATCTGTGGCTTTTGATAAATTGTCTTGGGCTTTACCAAGCTCTTCGGCTTGTTTTTTTGTTTCATGGTCTACCTTTAGAAAATAAATGGCTAATTCTGTTTCTTCAAAAGCAATTTTTAGGATTTTACCAACAACAAAACTTAGCAATGGATTGAAAAAAGATGCGCCTAAAATCGGTAGTTTTGAAACTATTAATTTTATAACCTGCTGCTTAACTAGTGTGAAAAGCGCATCTGATACCACGTTCATTTTAGTATAGAGTTACTTTGTCTTTAGAAACTAAACGCAATACTACGTTTACGATAGCAAATATTGAACCTAACGCTTCCGGTGAGCTAACTAATGATTTAATTGATTCAGGTAAAAAGGGAAGGGCGACAACTAAAATCACGTTAGTCCAGAAAGTCTTAGACAAGTAAATCGGTTTTTTGACTTCATTCATTTTTTAATTCTCCTATTGTGTTATTTTATCTTCTAGTTTTTCGATTCTCTTTTCGTGAGAACTGGTTTTTTCTATAATTGTGGCCATTTTAATGTTTAGTTCTTCTACAGAAGTTTTTAATCCGTTAAGGATAGTAGTTAAATACATAGCGCAGCCTGAAATTAGCGCATAAAAAGCCCATTGAACAAACTGATTAAACTCTATCATTTTATAGCCTTTAAAATATCTACGAACCCACGCATGCGCATGTCTCCATAGCCTTCGATGTTTCTTGTTTTAAAGTAACAGCCTTGACCGTCTCTGATCACTTCTTTACCGGCATCGGGTGAAGTATTAAACTCGAATGTAGCTACTTGTTTTTTGTCTTGCTTACCTAAGCACCAGATCGCATGCCCTTTGTATTCATCACCATGCTGATATATTCCAATCATAAGCCTATCGGGAGTGGACGTTTTATATTCAGGCTTTGTGTTATTGAAAAACTTCTGAGTAGATCCAGTCTTAGGTAAGTCAAATTTGATATTAAATTTAATTTCTACGGATCTTAAAATGTCTTGGCATCCGAACATGCAATAAGCGTCAGCCATGTTGCCGCCATTACGAATAATTAAAGCGTCGATGTCTTTTGATCTGTTTTTTCCTTCGGATTCTCTAAAGTCTTTGTATGGAGTTTTTGTAAAAGGGTTTTGAGCGCCCTTCATGATTAGATCATCAATATATGCAGCAATCTCTGATTCTAATTTATGTCTTACTTTTTGACTGGTTTTGTCTTTTTCGTCTTTGTCTTTGCTGATTTCTTCATTTGTTTTCTCCTTAGTAATTAAAGAACCGTTGATTGCTGCTAAAATGTTTTTAAAAAAGTTTTTAATCCATTCCATAAATTTACTTTACGAAATGTATTGAATATGTATACAATTAATTTCACTCAATGCGACCGATTAGACGGCAATAGAACGCATGTCTAAGAATTTTCTATGTCTTTGATTTCTTTCTCTTTTAATTTCTTCAACCATTTGAACATATTTTTCTGATTTACCACAGATATAATAAATAGTGTCGTGAGTAATTCTGAATGTCTTATTAACATATCTAACAGCAATGCATGAGCTATAGCCTTCCAGCATGATTCTGCAAGCCTCTGCGATAACTGCGTCGGATAGGATTTGTCTTTTGTCGGGCTCTAGGCTTTTAAAAACCGTAAGAGTTATGTGTTTCATTTCTCACCTTTGTATTCTTTCAATGCTTGCCTTGATTTTTTAACTGTATATCTGTAAATCTGAGCGTGAACGTAAGCGAGCCTGTGATCATCGAAAACTGGATTGTGACAATCATCTAAAAATCCTTCCAATGCTTCTACCAATCTCTGACTCTTGGCTTTTTCTTCTGCAAGTTCATTTTCTAAATTAAAAATTGTGTGCTGTAGTTGTCTGTTTTGATCATCAAGCCAATTGTAATGAGCTGCCTCTTGCGATCTTTCAGATGGTTCTTGTCCCTCAATTAACTCAGATCTTATTTGTGCTTTTAATTCTGCATTCTCTTTTTCAAGCTTAAGAACTTTCTCAGTTATACAATCACAAGCAAAATGTGTTACGCAGTTTCTCATAAACTTAAGCTCCTTTTAAAATAATGCCGTTTCTTTTTCTTTGTTGTGCTGTATACTTTGGCGATCTATACGCTCTAAATTGAACCTTTTGTTTTTTAAGGTCACCTGCAATTCTAAAATCTAAACGATGAACAAGTCCGCAGTCACAACAAGACATTAAATAACCTTTTTGCTTTGGCTGTATCCACTCACCATCTTTTGCAACAATGAATTTTTTATGTTTCATCCGTCACCCAAAAGCATCTGATCAATCTCACGTTGCATTTGTCTTTCTATTTTCTCATCTAGCATTTTCTTATAGTCGCTCATAATTCACCAACATTTTGTAAAGCTGTTTTTGCAATACCCTTGGTGTCCATGCAGTCGCAGTTTGGTCTTGTGTCGTATATTAAGCTTAAAGCATCTATCAAAATGTCTCTATGTCTAATGTATAGCTCTCTGTCATCGGATAAAAGTAGGTTTTCTTTTTCAAGGCTCTGACTCTTGGCTTTTTCTTCTGCAAGACGATCATATGCTTGTTTTTCAGTAAATTCTAATAATTCAATTTTGTTTAATTCGGCTTGCTTTTCACATCTTATTCTATAGTTTTCTTTTTGAAGCTGCTCTAATGCCTCAATTTCTACTACATCAAAATATAGGTCTTCACTTTCCTTAGATAAAAATAGGGCATCTTTAACATGTCGTACAGAAATAGTCCCAGCTAAACCAGAATAAAATAATTCAAATTGCCTAGGATTACTCATCCGTCACCTCGCAAATAAATTCAAGCTGTTCAAAATTAACTGTGTCAGTATAACTAAGAAGAATGCTGTGGTCTTTACATCGCAAAAGAAAGTCTCCATTTTGTAAAAATAGATATGTCTCGTAAAATTCTGACCAGTATATTTTTAGCATGTTAACTCCTAAACTGGCCAACAAGCTGGAAACTCGTCGCTTGATACTATTTTATATTTTGGTAAATTTATCGACTGTTCTTTACAAAACTCTTCAAT